>JGI24891J29808_1000228_pt1 | contig 55438 bp, 33 predicted proteins | sample FreactcultuFSWF8_FD_29808 | JGI IMG/M metagenome (IMG submission 29808)
TTGGAGAAAATGAACGCTTTATCTGGCGTAAAACCGCCATCCATAATTGCAGAAGTTCCCCAATGGTTAATCTCGGGACCGTATAAAGGAGCATGTAATTCAACCGCAGTTGGGACAACGGCACCTTGATTGTTACCAGTATATGTTAATGCATTAGCACCAGTTGCAGTCAATACGTTAATTGTTTGTGCAATGTTTGCTAATGGTGGTATAATAACTGCTGAGTTACCAGAAGCTGTTGGTGCTTGATTCAACACGATATATGTGTTCGCAACAATATTCTGAATAAATGTTTGTGGTGCAATGTTAGGACCAAAAACGTACATACCGTTAGACAAACCATATGTTGTATTACTTGCTGGTATTGTAACAATATTATTACCTGCAACTGTGGTTACATACAATGTGTTACCAGTATTACCTGTTTGATATGCGGCACCACGTAGAGCACCAGTCAATTGAGCGGCACCATTGGATAAGTTTGTAATACCTGTGTAAGCGAAATATTCAGTATTAGATGTATTTCTTAATACTGCAACTCCAGTATTTGGCCATCCTGTTGCGTTTGATATTGTAATTGTAGTATCTGTTGGTGCAACGTTTGCACTTAGCGTTGAGGTTTTGGAGAATGAGTTAGTTTCATAACGACCAGGCAAGTTACCAGAACGCATATAAGCAAGATAGTTAACGTTATTGTTAATCACTTTATGTGCATAAATTACGTTACCATCAGGACCACGAACACCCCAACGTTGGAAACCAGCACCGTACCATGAATAGTCGATGTAGAACATCTGGTCTTTTGTTAAGTCTATAATATAACCAGAAGGTCCTGTGCCGTCTAATCTATCAATATTGAATTGTGATGTTGGTGTTTTAACGTCTTGTATTTTGCTAAGAACAGCATTTGTTACGTTTTGTGTACCACGTAAGTTGGGAACAATTGACAAAACAGAATCTGTTGAAATATTATGCACACGATACGGCATACCTTTAATAACAATAAAGTCATTTGGTTGCAATTGTTTTGTAAATATCGTATTTGAACCGTTGAGTGTATTAGAGCCAACGCTGATACTTGCACTACCAGATAATTGATATACAGAGTTTCTTCTTACTGCATATAATGTTTGTCCATCATATTCAAAAAACATACCGTTCTGGTCATCAAAGATACCAATACGATTAGCGGCACCATACCATGTTGTAGCAGAACCAACATAGTTACCGGATGCAGGTGAGTTTGATGGTACAGAGTTTGCAGTATATTGGAACTGATATGGATTCAATACGTTAGTAATTTGAAAAATACCGTTGTATGCAGATTCATTAGCATTAGCAATTTGAACACCAATTGTTGCAGAAATATTGTGTGGATCTTTTGTTGTTACTGTAACTGTTGTTCCATTAGATGTAAGACCGTCTAAGTTAAACTGGGGTTTCAATGTCGTACCAGTAGACAACTGAATACCTTTACCTGATTGATAACGGAAATACTTACGAGTTTGACGAACAAACTGTTGATTGTGTGAACCAGAGTTTGTTGAAAAACGAATACCACCGTCAAATGAACGATGTACTAAAGTACCAACTGGTCTTGCATACAAGTTTGCAGTTGAAACTGTCATAGTACCAGAAGGTATCGATTGTGCGTTACATTGATAAACAAAGTTTGTTGGGTTAATGATTGTGGAAACAGTCCATGAACCGTTTGGTGGGTTTGTTCCTGTCACGCCAGTAACTGCAATCTCGTTGCCTACCATAAAACCATGAACGTTTGCTGTTGTCACAAATACGTTTTGACCCGCTGTGGTCATACTAGCAATCGTAATTGCAGAGTTTGTAAATGAATAACCTTGATAACCAATCGTTACGTTTTGATTGTAGATTGTACCAGTTGTACCAGTGTAATAAAATTTACCAGTATATGAGAATGTATTAGCGGCACCTGAAGCATTGGTATTTGTCAAGTTGTTGTTTGAATCGACAACATAGTTACCGTCAGCACCGGCATACAAAGAATCCAGAATCGTAATTGGTGTTCCGACTGCTGGTGGTGTTGTACCTGTTGTGTTTGCTGTGAAACTTCTTGAACCGTTAACTGCTTGTAAATCGATTAAGTTTAAGTTACCCGTTGAAGTTGTATAATATGAGAATGGTCTCATATTAATACGAGAAAGAGATTCCCACTTGGTAGATTGTGTTGAATACTCAAAATCGGTATCAATTAATGATTGTGGTTGAGAAGTTCTTAATTTATTAACTGGATCTAACAGAGTTTCAGAAGGCTGAAATGATTCGTTATATTCGTCAACAACAATACTTAACTTATCTGTTGCAGATAAACCAGTTGTGTTATATGCTAAAGAAATTGTCGTAACAGTCGCATTAGGATAATTACCTGTTGTATCAAGACCAACAGTATATGCAGTTGTCGTTAAATTNGGGTCTGAGAAGTTAAAAATAACTTGATTTGTTGTCAAGTCAGTAATTAAAACTAGACGTTCTTTAGGCACAACGTGCGGTATAATAACCGTTCTAGATGACGGTATAAATGTGTAGTACGTATCAAGGATGACTTTTCTTGCCATTATTATTTTCTCCAGTTATTCGGATGTTTGGTAACAATCATATATTTATCTATCTTAAAAACCCATTACGATGTCAAGTGGCTTGAATGGGTACGTTTTAATTGTGGTTTGAGGTGAGCCTAGAACCGTTCTCACTAAAATTTGTGAATCTGCTGGTACTGAATTGGCAAACTTAAGGTATCCGTTGGTTGTTGGGTTACCTGAGAGGTCAATCGTGTACCCTTTTGAACCTGTGAGTATGTTTGCTAACCATACTGTGTCGTATTTGTAGTCAAAAGCGGGCTGTAACAAACCATTAACAGCTACCGAAATAGTAAAAGGTGAATTACATGTTACAGGAGAACCATTCCATCTCAATGGGAATGTGTTTTTGAAACCGTCAGTTAAGTATGAAACGTCATCAAAATCAAATATGTTTGTGAAGTTTGTTAATTGCGTTGACGTATAAATGTTTGCAACGTTCTGAGTCTTTTTCCAAGCATTAAAAGACGAGTTGTAGGTAAACAATACACCGTTGACCGATGCTTGTTGACCGTTAGTTGGATTTGATGGAAATGACATGGTCTTCTATTTATAGTGTTAAATCTGGGGATGATGGTGGTGCAAAGTTGCTGGTATATCTAGCGACACCATTGGTAACTCTTAAGTCATCTAAGTATCCATTGAAAAATAATGAGGGACCTTTGCCTGCACCAAATGTTGCATTATTAGATGGCGCAACCCAATTTGTCGTATCTGTTACCCCACCAGTATTCGCTCCATTCACATATATTGTCATGGTATTTGAATTTCTAACGTATGCAATATGAGTCCAAGTGTTTACAGAAACCGCAGTATTGCTAGTTAAAAGGGTTCCTGTTCCTTCTTTATAAATGTTTGGAACGCCAGATGTCGAATAATAATCTGAGAACCCTACTGTTCCTGGAGTGCCTCTAAAATCTATAACAGTAGGTCCAGTCGACCAACTTATTGGATATACCCAATATTCAACGGTAAAATTATTTGNCCCAAATGCAAAATATGGTTTTGTTGTTGNTGTTATTGCNCCAGTACTACCATCAAAATACAACGCACCAGTTCCATACTTAACTGTATTTGATTGTGTCATTGCCGAGCCAACTGTAATAATATCATTTTTACCAGTAGCATCTTGGATACCTGTGTTGGTACCTAATAGTAATAAACTGGTGTTGGCAGTTGGTGTGAGTGGTGCGGTTGGTATTGGTATTGTAGTATTACCGTATCCATACAAGTCCGTACCATTCGTAAATTTAAGATTTGAAATATATCCTGCAAAATCATAACCGTTTACAGTTCCTACAGAAAGTGTATAGTTTCCAAAATTACTAGAAGCAGTGCCATTGGCAACTCTTGTACCATTTATAAATATACTTGTTTGATTGGTGCCGGTACCACCTCTTGTCCACACCACATGAGTCCATGCATTTAATGGCACAATACTGCTACTATTATAGAATATCCAACTTACACCAGAACTAGCAATTCCAATACCATTAGTACCATAAAGACTAAGTTGTATACCTCCGTTTGTTGTTGAAGATAAAATACCAGGACTTGATACCGCAGTTGATGTTAAGTATATCCATGCTTCACATGTAAAATTATTAGTACCAATATTTACTGTTGAAGTTGTGGTTATATAATCCGTAGTACCATTAAAATANATNCTACCACCATTATTTGCNGATGAATATGAAACACCCGGTGCAAATGGTGAGAAGGCTTGGACTTGTATGCCACCATTAGGTTGAGTTAGTGTAAAGTTATTAACTGAATTATCTACAAATCTATTACTCTGGCATGTTAGCAGTGCGGTGTTTGCAATTGCGGTTAATGGCGCAGTAGGAGGTGTAAAGTTGCTAGTATATAACGCTGTTCCGTTAAGTACCCTAACATTGCTTAGATAGCCAGGAAAATAGTTACCTGAGTTCGCCGCCCTTGCACCAACCGTTGCATTGCAACCAGAGTTATAAGATAAAGCACCTGTCAGTGTAAACGTAGTTGCATCTTGCACACCATTTATAAAGCAAGAAAATACATTGCCNTTACGGACATAAGCAATATGGTACCAAGTATTTAATGATAGAGCTGTTGTAAATATTGCTGGGTTTGCAGGGCTAGTATAAGAACNACCAGTCGTGGATAAATNCATGAAGGGGTGCAAAATAGGAGTGTTGGTGCCGTTGATTCCAATAATTACCCCATCTAGTCCAGACCCCTCAACGCTAAAAACAACTGCGAGGGACGATGTCGGCAAAGTAGATATATTAAGCCAGCATTCTACTGTAAAGTTATTTGAACCTAATTGTAATTGCGTTGGGTTGTTAGGTGTTGATAAAAACCCACCGGTTGCTTGGTCAAAATAATTACTCCAACCAGTCTGGCTAAATGGTGTGAACGTACCTTGGGTTGGTGTACCTATACGTGTTATAGCAGAATTATTTACGCTATCATCATAAAACGTATTATTGTTTGCACCATTCTTGTTTTGTAAAGTCAATAATGCAGTATTTGCCACTGCTGTTGGTGGTGCTGTTGGTAGGATAAAGTTAGAGGTGTAGAGCCCTGTACCGTTAATTAAACGAACATTACTCATGTAGCCATTGAAACGGTTGGCAACTGTATCACCGTATGAACCCAATATTGGTCGATTGGTTTGAGCAACATAAGTATTTGAGTCGGTATATGTAGACCCAACTTGAACGCCGTTCAAGAACATACGAGTTGAACCAGATACACGGCTAACAGCAATGTGGTACCAGGTATTTAAAGCTAAGGCTGGCCCAGTTATTACATTGGATGAACCTACACTGTAGTACAAGATGTTACTTGTATACATTTGAATTAATGGGGCTACTGCTGAAGATGATGCTCGCATATCAAAGAATACGGCGGCACTAGATACGGCAGCATTTACATACGCCCAGAATTCAATCGTAAAATTGTTGGTACCCAACGCAATACCTGAGCCAGTCAAGTTAATATACCCAGTGCTTCCGTCAAATGATGCGCATCCATAAACACTGGGGGTTATGGTTGTAGACGTTGTCCCCCCAGTGAACGGCTGATATGCTGATGGTTGTGTACTGCCAGTTGGTGTTAACGTAAATGAATTTGTTGAGTTATCAATGTACGTTGAGTTTTGGCACGTAAGTAATGCGGTGTTTGCAATTGCAGTTAGTGGCGTAGTTGATGGTGTAAAGTTGGATGTGTAAACAGAACTATTAGACACGTATCTCACATTAGACACATAGCCAGATAATGGATATGTTCCTGCAATAGTTCCTCCCCCATCTGCAATGACAACGCCGGTTGATGACCCATTTAATGTTTTGCCGCTAGTAGTAGCTTTACTTACTCCATTCACATAAAAAACACCCGATCCGCTTGAAGTCATTACTATAGCAACATGATTCCAGGTATTTAAAGTTATTGAAACCCCAGTATCAACCGCTGTGGCATCGCACCAAGAAAGTCTCCATGTTCCTGTATTTGATGACCCAATGAACCAATAAGGATTATAATTATTGGCTCCAGTCGTGCTTGAAACAATAAAACTATAATTTGATACTGCGGTGTAAAAAACCCATGCTTCCACAGTAAATCCATTCCCACTGGCAATAAATTGACTACTGCTTGTAGTTGATATATAGCCGGGTCCTCCAAAGTACCCACTATAGTATCCAGCGTTGTTTGTTGTTATTGTTGCAGTTGAAGGTACTGTGGAAAATGGTTGATTGGGTACTACTTTTACTGAATTGCCGGAAACTGTTAATGCTGATGCATAAAGACTATTATCAATAATCGAACTTGATTGACAGGTTAGTAGTACTGTATTTGCTATTGCAGTTAAAGGTGTTGTTGGTGGTGTAAAATTGCTTGTGTAAACTGCTGTGCCACTCACATATCGTAAATTACTAATATATCCACCAAAATATTCTGCACCATAAGCATTATAATCACGTCCTATTACGAACGCTGTACTAGAATAAGTTTGTCCAACCGTACCGGTTGCAACACTCGTTCCATTTAAATATATAGTTACCGAAGTTGAACTAGTTTGAACAGCCGCCACGTGATTCCATTGATTTAATGGAACAGTAGCTGTACTAGCGAATCCGTATGCCCCCCATGTTTGATTGAATGATAAAGTTCCTGCGCTACGCACGTTAAAAAACCAACCATAAGGGGTTGATTGTGTATAACTTGTACCCATTATACCACCAGCAGGGCTAGCAGGATAACTTGTCATATAAATCCATGCTTCTATAGTAAACGCTGAAGAATTTGTAGTTGCTGGTAATGTACCTGATATAATACTAGCACCGTCAAAATAATTACCATAATATCCATTACCCCAAAGTGGGCTAAATCTATTTGGTGTTGCCGCACCTGACACCGTTAATGCAAAATTATTTGTGCTAATATCTTGAATGTACGTATTTGTATTTGTCTCACCATTTAATAACAATGTTGTTTGATTAAAATATTGATCCGTCACTGAAATTGTTAATGTAATACTTGACTGTGTTGTTTCATTATAAATGTCTGTGGCGGATACTGTAAATGTGAATGTTTGTCCTGCACCGGTAATGCCTGTTGCAGTACCAGAAATTAAACCATTCGCCGATAATGATGTGCCTGTTGGTAAAGTCCCGGACACTAATGCATACGTAATTGGCTGTTCGACAGCAGTAGAAGATGTTAATAATTGAACATAAACGACACTTGATGAGTTGTAGCTTGTTGTTGTCCATTGTGGGTATGGTTGAAATGTCACACCAGAATAATAGATAGCCGCTGAACCGTCAGGATTAAAAATGTACAATGAATAGTTACCGGCAGTCACACTAACATTAGCACGAATTTCATTCGATCCGACATAAGTTGTATTTGAGGTCACATTACTAAATGTACCGGCAGCCGTATTTGCTAACATCACATTAGCACCAGGTTCTAAATTTGTACCTAGAATTCTAAATGTACCAAATGTTGTAGAGGCTGCATTTGCCGTTAACGTGTTATAGTTGCTATCTGTATATACTACAGAATTAATTAACGTGCTTATCCCACCACCGTTTTCAATATAAGCGATGGTTCTATTTTTAAACGAATTCTGAGAAACTCTTTTAACTGTCATTAGGTTATTTCCGATCCAAACATAACAAAGGTAACACTATTGGTATTTGCTTGAACGGTGACTGTATCAGTATTACCTAGAGCCATACCAATCGTGAATGAAATAGAGTCATAACCAGGCACCGTTGTGTTGTATGCAACATACTGATTATTTGCTAATGATACACCTGCAACTTGTGTAGAGATATAAAATGCCCCTGCGTTTGCACTCAAGTTACATACTTGAAATGTTGAGACTACCGTTTGTGTGTTTGCAGGAACGGTATATATTACAGTTGGTGTGTTTGCCGATGGATTAGCCTGTGCTAATGTTCTGTATTTAATTGTCATTATTGTCCTCTACATTCCCGATAAAAAGAATGGGTTGAATGAATTTTGTTGCATCGTTGATTGTATATATGTATTGGCGTTCTGTGTACCAATCACAAGTGTGTTAGCGGTAATTACATTTGAATTTAAACTATTTGCAAATGAATTAATCAAAGTAACGTTTGAAATTACCGCAGAGGATGACATATCCAACCAAAAGAAATTACTACCGTTATTTGTTGTCCACTCATATATAACATCATCAGTTTGTGAGTACCATTGAGTACCAACTACATTAGTTGTAGGTGCAGTATTAGATACAATCAATTGGCCTGAGTAAGCCTGTTGGCGGGTCCAAGTGCCAATAGAAGTATTCCAAACATACGTGATGCCGTTAACTAATGCTGTTTGACCATTTGATGTTGCGACTGGAAATGACATGATATTTTGAGTGAGTTATCTTCTATTTATTGTGTTAAATCTGGGACTGTTGGTGGTGTAAAGTTTGCGGTATATCTAGCGACACCATTGGTTATTCTGAGATCGTCTATGTAGCCGGTCAAATAGTAAGGAGTACTCATACCACCTACCGATATACCATTTTGGCTTAGAGAATATCCACTAGGAGTGCCGGTAGTAGTTACTGTACCGGAAACTCCATTAATAAACATTTTCATTGTGCCGCTGGCTCTTGTTACTGCAACATGATACCAAGTACCGATAGTAGGAGTCCACGGAATTGAATTAGTAAAACCTCCACTACCATGTGTGTTAAACACCAATGTTGATGATGTATAACTAAAAAACCATTTATTATTCGTACTTACTCCAACTATATCACTTTGACAGACTGGTTGTATTGATGAAGTTGCGCCTAAATTAACCCAGGCTTCAATAGTAAAGTCTCCCGAACCAAATGAGTAAAGATTATTAGGCGGTAAGTATGCGTAGGAAGTAGAACCATCAAAATACATCGCACCAGTTCCATACTTAACTGTATTTGATTGTGTCTTTGCCGAGCCAACTGTAATAATATCATTTTTACCAGTCTGATCTTGGATACCTGTGTTGGTACCTAATAATAATAAACTGGTGCTGGCAGTTGGTGTGAGTGGTGCGGTTGGTGGTGTAAATGCAGATGTGTATACTGCTGTACCGTTAACCATACGAAGGTTAGATATATAACCATTAAAGTAGCTACTACCCCTTGAATAACCTGAACTACCAATTACCGGAGCACTAGTACCATCAAGATAACTATTAGAATCTGCGTAAGTAGATCCTGTTTGAACACCATTTAAATACAGAATTGTACTTGTACTATTTCTTACCAATGCAACATGGCTCCATGCGTAAGGCGCTGGTGGACCTCCTGTAATTTGAGTTGTACTATTTGTATAATAATTTAAAACTCCGGCATTTAATAAAAGTGTTGGGTATAGTCCGTTGACGGCTGAAGTTCTAAAATCAAATAGATTGGCTGTTAGACTGCCGGCCAATGGATATATCCAAAGTTCAATAGTAAAACTATTCGTACCAAATTGTAACGGGGATACACTAGCAGTATTTAAATAATCCGTACTACCATTAAAATACATACTACCACCATTATTTGCCGATGAATATGAAACACCCGGTGCAAATGGTGAGAAGGCTTGTACTTGTACAGTACCCGATGGTGTTAACGTAAATGAATTTGTTGAGTTATCAATAAACCTGTTTGATTGACATGTAAGTAAAGCAGTATTTGCAATTGCAGTTAGTGGTGCAGTTGGTGGGGTAAATGCAGAGGCGTACACAATACTTTTTGTTATTCTTAGGTTACTTATATACCCGCCATACAAATATGATGCACTTTGTGCATGGCCGCTAACACCCTGACAAGCACCGACCAATAAACTGTTTGAAGTTGATGAAGACCATCCGTCAGGAGAACCGCCGATAGTGGATAATGTCAATGGTCGAGATACTCCATTTGTATAAATTGTGACTATGCTTTGTGTTGCTAATGTATTGACTGCAATGCATACTGCAATATGAGTCCAGGTGTTTTGTGGTACCCAACCACCGGTATTTGTTGTCCAACCTAACCCNCCAGGATTGCTATTGTTTATACCCAATGCAACATCACCGGCATTGGTAGAATTTAATGCTACATACATACCAGCACCATATACGGTACTATCTGTACCTAATATTATTTCATTTGATGTTGATGTTGGATAAACCCAACATTCAATAGTATAATTTGTTGTACCGTTATTTAAAAAACTCCAGTTACTTGCGGTTCCCATATAAAAATACCCAGTCGAACCATCAAAATAATTACTCCAACCAGTCTGACTAAATGGTGTGAATGTACCCTGGGTTGGTGTGCCTGTGCGTGTTATAGCAAAATTATTTACGCTATCATCATAAAACGTATTATTGTTTGCACCATTCTTGTTTTGCAAAGTCAACAATGAAGTATTTGCAATTGCGGTTAATGGTGCTGTTGGTGGGATAAAGTTAGAGGTGTAGACTGCGGTACCTTTGACAACTCTCATGTTACTGATGTAACCAGAGAATGGGTAACTTGATACATTAAGACCATATATGCCGATTACTGGTCTATTGGCACCGATTACATAAGTATTTGAATCTGAAAATGATGCTTCATAAACACCATTAACATACAATGTAGTTGTGCTACCATTTTTAACTAATGCAACATGATACCATGTATTTGAAATTACTGTTGTTGGCCCTGATCCATTTATTAGGTTTGAACTACCAACTTGAACATAGAATTTACTACTCTGAATATAAATGTCTGGCGCTGTTGTATATGAACCATTTGTTTGGCTACTGTAAATCTCTTGTGTTGAGGATGCCGTGGTTGTATATATCCAACATTCAATTGTAAAATTACCAGTACCAAATGCAAATGCACTTTGTCCACCTAATGCAAGGTAACTTGATGAACCATCAAACAAACTTGATCCATAAACACTGGGAGTTATTGCAGTATTTGATGTTGTAGGCGAAGCAAATGGTTGATTTTGAGATACAATTACCTTACCACTTGGTGTTATCGTAAACGCATTGGTTGAGTTATCAACAATCATTGAATTCTGAAAAGTTAGCAACGATGTATTTGCAATTGCGGTAAGCGGGGTAGTTGAAGGTGTAAAGTTGGATGTGTAAACTGCGGTACCGTTAACCACACGAACATTACTCATATAGCCAGCATAGTAGTAATTGTTGCTCCACGTTTGTCTACCAATACTACTTAAAGCGTTTACACCTATAGAAATACTGATTGTTCCTGTAACGTTTGCTACACCATTGACATATATCGTTGTTTGATTTGTTCCTGTACCAGCTCTAACTATAGCAACGTGAGTCCAAGTGTTTAGCGGTGCAGTAGCTGTTGTGGTTATATTACTGGCAGAACTAGTAGTAATTGCCCAAATAAAAGAAATTGTACCGTTAGTATTTAATTGCAACTGCCACTGCCCAACAGTCCCCGATGGCCCTGTTACGTAATTATCAATGAGTTCCGAACTACTTCCGTATGCACTTGGATTAATCCAGCATTCAACAGTAAAGGAGTTGGTTCCAAACACATACGCATTACCTGGAACACTTAAATACCCAGTAGATCCATCAAAATACCCACTATAGTACCCAGCATTGTTTGTTGTTATTGTTGCAGTTGAAGGTACTGTGGCAAATGGTTGATTGGGTACTACTTTAACTGTACCTGCTGGAGTTAACGTAAACGCATTTGTGCTATTGTCAACAAAATTTGCACTTTGGCAAGTTAACAGTGTAGTATTTGCAATTGCGGTAAGCGGAGTAGTTGAAGGTGTAAAGTTGGATGTGTAAACTGCGGTACCATTAACCACACGAAGGTTAGAAATATATCCAGGAAAATATAAACTTTGAGTTGGTGGTCTAATACCAATAGCACCGACAGAAACAGAATTGAAATAGATACTATTTGTGGATATATTATATGTTGTTGAATCTTGAACACCATTAATATATGCATAAAGTGTTCCATTATTACGAACCAAAGCAACATGCGTCCAAGTATTTGTTTTTATGACTGTTGCAAATGTACTAGAATTGAACAAATTATAAGTGCTACCATTACTTGAAATATTTATTTGTATAGTATTAGAAGTACTTATTCCAAATAATATACCATCATAAGTTAGTGATTCGCAACCAAAAATAATAATAAAATTAGAAGGTGTAGTCGAAAGATTAATCCACGCTTCAATAGTAAAATTATTTGAACCAAGTTGTAATGCTGTTGGATTTACTGGTGTATTTATTCCACCAGTCGATCCATCAAAGTAATTACCATAGTATCCATTACCCCAAAGTGGGTTGAATCTATTTGATGTTGCACTACCATTTACCGTTAATGCAAAGTTGTTATTGCTAGTATCTTGAATGTACGTATTTGTATTTGTCTCGCCATTCAACAGTAATGCTGTTTGATTAAAATATGGGTCTGAAAAAATACATGTAATTGTGTATATAATACTGGATTGAGCCGCTTGATTAAATGGATCTGTTGCAACTGCCGTAAAGGTATACACTGTAGTATTCGCTACCGTTGTAGTACCAGAAATTAAACCACTTGGATATAAAGTTAATCCTGTTGGTAAAGAACCACTTTGTAAAGTAAATGTAAGGTTTGCTGAATCTGTTGCATTAAGATTGAACGATACTGACGATGTTGGTGCTATGAATGTATTGGCGTATACTGTTGTGTTCCATACTGGGTAACTATTGTAATAAATGCCGGGTGCGTAAACTGCCGCATTACCATTAGGATTAATTACATACAATACATAAGAACCTGCACTCTGACTTGGTGCGGTGAATGTAATTCTATTTTGATCCAGTCGTGTACTTGTTATCGCTGTTGAACCTATGTAAACATTGGCTCCATTTTGAAAACCTGAACCATATATAACAATTGTTTCACCACCAACAATAGCGGTGTCTGGATATGGCACATATGCACCGTTAGTGTATGACCAAGAAGTTATTTTAGGTTGCAGACTTGTCTGTTGAACCTCAACATCTTTAAGCGTTACAATACCGGAACCGTCAACAGCTCTGATGCCTTTGTATCCAGAATTAAACATTAACCCATAACCTCATAAGTGCATACTGCTTGAAGTGTGCTGTTGTTACTTGCTGTCAGACGAATTGCATCACCCTCATTAGCATACAGAATTCTATCAAGAATACCTAATGTAGTATTTGCAGGTACTTGAACGGTTGACACAACAAGATACGGCACGTTGTTTCTATATATGTCTGCGGTAACATACTGTATGTTTTGAGAGATATTAGAGATGACTAAATTATCAACTCTGAATAATTGATTAGAGCCGTTAGCATTTGATATAATAGCCGTTGCTGACGTTGAAACGTTCTGAACTGCGGTGTTACCGTTTAGATAGTTTACTTGAACTAGATTGGGGGTTGTCATTATTGTGCTCCGAATATTATCGACATTGCAAGCGATTTACCTGTCGATACTCCTGTAACTGTTGTTGCGTTTGAACCAACAAATGCTGGTGTCTGTATGTCCAACCAATAAGATGAAACAGTATCATTAGTGTACTCATAAAGCACATCGGTTGTATTGTTGTACCATTGGTCACCTTGAAGAGGATTTGTCGGTGGTGTAGGTCCTGATGTGTATGTAATGCGAACACTTTGAGCAACTCTTCCCCACGAGTTAGTCGTAGAGTTATAGGTATACGATATACCATTGACTACTGCTGTTTGACCATTAGTGGGTGAGGTTGGAAATGCCATGTTATTCCGTTACTGTTATTAAAATCCAAGAAGTGTTAGATTCTTCCCATTGGTAATAATTTGGTGGTGTTGCATCGGTAGGCATATCTATTGGTGGTTTCCAAGACCATGTGTTGCTTGAGTAAACCCAACTGTTCATACCTTCAGGTTTCGGTAATGCAAATACATTGTTACCTGAATCATATATCATACCGATACCGGCATAGCGATATCGTAAAGCAGTACCATTATCTGGTTGATTCGTAACAGGGTCATAATGAATACCATCTTTTGTGTTGTATGAAGTCTGAATGAAAGTATTAGGTTCTCCAAATAGACCAGTGTCTACCATGTCTTGCTCAATGACAAGAACCTTGGTAACAATATTGTTAGCATCTATTTGTGCAAAATGACTCATTTCAATTTTCTCCTTTTATATTCTATTTATAGTGTAAAATCTGTGATTGTTGGTGGTGTAAAGTTGCTGGTATATCTAGCGATACCAGTAGTTACTCTAAAATCATCAATATATCCATTGAAGAATGTCCCACCATTTGCTCTTGATGCAACTGTCCAGAAAGAGCTAGATGAATACACCGTGCTTGAAAACGTACCTGTTCCATCAGATACTCCATTAATGTACAATGTAATTGTTGAACCGTTTCTCACAACAGCAATGTGATACCATGTTCCTGTTGATAATGCAGTACCACCGGTAAAATTGGTTGAGTATGTAGATCCGTCCGAAGAAATTTGAACCGTAACTTTTGCAGTCGTTACTAGAACAACNCTAANGCCATCATATGATGGGTTTTCTCTTGCAAACATTTCATAATTATTAGTGCCTACTGCATTAAAATTGAACCAACCTTCAACAGTAAAGTTGGCAGAACCAAGAATATTAACGGTGGCCGGTGAAGTTAAATAACTAGAACCATCAAAATACATCGCACCAGTTCCATACTTAACGGTGTTGGCTTGTGTCTTTGCCGAGCCAACTGTAATAATATCATTTTTACCAGTAGCATCCTGAACACCTGTGTTGGTACCTAATAGTAATAAACTAGTGTTTGCCGTTGGGGTTGGTGGTGTTGTAGGAACTGTTAACGTGGTTTGAGTAGGATCATATATAGCAGTACCAATAATGAATCTAAAATTTGAAATATATCCAGAAAAATATGATGCTGATCCGCTATTTGCTATGTAATAAGTTGCGGCAACAAATGAGCTATTGTCCGTAGATGTACCTAATCTAACACCATTCAAAAACATTGCAGTTGTAGTTGCATTTCTTGATATTACAAGATGATTCCATTGGTTCAATGTATAACTATATCCGGAAATATAATTCGAAACACTGTTTTTGCCGTACCATAATTGATTAGACAATGTAAATAAACTTATTGTATTTGTTCCGCCCGTGAAAAACTGATATACAGTAGCGCCTTCACTTGCATTTTGATAAAACCACAATTCTATTGTTAAAGGTGTACCGGCAGCAATTGCTACTTGAGAACCAACATTTAAATAATCTGTACTACCATTAAAATACATGCTACCACCATTATTTGCCGATGAATATGAAACACCCGGTGCAAATGGTGAGAAGGCTTGGACTTGTACTGTACCCGATGGTGTTATTGCATATGCATTAGTTGAATTATCAATAAACCTGTTTGATTGACATGTAAGTAAAGCAGTATTTGCAATTGTAGTTAGTGGTGTAGTTGAAGGTGTAAAGTTGGATGTATATAATGCCGTGCCGTTTATTAGTCTTTGATTACTTATATAACCAATCATTTGTACGGCTGTTATATTGTTGTACGGATCCGAACCAATCCAGTAAGAAGTTCCTGGGTTGAAAGAACCGGAAACAGTTGTATTTCCTTGACTAATTCCGTTTACATATAAAGTAACAGTTGTACCTGAACGCACTAATGCAACGTGATTCCATTGATTATACAAATAAGTATTACTACTTTGATTTATAGAAGCCGCCCCGTTATTGATACTCACACTTAGGTTATTTGAATTGAGTCTTTCTATAATGAAACCAGTCCAGCTCACACTAGAATTTCTCCAACCCAACAATGCTCCATTAGTAGAACCTGTGTCATATGCCCATGTTTCCCAAGTAAAGTCGCCGGCAATTGTAGAGTTAGTAGTATAGTTTATTGCAATATAGCTGGATCCTCCAAAATAATTACTCCAACCAGTCTGGCTAAATGGTGTGAACGTACCTTGGGTTGGTGTACCTGTGCGTGTTATTGGGAAATTATTTGTGCTATCGTCATAGAAAACGTTATTGTTTGCACCATTCTTGTTTTGTAAAGTCAACAATGAAGTATTTGCGATTGCGGTTAGTGGTGTAGTTGGTGGTGTAAATGCAGATGTATAAACGGCAGTTCCATTTACTATACGAAGGTTTGATAAATAACCAGACATATAGTTGTTAGTTGGTTGACCAGTTTGATAGCCAATTAGTAATGCTTTACCCCCATCTATAATAGACGCAGTTTTTGTAGCGCTTGCTACCTGTGTTCCATTTTGATACAAATATAGTGTCCCGCTGTTTAAAACAAACGCAAAATGCGCCCATTGGTTTATTGGGCATGAAACACTAGATGTTATAGTTTGTACGCTTGAAATCCCATTGCCTGAACCAATTTGGCCATTTAAATATCCTGAACCATTGACTTGAACTGCATACGAGGCATATGTAGAATTATATACGCCATCTTTATTATAAAAATTTGAGCTACCATTTACCCCAGTCCAATAAAACCATCCTTCAATAGTAAAAGCAGTTGCAGAACTTAAATTAATAGCGGTAGCTGATGCTACTGATAAATACCCAGTCGATCCGTCAAATAAACTTGACCCATAATTTTGTACACTACTAGGCAATGCACCAAATGGTTGATTAGGTACTACTTTAACTGTACCAGAAGGTGTAATTGCTAACGCATTAGGTGAGTTATCTACAAATATACTTGACTGGAAAGTTAAAAGTGAAGTGTTTCCGTCCGAAACAAATGGGGCTGTGGGTACGGCGATGGTTCTTGTAGAAACATTCGACAACCTAAAATTGGAAATATAGCCTCTAACTGTGTAATACCCTGCAAGAACACCAAAAATAAATGGACTTGATGTACCAGCGTTTGTTATGGTAATTGTTTGGTTAGCAGTCCCTACTTGAGCACCATTTATATAAAAAGTTATAGTTGTACCTGTGTATTTAATTTGGATGAATGTCCAAATATTTAAATATGTGCCTGATGCAAATGGGCATGAAGCAGTACCACCGTTAACTGTATAAATTGTAAGAGAAGTACCGTTCCAATCTAGTCGATATCCATTTGGGTAACTGTATGATTGAAAAATGGTATCGTTAGAATTCGAAATCTGTGAGGCTGTTGGATAAAACCAAAATTCAAACATTGCCGGAACACCGGCAATACTAAAAACTGTACTTGAAGCTACTGTTATGTAATCAGTTAGCCCGGAAGATCCAGCAAAATAATTACCATAATATCCATTACCCCAAAGTGGACTAAATCTATTTGGTGTTGCCGCACCGTAAGGCGTTACAGCAAAATTATTTGTACTTGCATCTGCAATATAATTTGTACCAGTATTTGTCTCACCGTTCAATAACAATGTAGTTTGATTAAAATATTGATCCGCCACTGAAATTGTTAATGTAATACTTGACTGTGTTGTTTCATTATAAATGTCTGTGGCGGATACTGTAAATGTGAATGTTTGTCCTGTACCGGTAATGCCTGTTGCAGTACCAGAAATTAAACCATTCGCTGACAATGAAGTACCTGTAGGTAACGTTCCTGATACTAATGCATACGTAATTGGCTGTTCGACAGCAGTAGAAGATGTTAATAATTGAACATAAACAACACTTGATGAGCTGTAGCTTGTTGTTGTCCATTGTGGGTATGGTTGAAAAGTCACCCCAGAATAATAGATAGCCGCTGAACCATTAGGGTTTAAAACATAGAGCGTATAATTACCGGCAGTCACACTAACGTTAGCACGAATTTCATTCGAACCGACATAAGTTGTATTTGTTGTTACATTTGCTATTGTACCTGCACTTGTATTAGACAACATTACGTTAGCACCATTTGTAAATCCTGTACCTAGAATTCTAAATGTACCAAATGTTGTAGAGGCCGCATTTGCGGTTAACGTGTTGTAATTATTATCAGTATATACAATAGAAGTAACAAGTGTACCTCCTCCGCTACTAATTGTACCGTTAGTAGATTGACCAGACTGATAAGATACTGTTCTATCAGCAGTTGTTTGTATAGCGGCTCTACGAATTCCCATTATGAAAGTTCAGATCCAAATAGCGTGAATGTTACTGCACCAGTATTTGAAGATACTGATACAACGTCCGTGTTACCTAATGTAGCGCCTATCGTATAGTTTATAGTATCATTAGGTGGTATTGATGTATTATAAGCAAGATACATTGAGTTTGCTAATGTAGCACCTGCTTGTCTTGCGGCAATTGAAAAACTTGATGAGTTACCTGATAAGTTTGCAACAGCAATTGTTGATACTACAGTCTGTGTGTTTGCAGGAACCGTGTATGCTGTTGTTGTAGTATTAGCGGCAGGATTAGATTGTCCTAAAATTTTGTAATTGACTGGCATGGTATTTCCTCTATAGTCCTACAAACATTAGTGGACTTATCATATTTTGTTGAATGTATGATTGTATATATGAATTCGCATTTTGCGTTCCAATATATAAACTATTTGCAAAGACTACATTAGTATTGACGTTACCTGTTGTGATAATGTTTACGTTTGCTGTATTGGAATATACTGGAGAACTTGTGTCCAGCCAAAAATAACTTGTACCGTCAGTAGCCCATTCATACAATACGCTAGTTGTTGTATTGTACCATTGGTCGCCTTTGTTATTACCTGATGCGGGTGGTGTTGTATTTGCGGTATAAACTAAACCTGAGCCTGTGTTTGCTTTAGCGAAAGCGGCATTTGCTTGATTGAACGCAACGTTTGCTTGACCATATGCAGAGTTTGCTTGAGTTCTTGCAAACGTATCCGTACCACCACCAGAACCAGCGTTTGCTGTATACTGTGTGGTACCGTCTGCAAAAGTAATTGCACCACCACCACCAGATAATAAAGATATGTTCTGAAAACTAGGAACTGTTAATACACCAGAATCATTTAGGCTAAAAATATTGGTTGTATAAGCAGAATTGATAATCTGAAATTGACCATTACTGTCTAAACGAAACCATTTATTAGTATTGTTTGCACCACCACTTAAGTTGTTTGCTTGTAAAAAGTCAACATAACCAACACCACCTTTTGTATTAGAACCTGAAGAAACAAAGGAGGCATTTTGAGAACCAGCAAAACCAGTATATGCTACTGTTACTTTGTTGGGGTGTAAGATTTGTGCAGAACCAGTTGTTGTAATTAAACTACCGGTATTGGGAAGAACGTTTGCGGTTATTGACGAAACGCCTGTTGAATTCGCATAATACAACAACCCATCGGTGTAGTTAATTGCTAACTCACCTAGGGCTAAGGAACCAGGTACATTACCGGATATACCTGATTTTTTAATTCTTATCGTTGTATTTGCCATTTACTTAGAAATTTCCACCATCTTCTACGTTCGTTTGTACCAAAGTCTTTTGTTTAATGAAAGACTTATTTTTTTGTGGAGTTTGATTAACGGCAACTGTTGCGGCAATATTCTTCTTTAGATTTTCAATTTCAAGTTTCAACTGAGAATTTTCATCTTGTACCGATTGCATATTAGAATTAACCTGATTTAAATGTTCAACTTGATTTTTCAATCGTTGAATTTCGTCACGCAATTCTATCTTAATAGCATCAAGCCTTGTTTGACTATCAGTAAGACCATTATGTTTTTCATTTAATTGTTCTTGCAATTTAGTCTTTTCACTTCGTAGTTGCACTACTAATTCATTTTCAGTTTCACCTTTTTCCTCTTTTGCTTTTTCATAATCGGCAACCATCATCATGTATTTTTGGGTCTGCTCTCCTTGTTCTTTGAGAGCAGATTCCAAAAACTTCAAATTCGCTTGCAACATAAAGTTATTATTTTGCAATTCACTTGATGCATTTTTTAGTATCTCAACATAACCACTCAAATATTTTTCACTATCCATTTCAAACTCCTAATATATTAATAATCTATTTAGAAGGTACCACCATCGACCGCAGATGCCCAAACTGGAACACCAGCGTTAGTAACTGTTAACACTTGATTCGTGTATAGTTGGTCGGAAGAACCAGCGGCTGATGTTGCTTGCAATGCTCCACCACCGTTACCGTAGACAATACCGTCCGATGTAAATGATGAAGCACCAGTACCACCGTAAGATGTTAGTAAAGCAGAAGCTAATGAGAATACACCGTTAGAGGCAATTGTTGCGGCATCGTTTGAACCACCATTAACAACGAAGTGAATTGCATTTGCTGATGAAGTTCCAATTGCAAGTTCAGCATTAGCGGCATACAAGTAAACAGAGTTTGCAGTACTTAATGCACCAGAACCGGCTGAATAGTTAGGGCCGTTAATACCAAAATCACCATATAAGAAACCGTCAGTGGAGTCAGCATTAGAAACAATAAAGTCTGCTGATGCTTGAGTGCCTTGATTTGAGTTCTGTACAACAACTTGTTGATAATTGTTTGAGTTTGCTTGGAACGCAACGAAAGCACCTGAAGCGGCAAATGTCAAAGCACCAATGTTAATTGAGTTCGCAACAACTGTGTTTACATTTGAATATGTTACATTCAAGTTTGTAACATTCAATGTTGAAACGTTCATTGTAGCGGCTGTTGTTGTGCCACTTAATGTAGCACCACTTGCTAGAACAACTGCACCAGTACCTGTTGTGCTTGTAATCTGTGAAGGTGTAATTGCAATTGCTGTGTTAGTTACACCAGAAACACGACCATACACATCAGTTGTTGTTACAGCAATCGTATTTGCATTACCATATGTACCAGCAGTACCAACGTTTGCTAATGCTTGAACAGCACCTGTTGCATTACCGATTACAATCTGACCGATTGGTAATGTTGATTGTCCTGTACCACCTTGAGATACTGTTAAACCAGATATTGCTTGAGTTGTGTAAGCTGTTACACGACCATAAACGTCTGTTGTGATATTGTTAACTGTATAGTTAGGATTGATTGATGTATTGATTGCGCTTACGTTAGCAAGTGCTTGAACTGCACCAGTTCCGTTACCAAGAACAATTTGACCAGTAGGTAGTGTTGATTGGCCGGTACCACCAGAACCAACTCCGATTGCATTGTTTGATACTAGACTTTGAACAGTTGCTTGTCCGCTTGATGACAATTGGTAAGAAACAACGTTAGCAAACAATGTTGCTGAGTTTGTTCCAGTAAAGTCGGCAACTGGAATTGTGTTACCAGAAAGTTCTGTAGCATTAATACCATTGAACAAATAGTAGTTACTTGTTCCTGGGCTTCTAATCATACCGGTAAGTTTATTCGTGCCACCAGTTACGTAGTCACCAAATAAACCAATGTCGATAACGTCGCCAGTATTGTTTGCGGCTAAACCTATTGTACCAGATGTTGTTGTTGCAACTGTCGTATCAACTTGAATTGTGTTACCACGAACTGTCAAGTTACCAACGATTGCAACGTTACCAGTAACTGTGCCGCCAGTATTAACGAAATTATAACCGGTGTTTGCAGTAGATGCAATGTTAGACAATGGACCAAAAGCAGTACCAACTGTTAGGTCTGTAACACCGCCACCAACTGCTAATACCGCATTTGTATTACTTAAAGAAATACCACCAACGTTCAATGAATTAGATGCAACATACAATTCTTGAATTGGGTTTGCAAAACTACCAATCGCAACATATGCTGATGATGGTAAAATGTTACCCGTTGTCAAGTTACCTGTTACACTTAATGCTGTGCTAATTGTCTGTGTAGCACCAATACCTGATGTTGTATTAGAACGTAGTACTGTGTTATCTGTGCTAAATGTTAAAGCGTTTGCTGAAGCAACTGCTGTAACACCTTGACCGCTATTAACAGTTAATGTACCGGATCTATAGAATGTATTTGAGTGTGTGCCATCAGTAATTGTAAACTGAACAGCATTTGCTGATGCGAACGCACCGTTAGCAAAGACAGCGGCACTATTAGCTTCTGTAAATGCTGAATTTGCAAATGAAGCTGTTATGTTTTGTGAATCATAAGAACTTTGAGCGAGTTGTTGTGCTGTACAAGCGGCTGAATAAGCGGCTGATGCTGTACTTTGCGCACTTTGAGCATCAGATTCTGCTGTGCTTGCTAAAGAATACGCACTATTTGCTTCGCTGAAAGCGGCATTTGCTTGTGCATAGGCGGTATTTGCTCTGCTATATGCAGAGTTTGCCCAATCAAATGCTGGTTGATAGTTAGCACTTACTGTTACAGATGAAACGTTTAAAATTCTACCGTTTGCCCCGTATTGAATAACAGGAATAGATGTTGCAGAACCGACTGTACCAGAACTTAACCCTGATACAGTATCCAATGAAGCCGTCAAGATTACAGAATTCGTACCATTGAATGATATATTCGATGCAGAAATATCACCGCCAGCAATACCGAAGTTTTGTGGGTAGTACAATGAGTTGGCGGCTGATGCAATACCTTGAATTTGACCGGTAATATATCCGGAAACGATAACGTTACCGAAATATGAGTTACCAGCGGCATCACGTTTAACGATTGTATTTGCACTGTTAGATGGGGATGCGCTGTCAATCTGTGATGTATAGTACTGTCCACCAATGTTTAGAGTGCTAGTACCATCGGAAGTACCGATAAAAATTGTATTTGATAAGTATGAGTAAGCTAACTCACCGGATTTAAGCGAACTTGGTCTTGCCGTAGCAGAAGAACGCTTAATTAGAATACTTGAATTTGAGACTCCACCAGACATGTGATGTTCCTTTATGTAATTATTATGTTAAAATGAGCCGCCGTCAACGTAGCCTATCAAATTCGCATATACATTACCAGAAATTGTCATCGCAGAGTTAACTGTTAGGGTGTTATTTGTGTTACTAACCGCTATATTATTTAGATAAAGTGTGGTTCCAACATTTATGGTATTACCAGCGTTTAAACTGCTAACAACATAACTTGCGGTATTATCTAAATTGAATGGTTCTATAACTGTTAGTGACATTTTTTTTCGTTTTATCGTCTATTTATGCTGTGTATGTACCAGAAGATAAGAATTGAATCCAAGTATTTCCTGCACCATCAGTTCCTGTAATAAATGATGCTGGTGGTCCTGCGGTACCTATTCTAGGCGTTGGTGCAGAAATAATAATTGTTCCTGGTCCACCAGTACCACCAGCGCCACGTGCAGGACCACTGAATCCTGCACTACCGCCACCACCCCCAGTATTTACTTTGCCTGGAGCACCACATTTAGTACCTGGATAAGCCGCTACTGTTGGACCAAATAATGGTACTGGTCCAATAAATGCTCCAGGACCACCACCACCAGGACCACCTAAACTAGCATGAGCTATACACGGAAAAGGTGGATACAATGGGCCACCACCTACACCACCACCCCCACCAACTAATCCACAAGTGGATTTTGCTGGTGTTGAAGGTGGGTATGAAGGAATAGGTCCTAAGATTGGATATGGTAATGCAGGTGTTGCGAGTGAAGTTCCTGGACCGCCGGCTACAAACGCTATTGGGTGATAGCTACAGGGACAAGCTGTTCCTGGTCCACCAGCACCTCCTCCCCCACTACCTACACTACCTACACAAATACTGGGATGACCTTGTCCTGGAACGCCGGCACCTAGAAAATTTGGGCCACCTAACGCTCCACCACCACCAGAGCCACCCGGATAACCGGGTTTGTTTGAACGACCAGCACCACCCCCATATGCAATTCCTATTGATGGTATTGCACCAGCTTGATTGCAGGTTGTTGATATATATGAATTTGAGCCATTTGCGGCGGTTCCAGTAGGAGTAGGAGCAGGTCCAGAACCACCTCCACCACCTCCACCAACAATAATTGTATAAGTTGTATTTGGTGTTAATACTGTAGTGCTACCTTTTAGAACACCACCGGCACCACCACCACCAGTGATGGCCAGGCTACCACCACCGCCTCCTGCTACAATCACATAATTTATTGTATAACTAGGAAACCCAGGTATAATAGTACCGCCTTTTGCACCTAATGATGTTATACCGATTGCACCAACAGCACTCATTAAGAAACTCCTGAACCGTTAATAAACCATGTATTTGCACCAACGTTTAATAGAGAGCCAACACCCCATGCATATAAATTTGCGTATGTTTTTTGTGCGTAATTATTGGCTAAGTACATTGTAACACCTGTAGCGGCTTGAATGTTCACAGTGGCAGTATTTGCACCATATACAAGAACAATTGTTGTTCCTATTGGCCATGAAACTGTACCATTATTAGGTAAAGTTATGTTTCCACCAGAACCGGTGTAGTAAATATGTTTACCAGAATCACTCAATTGCAATGCATAACTTGATGATTGTGCATTTTGTGTAAGAATTAAAGCAGAATTTGCAACATTGTATGCACTATTTGCTACAGTAAATGCACCGTTGGCAAAACCAGCAGTTGTATTCTGTGCACTATAAGATGCGTTAGCGAATCCTGCTGTAATATTTTGTGCAGAATAAGCCAAATTGGCGGTTATAAATGCACCGTTAGCGAATCCTGCTGTTGTATTTTGAGATACATATGAAGCATTGGCAAATCCTGCCGTGATATTTTGAGATGCATATGAAGCATAGGCATATGTATTTACACTATTAGCAAATGTAAAAGCACCGTTTGCAAAAGAAGCGGCAATATTAGCTTCAGTAAAAGCACTATTGGCAAATGATGCTGTTGTATTCTGTGCAGTATAACTTGCATTTGCAGTTATAAAAGCGCCGTTAGCAAATCCTGCTGTGATATTTTGCGATGCATATGAAGCATTGGCAACCACAAAAGCACTATTTGCAAATGAAGCAGTAATGTTTTCTGAAGCGTATGAAGCATAAGCGTATGTATTAACAGTATTTGCAAAATTAAATGCAACATTAGTCTGATTGAATACAGTATTTGCTTGAGCATATGCTACGTTTGCTTGATTAAATGCGGCTGTGTCTCCACTATAAGCAATATTTGCTTGTGCAAATGCCGCATTTGCTTGTGCATATGCAAGATTTGCTGTTGTTGCAATCGATGCCGCTGATGTTAATGCTGTTACAGTAACTTCAATATTAGCACTGTTCGCTGGAGGACCACTAAACGTAATATATGTACCACTTGAATTACTTGACAATGAATAAGAACTTCTTAATAAAGTAATACCGTTGTAATTAATTGTGGTATAATTGATGTTTGTTGGGTTAAATGCTAGAGGACCAAATACAGTTGTTGCACCATCACCTGTATATGTGTTAGAACCAACAGAAGCAATTGTAATTGAATTTGCTTGTCCGAAGGCCGCATTAGCTTGATTATATGCATTATTTGCTTGATTAAATGCGGCCGCTGAACTAGATCCACTATTAGCTTGATTATAAGCCGCATTAGCTTGAGCAAATGCTAAGTTTGCAAATTGTGCGGCAGAGTTTGCAGTTGTATATGAGGAGTTCGCAAATCCGGCAGTAATATTTTGTGCATTATAAGCGGCTTGTGCAATTATTGCCCCAGAACCACCAATATTTGCTTGTGCAAAAGCGGCATAAGCATATGTGTTAATACTATTAGCGAATGAATATGCTGAGTTTGCAAATGATGCAGTAATGTTCTGAGATGCATATGATGCATTTGCGGTTACAAAAGATGCATTAGCGAATCCTGCTGTAATATTTTGCGCAAAATAAGCCGAATTTGCAAAAGAAGCTGTAATGTTTTCTGATGCATAAGACGAATATGCATATGAATTGATTGTATTTGAATACGCACCAAGTTCAACACCAGAAATATAAATTGCCGGTGCAGTAATATTACCAGTTTGAATCTTATCATAAATTAAATTAGCATCAGACCAGTTAATTGTTGTTGTTGGTTCTGATGTTAGGTTACTGAACAGTCCCCAAATACCTGTATTGTGATTTCGAACAAAACCAGTTCTTTGGAAACCATTGTTAGTAAAGTGACCAACAATACCCATATCAATCGCATTTGAGGTATTATTATTTGCAATTAAAATAATTGAATCATTAGTCGATAAATTATTTGCATTAATAAAAGTGGAATTACCAGCAATATAGAGATTGCCAGTGACATGTAAATCAGTGCTAATAACAACAGAACCAGCAACTGTACCACCAGTTGAAACGAACGTATTACCAACGTTAGCGGCCGCATAAGCAGAATAGGCATATGTGTTTACTCCATTAGAAAAAGTAAATGCGGCATTTGCAGTTATAAATGCACCGTTAGCGAATCCTGCTGTTGTATTCTGTGCACTATATGATGCATTAGCAAAACTTGCCGTGATATTCTGTGCACTATAGGATGCATTTGCAGTTGTAAATGCGCCGTTGGCAAAACCAGCAGTTGTATTCTGTGCCGTATAACTTGCATTTGCTTGTAAGAAAGCGGCATTTGCAGTTGCCCACACTACTGAAACATTTGTTGCACCGAGAGTATTAGCATAAGCAAAAGCGGCATATGCATAAGTGTTGACTGAATTTGCAAATGTATATGCAGAATTTGCGAATCCTGCTGTAATATTTTGTGATGCATAAGATGCATTTGCAGTTAGAAAAGCGGCATTGGCAAAACCAGCAGTTGTATTCTGTGCACTATATGAGGCATTTGCTTGATTGAACGCAACGTTTGCCTGAGAAAATGAAGATGCAATGTTTGTATTTTGAGCAACTTCAATACCTTGTAACGCAACTATATTAGTAGATGCAGTATTTGCACTAGAATAGGAAGCATTGGCAAATCCTGCTGTAATATTCTGTGCATTATATGATGAATTGGCTGTTACAAATGCCGAATTAGCAAATCCTGCCGTAATATTTTGTGCACTATAGGATGCATTGGCGGTTATAAATGCACCGTTAGCGAATCCTGCTGTTGTATTCTGTGCACTATATGAACTATTAGCGGTTAAATATGATGCATTAGAATAAGCATAGGGTGCGGCCGCTGTAAATTGATTTGTGCCATCAAGACCAAATGTGTATTGGTTCGCTGTTAACTGATATGATACTGTTGTATTACCGCCAATAAAAGCATTGTTGGATATGCCGATACCACCAGTAACAATAATTGTACCGCTAGTAACATTGGTAGAATCTATACCAGCATTTGCGGTCATACTCGCAAATGCACCGATTGAACTACCAGAACTACCAGAAACTGAGAATGAAGCACCAGTTGCGCTAGTCAATGAAATAGCATTGCCTTGTGCTTGAATTAAAGCACCACCAATATCAATCGTAGTACCCGCAACGTAAATTTTTCTCCAGCGATTTGTTGCAGAACCTAAATCATATAGTACGTTAGCGGCTGGTAATAGATGACCTGCATATGTATTACCAGCAAGTACGATTTGTCCATTAGTTTGTGAAATGACAACGTTACCATTAGCAAATGCGGCTAATGCTGAACCTACTGTTAAGTTCGCACCAGCAATCACTAGATTACCAGTCATTGTATCACCGGCACGCATTACAGCGGCATTAGCAACTACAAAAGCACCATTAGCAAATATAGCGGCACTATTGGCTTCTGCAAAAGCGGCTGTGATATTTGTATTTTGACTTGTTTCTACACCATTAATAAATGAAATGAATGTGTTAGAGTTTGCAAAAGCGGCATTCGCTTGAGAATAAGCATTATTTGCTTGTGTGTATGCTGAATTAGCAGTATTGAACGATTGTGTTTGTGTTGAACTTAATGTGTTAGCATAAGCATAAGCAGAATAGGCATATACGTTAACACCATTAGCAAATGCATAAGAAGCATTAGCCGTTACAAATGCACCGTTAGCAAATAGTGCACCAGAATTTGCTTCAGTGAAAGCAGAATTGGCTTGAGTAAAGGCAACGTTTGCTTGTGAATATGATGCATTTGCAGTTGAATATGAAGCGTTTGCTTGAGCAAAAGCGGCATTCGCTTGATTAAATGCGGCCGCTGAACTAGATCCACTATTAGCTTGATTAAAGGCCGCATTTGCTTGTGCAAAGGCCGCATTGGCTTGATTGAAGGCCGCATTAGCACTACCACTACCAGCATTATTAGCGGCATTGAAAGCCGCATTTGCTTGTGCGTAGGCTAAGTTAGCAGTAGGGTCAACTTTAAATGTTAAATCACCATCGGCTATACCATCACGGAACCAATATTCAATGATTGTATTCCCACCATTCGCACTTGCATTTGCACTATCAATACCTATTGTTAGGCCTTGATAACGAACTGCTGAAGCAACACTCGACAAAGCAATGGTCGTATTTACATATGGTCCAAAACGAGAATCAACTCCCTTAGGTGCCTGTATACTTAGATTGTCATTTAGAATAATGGACATGTTTTATGAGAACTGTATTGAGCCGCTAGTTGTCGTTGAGTAACCAGATATGTACATATTGTAATTAACGCCAGACCAGAGAGATGTTGGTGAAGTGACTGCTTGTGTTACAGGACTCAATATGAATTGACCTGCACCAATACTACCATTATTTAGAGCAGTATTATACCATGTTGTCTTTGTTGCATAGCTATTCTGTACTGCAAGCCAAACGTATTGAGAACTTGCATTGAATGTGATTGTAAGTGTTCCTGAACCAACTGCCAATACTTTGTTTGCCGTACCAGCTTGAATTGCGGATGCAATACTTGCCGCAGTTGGTTGAGTTGATGATACACCCCAAAAGTATGGATAGATACCAGTTACTGAATAAGAACCTGATGCAAATCCTGTACTTGCGGCTTGTGGGTAAACAGTTGAACGAACTTGAGCGCCATTTGCATCCGTTTGTCCTTTATTTGTTAACTTAGCAACACCTGCTCCATAATTACCGTAACCAGACCATGTGAATGTGCCAGTTGTTGCAGTTGCTGTATCAGTATTACTTAATGTGTAATAATAATTTTGATTATTAGGATCGCTATAACCATACTGAGAAGCAATATTAGTTGTTGCTGTTCCTGATGGATTACTAATTGTAGCAATGTTTGAACTATTACGTTGAATATACAATGCAAGGAATGCACTAGCATCATTCTTCGTGCCAGTTAGCGTCATTGTTTGTGTAATAGTCGAACCAACTTCTACAGTTCCTGATGCAGTTCCACTTAATGAAATTGTTGGTATTGTGTATGTAGGACCAATTGTTGGGAACAGAATAGCATCAAAGACCTGTGACACAGTAAATGTAGACCATGTTTGTGCATTTTGAATTGGTGCACCACCAACAGCAATACTATTTACGGAATTGCTAATTGCCGTTTGATATAGAATTGCCGAGTTTGCATTTGCAAAAGCGGCATTTGCAGTTGTCCATGAATACGCAATGTTTGTATTCTGTGCATTTTCAATACCTTGAAGTGCTACAGTATTTGCTGATGCAGTATTTGCAACTGAGAAAGCAGAGTTAGAATAATAGAATAAATCTACATTATGACTTAACAAATTACCTTTGAAATAATTTGAGTATACGTTAGCATACGCAAAACTTGGGTCGCTAATATTAATTAGATTGTTTGAGCTAATAGGTGATGCGTAGTTTTGAAAGAATATAAACTCTTTAAGAGTTGGGTTTCTAAACAAACCAGTGAACGCATTACCTGTTGCATTATAATTACCAACAAAACCAATGTCAACTGTATCAGAAGATGTATTGTTGTTTGCTAAGAAGATTAACGGTGCGTTTGTTTCTTCTTGTGTTGTATTGATAGCAGTTAAATTACCAAGTACATATAAGTTACCGGATACAGTTAAATTATTTGAAACTGTAACGTTGCCGTTAACTGTACCACCAGTATTAACAAATGTGTTACCTACGTTTGCTTGAGCAAATGCAGAGTTGGCTTGTATGAAAGCGGCATTAGCATTATTGAAAGCCGAGTTTGCTTGAGTAAATGCCGAGTTTGTAACAACAAAGGATGCATTGGCTTGATTAAAAGCTGAATTGGATTCGGTCCAAATAATTGCAATATTACTTGCATTGTTGTTCGCTTTAACAAATACCGCATTAGCCTCTGCATATGCTAGATTAGCAGTATTAAAAGCGGCAGTAACATTGTTGGACGAACCAGCGGCATTAGCGGCCGCAAAAGCCGCATTTGCTTGTGCGTAGGCTAAGTTAGCAACATTAAAAGCGGCATTAGTTGTGTTTGATTGTCCACCAGTATTTGCTTGAGCAAATGCTAAGTTAGCTTGTATGAAAGCGGCATTAGCAGTATTATAAGCAGAATTTGCTACACCACCACCCGAGTTATTGGCGGCATTAAAAGCGGCATTGGCTTGTGCATAAGCAAGATTTGCCGTATTATATGATGATACAATACCTGAAAGAGGAGTTAAACCACCAACAGTAATAACCTGATTACCATTTGAACCAATAAAAAGCGTATTTGATGCAAACGAGTATGCTAATTGACCATCAAGTAAATTTGTTGGTTGTGCGGTCGAATAAGACCTTAGTATCTGTACGTTAACTGTATTTGATGACATTAAAAGTATCCGTTATCTATTCCTGTAATTGCATTTGCAATATTTTCTACAGTGAATAATTTGTTAGTTAACGAGTAAACCATAACATCACCGTCTTGTGCACCAGCGAGATTCAAATCTGTTGAGCCTGCAATAGTTCGTTGACCACCATAATTTACGGTAGTTACTTTTGGTGTGTTTTGACCAATTGTTACTTTGACTGTTGAAGGTGGATTAGTTGTTGCCATTTATTACCCCGCAGTTACGCCAGGAGCAACTTCTACAACACCTTCAAGAATTCTGATAACTGTATTTGCTTGACCACTACCTGCGTAGTAGGAAAGAACAGCATCATATACATAACGACCTGGTGTGATGTTTGCTGTATTGGCTGAGTCTAAAGAAAACGTAACTTCACCCGTGTTTGCAGAAACTGAGGTTGCGAATGTTGCAGTAACATTGGGTGTGGCGTAAGAATACTTCATTTTACTATACACATTGGCACCTGACAGAGAATATACATCCCCATAGACATCATCTAAGGTAATTGTAAATGCGAAAGATGCACCTTGTTCAAGGTAGAGATTTTGATATCCTGCGGCCATGTCTTCTTATTCTAATTGTTCTTACTCTATTTAGTAAGAGAGGATTACTTTGATTGCTTTAATGCTTCGACTTCTGCTCTCAAATCTTTGATAGCGGCAAATGCTACAGCACATAATTTTTCATAGTCAACTGCAAGAGAACCATCTGGTCTTACTCTTGTTGCAACTGGGAATACTGCTAATAAATCTTGAGCAACAAGACCGAAGTCGGATTTTTGCATTGAATACGGGTTAGGTCCACCATTCTGAGCAATATATTCATCAGTCCAGTCGAATAGTTTACCGCCAACGGCATCAACAATGTCGAGAGCACCAGTAATTGGTCTAATATTTTCTTTCCATTTTCTATCAGAACCAGAGTAAGCGGTAATATTACCAGTTACGCTGATAGAAGTACCATAATACGCACCGGTATTTGTAATGAAAGATGGTGTAATATTAGAAGTCCAAGATGCTGAACTACCGGTAGACATCAACATTTGACCAGAAGAACCGGCGGCAATATAACCTGTTGCGTTTAATGCTGTACTGATTGGTATCTGACCGGCACCACCACCCGCTATATTAGTAGCTGTTGTAGCTGAAGTTGCAGAAGAAACTGTACCCCATGTATATGAACTACCATTCCATCCTAAGTAACCAGTTGATGGTGACAAGTATGAAGTTGTTGCTGATGCGCTCTGATAAGGAATTCCATTGACTGTTGTACCAGCAAGATTCGATGCAGTACCAACGACAAGGCTACTCTGGGCAACATATTGAGGAGCAGATGAGCCAGCAGTCAATACATAATTTTGAGTACCTAATGATAACCACGCATTTGTAGAACCGGTTTGGCCGTAAGGTATTTGACCGTTTGTACCACCAGTTAACCCAGCCGCATTGGCAGAAGAACCTGTAATATTAATAGCAGGACTACTGGACCAAACAGGATTTGCACCACCAACTAAAACTTGAGATGAAGAACCTGCGGCAGTGAATCCTGAAACGCCAGCGGCAACTTGATAGTGAATTGCGCCTGAAGATGTGAAATTTGATTGATACAAACTATTTGCAAGGTTTGCATAACCCGAGATGCTGTGTGCTTGCAGATAGCCAGAGTTTGCAAGAGCATTAACAAATGCTGTTGTTGCAATCACGGTATTTGAAGTTGTGGTTGGTGCCGTTGGTGCCGTTGGTAAACCAGTAAATGCTGGTGAAACAATGTTTGCTTTGTTTACATACACATCAACTAACGCTAATTGAACATTATTATTAGATGCTGATGCACCAGTAGGAGTTGTAAACCCAAAATTGTTAGCAGTATTAGAAATCCATCCAAAGTTGCCAGGACCTGTTGTCTGTAGAATAAATCCTATGTTGCTAGTTGTAGATGGTAATAAGTTTTGAACTGCACCAGCGGCTGTTGTAGCACCTGTACCACCGTTTGCTATTGTNAGGTTGCTCGTCAAGGTNAACGAATTCAACGTCATGTTGGCAGTAATTCTTACATCTTGTGGCGTTCCAATAGTTATTGTATTACCAGTAGCAATAATACTTTCACCGTTAGCGCCAGCGAATGTAATACCACCGTTTGTTGGTGTTGCAGTACCTGATATGCCAGTAAACAAATTAGCTGATGCATTTGCTCTACTAAAGGCGGCATTTGCAAATGTTGCAGTAATATTTTGTGATGCATATGATGCATATGAATATACGTTAACAGTATTAGCAAAAGCAAAAGCGGCTACAGTGTTAACGTTGACTGCATTAGCAAAAGCAAAAGCGGCTACAGTGTTAATGTTAACTGAATTTGCGTAGTTGTAGGCTGATTGCGTATACAAATTTGCAGTATAAACTGCATTTGATGTAGCAATATTCGATGTACTATTCAATAATATGCTATTGTTTGTAACTTCACCAGTTAAAATTGGATAGAATGTGTTTGTTATGACATCGTTAATTAGCCATTGTTTACCAGATTCATACCATTGAATTTGTGCATTGTTACCACTTGAGCCACGATTAATTTGAAATTGCGCTATGGGTGGTGCTGTTGTGTTATTAGCATTTAATGTGAATGAATTCGATGTCACAACAAGTGGGAAACTAATTGCTAAGTTACCGCTTACTGTTATGTTTTGTGCAAATACATTGCCTAGATATGTGTTAGCAATGTTTGCCGTCAATGTTGTGCTGACATTTAAAACCGGTGTTAATATGCTAGTATTTGATACAATTGTATTTGCATATAAATTGTTAGCGTTTAAATTTTGATATGCTGTAATATTATTTGCATTGACTGCATTTGTTGTAATAGTAGTTGCATTTATCGATGCAATATTACCAGTAGTTGCAGTTATAGTTGTAGTATTAAGACTCAAGTTTGCTTGAATCGTATTTGATGTTATTGCATTAGTTGTTACCGAAGTATTCGCAACAACGGTATTTGAATAATTAATATTCGCAAATGTATTGTTTGTTGTATAGATAGAATCACCAACATACAATTGAGTGCCTATTTGACCTGTTAGTGTTGTTACAAGACGTCCAGAGTTTGCGTAACCACTAATGTTTGTGAGAGTACCAGTGAGTCCGTTCGTTGCATTAAACCATAAAGCATTGACGTTACCGGTTGCAGTAAGTGTATTGTTAACGTTTGTTGTGCCGCTAATTGTCAATGTATTTTGAATTGCCGTTGCACCTAGAACCGTCAATGCATTAAGTGTAACAGGACCAGTGACAAAAATTTGTTTACCAAAATATGCATTACCTGTAATGTATGCGGTTGAATTTAATGTTGTGTTATTGGCAACAAATAAACTTGTAGCAGGACCGTTAGCGTATATCGTATTACTAACTTGAACAACACCAGCGGCAATAATGCTAGAGTTTGCGTTTGATACTACCAACTGACCATAGTTTATAATAATGTCATTATCGACTGTCAGATATGAACCTGTTCCAGTAACCTGAACTTGATTACCAAATTGAGCGACACCATTACCCACAACTAAAGCAGTTGTAGGTTCATTCAGATATAAAGTACCAGTATTTTTTGCGTATGCGTTTGCAGTAAAGTTATTGAAATCGACAACGACTGAATTTGTTGTCGTGAACCAGTCTACAAAAGTATTTGCATACGTAAGAACTGGTAAAATTGGTGCTGAAAAAATCGTAGCCATCTGGACCTTTATTTGTTATTATTCATTGCCAAAAGCAATTCTTTAATGTCTCTCATATCTTGTTTGATAGAATCAATCTCTTTCTTCACGGTATTTATTTCATCTTTTTGAGTCTTTAACATTTTAACTTTAGTCTGATACTCATTTTTTTCGGCCGTGTTTGTATTCATCAGAGCCATAGTATTAGTATCTCGGACGAAAGTGGTGCCTTCAACTTTAACGAACATATTAGATTCCAGTTCCTGCTGGTAATGCGATAGCACGAACATCAGTCAAATAAGGAATATTAGTGTTATCATTAGATGCCATTACAACTTTGATAGCAAATTGAATGAAGTTTGTATATACTGTACCGTTTGAACTTAGATAAGAAATATTATTATTCGCTTGTCCTGAACCCCAAACACCAGGAGCACATTCATACTCAATCAATTGATCTGGTTGAGTTGAGAAAGCATTATTATTAACTGTGGTTGTCATTAACTGCCAGTTTTGTGAAGCAAATGTTGATGTATCTTGTGAACTTAGAATCTTGTAATATACATAAACAGCAGTTCCAACTGGTTGATATGCGGTGTAGTAAACTCTTAGGTCACCAGAATCATTACCAGGTTGTAGAATAACTGGCTTAGTGAAGTACTTGGCGGCACCATTACCACCAGTTGCAGAAGTTTCACCAGATACAATTACAACTGCATTAGCATTACCGCCACGGGTATTATCTGGATCGATAATTGCAATTGTTGGTGTTGTGATATAACCAGAACCTGTTGTTTGAGTATATACAGAAATTACATTTCCATTAGCATCGGCGTTTAAACCTAAAGATGCTTGAGAACCACCCGCTAAAGTTGGTGCGGAAATTGTTGCATATGTATTTTTTGAATAACCTATACCAGTATTTGAAACTTGGATAAAAGTATTGTTCAANCCCATATTATTTATAGCGTACTGAATAGTATATACTGTAATACCGTCATCAGATAGTACTGGACTTACATTAGGATCAGAAGATGCTAATGTTGCAGTTAACNCAAAAGAGTTATTTGTTGCNGGTAGAACAACTCTAGGACCTTGTCCATCATTTAACTTGACATCATTGTATGTTGGTGTACCATAAGTTCCTGGTGTAATATTGGCAGGACTCGTTTGTGAAAGCCCATTAAGAACTGTTGCAGTATACTGATATGTTGCAGTTGTATCTGTCGGTACAAATTGTGTTGTTGTTACGTTAAACGCATCAATTTCTGATGGGTTAGAATAGTTACCAACAATTTGCGGTACTGCATATGGTATTAATTTATGCCTAACGTCATTAGTACCAAGTTTTCTAAATGGTGCACCAAAAGGAATATTAAATGGTATAATTGCTTCAACGTTTGTATTGAATACGCAATGGTCAATTACAAACATCAAATCTTTAGTCTGGTCTACAGACCATGTAATAGAGTTTTGCGATTCAAATAGACCACCAACATAAGGTGCTTGACCAATTTTACTTGGGTTTGTTGGGTTTGGTGTCGATGGTGTTGCTTTTGCCGTTGAAGGTAATGCTGTTGAATTCTGTTGTGCATAATACAACCAGTAGTCCGATGACTTAGTTTCAACTAAAATAGCATAAAGAACACCAGATTGAATATAAACTGGTGCATTAAATGTAAATGTTGTTGATGCTGTTGAGTCTAAGAACTGTGGGTTCTGTGACACATTCACTTGACTAGGATACAATGTTACTGTAGAATAATCTAAAGTAGAACCATTAGGAACACCATTCAACGTGTTTACTAATGATACTGTAATTGGTACATTGTTAGTTGACTTTGACTGAAAAAATAACTTAATAGAACTTAAGAACACACCATTTGGATATTGATCCTTAGAAATAATAAACGTTTGAGCAATGGGATCAAAAGGTGTGTATGTTGCTGTTGTGTTTGTAGTAATTGATTGATTACTAATTGTTGTCGTAGCAGTAAATGGAGAAGCACTTGAATCTACCGATGGGCTAAAGTCTGCGCCTGATGCATTTACTTGAAGACCTGAAGCTGTAAATGTTGCTTCTGCAAATGTTGTTGCTGTAGTTGGATCGTTTGCAACGTGTCTGTTATCAATTCTAAAAACTCTAGAACCAGTTTGAAATGTACTACTTGGTAAATTAAAAATTCCAGAAAAATTACCTTGTTCATCTGTTGACAAATTAGGTATTGAAGTTCCTTTTGCAATTGATTGAGAAATGTTTACATCAGTACCAACAATATTATATGTTGAAGTTACATCACCAACTACACCATTGAATCCCAAAGATAAGTTAACAGGTTGTGCTAAAGTAGCAATTCTTGTTGTCTTATCATAAGAACTAATAGTTGATGATTGGACCGGTAGAGTCGTTGCTTGTGTTGTTGTTCCCATTTATTCTTCCAAGTTATACTGTTGTTGCTTCATAATCTTCAAGAGTCGTCATCTCAAAACCAATCTTACTATAATCAACTGTGTAGAATCCCATGTTCTTATGTAATGCAGATTCAAATTCAGTACCAATTAAGTCTTGTGCTATCACACCAACAAAGGTTTGATTGCTCCATAAGTATTTAAAGCTATAAATCTTGACACCGTTATCNAGCGTTCTAAGNTATTTAATAGCACGTTTTAAACGTCTATCGGAAAATAGATGTTTAATTGAGTTGCCGACACTTGAAACGGCATTTCCAAGTGGTGCGACTACAGCATTAACTACGTTTTGAACTGCATTAACAGCGGCAGTACCGATATGTACAGCGGCTGAGACTACGTTAGTTACAACTGGAACGCCTAGTGAACTTACTGCTTGAATAATAACGCTACCAGGTCCACCAGGTCCAGGTTGTGTTCCTGCTGTCAATTGAGTTGCACCAGCACCAGTACCCCCAGATGCTTGAGGCAGTGGAGGTGTATATGTTGCTAGACTTGTAGTCTGTGAAACATATTTTGATAAGAAATTAATTGTTGCACCTGAATAATCTAAATTGCTTGGTGTGCTTGGATCTAGTTTAACTTGAGTTGCACCAGTAAAATATGATCCTCCAAAAGGCATCACTGTTTCACCACCAGCGTTATTATATGTTACTGCAACTGGATTTGTTGATTGGAAAATCATATTGTTTGAACCGTCAACAATCACAACAGCAATCGATGGGAAATTATCAGAATTTGTAGCAGTCCATGTTACGTTACCAACTGTATTTCCTGTTGCAGTAAATGTTGCAGAAGTTTGTTGACCAGGTCCATAGTTATTCGAACTCAACGATATGATTGTGTTACCGTTAACACGAATTGTTGCTGTACCATCACATTGTGCGGTCATATAGTATGAACCATTTGATGCGAACACTACAGGGAATGAAGCACTATAAGAGGTATTTGATGTTGTTGGGTCCCAAACACCATATGTGTTTAGGAATGGTGAGAAGTTTGTAGCATTGTAATTCATGTGGTATAAATTACCAACAGAAGTACCAGACACCACAGGAGTATAAGCACCGCCAACTCCAGAAATCTCACCGCTAGTTTGAATTGAAACGATACTTGTGTTTGTAGGAGTACCATAAGCAGTCCAACTACTCTGTATATAATCCCCGTTTGAATTAAATTTACCGTTATAAATCTGTGAAGATGCTAAGTTACCGGCAATTTTCAAATTATCTGAAATGTATAAACGAGTGTTTGCAGTGCCTGGATAGTTGTATACGTTCATCACACGACCAATAGGGTAGAACGATTGTGAACCGGACTGATAATAACCAATGATATCATCAATTTGGAATCCACCATAGTTATTAAACACATTATATAATTCGATTGTATTAGGTGCAGTCATGTATTGATTTACATTAACACCATCGAACCAGCAATTGACGTTTTGATTTGATAATAGACCTTTTGCTTCAACAATGATTTGTTGTGGTCTAATATATGGTTGAATTGTGTCGTTTGTCAAGTAACCATTGATTGAAGACAATGCGGATGCATTAGATGGTACTTGAGTTGTTGACAATGCACTAGCGTAGGTATTGCCTGATGAGGAAACACTGGTTACAGTTATTGTAGATGTTCCTGGTATAGATGCATAGTCACCAGCATTTGATAGATTAATACCAAATCCCGTTTGATTCAATTGTGTTGTTGGATCCGAGGTTAATACCGGAACAACTTGTTTGTTATCAATCCAGTTATCCATCGGAGGAGTCAAAGATGCAACACCTTGGTCAACAACAACGTTGAATGGGTTAGCAGAGACTGCACTAGATGCCAATGCTTGTACAACTAAGTTTGCCGTGGTGTATGGTAAAGTAAAGATGTTTGTACCGATACCGCTGATACTAGAAACTGCAAAATCATTTGTGTTTGCTAATGTACCAATTGAAGCCATCACTATAGGGTTCTGCAACTGAAAGTTTTCAACTAATTGTGCAGGCGCAAGTCTGTTCTTTCTGATATTAATATTAGCCGAGAAGTCTGGATTGTATGTGTCAGCAGTCAAAAATGAATTGAAAGCATCAACTAAGATGCCATAATTTGGTCTTGTCAATCCGTTGTTATCTTGTACTTGAGTTGAAGCGGCTGTTGATTCTAACAAACTCAAAGAAGAATAATATTCTAGATTATTAACACGAGTCTCTAAACTGGTGATATCACTCTTAGCCCAACGTTTATGAATAACCTTATCCACAGATAAATTGGATGCACCGTTAACTGTTTGATTACCGACAATAGCAGTATATGGATCAAGTGTCAAATTAGCAATCACTAAAGAACCTGTTGGCTCTGTTGGTGGGTGTGGGTTGATTGCAGGAACACCTTCAATAATTTTAAAACTATTATCTTTTGTTAGAACGAGTTTGTCTTTTCTACCAAGATAATAATTATAGGAATCATTAAAATATGTGACATTTCTAGGAATTGCAATACCAGCAGAACTCTGTGCACCAGATGGTGATGTTGTATAGTTCCATGTGTATGCAGTTTGACCGTTTAATCTTGTTGGTCTAAAGTCGATACAATCTCTAAGTTGGTATGTTATACCGCTAGACTTTGCTGTGTATGATGGTATAGATGTGTAATCTGCTATTGGATACGAGTTTCCTGTAAAGAAACCATCACCACCACTATGTGAATAGTAGTTAACTACAATTAATAGGTTACCTATAATCGCAGGTGCACCTGGAATCTGAACTAGATTAGCGAAATCATAAATTGTATCACGTTGTCCATTGTCTAATTTGTAATAGTTAGTTACATCGTATAATGGATTACCAATAATACCCGCATTGATAATTTCTGATGGAGTAACTACACTGATGTTTTTTGTGTCATATATTGCAACAATACTCTTTACATCAGAAATGTACAAAGGCATTGTGGCCGAAACACCAGCATTTAAAATAAACACTTGTCCGTTTGTCACATCTAGGTATGTGTTTGTGTTTAACTGTGTACCTGCATTACCACCAGTTGAAGTGCTCACACTTGTATTGTTACCATTAACTGTTGTTTTAACTTTGGTAATTGATGTACTGTCACCGTTATATACTGCACAAGTAGCAATAACGTCTACTGTGTTACCGGCATAATATGTTGATGAAATGTTTGCAGTTGTACCGTCAGAACTTACTACAATTGTATTACCAGAAGATGTGAAATCTAATAGTGCACCAGTTGCTGTGTTGATAATATTGAAATTGTTTTCAATAAAATTACCACCCGAACCTTGTATGAATTTATATGGAGTACTTGCAACACTCAAATTCAATTGTCCAGAACTACCGGAAAGAACTCCTGAACGGAAAATCTTTGTAGTTGTATAGCTAGTATTGTATACATTTTGAACCCATGGCGCACCAACAGGTATAATTAATTCTGTTGAGCCGGGATTCTGTAGAATTGCTTGACCAGTCCACAAACCATTTGTTTTACCAGTTACCACATCTACGTTAGCGGAAGAAGTAAGGTAATAATTGCTATTGGCAATAGTAATAGCATCAGTATCACCAACTTTAAAGTTTAATGTGAACGTTGAAGATGCATCAGGTGTAACTGTGAACGGTTGATTAACGGTAAATAGTTTATTAATACCGCTTGATGTATAACTGGTAACTGTTCGAACATCACCAACACTTGTACCACTAGTAATTGTTAAAGTAATACCATAGTATGCATTGGCAACTGTAGAGAATTCACCGGAAGAATCAGCATAACCGATTGTGTTGGCGGTGTTCAATAGAACGTTTCCAACAGCTCCTAGCGTGTTTGTTTGAATGTCTGATAGACAAGCATTGAAAACATAGGAACCCACGTTAGAGCCGCTTGTAGACTGTTGGAATTGTAGGTTTCTTAAGAAAGCGGTACCGACTAAAGTTGAAGCATACTTAGTTGCACCTTGACCTTGTGCCACGTTTTGTGTGTTAACGCAATGTAAATTAACTCTAGGTAACGTTGTTACGTTGAAGTCACCGTTTAGACCCGAAACGTTTAGGTAGTTACCGTAGTCAACAAAAGTTTCGCTACCGGTAATATTAGATGTTGTTAGTGCCCTGTCGCTCGTGATAATTAATTGCGATTGATTCTCTACACGGTAACCTTTAACGTATGCAACACCTTTGCTGATGCCCATATCGTATTGTGAAGAATTAATTGTGTTAGCAACAGGTGTTAACTTGAAATCTTCAACAATGTAATCGCCGTTTGTTTCATAATCACGTTTTGCAAAGTAATCATCGATAGCGGAGTAAACTGTCTGGTCTGTTTGTTTAACAATGCTTCCATTCTCAATTCTTAATAACTCAATAAATTGGTCATCATTACCAATAGTCAAAGGTAGAGTTGTTAACGTGAGATTGATTTGATATCTATCTGCACCTGGTGCTTGATAGTTTGATGCTCCTACTGCCGGATCTAATAGAGAAGGATCATCGATGTAATCAACGATTTGTTCTGTTATCTCTAGTCCAACACGATAAGATGGTGTATTGTCATACTTATCTAAGATGATTGTTTGCGGTGAAACGTCAACAAAGTTACCAATTGAATAATTTGTACCGTCTGAGGCCTTTGAATAACCGTTAACGATATAGAAAGTACCGTTAGAAATAGATGCAGTAGAAGAAGAACCGGTAGATATTGATGTTGTTGTCGATGCTTGAACAGTCGCAAATAAATTTGAACCATCTATAGTTGTTAATGTAATTCCGTCCGTAAATTTTGGACCTGTTATATACGCAACAACTAATGTTGGTGGATCGCCAGGAGCACCTGCTGTACCTGTTGCTTCTGCTGTAGCAATAACTTTTGCTTGTATTTGTGCTGTGTTCGCTGTACTACCAACAATGATCTTGCCCAAAAAGTTTGAGGCTTTAATGTTTGTGTTGTCGTATGTAGAATTTAATTTCACATAAAAACATTGTAAGTTTGTTGTAACTTGTCCACCGGTGACAGGCGTATTTGTAGAATAGATTGCAGATGCAAAATCTGAAATTTGATTCTGTAAAATTGTTTGAGATTGTGTTAACTCTCTTGCTTGAACTGCATATCCTGGTTTGAATAAAATGCGATGAAAGTTCTTTGATGGGTCAAAATCATCATAGTAAGGAGAGACATTAAAATTCAGCATTTTTTTCCTTTAGTACCCAAGTACAAATTTGAATTGTTCTATACCGTCAGTACTACGTTGTACTGCACTTCTATTTTCGATGTAAGTTAAGTAACCAGAGAACGCTAAGAAATCTGGTTGTGAGACATTCAACAAGACTCTAACAGCTCGTGAAGTAATCCCTTGAAGAGTTTGATTTAACACATATTCACCAACTATATTTATTACGTTTATTACGTTGGTTGTGGTATTAAAACTAACAACTTTAGCAGAAAACAATACATTTCCAAAAGAATCTATTTGTCGAATGATTTCGTCTACTGCAAATGTTCCAGGACCTGGTGCTACAACTAACGATGTTGTTGTATTATATATGCTTGCATTTGCCGGATTCGGTGATAATGTTTGTGTTGTAGGATTAACAAGTAAGCCAATCTGATGATATGATATATTTGTTGGAATATTACCGTTTTCACCAGCGTTAAATTGAACCGAATACATTACATTTGTACACCCCAAGTCAGAAACTGGGTCAAAACCGTGTCCACCGACAGGTGAAACTGGTGAAATAGCAGTTGCAGATTCCCCTAAAGTTGAACTGATTGTTACGTTAGCGTAAGTGTAATTGTATCCCGGATTAGTGATTGTAATGTCTGTGATAGCACCAACATTGTTAACTTGTAGGTTATTTACTGTTGCCGTTGCACCTATACCGTCACCAGTGATTGTTACTGTTATAGGATTTGTTGTTGGATTATAACCAAAGCCACCGTTTGTAACAACAAGAGCATCAATACCACCGATACCGTAGGCAGATTTATTGAGTGATGGGTTGGGTGTATTTGAACCTAATGGTACAGGCATCCACGATGAATCCATGAATGTTGTTTTAAGTCCTGCATCAATTGTATACAAATATTTCCACTTGTAACCATCAGTACCTTCAAATACATTGAAAGTGTTGTACTGGCCTGGTTGGAAATACGGCATCACAGTTGATACGACACCGGTAGAATTGTTGCTTAGACATTTGAATACTTGGTCGTAACTGTTTCTAATATAGAAATTATTCAATAGAAACCCGTTAGAATCAACGGCAAACATATCAATATTATCTTGATAGTAGTTATAGACGGTATTTGCAGACCAATCTACACGCTGAACAACAGGACAAATATCACCAGGAGTTACTTTTTTGACAGCAAATATATTATTGAATATTTTTTTGATTGATTGCTGGTCTTGAGTAGGTGCTGGTGGGTTGCTATCATCAGGCCATGGGTCAACGTTTGCTAAAAAACAATATGTTGTCTGTAATGGTACTGTATATGCCGGTGGAAGAACTGCAACAGGTGCATAGTAATCCCCATTGATTGATGCAATCCTAGCATTGTATGTGAGTAAGTTTTGATTTGCCATATTCTATTTATCTTTAAGATCCGACCCTAATAATACCNAAATTAAGATTCATCGTGTATGCNNCATCGTTACCGGGACCTGAATTATTTTGAACGAGAACATCGAAACTTCCTACTCTGGTATTTGCTGTTCCAACTTGAAGCGAAGGACAATTTGTGCTTTGAATAGTTGTAACAACTATATCCGATGCATGTAAAACTGAATTATTGTTGACTGTAAAAACATATGCTGTGCCGTGTGTAAATGCACTTGCGTTATATCCTACAATCACGCCAGAAGTTCCGTTTGCATATACTAAAGTTGTTCGGCTACCTGTCTGAATAGCAGTCGTTGTAGTCNATGGGCTATAAATGAATGTATTTGCAATCACAGTATTTGCTGTTTCTGAACCTGTAANAATTACGTTAGGNGAGACAATTGTACCATTTGCATATATTGTAGTATTACCAGNACCTAATGCAGTAACCCCGTTAATTGTCAATATGCCGTTCTGTAACACTAAGTTACCTGTATTACCAGTAACTGTATCTGTCATATAAANTGTATTAGGTCCTAGATATANGTTACCCCATTTCAAGGTAGGAGAACCTAGACTATAAAAATTTGAAGTTGCTGGTATTAAATTACCCGCAAGACTTAAATTATTTAATACAATCGTTGCGGTATTTTGAACTGCGGTATTTGCAATAGAATTAGCTAAGTTTGCTTGATTATATGCGGCAGTTATATTAGTATTTTGTGTTGCATTGATAGCATTAGCCCATGCGGATGCGGAGTTTGCTTCTGTATATGCTGAATTGGCAGTATTAGCCATTGCATTTACAAAAGTTGCGACCGAAACCAATGAAGAATATGTTGTATTTGCTTCCGTGAAAGCGGCATTTGCAAGTGTCCATGCGGCATTTGCTTCTAGGAATGCACTTGTGATTACGTTTGTTGTAGATATTTTTGTACCATCAGCAAAAGTAATATATGTATTCGTATTCATTACGATACCGTTAGCGGCTACAACAGCAACAATATTGTTTGATTGATAACCGCCGACAGCAAATACAACTTTTGTACCAGGATTTGNAGTACCCAATATTAAGTTACCTGTAGCATTTGCACCTGGTCCATCAACAATCAGATAACCGTCATGTGGTAATTGTGATGTTTGACCAGCGGCATTAGCATTAAATTGAGAATTATTCAGACCCAAATCTAAGTAACCGCTTGTATCAGTACCGTCATCCGCAGTTAAAATAAGATCAGCAGAACCAACATTGCTAAAGTTTTGCATATTGATTTGCATATAACTTGCAATATTACCTGAAAACTGTGCTACTGTATTTGGTAATTGAATTGTATTATTACCAACTATCAATGTATTGTTCAAATACAATTGTTGTGCAAGAGTTGTTCCTGTGAATTGAACCGTTTTATCTTGTGATACATCGACACCAACAAACGTAGCGTTGCCGGTATTGGCACCAGCAAACGCCGTTAAAACTGGTAATTGTGAAATTTTTACTGTTGACATTTATTATCCTAAAAGAATATTACTTCCATCCTCTGTTATTAAATCCTTACCATCTTCCGTATCGATGTATGGTGTGTATTGAACACCAATTGCACCAGTTAGAAGAATCTGATTCCCGTTTGCAACCGGAACTTTTTTGACTGCAATATTCGAACTGAATGTGAGTGCTGAATTTGAAGTCAAATGCACGATGCTGTTTGCATAATCTACATAACTAACTGTACCGATAAAGTAACCATTGCTACTCAATACGTCAGTAGTACCAATTATGTCCGCAAATGGTAAAGCATTATTAGAATAGACACCATTATTGACTATGTTATATACACTTGTATACACGTTGGCTATATTTATTAGGCTTGAAGTATTGCTACCAGTTCCATATGCAACATTAGCAAATCGTAGCCAAGTGTTATCCGTCATATAGACTGTATTTCCAGCAAAATCAACATTTGCAAGTCCTGAAACAACCGAAAAGTTATTTTGTGTAGTCATCGCAAAATTGTTAGCATAATTCACATAATTACCGGTAGGTAAATAACTAATGTGTATTGTGTTTGCAGAATAATATAGATAGTCTGGTGCTAGATTAAATTGTGCTGTAGAACCAGAGCCACCAGTTACTGAAACGGGGTTGGTTGGAAACACACTATAGTTGCCGACATTACTTACGGCAAATGAACCAATGTCATTTGCCGTACCATATACACTCAGTACTTTAATTTGTGCTGGATATACGCTTGTACCACCAGATATTGTCAAAATATCGTTTGCCGTATAATTATAACCATGATAGTACATATTGGCGGATGCAACATACTGATTATCCGCAACGTTCATTGTTCCTTGTACGTTGTTTGTACCAACAATAGTACTTAGATATTCTTGGGTAGACAGTTCATCCACAATTTCGTAGTCAACTGTTGTGTTAGATTTTAAAGCAAATCGACCAATCAAATTGATACCTGATGGGTGCAGTAGATTCAATAATGTACTTCTATAATCAGAAATCGCTNTTTCTACTGTAATCTGATATGTGAAGCTATTATATTCTGAACTCTGTAGCACATCATAAGAACTTAATTGNCCTGATGATGACAGATATTGTCCTTGACCGATTACAAGTCCATTTAGATATTTTGCTGTGGCTTCTGCATTACCGTCACCATAGTTTCTAACACCATATTGATTATATACTGATGATGTATATTGTGTTGCACCATATGCAGTATTTACCATCGTCATTCTTATACCTGTATTGCTAATCAATAATGGTAAAGATGGATTTGGTTGAGAGTTATAATTGAATACTCTTAAATTATAGATTGATTTATTGTCAACTTCATTCTGTTCTAATATTGAAACTGAATTGACTGTTGCAATGTAAGATGCAGAATTTATGTTTGCACCTTGATAAATTGTTGCCCCGTTCTTTGGTAGTACGGTAGAAATTAAATTACTAACTGCAATATCTTGAACGACTAAAGATACGTTTGGTGTTACTACGAAATCTTCTCCACCATCAAGCACATTGATTGTTGTGATAGCACCAATTCTATTTAAAGTCAATGAGAATGTTGCGCCAGTACCCAATGTTGTTGGTACATAAAGGCTTGCACCATTACCTGTTGCTGTATTGATAGAAACATTTGGTAAAATACCACCTACATAACCAAGACCACCTTGCGGATATCCTGTAGTTGTTCCATACATCACATTGATAACATTACCATTACCATCAACTCTTATTCTTGCATTTGCACCGTAACCGTAGCCACCGGTAAACACAATAGTATCATTGTTCGTATAACCATTTCCAGTATTTGCAATTTGAATTGGAGCAAGAATACCTAGTGAAGAAATTGAACCAAAAATAGANTTTGTTGTATCATTAGAAACATATTGTGACAATGCTGTTGCTGTTGGCACATAACTTATTCCGCCACCACCATTGTTTAGTATAACTGATGCAATCGGATTTGTTTCAATTGTAGTAAACGTTAATGCATTTGCAAGAGATGCGTTCGCTGTTGCACTTGTATTTGCTTGTAAAAAACTTAAAGTATTACCAATAGTGAAGCCGTTTGAAACNGCAATCGAATCGATAGGTATCGAAATAGTAACTGAATTGCCTGCGGTTACTGAAAATACTGTAGCATTTGCTTTTGATGTTTCTTGACCGCTAATATAAATTTGGGAGAAAGCATTACCGGGATACAATGGTGTTCCGCTTGACGGGAATACTGCATATCCAAATCCACCATTAACTACATTGATGTCTTGTATTGAACCTGTTGTTACTGTTCCTACCTCTGCAACCGCACCGACTGGGTTTGATATGTTAGAATTCAACCCACCATAAACAATAACAGGATCTGCTACATTATAACCAAGACCCCTTGCTGTTGGGTCGATATTGATTTGACTAATTTGACCGAGAATTGTTGCTGTTAGTGTCTCCGCACCAGAAGTATTTGCTGAAACAATATTACCGTTTAGGAAATAAACAGGTTGATTATATGCATCTAAGACTGTAACTTGCTCACCAGATTGAAATAACCTTTCAATGTCAGATATGAAAACTTCAATTTTGCCTTCTGCGAGTATTACATTTTCAATTGTTGCGAATGATTTCGATGTCAAACCGAACACTCTATAATTGGATGCGGCTAAAAAATTTGTATCGGAAGTTTCTAAAAGAATACTCTTAGGTACATACCATTGTCCTGAAGATGCCGATAGTACTGCATCTTTCGTATAGAAATAATCAAAATCTGAGTTGAATAGAATTCTAAACAGGAACTGATACGATGCTGGTGTACCTTTAGAATGGTACAATTGTCTAGCAATTTTTACCGCAGTAGTTTCCGAGATTAAAGATTCTGCTGGAAAATATTGTAGAAAATCATTGATAAAGTATTCTTGAAACCCCTCAAGCGTATTATCAATATCAGTATAATCCCAAAGACTCTTTGATGCATACAAAGGTCCTTGAAAACCATTAGTATCTGCGGTTGCTGTATTTGCATTTGCAGTATTGGCAAGTTCCATCCATTCGTAATACGCTTGTATAAACGATACGAAATTATTACCATATACCGATGTATCTAATAGATACTCCGGTAATTGTGATGGTATGAATAATGATGTTTTTTGATTGCTTTGTATCATTATTGTGAAGTTACATTAACTGTGATAGCAGTCGGATCATTAGGATCAACTGTAATGATTCTATTGAACGTTGACGAGAATATTGTTGTTGCTGGATTAACTGTAATTACCAACTGTGCAAGAGCATTATCGATGTTGACTGGGTTAAATGAATTCAATGTAACAATACCATTCGTATAATCAATAGTACCGATATTAGGATTCAAAATAGTCTTGACATTGTTTGCATTATAATAGTATAATCTCAATGTTCCGTATTGACCTTCTAGTATTGCAACTGCGGCACCGTTAGTGCCTGATGTATCATTAGCGGCTGGTGTAATTACGATTAAAGCGGCAGTATAACCCGAACCTGAATTAGTCACATTGATAGCACTTAGAGAGCCGTTAACAAGAACTGCTTCTGCTGTTGCACCAGTACCATCACCATAGATTGTGACTGTAGGTGTATATCTGTAAGAGTATCCGGGATTGATAACTGAAATTGATTGAATACCTGATGTTGTTTCTGGTAATTCATCGATGTAAACACCATCAATAATATTCAATGGGTTACTTGGATCTGTATATTGNATTCCAGGAGAACTCGTTACACCGCTTAATAACAATCCTCTAGACAAGGGAACACCATAATTGAATACGTATGTTTGTGAACCAGTTAAATTAGGATAGAATTTCTTTTGTAATTGAATTGCAATCTCATTGGCTACGATAGATTGATTTGCATTTTGAATTGTACCAATCAATTCAGAACCAGAGAATGTTGAATTAAATGTGTTTAATGTTGTTGTGGCAAAATTAGTTACAGAATTGAATACTGTAGTTGCTATTTGAGATGGTGTAAATGTTGTTTGTGTTGAGTTATAAAACACATTAGCACTAATCTTAATAAAATTGTAATCGGGATCCACAATTGTTGGTACAACTGTCATCAATGAAATAGGTTTTAAGACTTGGTCGATAATCTTTTGTTTCTGGGTTTGTGTTAATGTATAGGACCCGATTGGCTTTAAACAAACAAACACTTGGCCGTATACTGGTGGATCGTTCTCTTGACCACCCCAAACATTGACAGCATCGAATCCGAACAATGTATTTTGTTGAATTGCTGTAATATAGTCATCTTTAGTTACTGCACGACCTTGAGCCGCATATGCTTTAGGTGCTTGGTATTTAATAGATGCTATTGTTTCTTTATTAGCACCTGTTGTTGCTGGTAGATAACCAGTAACTTTATTATTGTAACCACTAACTGAGGTCATCATCACAAAACTATTTGCACCAGCGGCAGAAGTACCTTGAGTTGATAGGTAAGAAACAATAACAATATTACCGTCTGTTAATTGTTTACCTAGGATACCATCACCAAATGATATATCATAGTTACCGTTTAACGATTCATTAATAAAATAGACCTGTGATGTACCATCCAAGTACAAACTATTAGCGGCAGGATTAAAGATTTGAATTGATGAATTAGATGTAGATTGTTGTACGACTACTTGTAGTGTTGTTGTATCAATCGTAGAATCAGGTAACTCAAATGTATATGTTGGATTAGAAGTCGAATCTACAGTAAATGAATACGATGCAGTTACACCTTGAAAGATTGCAACATTAGAAAATGTACATACATTTGTAATCAGATTTGTTGTTGCTGTGTATGGTACAATGTTCGTAAACACATAGTTAACACCATTGATTTGCTCCGAAAGGAACGTAGAGTATGCTGGTAACGTAACTGTGGGTGCAGAAACGCCAGTAAATTGAACGTTCACATAAGCAACAGGGCAAATTGAAGAGTGTGGTGTATAGTCTAACAACTTAGCATGAGAAACTACGGAACGTCTTTGTACCGCAGAATCTAAGAACATCTCATTGGCTACCATATTAAGGTAGAATGAATTGTATTGTGTATTGTATGCAAAGACATCCAATAGTGTGTCAATAGCAGAACCTTCAAAATTGTAATCAGTAAATTGTGATTGACTTTTTAGATATGTGATAAAATTCTGCTTGATTGAATTAAAATCAAGTGAAGATAATTGAATGTTAGAATTGGCTCCAGCCATTATCTATTCCTTTGAAGTAAGAGATTGATAGCAGTCGGTGTTGTATTATTACCAATAAAAACATAGAGACTGACTGAAAAATTATTTTGGTCTGCTTGTGCAGTCACATTTAGCTGATAAATTGATGCTCTTGGCTCATAATTATTGATGAGCCTTATAATCTCATCTTCAATACTACTAGCGGTCAATGGTGAAACTGGTTCAAATAATAATGCTGGTAGTCCGCTACCGATTGTTGGGTCAAATAATCTTTCATATGGTCTAGTATACAAAAGATTTTGAATTGAACGTATGACTGCTTGTTCATTATAACTCATAGATACATCACCCGTCACCGGATTGGGAAGGAAACGTAAATCTAAATCTGAGTAAAATATTGTACTTGCCATTTTCTATTTATGTGCCTGGTAGAAGTGGATCTATTGGTAATGGTGTTGCTGTCGGTGCACCCAAAGATATAACTTCGTGTACGTGTATATTATATGTTTCTCTTAATTCATTCAAAGATGCTAGGTTATCATAGATATTACCTGCAATCAGTGCAGGATTCAATGCATTTACNCCAGCCGCAATCGCACCAAGAGTTGTAATACTACCAACAGAGAACGAAGAACCCATCGTAGAAAGACTACCATTGACGTTCAAATCTGAATTGATATTGACTGTTTCACCTGAAAGTGTTAAAGTTCCTTGAGATGTGATATCTATATCACCAGAAGCAATAATCTCGGCATCACCTCCTGTATTTGTAATAGAATCACCCGATACATTCTGGTAAACATTACCGTCAACTTGTATATAAGAATCGCCTTGTACATGTAAAACTGAAGGTCCTACAATGGTAATATTACATTGTCCACCTATGTAGACATTATTGTTTGCCATTGTAATCTGATAATTATTACCAAAAACCTTAAAAATACCAGTACCATCAGCCTGCATCTCAATGAAATTGTTCGAAGTACCGTGTTGTAAGCGAACTCTTTCAGCACCAGGAGTATCGTCTAATTCAAATAGATGACCGCTTCTAGTTTGTCTTGCATTATTATATGGGTACTGAGGTTTTGCTGTCGAAAACGGCTCTGTCCATGAACTATCAGGTGTTGTCATAATTTATCCTATTTTGAAGACATTGCAGATTGTTGTTGTGCAACACCAGCCGCATAACTTGCTTTCGCATCTGAAAGACATTGTTGAAATTGTGATACCAATTCGTTCAAACCAGATTTAATCAGAGCAGTAATGTAATTTTCTAATACTTTAATAAGAGTTTCTATCATTTTCAAATAATTTTCAACAGTCTGAATAAAATCCTGTACTGCTTTAATCGCTTTCTTAAACATATCAACTTGTGCTTTGAGTGCTTTTGCTTGTGCTTCTACATCACCAAGACCTAAAGCATCAAGAACTTCTTGTCGTAGTGCTTTCAACGCTTGCATTATTTCCATTCTTGCTTGAGCAATACCCATACCAATAGAACCGCAAACATCACATACGTGAACGGTGTTCATATTTGCATTTGAAATTGCCGTACCAGCAGTTACACCAGCGGCTGTTGGTGGTATTGTCTGTGATGCATCCGTTTTTTGTGCAATATTTGAATTAGTATTATTCGGTGCTGTCGTAGTTGAAACATCTGGTGTTTCTGATGCTACTGCATTACCTGCAACACCTAGTGCATTTAATGCCATATCAAGTTCAGATACAACAACTTCAACTACTTGTGTTACTGGTTGTGCAGTATTATTGTCTGCTAAAACATAATCTGCTTGTCCGGGTACATTTATTGTACCGATTGTTTGTGCTGTGTTTATATTTAAATCTGCCATTTTATACTCCAAGGTCTGTAGCAGTTTTAGGTAGAACACCCATTACGATTGGGAATTGACCTGATTCACCATCCATAAAGAATCCTACAACCCATTCCCCTACATCGGGCAATTCAACTGATTTTGAGTTATTTATAGGCAGTAATGGATGAGCCCAAGGCAAATCGGAATCGGGTAACATTTGTGTATTGTTTGTATGCCAACCAAAAATTCTCACTTGAACACGATGAGCAATATTAGGATCGTCATTGCGTACAACAACACCAACCCACCACACAAAACCACTTAATCCAAAAAAATTATTACGCTGTGTCATTATTGAATCCCATTAATTGCATTATAAAAGCCACCAGAACCAGTTGCGGGTATTGATGGTAGATATGCGCTAGAATCTGTACCGAAACTATCTTTAACCATTTCAATTACTGTAGTCATTTCTGTATTCTTCATAATGTGCCTTACAGCAGTCACAAGATAATTGCCGGAATAAAATAAATCTGGTGATTTTGCACTCTGACCATCCGCATCAGAGTACACTGTTGGCTTCAAATCGAAAGCAGTAAAGTTGAGAAGAATACCTACGGTAATTTGTGTATCACCAGGTATGGTAAGTTTAATCTTCATATAGTTCATTAAACCTAACTGTGCAACTCTATTTGGCATAAAGTCTTCAACCTTAATATCGTTTGCAACTGAATCAGGATCCATTACAATCTTTTTCTCTAACACATTACCTGCCGCTATTCTTAGAGCACCAGATTCTAGTCTTGTGTCAGCGGGACCGTGATATATTGTATCACCCCAACGATTTTGCATCGATGTAGTTACCGGTGCTTTATTCAATAATTTTGCCGACTGTAAATAATCATCATACATGAAATCGGTAATATTATACGTTCTAGTTAACGGGTCAATAGATATCAAACGATTCGTAAATGTACCATCAGAAGTAGCCGCTAATGTATCGAAGAATTTAATAACCTCAAAACCAGTAACGTTTACCGATTGTGCATATAGTTCTGGTGTGATGTTGTTAGGGTTAAAGACGTATGATTTAAATGGGGTTTGTTTGCTAAACAATGTCTGTAAAGAAACAAAATTGTAGCCAGAACTATTCTCATAGAAAACAAAATCAGCACCAGGATTTGTAATTGGTCTAGAATANATTGTCAACCAATGTATAGTTTCTAATATTTTTTTATTCGGTAAAATAAAATCATAGAGGCCAGTTGTGGGTTCAATNTGATAACCCTTTGTTCTTTGCTTTGTTGTTTTGTCAGATTTTGGTGTCAGTTTCAAATAATTAATAAAAACATCTTCTACAATGTNACTAATCTGTGCATTTTTATATGACTTCGATATTCTATACTTCTCTGAAAGCATCATTTCTTCTGAGCAGAAGTATACCACAAAGGCTTCTTGATTCTTTGCATAATCTGTTAGACGATTACCAATCTTATATACTCTAAAAACTCTCTGCACAAAGTCATTGTCATTTCTTGTTTTTCTAATCTTAAACTCTATGAATTCAGTACCGTTCAGTCTTAAATTTGAAATCATATTAGTAGCATCAAACAATACCAATTCACCATAGATTGTGCTACTATAAATGTCTTCATAGTAATTCAACTCTCTTAAATTCTCTTTAAGTGTGATTGGATACGTTAAGCCACCAGTTAAGATGTTTACAAAGACTAATTCATAGTCCGTTATGAACTTAACTTGATTCAAATTATCTGCCATATTATGAACTCATTAACGAAACGAATTGACTTTCAATATCATTGACGTAATTTTTATTGATAAGATTAATGTTTCTCTTAGATTCATTTAGCTGTGTCTCATAATCAATAACATAAACAATATTTTTAGTTACCGAATAAGTCACATTTGAACTAGGAAACGTTGCGGTTGAAGTTGTAATTTGTGTATTTGCATATGTAGGTGCATCGATTTGCACAGTCTTAACTGATGTTTGCATTGAAAGACTATCGTATGTAGTGATAATTTTCTCATATGCATAAATTGTTGATTGACAATATGCATTTACTGTTTGATTGTTTGCAGTTGCTAATGCACTGTATTTGTCGTTTAAGTATGCTTGAAAGTCCCTATTCGTTAGAGGCCAATCACCTTTAGGATCCATAATGTTGTTTGCATAGAATACCATCCAGTATCTATACTGATCCCCATAATACTTATAAGCAATATTTTCCGGCAAATCTTGTTCTTGTACGGTGTACTGATAGAACAACATTGGTTGTAAAGACAATGCAGGTAACAATGATGCTCTTACAGTAAGGTCAACCCCAATCTCAATATTTTTATTATTAGGATCAGCAACTGTTGTTTTAGGTAGCGTATTAAAGTATTTCATTTACTAGGAAAGAGATTTGTTTAAATCTTGACGAATACTTTCCGCTTCGTTAGATTTGGATTGAAGTTGATTTACCAAGCTATCTAATGCTTGTTGATTTTCAAAATCGTTATAATTGGATGCAACAACTGAGTTCTGAACATCTTCTTTTGTGAAGATTTGTGTTTCACGTAAGTCAACTGTCATAGTTGTTTGTACTGGATAACCATCTTCAAATGCGGCCCACCCATTAGGTGCATAATCTACTCTTACGTTTGTGATGACACACTCTTTAATATTGAATACTTTTGCTGGTTTTCCTGAGTTAACTGTGTTTGTAATGCTTTGACTCTTACCTAAGAAGCCAAGACCTACATTGTTCAATGCGCTTTGAAATTGATTGATAACTGCACCAGCAATACCATTAGATCCGCCAGTAAACACCATCTTCACGTTAACAATTTGTGGTGGTGTTAGATATCTACCAGGTTGATTTGTACCGACACCAGCAANACCAGGAGATGAATAGAATATGAANGTATCAATGATATTCTTTACCGTTTTCGCTTCAGCAGAACTTTTTGGTGTGAACACGAATGACATTGAGAAGTTTCTGAAATCTCTACCTTGATATATCAATTGCATTTGTGGGTTAACAAATTGNCCCAATGCTTGATTTAACAAATCTTTTGTGTCACCTTGAACACCAAGTTTACCACCTAAAGAATCTATTTTAGATGATATGAATTCTTTTACTGCCGGATCTGAAAGTATATTTGCGTAATTTTGCTTGACACCACCAGAAAAATTAACTTTACCCTTTAGTGATTCTGCCGCACTTGCAATAAAACCACCTTTTCCTAGCGTATTCGTAAAACTTAAAGTGTTGTATTGTGATTCAAAATCTGCTGTCAACGTATCTGGCATATACAAAGAAACGGTAGATATCGTATTTAACGTTCTTGGTTTATATGTGCCAGGAGTAAATGCTTTTGTGAGTAATTGAAAAACACCTAATGATGCTTCTTCAACTGCTGTTTCTGC
>JGI24891J29808_1000230_pt1 | contig 55060 bp, 57 predicted proteins | sample FreactcultuFSWF8_FD_29808 | JGI IMG/M metagenome (IMG submission 29808)
CCTCCCCCTAACCGCCGTCCTCGGCCGCTACGACCCCTCCCACCCCCTCCCCGAAAACGACAACCCTTCCGAATCCTCCTACCACGAAGACCTCAACTGCCCACTAGACCTCTACCTCCACGGCAACGTAGCAATGATGCTCCGCCGCGCAGTAGTAAAGAACGGCACCTTCAAAGTCTGCGTTGCTTCCACCCGCGTCGATGGCGTAGTCCTCAATTTCACACCCAATGGCCATTCCTTGAATTATCGATCGGCGGTTATTCATGGAACCGCTAGTATGGTGCAAGGGGCCGAGGAAAAGAGGTTTGCTATGCACATGCTTACAAATCATATGATACCGCATCGATGGTCGAATGTCAACCCCGTCACTCCTTCTGCGATGAAGAGTGTTCAGATCATGAAAGTACACATCAATTCTGCTTCTGCGAAGGTGAGGGCCAAGAATATGGGATTGGCGGATAGTGTGGATATTGCTGCTGAGAGGGATGATGTGTATACTGGTGTTATACCTCTATATGAAACCTTGGGGACACCGGTGGAAAGTGGATATGCTCCTGCTCGTCCTGTGCAAAGACATTTAGATGAGTGGATTGAGAGGAGGAATAGAGAAGAGAAGGAATATGCAATCAAGGCTGCAGAAAACGAGCCTGAAGAGGCAGAGACGATAGCCGAGCATGTGCTGAAGATCGCAGAGCTCAGGAAACTAAGAGGCGTCGATGCGGTCGAGAATGGGGTAACAGTATAGGGCATCTTCACGGAACAGGAGCTTGACGAAGCTACCCATCAGAATACAAAACGAATTTCACGTACCATGACCTGTTTGATGAGATGCGAAATACCTAACTTTCAACGACGACATCTCACGGTAGCCAGCGCCCCCTGGATATATTCATCAAAATGCACAATATCTCCGAGAATCTCGGGAATGCCCATTGAGAGCACTCTCACAACACCATCCCACTGGACGAATTGACAGATTTGAAAAACATCTTGCATCTTGACAAACCCTGAAAGATCCTCACCACAGAGCCTGGGATAGACTCCTCAATGACCACAACAGCAGATGCAAACCCTCATGCTCTGTTTCCTCGGCCATTCATCATACACACTTGACGCTAGAGGTCCGCGGAAGAGATCGATACATACTCCCACCTAAGTGGTGCTGTACGTCCCACATAGTGTTTTCATGCTTGATAAAATTGGGTACGATACTCGGGTCACCAATACCATTGTTGTGCAGCTTCGCTTCGTCTACCTCGAGGGCTCGAGGGTAGGAAACTAAAATAAAACACGAGCGTAGCTTCCCAGTCAAAACGACCAGCACAAGCGATGGACTACTAATGGCAGAGCCCAAATTACATACAGTAGTCTTCCATATCAACCTGGTCCCACAACGAACCCACCGCTTCATCAATGTCGTCCGCAGATCAAAAGACTCGGAAAAGATATCACGAGTCTTCAAACCCATCAAGAGAAGACATTGACATCGACTTCCTATATACCCGGATCTCGACACCACCCCAGCGATTACAGACACAAGGACAAAAACACTTACCCTCAATCCCATCTTACCAAGCAGAACATTCCTCGTGCATAGACTCCTTGTTCCTGCCATTACTGTGCACCATGTAGACGAAGCAACGAGATTGCGAAAGCGTCGTTCATAGCCTAAGTCGCGTATGCAGATGAGTTCGGTCTCGAGCAACGCTTTGTTGCAGACCAGCGCGTCCGAGATAAGGATGAACGTGCAATTCTACGTTGAATATCTGACTCTGTCATGTTCGAGGTCACAGCAGCATTGGCAATGAGCTTTTAAGCAGGCGTCAACGAGGTTAGATCTAGGTCGTCACAATTGGTTATGCTGGAACACCGATAGGGAGTAAACCGAGCAACAGAAAATATCACTGAAAAACGAAAACGGATGAGTAGTGTTCAAAATCTTTTTTTTTGCTTGTTCTGGTTGAAAAAGAGCTACCTATTCGCGTCCATTGTAAGAGGAAATTGTTCATTACAGACTGTGTGTTATGTGCGTTTGTGTAACAAGGAGCTTGGTTGGGGGTTTGGGGTGAGGGTTGGATGATGGTGATTGTTATATGGACAAGAGAGAAGAAGAGGGAGAAGAGAAAGAAAATCAAAAAGAAGAACACAAGGAAAAGGGTGTCGTTTCTCTGGCGGTTGTCGAGCAGAAGAATCGCTTCCATTGCAGTGAAGATGGCACAGTAAAGTGTTCCTCATCATTCAAGATCAAAAAAGCGCTCCGTTGAATACGCCTGGAACATTTCCCTCAGAAAAAGCAGTGGGAAAGAGAAACGAGATTAGGAAAACGTGAAGGGAAAACGGGTGGTGTTGGTAAAGTCGTTCAAGGTCGTGGATGTTGTAGAGAGTTGAGCGCTCATTGGATCATCTAAGCGTTGGTGACCTGGAAGAGGATGTTAGTATTGATATCAAGGCGGGTCGTCGACAGAGATTCGACATACCTTCAATATCCTCCTCGAGTAGTCTTCGTTATCGGCAATGCTACCATCACTCATTCTTCTTTGGGCCATAGCTTCGGGGTCGATGCGTGAATCCGGACCTGCGGCAGGTCTGAAAGCCATGGGTTTGGAAGAGCCTGAGTAGTCGTTGAGCTGTTGGTGGCCAGTCTCTGCATCACGGCGTTGCTTGCGGCGCCAGAAGAAGAAGGCGGCACCGATAAGAGCAGCAAGAACAACGATACCGACGACAACACCAGCGGCAATTCCGGCAGTGTTGGAGCCACCCTTGTGAGACTTTTCGGCGTCAGGGGCAGTGGTTGTGGCCTGGGAAGCGGGAGCTTGTGTGATGATGACAGTCTTGCCAGGAGCGATGCTGGTGATGACAGTTGCCTTGTCCGATGCAGCGGATGCGGATGTTGCGCTTGTTACTGACGAGGCGGCTGCAGTGGTGGATGATGAGGCGGCAGCAGACGACTTGGCCGAGCTTGACGAAGAGCCAGATGAGGAGCCACCGCCGTAGTTGTCGACATCAATATCGGAACTTGTGTAGTAGACGCTCCAAACACCGTTACCACCACCTAGAGTCAAGATCAGCACATATTCACAGGCAGAGGGTCACGAGCCTTGACTTACACATGTCCGAGGGGTATCCGACGCAGGTGGTGCTGCACTCCGAGTCGCTCTGCAAGCTGCTCTTTGGTGGCAGGGTGTTGCCACACCAACATTCATTGCCGTTGGACATGGCCATAACGACGGCATTGGCCTTGACGCATAGCTGCTGACAGTGGCCCTTTGATTGATAGTTGTATGTGTCTGATTGAGTGAGACCACTGGAGCTGTCGAAACATCCAGCTGACGTGACAGCTCCAGCAACGACGCTGGCGGAGACGGACTGGAAGGAAAGAGCCGAGAGGGCGAGAGTGAAAGCTGCTGCGGAGCGCATTGTCGACAGCATCGTGTTGGATGAGAAACGCAAAGGCGAGAGTAAGAGAGGTTGGTGCGTGAGAATGTCGAGTGGTGCGACTTGAGTAACGTCAGTCGCCTTGTCGTGCAAGCACAAGAGAACGGGTCAAGTGCCAACCTCGTGTCCGTATAAGCCAACTCAAAACCACACTGTCGTGACCAGCACGCGGATGTGAGTTTTTTTCCGAATATTAGGATCTTGACAAAGATCCAGTACAGAGATGCGAGGGTTTCGTCTTTGGCCGACTATGTCGCAAGATGGCAAGGTCGATGGAATGTTTGGGTCAATACACGGTCGAGGAATGTAGTGGTCCAGGGATTAGCGGTCACTCCAAGGCTGGTCGATTGAGTGTTTTTTGGTGAATAGTGATAGCGAATGTCGGTCTGCCAGGTGAACAGGCAGGGTCGGACGGTCTAACTAGTGTCGATGATGAATTGATGGAAACTTGGACAGGGAGCGAAGACGGAGAACAATCAAAGAAGAGAAAGGCAGCGTCAAGGGCAGAGCGTCCGTGACCAAGCAGCCGTCCCTCCGTCCACTCAAGCCACCAAAGTCCACTGATCAACCCAGCCCCGTTGCGTCTTGCCGTTGCGCTAAAGCAGGAACCGCCTAGTGTTCCTGGATGGCCCCTGGTCAATATTGAAACACTGAGGTCTGTCAACAACCTTGACTGACTTCTGTGAGGGCATGCAAACAATCACTTTGTTTACTCTTGCTGTCTATAAACTCCATCGCCATCCCACAGTCCTCTCGTCCTCACGTCTGCATGTCTGTTCTTCCCGTTTGATTGCGCTCAACATCCCATCTGTTCTAGATCCCCCTGTGCCAAACGCGTACCCTCGCGTATCCAATGCCAATCTCATGGCCAGTGCACAGACATTCTTTTGCTCCGCCTGACTCTTTGACTCCCTCTCCTGCTCGCCCTTCACGACGTGCCAAGCTTTTACTCTTTAATTCCCTCTTTCCTCCATGAGAAGCCGTTCACAACGTCTCTCAAATGACAGGATCCTACACAGGGCAACCATGCAGGGAAACAATAATCACCATGGGGAAGGGAGAAGAACAAGACAAGAAAAAGAAAAAGAAATCCTTCATCGCTTGCGATCTCTCTTCCCCCACGCCTCTTCGTGTCCCTCGTTTTCCACCTGCCGTCGATCTCACTTTGTGCGAAGCAGTCGCGTCCTGTTGATCGCCTGTCTTTTTTTCCCGCCAGCAACCTTCTTACCCTTCTGGCCACCCGCATCTTGCCATGTGCCATTTCTTCTTTCTCACTGACAACCGTTGGTTTCGAATCCTTCTTCCTCAGTCCTTGATCTTTCTTCAGTCGACGCTCTGTTGTTCTTTCGAGAGCAATGCCGCAACGGGCCGTCGGATTGAATTCGGTGCTTGAACACCATCTCCGTCTTGACGTCGGCTTTTGTCAGAAAGACAACATGCCAGCCCAGCGCGGGGGTTTCAGACTGCGCATAGAGCCTTGCTAAACCGTATAACGTCCTTGGCTGTTTTGTCTTTGTCTGCCACAGAAACGAAAAGAAGTCTCAGCAGAACCCACCATCAGCCATCTGTCATGCTTCAATCAACCTGTCAATCCTGACCGCATGCGATAGAGTGTTTTTCGTATGCAAAAATTGCTAGACCGGATCGGATCCTGGAAGTCTCAGACCTCCGACTAACATGGTTTCTGGGCTTATTAGATCACAAACGGCAGTGCCACCACCATCGTTCTTTGCGATACACGACCATCGACCGGAACTTGCAGGAAGTTTAGGCCTACGAAGACAGAGTTTTCAACCTTCTCGACTTCCAAACCCTATAACTTTCTTTCTGTTCATGGTCACTGCACTGTGGTGCGCAGCGTAGGTCGTTTCATCATTTCCCCGAGTTTATACCTATGAGGCTCGACCTGCCTAAACCGCGAGGAACCGCATGTAAAAGGCCTCCCAAGCCTACAAGCAAATCGACGATGCCCGAACTCCAGGTTCCCGGGATCTCGGAGATGATGGCGTAAACAGCGGTGATGTTTCTCGTCCCTTGTTTTCTAGGGTAGGTCGCGCCATATGTCCCGCCTGACCACCCTTCTACTCATGGCAAACTACCTTGAGGGTCAGGCTTGAGGGCATGTGAAGTCCTAGTGTGACATGCACGACATGTACCAAGATGGTGTTCGTCAGCTGCGAAAGGGCAATGCTTCGTGGGGTGCTTCTGTACCATGAAAAGCTGACGACAAATCCCAAGCCACACCGTAATTTAGGTCTTTCACCAGAGATGCTGACTCCCATGACTTTGAAGAAGTCCGTGGTGATTAAGACACCAAAAAGGTAGTGACCATGGTTTTCAGCAGCACTCCATGTTCTGCTGAGACTATTGCTTTCCTTCCCGTTTTCTTCTCCATCAACATCCCAAACATCGAAGCCATTGGCGTCGACACTGACGTGCGCACAACTATCACGGTCTGTGTGTGCTGCTTCTCCCGCCCTTTTCTTCGATAAGAAATAGCGCGAGCCGAACCGGGTATTGGAGGCTGCCTAGCGGAGTCTCGCGCTTCGCCTGTTCGGTATGGTATCGGAATGGGTTACAGAAGTCATGCACGAGTGTACCGCTTTGCGCCAGGGATTAGATGGTAGGCAACAAGCTTTTTACGAGGATCTCCTCTCAAGTCGATGGAGAAATGTATCGTTCGTGTAGTAACGCAGTTGCTAAGACTTTCCTGCGACGGCAGAGTGGGTTGCTAGTAGCTACGTGTTCGGGGCTGTACCTAGTACCGTTATAGCTTTGCGCAGGAACGTTCTATCAACAACTGAAGGAAGTATATCTAGAAAGAGCACTCGCTGCTTCTGCTTTCTCATTGAAGATGCAGTGATCACAAGAACGATGATCCTTCTACCGCGTGTGCCTACAACCTCCGTTGAAGAAGTAAGCTTTGTAACAGCACAAGTCATGCCGTTGGTCTCTCAAGCTCATTAGAGTGTTCTCTCAGTACGAATTGCCGATCTAACTGTCCAGTACAATATTTGTCCAATACAATGGTATACAGAGGTGAAAGCTTTCTCGAGACAATCAGGCATCTCCAATCGGGTTGCTGCACGCCCGATAATCCTCGTGCTCAATCAGCCTTCCACGTCTGAACGGCTCACAGCATACACTAGACACATGCTGTGTTCCCTATAGATCAATCTATCTTTCCTACAGTCGCACTTGATGATGAAGACACCACATCAATCATCAAGCTCAACAACATACACGTCTTACCGACCCGTACTATGACATACTATCCACCTACACACAATCAACAGTGACAACATCACCACCGCAATCTCCAAAACATCGGAACTTTCCAACACCCGATCATCCCGTCGGTGCCGCCCTTCACTGCCTACCCGCGGCGCCCGAGATTCTTCGGACCGCAAACCCTCCGCTGTGGCTCGCGCCCGTGCCCCCGTTCAAGATCCCAATCTCGGCACTGTGCTTCCGGTGGAGCCAAACAATCAAAAATTTGCCGAAGACAAAAATTCTAGACACTTCAGAAAAAGTTTAGTGTGGTTCTGATCGTGCAAAAGAAGTGTTTTCCGACACGGGGAATTGAACCCCGGCCTCCTCGGACCTGGTGGTTTCTTGGGAGAAACGGTTTGAGAGCGAGAAATCCTAGCCACTAGACCATATCGGATTTGATGTCAGAATTCTGAAACTCAGGACATATAGTGTTACTTTTGCGCAGAGTGAAGGCTACGCTTGAGGTAACGCTATACGCTCGTAACGACGATATCTACCCCTGGGCTGCACCTACTATGATTCTGTGAGCAGATCTCAGATTTCGAACATCTTTGCTATATTCCCATGGCTTTTTGAGGCATTGTGCCTGGTGATGACAGAGTTGAATGCTATGCAGGATCTAGGCATGGTTCTAATCACAGGATATATGTCTCGTGTCCTGAGATTCCTGCCCAATGTTCTCGTTGCAAAGACATTCTAGATCTGGACAAAAACAGCGGTACCGAGATCAGAAGTACTCGCATCAGAACTCCATGGACCCCGTACCATAATGCATAAGTATGAGTGGTCTCGTCCTCAATTCCTTCATACCATCCTCCAATGTTAAGCGAGAGCCCATGCTTCAAAACCAAAACCCCTCCCTCCCCACACAAAATATCCTTCCGCACTCAAAAACGAAAAGCTTCCTCCGCCCTCACAAAAAGCACCCAAGAACTTGCAAAAAGATACAACAAGACAAAAGTAGATGTATGAGCACTTCATGGAGCAAAATCGAAACGTCAATGCCGCTTCTGTGGATCGAACACAGTGCCTCCAGAATACTCTTGCGTGATGCAAGAAGGACAGAAGTTGACTTCAGTCTGGCGCTCTCCCAGATGAGCTAAAGCGGCTTGTTGGTGGAGAAAATTTGCTCACAACAATATAATCGCTGTGTCAACCACTCGATCGAAACCTGAGGCACAATGCACGGCGATCACATCTTGCAGTTTGAGAAGGTCGCAGAAGATGGTACGACAGATGATGTGGTACTGAGGTCGCGGTGTGTAACTGTATCGTACATCTGTACGGAGAGTCGTGTGGTGATAAGGCTCTCACATCTACGGATCTGTGTCTTCTCACCCCTGTAGACGTACAGAGCGTGTTCGACTGGAAGGTAGACAAGAGCGACTGAGAACACTAAGCGGGAATGGAAAGAACGATCAGGTAAAAACCTGTCGTCAACACCAAATGCCTAAATATTTTCCCCCCGAGTTCTACATGCACAATCCCAAGGTATCCTGCATATGTGTGTGTTTATATTGTCTTGCTGCTTGCTTAGATATCCCATGGGCCTGTTCTAATTTGTGCTGTTCGAAGGTCAAGTCTTTCTCTTCTCCTGTCCCTATCAGAACTCCTTTTTCTCCATTTTACCTCCCTGCCACATCTTCTACTGTCTTGCACCTGTACTATGCATCCCTGCCCCCCCTGCCTATACCCTTCATGATCCCCTACCAAAAGCCAAAGTCTTGGCATCCACAAAATAATCCAGAATCCACCAAAATCGCCCAAATCTCAACCAGCTTCCCCCCAACCTCCCTGGCACCTATGCAGGACCAAAAGAAAGGTGTGGCAATGCTCAGATGAGCAAAAAGAACAGCCCGACGTGGGGCTCGAACCCACAGCCTCAAGATTAGAAGTCTTGCGCGCTACCATTGCGCCAGCCGGGCTGGTTTGTGCTTGGGTCGCATGTGGGTAAGCATAACAAGGATTGGATCACCATTCTCGGGAAGACGACCATCGGTGTTCACAGCGAAAGCATTGTATCCTCAGGTCTGTCTAGCTCTTTGTTACCAGAAGAACACATCTCAAACTACAGATTCGATTCCTCTGCTTACCACTTTACAATTCATTCTCTTGCGGACCTCTAAGAGATTCTTATGGTGTCAGGCTTTCAATGTCAGGCTGCTGCAAGACGACTGGCCGTGTCTACCACAGCCATTCTCTCATCCTCCTGCGGCACCGTATTGATTCTCATCCAACTAGATTTCACGCCGCGAACAAGATCGCTATCGTCAAAGCTAGAAGAAGACCGGGTAAGCGAAAAGGATTCAGAAGCTAGAGAAGCACTGCAAGCCATCTCTGGTAGGACATGCATGGCTTTATTTAACCGCCGAAATATATGAGGCTGCATCTGCACCGGAATCTCAACCCCTAAGCATCTGCTGTCTTAATTCCTTATAGGCTGTGTTCCCGGAGCAGTACAGCGACCTACGGTGCACAATTGATTTCGAGTCTGAAATCACTACACGAGTTCATCGCGATGATCAGCTGCTGCCTTTGATCGCCTTGTATGGTCATTCTGACGACGCCTTTTGAACTGTTGTTGGATTCTTGCTGTTTCCCGTCCACAGATTGCTTCCAATCTATAGTAAATCCTTCAGAAGATGGACCACCAACACGCATTGTCATATCCAAGTATTGCACTATTGGATTGATGCATGAGATATGCTCGTGAAAGAGGTGTTCGGATGTTTCAGCCTCTGATCCTTCGAGTACGCCCTCTTCTTCCCTTGCTCCATTGATCTTCTATATCAAGTTCGATGCCTTCTTCTTTTCCTGAGCGAAGCAGAAACACATCCATTTCTGAACCACTGGACCAGAAGATTCGCCTTTCACGGTTGTCATAATGATGCTCAAATATCTTACCCCCTTACCTCTCTTCTTCACGTCTATTCTCGCTCAATCAGCACTCTCTTATCCCTCCTTCCCAAACGTTTCCACTCTAGACCCCCATCAAACTCCTAACTACACTTTCGATGAACTCTACAACCTCACAAACCGCTTCCTCCAAAATCACATGTACCCAAACAACATCGCCCAGTCCCTTGCCATAAATTCCACTCTCCTCTCTGATGATGTCCTCGGCCGTGTCGATGCTACTCGCGACTACGCAGGTCGCGAACTCAACACCGAATACCTCTTCGGCCTCTTCGCCAACATCGCCCTGAATCCCGATGCGTTTACCCTCCTCGGCTACCCAATCAACTACACCTTCACCAGGTTCTTGGGGATTGGAAATGCGGTTTCCTTTGCCGCAATTATCGAGTACAAACTTCCAGTCACTGGCACCACTATACCGCAAGAACTAGATTTCTGGGTAACTTACAACGACAAGGGAGAGATTTCGCAATATGACGGGTAAGCTCTCTTCCTCCTGTTCCTCCTTTTGACTCTATACTAACCCAGACACTCCAGCAATTTCCGCTATCTCCAATGGCAACTCACCAGCACTATCGCATCAATTGCAAAAGCCCAAAATTTGTCCTCTGCAACCTCTCTCCTGCCCATCTTACACGCCAAACTCGCAAATTCAATCTGTGAAACCGCAACAACGTTTTGCAATGGCACAAATTTGCAATATGCGAATCAACAAGCGTGTGAGAATCATCTGTACAACGAAACAAGGTTTGGAGATGGTTGGGAGTGGGGCATGGATACTGTGTCTTGTAGGATGGTAAGTCTTGTGCTGCTGAAATTTTCTTCCTCTGCTTGTTCTTCCTCTTCTTCGCCTTCTTCCAAACACGAAGATGTAATGTAACTTATGCTAATGTGATTCACAGATCCATCAGAACATGGTACCACTACGTCCAGATGTCCATTGCGAACATATTGGTCCTTCAGGAGGAGGCATGTGCGTAGACGATAGAACATACGTGGGCAACCTGGAAGAGAACTATTTCGTAAACACGCCTTTCCTGGCTCCTGGCCTCGAAGGTGGCGTGCATTAACTCGATCCGCAAATATAATGTATGAGGATATTTTGAAACCGATTTATTTCTGCGTGGCAGTGTACTTTTCTCCATATGCGAGAAACATTTTGTTTTGTAGAATGTTTTAGAGAACTTGGACCTGAGAACAAGAAAAACAAAAACATTACCAAAGACAAACACAGGAGAAGGATGTTTTGAACGAAACTTATGGGGCTTAGAGATAGATGCTCCATGGGCCCACTCTTATGTATAGAATATTTCTCGCATGGTTTCCTCCAAGTCTGCACACCGTCTCAAGTGTGGGTGAATGCAAATCAGCCGAACGATGCAAGAAACGTTTGGATGTACAGATAGTGGCTACCAAAGTCGACAGTCACGACATTGGCAGCATGTTCTCGTCATGAGCCATGTCAACAGCAAAGGCAAGCAAGGCTTTGCACTAAATGTAGTAAGTTGTATAATTCTCATTCTTGTATCACTCATACCTATCAGAATATCTCCCCCTCCTACTCCGAAAACAAATGTTAAAAGACTCCATTCACACTCCTGACCCCAATTCCGAAAGATGTGCGGAAACAACAACTTTTCCTTGCAAGAACGACGCAAGGAATCAAACGACAAACAGTGAAGTACACCAGTACGCCATGCTGTAATGAATAAGGAGACCCTTGAAATGCAAGTACCCGAATAGACCCAAGAAAGAACATTCCGGACAATGCAAATCTCATGATGCCTCCCAGGCAGTGAAAGGAAGAAAAAAACTCAAACAAAAGATTTCGCTATGTGCGCCCAGAAACAAAGAGATAGAAGGGGAGGATGCGAGGTGGCGGTTGTGAGTGTGAATTGTGAATAGAGTGGTAGCAGCATTCGAATCTCAAGGCTGAAACTATCGCCTATAAGACCCTAACTTTGCGAGGATATCGGCCATATCGGGTTGTCCATTGTTGGGTAGAGAATGTTGCTGCTGAGGCTGGATTGGTGAGCGCAGGTTTGGGGTTTGTACGCCTAAGTGAGGGACACCAATGCTCTGAGGCGACTGAGCAAGCAGATTCGCCAAAGCAGGATTTGCTCTCAATGCAGCCAGCGGATCTTGGTTAGGGTGAGGCAATTGAGCGTAAGACGGTGGTGACTGCAGACCCGGTGTGTGAATACCGGGCGACGACAATGGAGGTGGTGGGCGAACTGCAGCAGCGTTACCAAGAAGTTTGGCAAGGTCTGGTGTCAAGGCTGTAGCAGGGAAACCAGTTTGAGGGCCTGTGGGGATACCCGGCGGCTGCATGACACCGAGAAGCTTCTGCAAACCAGTAGGATCAAGAGAGGTGATCAAATTGGAGAGGTTTGGGCCTGCGGTGGTGACGCCTGCTCCGTAGCCATACTGTACAGGAGCAGGTACGGGTTGAGGTGGTGCATAAGCAGGAGCAGCCTTTGCGCGCAAGACTAACTGAGCTGCGATGGTGGGATCGAGGTTGTCGTACTCGTCAAAGCGCACATTCTCTATACCAGCGCGTCGATCGAAGATTTGCAGGGGTATTTTGGCCGTTTGCTGATTGATGCGCGTGATGCGCGAAACTGCCAGAACGCCCTCAAGGATCTGACGACGGACGACAGCAGCTTCGGACAGACGTGGAGACAAAAGCAAGACATCGACACGGATGCCCTGGAGAGTGAAGGAGTGCTCGAGCCATGCTATGAAGTTGCGATCGAGGTCGTCCAGAACAATGATCTGTACGTCGGGTACATCGCGTGGAGCTCTTCGTGGCAGGGGAAGGTCATCGTCGCTGTTGCGTCTTCTCGGACTAGGACTGCGGAAGCGACCGCTACGTCCACCGTAGGGTGGTGTTCTGGACCTGCTCCTGTACCGAGCATCGTATCTGTCTCTACTCCTGTCGCGACCGCGGTAGGATCTGGGAGATCTAGGAGAGCGTGGCGAAGGAGATCTTCCAGGACGATAGTCGCGGGACCGTCTGTCTCTGTTTCTGTCCCTATCTCTGTCTCGATCTCTTTCTGCTCTCCTGTCGGCTGGTAGATAACGATCTGGTACGACCGAGGAGCTACCAGCTCGGCCAGTATCGGGCGAACGTGAACGACGGGGGGCGCGTGGATCGGGGTTGCGGTTCTTCTGAGGCTTGCTCACTTCGAGGTCTTGAGCGCATTAGTGTTGATCCATCTTCTGAATACCATGCATAACTCACGAATCTTCTTTCCTCGGATAGTCTTTCCTTGCTCGGCGCTAATAGCTTTGGAGCAACCACTAGATTCCAGAAACTGCACGAAGCCATACGCCTGCTTGATTGAGATCTGTGCCAAATCGCCATACTTGTGGAAGACGTGGAAGATGTCACGCTTCGTCACTCTTTCGCTGGAAAGATTGCCGACGAACAATCTCGACCCATAGGGGAACTGCTCCCAGTTACCCTCAGTCACATACTTTCTCTCCTCGGTAAGGAAGTTGTCGTAGCGATGCTGTGTCTCTGGTGTCCAAGGCTGATCGTCCTCGTCCAGAACTTCTCCTGCTGCTTGCTTTCTCTCACGCTGACTCTCGAGCTTGACGCCTTGCTGAAACGAAGCGGTGGGTGGAGGAGGCAAACCATTGGCGCCTACGTTGTTGCTTGTGTATCCTCCGTTCTGCTGTTGCGGCTGCGATTGCTGGCCTTGTTGACCTTGGAAGTTGTTCGTATAGGTCGAGTAAGCTTGCTCTTGTTGAGCAGCGGCTTGAGCAGACTTTGCAGGATTGGGGGGAGTCTGAGCGACTTGGGAGGAGGGAGAAGTGGACTGAGCCTGACTATGGGTGGGTTGCGACAAGTTGTTGAGAAGGCTCTGCAAACTATTGGTCTCAACACCTGGGGGGAGCTCAGTCGCACTGGCGTTGGCTGTAGAGGCGTTGACTTGGTTCTGAGCGTGGAAGGAGTTGCTCTGGAAGGAGGCATCGTTGTTGAAATGGGTTGGCAAGGCAGGGAGATGATGGGCAGCAGTAGAGGGATAAGGGATGTCAGATGGAACAGATGCAGAGGCAGAAGCGTCATGCGAGGCCACGGCGCCAGAGGCGGTGGGCTGGTAAGAGTACTTCTCGTCATAATGTACGACAGGAGGAACTTGATTGGTCTGACTATCCGTTCCAATCATGGCCTGCTCTTGCACCTGATGATAAGCTTGATGACCCTGACTCTGCGCTTGAGAGAGAGCCTGGGCTTGACCCTGCCCTGCTTGACCTGTTTGATGAGTCATGTAGGCTTCAGGATGGTTAGAATGAGACTGAGTATGTTGGGCATGTTGGTGTTGATGAAGTTGTTGGTTGAATGCGCCAGCTTGCTGGTCTTGATACATCGGAGGAGGGAGCTGTTGAGGCGGGGCTTCAGCCATATGCGTCCTGGTCTGGTTGAAGATGGGATCGATCTGGTTTTCGAGAACAGGAATGTTGGAAGGCACAGGGTAGTGGACTGGCTTGGGAGATACTGGACTCAAGACGTTGAGCTCGCTCGTGTACTCGGGTGTTTCTTCAGGTGGGATCATGTAGGCAGGAGTCGATGTGCGCTCAATGCGCCAACATGCTATGATGAGACAACAGCGCCGGGGAGAGGAAGGAGCGAGATGGAAGGGACAGGGGTGGACAAGAAGAAGAATCAGACGATGAGGAGAAGGACGACGAGATGATGGCTGTATGACCACAGAAAGAAAACGTGCGTCGAGGCGCGAATTTCAGCTCTGCAGTAGCGCTTTCCGTAAGGACACGGCGTTTGCGGGGCAAAGGCCAACTAAAATGTGGTCGTGCGTGATGGTCAAGGCCGTGCTATTACTTCCGAGCTGTAATTAGGTCGGAGAGTCGAGTCACAAACTGTGCCTGTTTCTTGTCCCTGGAACGAATGTCTGCGCAACGGGAAAGAAGGGGACAAGACGCGAAAGACTGCAAGTCCATCCCACCAAATCTATGCATGAGCACGAGCCATCTGAACGTCACCGGATCATAGAACATCGTGAGATCGCAGGCCATGCTCGAGCCTAATCATGCTAAACACGACGACTGCTCTTCGTCTGCTTGTCCATCTTGCCTTTTAACATGGCCTGGTGTTTCTCTTTCTGTGCCACTACCCTCTCCACTCCATCGAACGCCTCTTAGTCAACGCGTCGGCACTTCATCAATCTTCGGACTTAAGTTTTGAGCTCTGCTGTGCCAATATATTTCCATCTTTCTAGAATCCAGGGAAGGATTCAGCCGCAAGAAGCTGTCAATATACGCGTTGGGAATGCATGCGAGCGTGAAATCAACCTTGACTTTCCCCAGCCTAGTCTCGATCAAGGAAGTGAGAGCGAAGCAGACTTGTCCATTCTTCGCTTTCGAAGAGCGCTTCAAATGACTTGACAAAAAATGACGGCGTGAAAAGAGCGGGCTTGACTCCCAATGCTCCTAACTCACCCGAGGTCGCTCAACTCCCCTTTTTACACCACCTGCACTCTCTCCACTCGCGCCATAATGTTCCGGCCCATCGCCATTCTGCGCCCAAGGACCGTCACGCGCACCCCAACCTCGTTTTGCACTTCAACACGTCTACTGGCTGCCAAGCCGAAAACGGCATCAGACGGCGGTGAAAATGGCGACGACGAGCTAGACGCCGCGAGGCGCTGGCTAGCAACTTTCGATGCCGAGACCATACCGAAGAGCATTTGCGATGTGTCTTTTAGTAGATCCTCAGGCCCAGGTGGCCAGAATGTGAATAAGTACTGCACATACCATGATACCTTTGCTAGATAGACAACTGAGACGTTTTGTAGAGTAAACTCAAAGGCTACACTGCGCCTGCCGCTATCGGCATTGCTGCCCATGCTTCCTGCTGTTCTTCGACCTGCAATATCAAAATCACGCTATTCCGCAAAAGATGATTTGGTGATACAGGCAGATGACAGTAGGAAACAGAATGAGAATGTGCATTGCTGTTTCATCAAGCTGCACGAAATGATAAAACAAGCAGGACGTGAGGTTGTGCCAGGCGAAACTAGTGCTGAGCAGGCGGAGCGTGTCAAGAAGCTGTAAGTATTCCTGTGTCACCGATACTACTCGATTATCACACGCTTACGGGTGTTGCAGACAAAAAGCAGAAAATGAAGGCAGGCTTAAGATCAAGAAGAAGCATAGTGACAAGAAGAGCGCACGAAGAGGCGGCGGGAAACCCGACTACTGATCCGTCTTTGATGAATTGCGTATATGCAATAGAGAGTACGAGGGAGTGATGAACAGAGGTATCATTGTATCATTATATATCATTCAGTCGTAACTCATGCGAGACGGCACGATGATGATGGTGACATGTCCAGATTAAGACACATCACAATTCTGTGATGTGCAGCCATGAGCGCTTAGTTCGTGTACCTGCGCAAAACAAGTCAGCGATGAGTGTCATGACAGTTGAGATGTAAGGCTGGAAAAGTATGTGTAGGATTGAAATCAGACATCCAAGGAAGATATAGCGCTCAACGACCGTCTAAGATAGGTTCTAGGCGACGGCTAGCGTGAAAACTGCGAATGTGGTATGGGTTTCATCATAGAAATCCAGGTGGAAAGTGAGAGAAGAAGAAAAATACATACCACGAACGTATCGCCGAAGCGAGGGCGGAGGCTGAGTTCAACAGAAGCCAGTTGTAGAAGCACACTGCTCTACAGCATGCTGCATGATATCTGCAGTGGTGGTGTTGAGTGGTGCGCGCAACTTGGAAAGCGCGTTGGTGGAAGAAAAGAAGAAGCTTTTGGGCCGAGGTGGAGGTGGCCTTTGAGCTCACCGCCCGCCAAGACATAGTTCTGCCACGGAGCTGTCGGATGTCGGAGCGGCCGAGTCGAGGGTCAGGGGATGGAGCTCTTTGAAAGTTGTCCATCCTTCTTTTGTGTTTCGTAGAGAATCAATTGAAGGAGACATGGCTCCGAAACACAAGGATGGCGACGTTGTCGCAGTGGTGAGACCGCCTGGCAGTAATGATGGTTTCGCAAGTTGCTGACTCTCTGCAGATTCCTGGCCAATACATCTCATGGTTGCATACCATAGTGGCTTATGCTGCGTTTCTGGGAGCTCTGATAGTTGGAGTGTGAGTAGCGCATGTGTATTGAGCTCCAGAAAGTATACTGACGACATCAGTGCCCTCCACTATGAAAAGATTGTTCAGAACGAGCACTTCGTACGTCTCGTCGAAATATACCAGCATAACGCCGTCTGACATATTCTCACAGGGCTACCCTATCGAATGGTTCCCCTCAGTCTCTGCCACCATTGGCGACCGATACCCCGAGCGTTCCGTCTTCCAGCTCTTCATTGCAGTCACATCTGGTCAGTAAAGCCAATCTATGGCAGAAAGAGCTTTGTCTGAACAACCATATAGGCCCTCGATTCCTCCTCGTTGCATTGTGGTACATCCTGACAGCAAGGCCCGGCCAGACTCTTCCTAAGTTCATTCTGGGAGTCGGCATCTTCAGGACCTTCACCTGCGGAGGCTGGACCTACGTCACATCGACCGACGACCATGACTGGCACGACATTTTCATGATCTCATACCTCGTCGCTACTCTACCCTGGACAATCGGCTGTATAGCTTTGAGTCCCAACAACCCCAAGGCCATCTACTACCGTAAGGTCTTCGGTGGTGCTTTCTTCGCCACCCTCGTGCCCCTGGTCTACTTCTTCATCCAGCACAAGGTTCACAAGGTGCCCGGCGCATACACCATCTACGCCTTCTTCGAGTGGGCTCTTGTCCTTTTGGATGTCGCCTTTGATGCTGTCACGGCACTCGACTTCAGCGGCCTCGAGCTGGTGGTCAAGGATACCAAGGGAACCAGCAAAGGGTATGTCAACTGGCTTCCAAAATAGTGGTATGCTGAAAACCACAATGCCCAGCCATGACCACAATACTAACGCCTTTCGCAGCAGCACTCAAAGAGTGGCCGATAAGCTTGCCGAGACAGAGAAGGACAAGCCCGTTGGTCAGATTTTTTCTACCACCTACTCCAAGGGTGACATGCTTGATGCACTTGCAGACGTCTACCTCGGTTTCACCTTCTGGTCTGTTCTGACTGGTTTGGGCTTGTTGATTTGGTACTTCCCTCTTTGGCACATGGGAATCTCTGGCTATGAAGCCTTTGTCATGGCCCCCATTTCTCCTTTCCTGCTCGGCATCACTTCTATCCGCAGGACTGTTGTCCACAACATCCGTTTGGTCCACTTCCTCTCGCTCTCAGGCCTCGTCGCTTTCCTCATCCCCAAGCCCGAGTACCGTCTGTTCGCCGTCGGTTTCTCCATTTTCATGTCGTCTCTCGCATGGTCTGCTACTTGGTGGTCAGAGCGTGCTCAACCTGCTCGACTCGAATCTCGCATCTCAGCCTTCTCTCTGGGTCTGCTGACCTCGAGTGTCGCGAAGTATGCTTGCCAGACTAATAACCCAATCTGGCCCGCTGTACATGCCGAGAACGGCGGCTGGAACTACACTGGTCTCGTCCTTGCCATTGTTGCCATCTTGAGAGTCACGCGTAAGCCGCTTGACCCTCGTAATGATGTGCCTGGCTACAAGGCTGTTTCCGGCTCTTCTTTCCCAGCTGCCCTTGGCTTTGCTGGTCTTATGTTCGGCATGCACTCGCTTCTTTCAGATTCGAGCACCATGATCTCGTGGGTGTGGGAAGGTTTCCCTATTCGTGGCCCTATCGCCGTCCCTCATGGCAACTACACCTTCCTTGCCATGGGGCTTGGTCTGCTCATCGGACTTTACTACCCTGCCTTCGCTCGCACTTGGACTTTCTATGGTATTGGTGCTCTCGGAGCCGCCTTCTTGACGGCATTCTCACACTGGTCTGGCTTCTATGGTGGCCTGGCCCTTGCCACATACCTCATGGCTGCGGCTCCCGTCTTGATTGGCAATGCTGCTCGCTACCCTCCTGGACGCACTTTCTTCGCTGGCTTCTTGTTCTACAACATCTTGGTTCTTGCTCACGTCTGGACTGTCGCCTATGCTTTCGTGCCTGGTGGCCCCCTTATGCGTGAGCACACCGACTGGGTCATGACAGCCATGATGCTCTTCATCGGATGTGGTATTTTCTCTGCCACTGCTTCCGAGACTAAGCGCTCCAAACCTGCTCCTGCCAACCCTTACGCTCGCAAGCAGCGTTCCCACTACATTTACATTCTGATTGGTCTCCAACTTCTCGGTGCCTCCATTTCGTACCTTCGCTTCCCCACCTACGATTACACTCCTTACCACGCACCAGAGAAGAGTGTCACAGCCGGTATCTGGACTACCCACTTCGGCCTTGACAACCCTATGTGGACATCAGAGCGTCGCATTGGCGCTTTGGTCAAGGAAATGGAGCTTGATGTCTTGGGTCTGCTTGAATCAGACACTCAACGCATCATCATGGGCAACCGCGACTCAACTCAATACCTTGCTGAAGAGCTCGGTATGTACGTCGATTACGGTCCGGGACCTAACAAGCACACTTGGGGCTGCGCTCTGCTCTCCAAGTTCCCCATCGTAAACTCGACTCACCACTTGCTTCCCTCCCCTGTCGGTGAGTTGGCTCCTGCCATCCACGCTACGCTTGATGCATACGGCGAGATGATCGACGTCTTCGTCTTTCACTCGGGCCAAGAAGAAGATCCAGAGGACAGACGCCTACAGTCTGAGTATCTGGCCGATCTCATGGGCTCGACTCCTCGTCCAGCAATTCTCCTGTCCTACCTTGTTACCAAGACTGGACAGGGTAATTACAACACCTACGTCTCTGAGCGTAGTGGAATGAGAGACATCGATCCATCCGATGACTGGGACAGATGGTGTGAGTACATTTTGTACAAGGGTTTGAGAAGATCTGGTTACGCTAGAGTGTCCAGAGGCACCATTACCGACACCGAACTCCAAGTAAGTTGTCTTTTTGTGCTTCCTGCACTTTTAAACGGTCCACTAACATCGATGACCAGGTTGGTAAATTCGTCGTTGGTCAAGCCGAGGGTGGCAATGACCAGATCTCAGAGGACCAGGTACCTGAGGGCCTTCGCTTCCCTGCCATGTTCCGTGGCGAGGGCGTCAGAGGTCACAGATACCATGTCTTTGACGAGCCCAGATACTATGCTTGAGCTTTGTTTCATGACAATCAGTATAATATCGGTCAAACCCAGGCATTGTAGCGTACTAGAATCTCTCCTTATATCTTTTGTAACCAGCTTTTATTCTTTCTCAATTCGAGCTTCGCATGCAAATGTACAACACTCTGTTGGACGACATCATCACACACAACTTCCGCGTCCTTCATATCCCAGATGTCCTGGTGCGAGATATCAACAAGTATCCTGTCGTGGCAATCTCGCGCCACAAGGCTCATCGCTCTCATCAGACACCAACCGATTTTCAATAGACTCGTGCCTTGTTGAGTCCGCTTCATGCCATAAATCATACGGGCACGGGCATGAATATCGAGATGTTCAGGTCTCGTAACCACCAGCAGAAGGAAATGCAGAAGTATCCAGGAAATCTCACCCCTGGGTTTCGAACCATGGTCCCCCCGTCCCCCACAAGTGTATATGATTCAATCAGATTGAATTAAATGTCAGCAATCCGCTGAGTGGTGTGACGGCTTATGCTCAAGATTCGCTTACACCCCAAAACTTTCGAACAGTTTTCCGATGTGTAGTCTTAAATCAATTTGGGAGCCAGATGTAAGCTGTTTCATTCTGGTGGCAAAGATCAAGGAAAAATTAGTAGAGGAGTTTTCCCATATGAGCTGCGCTCTGGTTTTTTGCTGTTTTGTTTTTCTGGATGCTTGATGTGTACAGGGCTGCGCAGCAACCCCCAAAGGACTCCAAGAGCGTTGCAAGAGTACAGGTGCGTTTTGAGGAAGGCACTTGCAAGGAAGGGGTTGATTGGTTCCACGGTGAATAGGTCTATCTCTTCCCGCTCAGCCATGGTCGAGCGGCAGGCTGCATGGTTCTTTCATGACCATCACGGGATGATGAAACAACACTGTTTGCACTCACCGTAAGTGTTGGAGAGCGATTGGAAGCTTTGAAATTATCCTGCCTCTTCTTTCTCTTCCTTAGAACCCAACCTTCTGCAAGCCACCTGGATCTGTCATCACACAGAGATGTCGTCCCTTACCAGCCTCCCTCCGGAGGCTCGTTCAATGGTCTATGACCTTCTGGCACCATGGTCGAAACCCCAGCAACATCGCATACTCTACTATGGTCACAACCCTCTACGAGCTCGTAACCTCCCACCTCCTACTCGCTCTATTCAGAGATCCGGCTTGGACCCACAAGACCGCATCATCTTCCGTTCCCGCAGTAATTTCCATGGAAGCGCAGTGAAAAGAGCAAAGAGAGCCATCCATCTCGCCAACATCGAAGACCTTCTCGCCCTCGCCGGTGCATGTCGCCTACTACGTTCGGAGATCCTGTCCCTCGCCTGGTCTAATGCCGATATCTACGTCAAGGCCTCTCCTATCTACAAGGAACTGACCTGCATTTTCGACAACCGCCTTTCCGCCGAATGCTGCAACTTCATCCGCACACTTCGTATCGAGATCAAAGACACACAGTGGCCGCCCTCAGAGATGAAGAAAATGGGCCAACTTATCACCCGCCGTCTACCTCAGCTTCAGACCCTGTTCGTGGTCATTCGCTCTGACGGCTTTCGAACAAGTTCGGACCCTCCTCAAAAAGGCCTGTGGGCTCTTGCAAGTGTGCCTCTGAATGTCACGATCAAGATTCTGACCTACATTCCTGGCGATATCGATCTGATGATGCGAAACAATGGCGCATTTTCTGATCAGCAACTCAGGGATCATAGAAAGAAGCAGGATGGTAAATATGAAGCGAATTTGCTTGTGATTCGTTCGAAGGGGCGGCAGCGCAGGGTTATGCAGGAGCATGTCAAGCAGCAGGATGTGGTTGGAGATCTTCTGGAGGACACGGTGGAGATGCGTAGTCTCATGTTCAGCTAGACTGGTTTGACACTGCTGTCAAAATGCACGATGATTTTCGAAAGTAGAGCTAGGCCCAAGGAGAGGGCGTTATATAGTCGCTCTCTGTGGACGGCGTGCTCTCGTGCATTTTGATGGGTGGAGCATGAGCATCGCTGCGACTTCAGGGCTGAGGTGACAAAGTTTAGCACACGGAGAGGCTGGGTCGTCACGTCTGTAGCATAGCAAACACTATCCTGAGCTTGAGTTTTACTGTTATCGGATAGTCGGTCGTGGTGTGGTGTTGAAGTGTCTGTGTCTGGCGTGTTCTGCAACAGACAATCATATCTGTATGAATGCAAAAGATCAGAGTTGCTACCTAAGGTCAGAGGCTAGTGGTGTGGTTCGGAAGGACAGCCAGAACACCTGTCGCAGATACTGAATGGTCGTTACACAGAGAGAGGCGATGGAAGATGACTGTGTGCACTAAGCTAGCCAAGAGTGATTGGATAAGAGTAGACATTAATATAGAACAAGTATCATGTAAGTTGTGACTGCTTCCGTTAACAACAAGTACTGTCAAGCGACTAAATCCGAGCTTGTTGCCGAAACATCTATCCAAGCATGTTTGACCGCATCTCAAGTGTATCCTCGAGAAATTCTCCAACTTCATCCCTCTTGGCCTTTTCCTCCCTCTCGCCTCTTCGTTTTCGGCGGATCAAGTCAACATCTTCCCTCGCCGCAAGTAAAGCCTTCTCAGCCCAAATATTGCTCTCCTCTCTTACGTTATCAACTTGTTGCAATCTATTCGCGCTGATAGACCAGTCTGAAAAATAGTGGTGGACCTTGACAATCACCCTCATCGGCAGGATCCTCAGCGCCAACAGTTCAGGTATTGGAAGATCCTTTTTTGGTAAATGACTGATGCGCATTTCGACAACCAGTAACTTGAGCTGTGGCAGTTGACGAATGAGTAATCCAGCTGATTTTGACATCTCCGTGTGCGAGGGTGAGCGGGTTCTTTGATTGATGTGGATGTGTAAAGTGGTAATGAAGTTGCACGCTTCCCAAGACAAGCGATTACAGAAAATCCAAGTCAATTCATGGGATAACTCTGGTGATTTGACATGGACGTCTGCATTTGACCAGATCAGAGCGAGCGATTCGGACCTAATCAGACGGCAGGTTGCGGAGATGGAGAGGAGGTCATCGAGGTTGGAGTGGTGGATCTTGTGAGTGGCATTTCGGGTTTCGAAGGAGTAGAGGATCCTGCTGGAGTGGAAACAGATTTGGTCTTGTGGGTCTACGTAATAGGACTGTTGGTGGCGGATTGAGTGCGGAGTGTCGCCGCATCGAAGGGGATTGGTACCGCTGTAGAGAATTCGTGTATTACTGGCCAGGCATGACTGGAGCAGTATGTTGTAGATGATCGTACGGATCTCTGGAGGTAGACTGAGGAAGGACATGATCATCGTACGAAGTCAAGAGAGAACGGGATGTCAGGTAGCGACAGTTTTGTAGGTGACTGTGAGACAGAAGGGCCTATGCATGTTGTCTTGAGATCAAGCATCCTTGCCTGAGACAAAAGGTGCGAAGACCAGACTTGCACGGTCTTTATTCTTTGGCCTGTTGTGCATCCTTTGTTCGAGTTCTTTATATCAGAGACGGGATTCTCGTTTTGTGATGTAGAAGTATCTTGTTGATTCTCCGGCGGACCATCACTTGTTGTGACAACACCTTCCGTTTCCATACCTAGCCTTCCTGGAAGTCCTTGATCTACTATATCTCCATCATCAGACTGGTGCCAAGGGTTACCTTCTCGTCACATCAGTTCAAAACCTCTGTCAGCATCAGTGATTTACACAACTATCATGGTTCTCCTTATCGACCTTCCTCCTGAGTTGCGGATGACGATCTGGGATAGCATGCTCCAGAAAGCACTCGTCAGCGAGAAACGCATCGTTTACTGCGACGACGACGGTAAACATGACGAAAGTCCAGAGTGCTCAGATGACGATATCCCCAGCAGTATGGAAACCGTAGCCAGTAGTCCCATTGTTGGATGGTCTCGCATAGCCATGCAGTACGATAAGAACCACCAAGGCCGTTTCATCTCCCTCGTCGACGTCCGCTACAGGTACGGCCCTAGTGTACTCAAGAGAGCTGTACACCATGCCAATATCGACGCCCTACTCGCTCTTGCAAGTACCTGCCGTAAGATTCGCTCTGAGGTGCTTGCCCTCGCATGGGGCAATGCGGATATCACAATCTATGCACCCGACAACGGCTTCAAGGCAGACGTGATGCACATATTTGGTCGCTGTCTGTCAGAAGAGACCTGCTCTCTCATCCGCACATTGCACGTTGACGTTGGCAAGCCCGATTGGTCTTGCAAGTATGTCAACCAGATGGCCCACTTCATCAACAAGCGACTCCCAAACCTAGAGACTCTTACTATTGCCGTCGCCCGTACCAATACCCAGGGTAGAGATATTGAAGTTGACAAAGGTCTACAAGCACTCAACTGCCTGCCTTTCACCATTCTGCTTGAGAAGTTGAGATCATGGCTTATATCCACCCTGAGGTCGTTGCTATGAATCCGCCACCCCCGATGATTGTTGCAGGCTCCAGTCATCGTGTTTCAGTCACTTGGGAGGAATCCCAAAGCTGGAACGACAACATGTACTACAAGTTGCGCAGCAGCGCTAGGCTTTTTGCCCGTGCTCTACAGACCCAGAACAATGAGCGTCATGCCGACGGCTCCCTCTTGGAAGACACTATCGGTATGCGCTCGGGCATGGCTGGATGGCCCGTCATTGCCAGCCAAGTTGCACCCAAAGAGAGGTGGGAATTCCGTGCTGGAGGAAATTGGCGCAACAGCTTCAAGGTTAGAGAAGGTGTTGAGGTTGTGGAGCACAGAGGTAAGCAGGCGTCCAAGGGCCTCTTCATGGGTCCCTGGCTCACCAAGGCAACCAAAGGTAAAAAGACCCATGCTGAGCACATGGCTGAGCAGGATTATCAGATATAGATGCCCTTTCGGGCGAGAAAAGGAGGCAGCGTACGACCAGCGTCATGCTTTCGTTGGCGACCTCTACCTTCGGCTACATCTTGACTCAGGCAAGACCGACTGAATTCACAGACTGTCGAAAGGGGAAGGAGAGTGAGTACTTGCAACTTTGCAGGTTTAAGACGTTGTTTTGTTTCGACGCGGGCAGCTACTTCTTTCTCTTTTAACGACCACAAGCTGGCTATTTCAATCCCATAATCTAAAGTTTAGCATTGTCATCACATTTGTACAGTATTACCCTGAAGATAGGTTGTCTGTTTGTGTAGTGAAAGTGATAAGCTTTCTCTGTGAAAGGAAACCACTCATCAAGACAACACTTTCGCTTTCACGCCCATCAATCCTCAGACATTTTGACCTACTTTTATTTCTCTTTTCCATCACAACACAACCTCTCTTCTTGCCATCTCAACAAGAATTGATTCACGAAGATTCGTATCGACACAAGCATCACCCATAATCAAGCGTACCATGTCGTCCTTGTTCAATCTTCCGCCTGAAGTGCGCAGGATCGTCTATGACCAAATGGTTCGAGACGTACACGCTAGCGACAAGCGTATCATCTACTGCGATCACCACTCCCAGTACGACGAATCGTGCCAAGCTATTGTAGAAAAGCCGACCATGTGGTTCCGCTCAAAGATGGAGTTCGAGACAGACCATCAAGGACGCATCGATCTTCTCACAGAAGATGGAACTTTCTCTGAAGGTACGACAGTGTATGGAACGTGCATACCGGATACCGCTATCCATCATGCCAATATTGATGCTTTGCTTGCTCTTGCAAGCACTTGCCGCCAACTCCGTGCCGAAGTTCTCCATCATGCTTGGGAAAATGCCGATATCAGAATCTTTACGATAGACGATACATACCTCGAAGCTATGGTGCACATCTTCGAGATGCACCTCTCCACGGAGGTTTGCGAGCTGATCCGTAACCTTTTCATCGAGGTCAGTGATGATTGCTGGATGCCATGCGAGGTCAGCGAAATCGCACAATTCATCATGAGACGACTTCCCAACCTCAAGCAGCTGACCGTCGCCGTGGCACGTCGGGACACAGAAGACTGGGAGCTCGATTTTGAGATTGGTCTGAAAGCTCTGTCAATCCTACCTTTCTCCATTGACGTCGAAGTTGAGGCATACATACATGCTGATATTATCCATTGTGGATCCCTCAGACCACTTATCATCCACTCCGCCTACAAAGATTTCACCAAGCTCGCACCAGACGCTGAGTACTGGGAGAGAGCTACCGGCTGGCATAACACTTTTCTACTGAGCAGTTGGCGTAAATGGAAGCAGTACCAGATAGCTATGCGAACACAGAATGAAGAACGCCAGATGGACGCATCTCTCCTCGAAGACACACTCGGCATACGCTCAGAGATGGCTGGTTGGCCCGTCGTTGCCAGTCAGGTTACCCGCAAGGAGAGGTGGGAGGTACGCAGAGAAGGAAAGTGGGAGGAAGGTTGGCTGGTCAGAGAGGGAATTGATGACGAAGCCAAACAAGAGGGTAGAGATGGGTCTGCGGAAGAGCACGATGCCGAATCTGCGTAGCGGGTTGACGACGAATTTGTACCAGAGATCGACGATGACGCTATGAGAGGACGAGACTGGAAGTTTGGCGCCTAGCGCTTCTCAGTGGACGAATGTGTTGACCTCAAAAACATTGTGCATTCCAGCGGCGTGATAGGAGAAGGCAAAATTAACATGCTCGACTGTTGTCAAGGGAAGGGAAGAGAAGAATGGGCAACATGATCTTCTCCGACGTCTGTCAGGCCAGAGCGCTTGCTTCGAGAACTTATTGGGGAAGGAGAGATGGAGCTCATTCACTATTGCTCGAGATTAGAATTACGTTTTGTTTCTCGTTGGCTACTTCTCTTTTGGGATCGTCGCAGCTGCCTGCTACAGTTCTGCGGTAAAATCCCCAGCTTCATCATTGCAAGTCTTGTTGACCTTTCTCATGTGGTTCTTGTTTTGTGTTCCTTCCTTCGTCATTCATACACTATCGTGGCAGCAATCATGGAGCAACCTGGTATGTCCTTTCCTCTTCGTTCTGTCTCATCAACGACGCACTATCGGCAAAGCATATCTTCCCATGTCAACAGCAAACCACCTCTTGACCTCTCTCAGGCAAACACCGGCAGCGATGTACTTCCAACTCTGTAAATCGCCAACCTTCTTATCTCCGTACGAAGGTTCATTCATGCCAATAGCCAGACATGCAATAGCTCTGGGCAGAGCTTCTTCATTGCGGTCGTCTTCGTCATAGTCGCCATCGATGATGCGGGAGATGGTGAAGGTGAGGACGTCTTCGAGTTGTGCGCGCATGGCTTGGGTGGTCTCACGGACGCGCTTGGATTGCTTTCCACCGTCGCGGCCGAGGATAGTGCCAGAGAAGATCTCGGTCTCGGTGAGCGGGTGGCGTGGTGAGGAAGCAAATTGGTAGAGGGATTGGAGGAGGGTTTGTTCGTAACTGCGAAAGAAGTGTTAGTGGGCCGTTTATTGTGTGTGGAATGTAGCAAAACACTTACCCATCTCTAATCTGTCTAGCCAGATCTGTGTGATGCTGCCACTGAACAACAGAAATGTGCTGTTGGATATAGGTCCACAGGGTGTCCAGCACGGTATCTTCCAGTCCATGAGCCAGTTTAGGCACATTCTGCATAGTCTCTAGAAATTGGTGTTCGTCGATTGCGCGATAGAGGTGGCCGAGGGCTTTTTCACTGCGGTAGTAACGAATCGGACGGACGCCGTCAAGATCGCTAATGGGGTCGTTTTCTTCGTCTTGTTCGTTTTCGAGAGCGTCTTGGAAGCTTGCAAGACCACCAGATTCGAGGATGACACGGGGGCTAGGGGCCATGAAATCGGGCTTGACGCGCGGGGCTCGAGGAGCGCGGTCCATACTCACCTGTGGGTTGTCAGCTTGGTCGATGGGTCAATGGCCAAGAGCAGGACTTACCGCAATGCCAGTCTTGGAGAAGTCTACAGCTTGTGATGCCATGTCGGCAAGAGTAATACAGTCATCGTCGAACACGCCCCGAAGCTTCTGGTCAGCAATCTGGAGATGGCGGTTGCAAATCTGACCAAGTTGATCAGTCTCCATGAATTCGACGAAGAAGGAACTCATGTCGTGAATGGTGACTTCGCGCTCAAGCTCGTAACCAGGAACTCGAGGGTAGTCAGCTGGCGGAGCACTGTTTACCTGAGGCATCAACGTAGGCTCGAAGATGACATTGTAGAGGTCGCCGTCCAGGTCACCTCCGCTGAGTTGACTGGGAAGGTCGCGGTCGCCATGTTGACTGAATACAACGCAGTTGCGAAGCTGATCGAGAGGAGAAGTGCTGGGCACGTCGATGGCTTCCACGGTTCTGATGTCACCAGGATGGAGAGCAGGGGAACGTGTGATAATGACCTTGCCCCCAGTCAGGACTTTCTTTGGCTTATCAGGGGAGCTCTGCGTGGTAACGTAGATCTGTCCCTCTTTGAGATAGCCAGTCTCATCCATGATGCCATAGAGTGTGATTCCATTCTGGACCGGGATGCGGCCCTTGTACTTGATCTCGCGCAGCTTTGTGATTACAGCCATCTCGACGACACCACGAAGGAAAGTATCATCGTGGTAGTCGAGGCCAATGTCGGCCAGCATGTCGATCAGGGATGGAAGCCTTGCAGCTTTGCTTGTCTGAGTGTCATTCAGAAGGAATGAGGCGTTGTAAGTATTGGTGGTCATCATTCTCAGCTTCTCCACGGCCTGTTCTTGTAGACGCATGAAAGACTCGATGGGCACCTGCAGATCCTCAAGAATCTTGATAAACTGACGGTTGAGCACCATGGGATAAGGGCGCCAAGCTGCACCGCAGACTTCGAGTGTGACGGAGCCAGAACCAGAGAACTTCACCATGGAAGGGCGAATATTGAACTGCTCGTCGCCAAGACGGCGGTCAAGAGACACGACTCCTTTCGCACCATCGAATCTGATCTGGAGTATGGTGGGCTTGAGCGTACGACGTGGACCATAGACACGCCAGACCTTGCGGAGAAGGTCAAGAGAGATGGTACCACAACCGTCACTGAAGCAACGTCCATTGCGTTCGACGTCTGGAATGCGTCCAAGCATACCAGCTTCCACCTCTACAGTACCGGTCGTATCAGTGAAAGACTGACCAATACGAGCAGCGCAACGAGCGGGAGAGCGGATATGGCTGAAGTCTCCAAGCCCTTTGATGAGCTCTGGAGCATGCATCAGTTTGCCTTCAAATTCGAAAGGTGCCATGAACCAACAGGTCTGCGAACGAAGACTTGAATGCGAGAATCCTAGGAAGGAAAAGCCTCTGCCTGCGATAACATACTCTGACTCCATAAACTTCTTGAAGCGAGCGTAGACTTCTTTCTGGTCAGCTTGGCCGTCAAAGCGCACTGGTTCGCCATCCTCATCCACAAAAGTGACGCGCATGAAATAATCGGGGTGATCTTCATACTTTCTCAGCACACGATTACTGACTTCTGGCTCAGGTCCCTCCAGATACACACCGGCTGGAGTGACCGTCAACTTGTGGACCAGAACAATATGAGCATGGCGGTTGGCTTGGTCATATGAGTTCTGAAGCTTTGATCGATCGTAGTCTTGGGCGTAGTCAAGCAAGTTGTTGGTGAGTGTCTCGATAGAATAGCTTTGTGCCTCGACATGAGGTCCAATCAACTGCAGGCTATGATAGAGACGCTTCAATGACTCGACTATGGCCGGTCCATCGTGGTTAGCTACCAGCAGAGAAATCGCGGGTAAGATCAGAACAACTTGATCCGGCTGGAGCGCCCCGTTCCTGGCCAAGCGGAGAAGCTGAAACTTCACATCGAAAGCGAGGTCACGATAGGGCTGCATCGAGGCAAGATGTAGCTCTAGTCGCGCGAACGCGCCGCTGAGAGCCATAGAAGGGGGCATGGATGGTGTCGGATGATTGACCGTAACGGATGCGGTATGACGATTGTGCTTCAGCAGGCGGAAGACATCTGGAAGCTGTCTGTAATCGGCAAGCTGGATTTGGTAGACATGGCAAGTAGATGCCACGGCGGCATGAGCCTGGTTGATACTGGTGACACGCTTCTTCTTCGGTGGCTGCATTCTCAGCCCAGGATTCATGAGCCCCACCCGGGCGAACAGGTCCACAAGCTCTACCGAGGGTGAGCAATAGAAGCTCGGTGGACAGTGAAGGTTGAAGGTAATGGTCGGATGCTCGTAATTGCCACTAGTCGCCGTGTCGATGTCGAAGTATTTGATGTTGATACGAGTGGCGAACTGTTCGCCGTGGTTATTGCCATGGCTATCGTCAAATAGTATGGCAGCTTGACGTTGGCCAAAAATGATCTTGCCCTGTCTTACGTCGATGTAATGAGGCACAAAGGTGAGCTCACCATCGACGAACGACCAAATTCCGCAGTGTAGAGAGGATATACTAAAAGTAGTCGCCTGGGATCCCCCATTGATAGGTCGACTTTGTGCAAGCGCCTGGGGTTGAGCGATGATGTTGGCCTTGAGACTGCGTAGCAGCCATGGATCCGGCTGGTTCTTGGACAGTGAGCAGTTTACGGGTTGACCGTTCATAGTGAGCGGGAAAGCTGACTTGCGCTGGCCATTGACGAGGCCATACTTTGCAAGAAACTGCTCTCCTTTTGCAACATCGAGGAAGATCAGCTTGCCACAGGGCTTGCTGCCGAATTTCTCGCACACGTAGTTAGTGATACCAAACTCAGAGAGAGGTGCGCGGAGCTGTCTTTTCAAGTCGCGCTCCGTACAATGGGGCGGTATACGGTTGAGGAACACCTCCATGATGAAGTTGGATAGTTGACTTGAGAACAAAACTTGGTTGATGATCGATCGATGGGGGAAGAAGATAATCTGAAGCGAACATTGGAGCGGTCAAGAGAAGTGAAACGCAATCAGTGAAGCGGAGCCGATATCAAACGCGGGTCATTTCTTTATCGAGCGCATGCTCCAGCGACAAATCCCAGCAGGAACCTGGCTGTCCAACTGCATGAAGGTTTTCAGATACTAGAGCTCCTTGAGTGAGAGGCCATGGTATTTGAGCTCTCGATAGATCCTCTTCCCAAGCTGAAAGCATTCGTGCATTTTCACACTTGCATCGGTGGAACCGGTCGGCGGATGAAATACTATGCGCTGTACAGACATGTGTCTGCTTTCAACTCACATATTCCGTAGACATGCAGGCTGCCGACGTGTGCATCAGCGGCACAGCTAGCCTGCTGTCGTGTAACATCAAGATGCACGTCAAGTTGTGATGAGAGACGCGTTTCACGCAATGTCATATTCGATAGATGTGCTCGAGTTTACGCGACACATCATTCACAAAGTACGTCGCGAGATGATTGTGGTATGAATGATGAAGTCCGAAATGCCCTTGACGCGATTGGAAAGAGCTCAACGGAGCTTGCCGGCTGACTAACCGAGGTACGGCGACGCCATGCACCCTTTCGTCTCTAAACATCGATTTCCTTACAGCTGTGTCCGTGGAGATCTCACATGCAGTTCATAGTTGTATCGAGTTCATGCGGCTGCCCAATTCACAGATTGCAGGGGAGACTGGTCCGGAGGCCATAAATGCGACATTACCCGCATGTCAAGACTCTTCACGCGTCTGTCGAGTTTGATGGGTGTCTACTCGTACCAACGAATAACATCAAGAACCGTTGTAGCGATTTTGCTATGCCGCCAAGCCATGGAATGCTGATGCCTGAAGTCGTGCATTGCCAAGATCACGACACTGGTCATGACAAGATGCATTTGTCCTAGACCACCATAAGATCAAGTGCACAGGCCTTGGATGACGGCTTCAATCGAACTGCTTTGGTCCAAGATCGTTCTATCATGCGAAGTCGGATAAAGTTTCGACTCTGACGCCCGCGGCTTTAGGAGTCTGTAGAGTAGATTCAGAGAGCCTCCAAGACTTAGGTACTTGATACATGTGGGGTAAACAAGGAATGTCTAGAGTAACGTCTTATCAAATACCTTCAGGCTCCTGGATTCTATAGGGTGTCATTGAGGACATTCGTCAACGAAAAAATTACATCTCCGGATGGCTGCACTAACAACTGCTCCCGAGCCCACTCTCGGGGCACCACAACTCGCCGAGGAAAGCGCTATGGAGAAAGCTGGATCTTCAAAGTCCTCATCTCAAGACCATGAACAGTCTGAAACTGGAAAAAAGCCGGACAGTGACCAGGCCAAAGGATTCCTAGGAACATATTTTGTGAGTAAGGAAGCAACTGAATGTCTGCAGTGGACTGATCATTCCAAAAGCGGATATTCAAATATGGCGACAACTTGGACTATATCTTGTACGCCATGGGTATAGCAGGCGCTGTGGCAGTCGGTGCCACTCTTCCATTGATGACTGTGGTCTTCGGGTCTTCTACCACCTCATTCAACAACCAAGCAGTGGGTCAAGGCACAGCAAATCAATTCCAAGATAGCATCAACCGCCAAGTACTTTACTTTGTGTACCTTTTTGTCGGCCGCTTCGTCATTGGCTACATAGCGACCCTATGCCTCTGTGTCGCTGCTGCTAGAACAACAAACTCTTTGAGGAAGGCATTCCTGGAAAGCTTGCTAAGAAAGGAGATCTACCATTTCGACTTGCAAGGCAATGGATCTGCTGCAACTCAAGTCACTACAAGTATGAGCTTCTCTATGGCATTGAGTGCATTGCTAAAACTTTACCAGATGGCCACCGCATCAACCAAGGTATCGCCGAGAAGCTATTCTCGCTCGTCATGGGCATCTCGCTTTTTTTCTCGTCGTACATCGTTGCGCTTGCCGTTCAATGGAAGCTTGCTCTCATCACGATGAGCATAGTGCCGGCGATTGTTGTGATTACAGGAGGCTGTATAGGGCTTGATGCGCCCATCGAAGCCCAGATTGTAAGTTCAGTGATTTACAGGCCTTGACTAGCTGTGTCAAGATCGCGCTATACCGAGGTACATATTATCAATTACTGACAAGCCATATAGACACGCATTTACTCTAGAGCAGCGACTCTGGCTCAAGATGCTATTGGATCTGTCAAAACTATCCATGCATTTGGAGCACAGCAAAAGATTGTAGAGTGGTACGACGAATACCTGCAAACGGCACACAACACTGGTAAGAAGAAGTCACTGTTATATGGCGTCTTATTCTCCGGTCAGACGTTTCTGGTCATGTCAGGTACTTCGCTTGCGTTCTGGCAAGGATTTCGCATGTTTCGAAGTGGGGAAATTGGAGATGTCGGCACTGTCCTTACAGTCATATTGAGTGTCACTCTTGGTGCGACCTCGGTCATGCTCATTATGCCGCAGATCCAGGCTATCACGAATGCATCATCTGCTGCAGCAGAGCTGTTTGCCATAATCGACAAGCCATCTCAGCTCGATCCTCTTTCTACAGCAGGTATGAAGCCTGAGGTCTGTTCTGGAGACATCGAGATCCGCGACCTTTGCTTCTCATATCCTTCCCGACCCACGGCCCCTGTACTACAAGATTTAAACTTGCGTATACCCGCGGGTAAGACTACCGCTCTTGTTGGACCCAGTGGCTGTGGCAAGTCGACTCTGGTTGGCCTACTGGAAAGATGGTATCAGCCGACTTCAGGACACATTCTCTTGGACGGTCATGACCTCAGCACTTTAAACACGAATTGGCTACGAAACAATATCAGACTTGTTCAACAAGAGCCGACACTGTTTCAGGGCACAGTATTCGACAATGTTGCTAAGGGTCTGATCGGAGAGCAACTAGGCTTCACCAAAGAGCGGCAAATGCAGCTCGTCCAACAAGCGTGCATGGCGTCTGATGCGCATGTTTTCATCCAAGGCTTTCCTGAAGGATACAACACACAACTAGGAGAGCGAGCAAGTATGCTCAGTGGTGGACAACGCCAGCGGATCTCCATCGCCCGAAGCATTGTTGCTGATCCGAAGATCCTTCTGTTCGACGAAGCAACGAGCGCACTAGACCCTCGCGCAGAAAGGGTTGTTCAGAATGCACTGAATCGTGTTTCGCTCAACAAGACCACGCTAATCATCGCGCATAAGCTGGCTACGGTGATGGCGGCTGACAATATTGCGGTCATGACGAGTGGAAAAGTGGTCGAGCAAGGCAGTCACAGCGAACTACTTGAGCGTGACGGGCTATATGCGGCTATGGTTCGAGCGCAAGACCTAAACACGAATTCGAGCAAAGATAGCGATGATCTGCCGGAGAAGCCAACACAAACAGACACTGACGAAAAGACACTCGATACTGCCGTTCAAAGTACAGAGCTCGCACCCGACACGAAGACGCAGAAGCAAGCAGCGAACAAGCTTGCTGCTGGCACTCTCAATTACTCACTACTCAAGTGTATCCTGGTAATGCTCAGAGAGCACCCAGACCTGTACCCATGGTATTTTCTCATGGGTGCAGTCTACCTCACTATCGGAGGCACGCAACCAGCACAAGCAATCATATTTTCTCGGTTGATCAGAGTGTTCACTCTTACAGGGTCGGAAGCTAAAACGCAAGCCGATTTCTATGCTCTTATGTTTTTCGTCCTGGCAATTGTCAATCTGTTTGGGTACTTCCTCATTGGAATATCTTACAACACTGTTGGTCAGATACTCACCCATCGCTATCGTCGAGAGATGCTTGAGCGTATAGTTCATTTCGATCAAGATTTTTTCGATCGACCAGAAAATTCTTCTGGCGCGTTGACTGCTAAGTTGTCATCAGTCCCTTCTGCAGTACAGGAGTTGATGTCGGCAAACCTCGGACTCATGCTCAACGTTGTGGTCAACATCATAGCTACCAGTGTGGTTGCAATCGCATTTGGGTGGAAGCTAGGCCTCACTTTAGTATTTGCAGGACTGACGGTCATTGTTGGTGGTGGGTACACTCGAATCAGACTAGACCAAAGACTGGAAGCCTCGACTGAAGAGCAGTTTGCAAGCAGTGCCGGCTTGGCTTCTGAAGCTGTGTCTTCAATAAGGACAGTCAGCTTTTTGGCACTTGAGACCTCTGTGATGCAAGAGTACAGCAAAACCTTGGATGCTATCGTCTCAAAGGTCATCCGAAGTCTGGTAAGTGGTGATCAGAGGCAGAACTTCATTGGAAGAGTATTGGCTGACCGGTTGCTTCTTTCTAGATTGTTACCCTGATACCCTACGCCTTGTCCCAATCAGCGGACTTTCTCGTCATGGGACTTGGTTTCTGGTATGGCTCAAGGCTTATCGCACAAGGCGAATACTCCACGACGCAGTTCTTTGTTGTATTTCTTTGCATCATCTTCGGTGGTCAGGGCGCCGCCCAGTTCTTCGGTTACACAACCTCAATCACCAAAGCAAAAGGAGGCGTCAACTATATCCTCTGGCTACGAACCATCAAGCCGACCATCTGTGAGACCGATGGCAATGAGGGCAAAGGCCCCAAAGGAGATGATGTGAGCATCGAACTCGAGAGTGTTGACTTTCAATACAAGCAACGTGGGACTGCAAAAGTACTGCGCGACATCTCAATGAAGATACCCGCAGGAACATACGCTGCGTTCGTCGGTCCCTCTGGTTGTGGTAAGAGCACCATTGTTTCTCTTCTCGAACGCTTCTACGATCCATCATCTGGCCGCATTACGATGAATGAAGATGATATCTCGCTCATGTCGCCGAAACTCTATCGAAGCACCATGTCACTGGTGCAACAAGAGCCTCCATTGTATCTTGGCTCTGTTCGGCAAAACATCACGATCGGACTCGACTACGAGCCCTCTGAGGATGAGATACTTGAAGCCTGCCGTCAAGCCAACGCGCTTGACTTCATCACTTCTTTACCAGAAGGACTTGAAACACCTTGCGGCTCTCGCGGTCTTCAATTCAGTGGTGGTCAGCGTCAGCGTATCGCTGTAGCCCGAGCGCTGATTCGCAAGCCTGCACTACTGCTTCTAGATGAAGCGACATCAGCACTGGACACGCAAAGTGAACGAGTAGTGCAGCAAGCACTTGATGAGGCTGCGGCGGGACGTACAACTATCGCCGTTGCTCATCGATTGAGCACCATCAGACATGCTGATGTCATTTTTGTAATTGAGGATGGCAAGATTGCGGAGATCGGCACGCATGAGGAGTTGCAAGGACTGAGAGGAAAGTATCATGCCATGTGTTTGGCACAGACACTGGATCAAGCGGCTCCATCGGGTTGAGGCTCATAGGGATGTGCAAACTGTACACAACTCATCAGCATACGACATCACTTACAAATGCCTTGCTGAACGTGCGAGCGCAAAATGTGAAAGCTAAGAGCGTTGTTGTTCATAATTTCTATCTGCTCCCTCTCTTTACCTTCTTGGTTTCAGACACGTCTGACGATCAGTCCTTGTGGTAGCATATTATCGAAGCATTTGCACCTGCATAGCTGATTGTGTTTCTCCATGCGCACTCTGACTTCCTCCGCAGTGAACTTTGCTGCATAACACAACCTTCGCGTCTGCTGCGTGGTTTTGCCTCTGCAAAGAACGTCAAAGTCGCAACGACACTTGAACTCCTCATGATGCAGCACCAAAGCCGTCGCGATTGCCAAACACAAGTCTGCAATCTCTTCGATTTCGATGGAGCGGTCCCGGGGAATCAAGTTGCAGGTAAAAGTGGTTGTTGGCTGCTCATCGCCGTCGTTGCTAACACCGCAGGCGAAGTATCTGGTACCAGCTGCAACGTCTCTGCCTCGGCGAAGCCACAAGTTCCGTGCGAAATACCGCCAGACGTCTGGAGCCATGTTAGTAATGCTTGAAGCATAGGTGAGTTATACGCACCTGATGCCTTCTCTGGATTTTCTAGGGTAGTAAAAGGTGCTGACTCTTCGGTCATGTTGCTCACCTTTGGACGTGCCTTTCTGGAGAGCTTTTTCAGTGCCCCGAATCCCAGGGGCATGTTGAGAGCAGGCAGTGAATTTAATGCAAGAGTCGAAGCTGTGCTGTAAAGATGGCACGATTGAAGGCGTTTGAGGGATGACTGGGTTTACACCAATTGTTGTGGAAGTCCAAGAAAGGACAAGAAAGAACAAAAACTGCTACCCCAAGAACTTGAACTATGAGTTGAACTCTATGACGTGTTGGTGAAACGTCGACGAGCGCGATTGAGTGGATTATGTACCTAAAGGTCTTGTGCTTGTGTGTCTGAGCGCCAAACCCCTCGAAATCTTGCTCGGTGTATCTAGAGGGCTTCTGACTCGAGCTTGAGATCATTACAGCTGGAAGGGGAAGTGTGAACTTCGCAACGTGGTATGCTCCTGCCAAAAGTCCAATCACCCGACCACCAACGACGACAAGCGCTACTCTCTCTAGTTGAAGTCGCAGCTTCCTCCACAAACCATTCTTTCCCGCTGGTTCAACTTCTCCCAACAATCGGTCCCTCGTTGTTTCCAGGACCTCAAGGACATATGAGCCAAGCACTTATCCAACTAGATATCCATCCAGTCCCAGGCCTGGGATGCTTTTGATGATCAAGTGAATGTCCACTAAAAGCGGCGCTTCTCTGTAATTTCCACAAACAACTACATAGAGCTAGAAAGAATTGTGTTGTTTGACTGCTGTTTTGTAAGACGCCTCGTCTGGCTGAGAATTTGATTCTGGCGCGATTTCTGTGCCCCTACATTCACGTCACTGGTTTCATGGAACCCATCAAACGTGATAGCCCGAGCGTGAAAGAAAAGCATTCATCGTGTGAACAGTGTGATTGTATGGAGATAGGAGAGCAACAATAGATAATGATTGAAAAGACTATAGTGTGTGGGGAGAAAGTCGACAAGTGACAGTGTGGGCAAAGATCCGATCATCATCCGTCACTACATCTTTCTTGGTGGCTCTGAAACGTAGTCGAGTTCGGCAGTACATGCTTTGGTGGTTCAATCGATGCAAAGCGAGCGCAGTCCGATAGTAGCCTGCAGAATGCGATCTTCGAATGCTTCCAAAGCCTTCGAACGTTCACCGTCTGTTGATCCTAGCTGCCCTAGCTGCTCTAGCTTGTTTTCTCGGAGCAGGTGGACAACGCGACGTGTGGCATAAGCATTCTCGTATGCAGTATTCAATCTGTCAAGGTACGCGATTGCGAGAGCATCGGGACCTCGGAAGTGACTGTTACTTTGGGCATAACCTATCAGCAACTCTCCATCTCGTGAAATGTAGGTTGAGAAGTTGATGCTAATTCTTAGAGGCAGCGAGGCCAGTATACCAGCTAGAATCAGTCCATAGCGACCTGGCAAGCGCCATGAGGCTGTGGCGGGTCTTGTACCGATGTGATAAGGGCTTGATAATACCCACACGTTGAGATTCCTAAGTTCAGGCAAGTTTCGAACAAGAAACACGACAAGTTGCTTTGTGGGAATAATGTCGTCCATGCTTCTCTTGGTCCCAGTGACGGCATTAGTGGTCTCCTGAGGCGAGCAGAGATTGATGGTACGGATATTCAGGCACGTGTAAGGCGCCTCCGGGAGCCGAAATAGATCTTTGAAGAATGACTGTGCGACTGCCCGGTCTCCTTGAATCGATGGTGCTATCCGAGCCCAGACGAAAGGGAGCATCTCGGGAAGAATTAGGTGCAATGCACGTCCGAGCCTTCATAGTGCTCTTAGCTCGATACGGTCCCAGATAACGTGCTCTGTGGGACTCAGATCACAGTACTAAGGACCATAGGGGCCCCGTCGGTATGCTAGTCCTTTGCGCGTTGAAATCCTTGAGGGTTGACTGCCACTATCTTGAATACAAAAGACGCGGTCGCCGCTCGCTTCGGCGTCGTCCAAGAGATATTGATATACCATGCGACGAACCTCTGGTGGAAGAGAGAGAAACGGAAACACGGTGGGTGTGGACATTTTGTGGTGGTACGGATACGTGATATGGATGCGTAATGATAGAAGTTGATGAAGAAGACGTTCACGAAGCTGCATCGAAGATGAAGCTTATTCCTCAAGAAAAACAAAGCCGCGGTCGTACTTGCCTAGCTAATTACATCAAATTTGACCACCTCGAAAGAAATACGAAGGCGATACGGACGACGTGGCACGTCCTCCTCATGTGCTAAATCTTGTCACTCTTAGCCGCCTCTCGCGATCGCAACTGAGTCCCGGGCTGGAGGAAAACACAATGTTTTTAAGATCAGCGCACTTCCACTGAGAGTGTCAAAGACAGCGCTCCCCAGTGAAAGGCTGCACTGATCTCAAAATCATTGCGCGTGGCAAAGCTTAACACACGGGGAGGGTCGTGAAACAGCATTTGGTTTTGGGGACTTCCATGCATCTCACGAAAGCTGTGTCTAGACACGTTCGCAGCGTGATGATTTGGGTACCCCTTCTTGACGAAAAACTCCCTAACTTCAACCAATTCTGAAAATCTGTAGTCACCTCCATCTCTGCTTCGGGTTTCGTAAACAGCCGCCTCAAAGTCTTCCAGCCAGTCCAGCGCTGATTGTCTCTATGCAATCACTAAAGTGCTTGGCCCGTGTCAATATCTTATGAGACTTGATCAAATTGGCCTCCCCCGCATGGGTGTCTTCGCTCCTTGTCTCGATTCTGCAGTCGTTTAAGGCTTGCGACCAAACATTTCTGCGGTCCAGAGTTGGAACCACCTCACAGCGCAGACGTAGAACCTCACAGATCCCATCAAAATCGCGCTTTCCCATAACATCCGTCGAAAGACAGAAGATCTTCCAAATCAGCGAGGTTGTTATTGAGAGCAGCTACACCGGATTCGGTTGAGAGGGTGGCAGCATTGTGAGTAGGTGCCAGTGGAGACCAAACCTAACTTTTCGTCTCTTCTCTATATCCTGGCATTCTGCCCTTACAAGAGCATCTTTTCCGTTCACTTCGCTCATATTAGCACCATATCCGCGACTTATCTATTGCTGTAAGATGGATCGATGTTGAATCTTCCGAAGCCTCGTAGAGACCTGTAGCTCCTCTTCGATAGTCAGATAGACACTTTTAAATATCGGGCTTGCTTTGTGGCCATGGTAATCTGGTATATTATCCAACGATTGTAGACGATGGGAAAACAAAGAAGAGCAAGTTGCGCTGGAGGTCGAGGTTGGCGTTATAAGCCTTGGCAGGCCCATTCTTATCTAATCAATCAGATCTCCCTGCTTTGGCATGTGTGGATTACGTAGATCCAGGCAGGATGGACCAAGACGCGAAAGTATGAGTATTGCGAAGTCGGTGATAACGGAAGAACTGTTTGTTCATATGTTGCAAAGATCAGCTCTATCGTCCTTTGAAGACAGGCGGTCTCTTCTGACCAAAAGCCTTGAGAGCTTCAATCCTATCCTGTGTCACCAGAACACGCTCATAGGCCAGGTTCTCGGCCTCTTCGCCAGCACCCCAACTATTCACAGCTTGCAATGCTGATCTTGTAGCAACGGGTCCTCCTTCGCAAACATCTCTTGCCAGCATGACAGCCTGTGCCAAGACCAAGTCCCTCTCCTTCTTTTTGTCACCTTCCTCTCCACCTACTTCGACGAGCCTATCGCACAAGCCAAGGAAGTAGGCTTCTGCTGCTGTGACTCTTCTACCTGTCAAGATCATGTCTCTAGCTCTTGCAGTTCCGATCAGAGCAGGCAGACGGAACGTTCCTCCTGCGCCAGGAATAATGGCGAGCCTCGTCTCGGGAAGTGCGACAGTTGATGTGGAACCGAAGACGCGGAAGGTAGTCGTGAGAGCTAGCTCTAGACCGCCGCCAAACGCGACAGAGGAGATGGCTGAGATTGTCGGAATGGGAAGGAGAGAGAGGCGGGTGAAGGTGTCGCGAAGGAGCGTGAGGAATTGTTTTGTTCTGTCAAGACCTTATCAGTGGCCGCGCTCTATCGTGAAGGCAAAGGGTGAGACTCACTCATCACCACTCATGGTCAATCTCTCCTTCAAATCGGCACCGGCGCAGAAGGCTTGATCGGACTCGGAAGCCAAGATCAAAGCCCTCGTAGGACCATCTTCAGGCTCGTTGCTGATTTCCTCGACTTGTTGGCGGAGTTCTGAGAGTAATTGCTTGGAGATTGCGTTTCTTGCCGCGGGTCGATTGAGGGAGAGGATGCGTATGCTGCCGGCGTGCGGTGCGGGTACTTGGCTGACTTTTATTGTTGATGCGGGTGTGCTGTAGAGACGGTGGTTGTATAGAGAGGGCTTGAGGAGGGCAGGCACCCGGCGGCCGGAAAGTCGGAGAGGCATTGTGTGTCTTGTGGTATAGACGATGGCTGCCTGAAGGTTTGTGTTTTGGCTCGTGAAACATGGAGAAGCATGCGGGGAGAGCTCTTTCCTCCGAGCTCTTTCCTCCGAGGCTCCTCAAATTGAACGTCACCCTGACCCTGACATCTCAACAACATCATCGACGTTCAGTTCTCATCCGGTTTCATTCTTTTTCTTGCTATCTTCTGCTGATGGTTATCCTACGAATGCTCATTTTGCAACATCCCGCTGCCGATAGTACGCTTGACTGAGGCCGATGGATGTTCCAGATGCTTTTTCGCACGAATCAAGACGTCTATCATGCAAGCCACTATGCACTTGGTCAGCCTGACCGATAAGAATACACGTATATGAACTGGTAGACTGCCCCTGGTGCCGTCACCTCTCTACATGCTGTAACAGACACCACTGCCCACTGGAACATGTTTGACCCGCCGCAATACACCGTAGGCTGGATATGTGCTTTGGCCCTGGAACTGACAGCAGCCCGTCAATTCTTGGATGACGAACACGATGCACCAGATCGTGTGGCGGCTAACGACACCAACGCCTACACCATGGGTACGATGGCAGGTCACAACGTCGTCATTGCTGTGTTACCAGAATATGGAACAAATTCTGCAGCAAGTGCGGCTGCGAACATGCTCAACAGCTTCCCAAACATCAAATTCGGGTTGATGGTGGGCATAGGCGGCGGTGCTCCAAGCGAAATGAACGATATCCGCCTAGGTGACATCGTGGTCAGCAAGCCTACGAACGGTCATGGTGGGGTATATCAGTACGATTTCGGCAAAAAAATCCAGGTTCGCGAATTTCTACCAACCGGTCACCTTAATCAGCCTCCATCGGCTGTCCTTGCTGCTCTGCAGAAGCTGCAGAGTAATCACGAGAACGATGGGCATCAGATCAATGAAGCCATACGTACCGTGCTGGAGAAGAGACCGAGACTCGCGAGGAAGTACCGACGACCCACGCCAGATCAGGATTGTCTTTATCATGCTAGTGTCGAGCATCCTCACGAAGATGACCGGAGCTGTGAAGAGCTTTGTGGGACCGAGCCATCTAAAGTTATGCAGAGGCATCAACGCGAAGCTGATGAGGATGACCCCGCGATTCACTATGGTGCCATTGCCTCTGCAAATCAGGTAATGAAAGACGCCTACCTTCGAGACGATCTCGCGCGAAAGAAAGGCATTCTGTGCTTCGAGATGGAAGCCGCTGGTCTTATGAACCAGTTCCCTTGTTTGGTGGTTCGCGGTGTCTGCGACTACAGCGATTCACACAAGAACAAGAAATGGCAAGGATATGCCGCGATGACTGCCGCCGCATACACCAGAGACCTTCTCGCGACTATCAAGCCCCGAGGACTTGAGAACGAGAGGAGGCTGAAAGATGTCCTCGGCGAATGTTAGTGAGGGACTGCACAAAAGCGTTGCGAGAATGTCTCTGATAGATTGTAGTGTCGAACAAACTTACAACAATCCAAGATGATACACGGCAGTTGCGGACCGCCATGGAGGAATCCACCCAAATGAATCTAGCAGACAAGATACGAGATTGGTTATCGCCCTCAGACGCTTCGGTCTCCCTCGAGAAAGCTCTGGATCACCGACACCAAGATACGTGTTGATGGTTGCTTGAAGGCGACCTCTATCGTTACTGGCGGACAACTCCGGACTCGTTTCTCTGGTTGTATGGCATCTCCGGTTGCGGGAAGACTGTTCTTGCATCGTCCGTCATAAATCAGTTGCGTTCGGAAGATCAAGCATCGCCTACCGCGTTCTTCTACTTCGATGTCAATGGCGGAGGCAGACGAGACTTGCCGCAAATGCTACGGTCGCTACTCTTCCAACTTGGTTCTCGGTCGAAGGAAGCTGCTGAACAAGTTCAAAAGATGTATGAAGAGTGCAGGCGTTACAATACGAGTGCTACCATCAAGCAGTTGTCCGCCACGCTCAAAGCCATTCTGCATAAGCTGAGCAGCATCACGGTAGTCATTGATGCTCTCGACGAATGTGATTCGCCAAGTGACGTGATAGCCTGGTTGGAAGATCTGCACGAAGAGCACATTGATAGCTTGCATCTGCTCATCACGTCTCAAAAATACGGTTCGCTGGATAATGCAATTTGCTGCTGGCCTAGACAAGATCAACTCTACTGCGTTGGCACAGACGATGTCAATCAAGATATCAGGAGTTACGTCCATGCACGGTTGTTTCAAACTGAGGAGTTTCAGCATTGGATCTCTCACGGGAACCTGCAAGAGGAGGTCGAAAACAGAATCTCGAAACAAGTCAATGGAATGTAAGTCAAGGCTTTTTAGACTGGTGATCTTATGTGCTGAACAGCTTCAGGTTCCGATTAGCTGCATGCCAGCTAGATGAGCTGAGCAAATGTTTGGATCGACCACGGCTCATGATGGCCCTTGATAACCTCCCCGAAACCCTTCAAGAGATTTACAATCGGATTCTCGGCACACTTGAGCAGAGTCCAAGGTATAGGGAAGTTTTGCTCATGCTCCAATTTCTCACATGGTCCGAAACCCCTCTCAGTTTCGGAGCGATGATCGATGCCCTTACTGTTCGACTAGAGGAATCGCCTGCATTCGAGACGGGAAACCGATTGTTTGACCTTAAGTACGTGATTCTGGATTGTTCAAGTCTGGTATCCGTCATTGGCGCCTCTGAGACACATCAACAAGATCATAAACAGCAGGAAATACATCTCGCACACTCATCTGTAAAGGAATATCTGAGATCACGGCATTTGGCCCGCCCGTTCGATCAGCTCTCAGAAGAAATTCACGCGAGAGGATCCATCGCGCAAACCTGCATCGGCTACCTCATGAGCCTACCTATCAATCAATTCTGGGATCCAAATCCGAACGAATTTCCGTTTGCGGCTATCGCAAATCATTGGATGGAGCATGCGAAAGTGGCCGAGGCTACTGACGATATCTTGGTCCAGCTCATTCTGAAGCTCTATCAAATGGAAAGTGCTAGACTTGGTACCGCTAAGGGCAACAATAAACTTTACGGTTCCACCGAAGGCAACGGAAAGCTCGAGTACAAGGATTGGAATGATGGTATATACGGTGTTACGTACAAGTACTTCGCCCAATCACCCCCATATCACGAAGATCTAGGCGTGCTCTACGAGAGACCCTTGACGCATGCTTCATACTGGGGGTTAGAAACCGTTGTGCATCGGTTGTTGGAAGCTGGTGCCGACGTCAATGCCGACCGGTGTTCTGATAACCCACTTCATGCGGCTGCATTTCGTGGACACGACAGTGTGGTCAGGATGCTTCTGGAAAGAGACGCAAACGTCAATGGAGCAAACGACGGACAATTCCCTATACCCCTCGTCGCAACCTCATTCAATGGCCATGTCAAGACTGCGCAGATTTTACTGCACAATGGTGCCAGTATCTACGCTCGGCCGATTGGAAGTCATGATGCGTTCGAGATGGCCATACGGACTCACCAGTCAGAATTTCTACGCTTTCTGCTACGCAATAGGCTGTTTCTGGAGCAGCAGTCGGGTATTCTAACGAACGCCGATGAAAAATTGCATCTTGTGAATAGAGGACCCGCCCGTTGTGTGCACAGAGTTGAGGATCAGAAGGAGGAGGCGTCTGCCGGACTGGCAGCTGTGGTGCAAGATCTGGGTCCCCCATTTACCCACTTCTGCCTCCATGAAGCCTTGATCCGAGGTCTATTCTCGTCTGACTTTACTTGTATCGAAGCACTCATAGGATACGGCGCAGATCCGCGTGGATGCAGACATGATTGCGGGAACAAAAGACCAGAACGACCATGGCTAGTTGCAATTGCGCGTACATGGGGACCGGATACCAGACAAATACTCGAATTACTCCGAGAAAAAGGTGCAGAACTCGATGGACAGGCTTCAAGATCAGAGTTGCTGGAAGCGCTGAAATGGCGAGTGGAATTCGGGCGGACATCGGAATTGCGTCTTGTTCTGGAGCTGCTGGGCGATATGGTTCTCGATGTTCAGGAGCTCAATCAGTTGCGGCAGCGCGCTGTCGATTGTCACAACGTCGAGGCTGCAGAATTGTTTCTCGAGCTAGGCGCAGATGCTCGTGCTTGCACGTTTCCGGAACATTGGGCAAATGTTACAGAACCGCCAATTATACTTTGGTCTGATGTTTAAGGTATTACGAGAAAAGATTATAGTCTGAGTCGAACGGCTAGGGCCAAGATGATCAAACCGCCCCGTGTGCTAAACTTTGTCACGCGTACAACTATAGAATAGCACAAGTTTAGCATTGTTAGGGGTAGCTTCCACTAAGAGCGTAGTGGTTAGCGCCTCTCTGCGGATGACTATACCGATCTAAAAAACATTGTGCATTTTTACAGGCTAGACGGCTCCAGACGTAGCCGTAGGAGATAGTTAGGAGTGACAGATTTTAGCACAAGGGGAGGAACGACCATATGACTAGTCTCCTGAATCTACTGCTTTCCGAAATCTCCAACATCGATTACTCTTTCTGCCCTGGACATATTAGACCTCCTTAAGTGATTCAAAGATATGTTGATTTGTCGATGCCTTCTTACCTTATCTTAATACTGAAACAAACTACACCCACCAGGACACCACGTTTTTTCTGGCAGTGCGATCTCTTTCTCAATCCCGTTCATAAAACCTTGTGTTCAATGCTAGAATTTCCTCATCATACACACTCATCTTCTACCGTATGACAAGCGATTTGAGCTGTTGAGTGGAGTCAAGAGATACTTCGTCCATATTCTTGCCCCAGGTAGGGTCGAGAAGCCGCTACTGATCTTCCAGAGACACGACACACAGAGAAGAGAGGCGGTCGAAATGCAAGATATTTTCTAGATATCGAGGTACCTCTAGTAAGAGTTAATTAACTCTGCGCTCTCAGTGGAGGCACGTATATATCCGAAAATCATCTTGAATCTCTATGTATGTGTTTGTCGTACTGTCGACGGGGAGCAAGAGATATGCTTTTTTTTTTCAGAAAGGAGTGGTATGCTGACTGTGATCTCCAAGTCGTGGCACGCTCGCAATAGGTATCTCCATCAGAATGCACGATGATTTTTGGAAAGAGAAGGAGAATCCTACCGTCTCAAATCCCATAGTCTTCACTCACCCACCACCATCTCCTCCTCCTAGATACATCCATCTTCCCTCCTACCATTCTATCACAATCCTACACTTTCTCGCACAGATATCACATATCCTATATCCCTATATCAACTCTTCCTGCAGTACTTCTTCCTCATAACAAAACATTTCCCTAGCAATTCTACAATCTCCATCAAAATGATTCTTTTCCATGTTTTATGTATAAATGATTCGCTAAGAGTCGCCGTAGGTTAATCAAGTCGTCGTGAGCGGATGAGGAGAAAGGTAATTGCTACTACTTGTTTACTTCCTAACACCCTGCATTTCGACTACCGGTGCGTTTTTCGTTCAAAATCTCCAAGTGGATGCATGTGATGATATTGTATACTTTTTCGAATCTCTGCAGAAGCGGATGAATCAACTCATCATGTCTTGGCAGAAAATAACACTCCAGAGGAAAACATTTTCCAACAAAGCATTCATGCATCGATGTGCGTGTTGACCTTTTCAAGATCACATGGGGTAATAGACGGCATGATTTTGGATGATGATTGACAATGCATTATTATAGTACAATAGCACTTCCTCCTTCCCTTCTTCCGTTCATCATGCTACTCATCTTTGATGCAGAAAAGCAAAGCAATCATAGCAAGCAAGCTTTCTATCATAATGCCCGTGAGTAATCGTTCTTGTCTTCCCAAGCCATGCATGCGTTCATGCCTCCTCATCGTGCTCAGAAGAATGCAACAAACAATCCTTCCTCCTCGAAAGCCATTCCTTTCCAGCATCCTTCCTCTGCTTAAACCATATGTACTACTTCTCATACCAACGAGCGCTTTTGCATGTATACGTTCGGAACTTCTTCTGTGGCTGTGGCTTGACGACTGCGCCTTGTTGATTCAATCGAGAGGTGGTGCTGTTGGGAGTGTTGTTGGTCTATGGAGAAAAGCAGTGAGTAGACTGCTCTTGATTTCCCTCGCCGGGCCTACCAGTTGATTTCTACCGGTTGTGGTCCTTCTGGCTCCTGCTTCCAGTCCCCTTCAAATCCGACACTGCTGGTTTGCGTGGGTGCTGCCGAGAAAGAAGCCGCTGCGTCAGGCATGGGTTCGTCGACCAACTCTTCAACATCACGACGAAGTGGCTCGACGTATTGCTCCTTGGTGTCGTCTCGCACGTACACAGCATATGTGGGTGTACCCTGGTGCCAGCCCTCTGCATTGAGAATTTCATTGATCTTGGTGAATTCCTCGACTGTCTCGTCATTGTACAGTCGCCAGATGTTGTGATGTATGTCGTAGATATAAGTCCAGTAGTGGCCATGACCGGTGGAGCCGCGATGGAAGAACACGGCATGAAGGCGGTACTTGAGCTTCTCAAACTCGGGTCCAGAAAACTGCTTTGCGATATCATCTTCCAGCTCTCGCACCTCCTTGGCAATCTCTGTCAGACGAGCACGCTGGGAAATGCTTTCCTGTTGGAGGTTCGATGCAAGACCCTCAGGCACATTGACCGGGTCAACTCCTACGTCTTTCAGAATTTCATCTACGTCAGGGATAGTGGAGAGCCAGTCAGAGATACCATCAAGTGTTGAAGGCCCATCGATGTTGATTTTCGTCTTTTGGATGATGTCTTTCTCAGCCTGCAGGCCGCGTAAACGTCTGCGCCACTCCCAACATTGCTTGCGTCGGGCCAATATGGCCTCGTCCTCCGAGTAGCGGTCCATGTAGAGATACTCCTCAATCTTTATGCTGTGTTCACTCTTGGCTGGTTTGCCATGACGGTCCAACAAGATGCGATTGATGCTGATCTGAAGTATCGGTGGGAAAGACTTGAACGTCTTGTACACGCTGACAGGCTTGTTGGCGTTTGGCTCTGGATGAAGGTCGAGAACTCTGTCAAGTGCTGAGTAGATATTGGTAGGCTCATAAGGTGGTAGAAGCATGAGATTGGTAAAGTCGTCTTCTTTGGTCGAGGTTTCCTCGCCTTCCGCAACGATCGTGTCCGCGATTCGCATGTTGAAGATACTACAGCCGTCAGTTAGCGTTTCGCTACGACGATATTAGAAAGTGACTTACTCTCGAAGCTGGTCCATCTGCTCTCCTTGGGAATCCTGACCAAGCGGCTTAATGGATGCTCGCAGTCTGGTCAGCAACTCTTCCATGACTTCAGCAACATCCTGCTGTTGTCTTGCAGCCTCTTCTGCCTTCTCGAGATTGGTTTTGCTTGTCTGCGATGGCGTGGCGGGCCTTCTAGGCGGCAACGGCGGCGCGAGCAATTCGCCTTCCTTCTCGCCTTTAGGTGTGGCTGGCGGAGTAAGCGTAGCGTCACCTTGAAGTGTCGTCGAACTGGCTTGAGAGATCATTGCCGACTCTTCCACAGTACCGGGTGTGTTTACATTTTCGGCTGAAGTCATATTAACGTCCACCGACTCATCTTGCTGTGCTCCTGTCGTATCTGCTTCGGGACTTGTTGGTTTCAGGAAAGCCCTGCAGACCAAGTCCGCCTCAGGTCTGACTGCTGGTCCTCGGTCTCTGATCATGCGCTCGAAGAGATGGCGAAGATCATTGGTGAGGCTTTGGAAGGACTCAATCTCGTACTCTGGGCGATGAAGATTGCCAACACGCTCATTCTTTGCACCCTGGGTGGCCAGATCGTACTTGTAATTGTCAAAGTCGAGCACAAGCTCTCTCAGAGGCTTCACCGTGAAGTAGTATTGCAAAAGACTGTTGAGATAACATGTGTTTCCATGGCTTATTAGTCCCACAGGCCAGGTTTCTGTAGAGTGAGAAGGTTTGCCGGCATCTCGATCGGCCATGGCTTTGCGGATGGTGGCAGTTGCTCTGTCTGTGGTTGTGCCCGGCGGAGCTACCAAGAAAACAGCCTCGAGCATATCTGGATCAATCTTGTCTAGATCATCAAGTTCAAAGTGTTTGCACGCATCTTCGAGGGACATGGTTGAGGATGTCATCTCGCCAGTAGCAAGCCAGCTGTGTAACATCTCGCTCTTGCGTTGTTTCGCGATGATGTCGACGGCACGACGAGCGAGGTCTTTCGTCATTGGGTCGTTGTGACTATCGTCAACCTGAAAGACACGCATTAGTTATGTTCAGGGAGTCGGTTTGTTCTGCAAGACGAAGCGAAGGGAAGTAATGATTGTAAACGATGGAACTGTTGTGGGCTGTCGTTTGAAGGTGCAAACAATCGACGAGCGTGAGAGCTTGTGGATGTCTCGATCGGGAACCACAACGCCGAAGACGTGGAGTTTCACCCTCGGTGAAGGAGGCTTCCAAGGCACAACAAATGACACGTGTAATGCAACTTTCGACTTACTTTGACTCCATACAGTGCGATGATGGTATCATCAGCTTGTGATTCATTAGCATCAAGCCATGCAAGTGCCTGCTCATATGTTTCCACGGCTGCTCATATTAGTCAATGAATGCTGCACACACTGATGAGGCTATACTTACTATCTGCTGCAGCATCAAGCATAGGTCGACTACTTCTTGCGTTGCCTAACGTTCTCAAGGCTACCTTGAGATCCGATCGTCCTGTGGGACCAGAACTTGACCATCGTGATCTGTAGATTCCGATAATCTCTTCATCGCCTACGGTCTTCTGGCGATCTGGATCTATACCCAGAGCCTTGTAAGCCTGATCGATGTCCTGCATGGCACGTCAGTCGCTGAACCAAACTAGAGTTGCAAGCAACCAGTACCTTTTTGCTCAAAACGTTCTGAGATGCAAGTTTGCTTGATTTGAGGATGAGCTGCTCGCTGGACCTGCCTGTTGCAAGGTCCTGGAGACAGTCAAAGTAATAAGGACCTTCTTGAGGGTCACATGTGGTCTGCCTCTCATAGCAGTACTCTATCAGACCGTCTGAGAAGTCACCGAGGGCACCAAGACTGGCATAACAGCTGTTCCTGTTGTCAGCACAATGTCTTAACGACACACAGTATACACTCCACTCACGGGTGGTCTTCTTCTGATGACGCCAGATTGCGTCCCGGCACTTTGTCGTCTACGAACAAACAGTCAGCACAGCTCAATGTTTCCGAGGATCAGGAGATCTTACAGCCTTGTGCGCTCAGTGTACGTGCGAGATCCACCTTTGCATCACGATAAGACGGTCGTGAAGGGTTGGGCTTGGCGTTGCTGGCACAATAATCATCCATCAAATATTGCAGCTCCAAGACCAGTCTCTCAAGAGTTAGACGCAACGGGTCCGAATCATGTACTGGCTTCGGTGAAGGCAGCTTCCATTGATGCTCGCCGTCGCCGTCTTCGGCTTTCTCAAAGCCCAAACGGAGGAGAAGCGAGTCGCATTCTGTTCCAAATGCTTCCATAAATCTCTTATTCCTTGCGGGGAAGCTGCGTCTAGCATTGCTCTCAAGAAGAGAGTCCGAAACGTATCTCTTAAGGCGTGTGTACACATCCAGAGGGTTGGCCAGACGTACGCCTTCGCGCTCCGGAGTGTTATCCATAACAGCTTCAAAGCGCCTGCTGAGAGCTTGGCCGTCGGAGAGGAGCAATACATCTTCTTTGGACAAAACCGGAGCCTCATAGACAACGTGGACAAGGGCCTGACAGCCAAAGTTTGAACAGCCAAAGTGGTAGCCAACACCGGAGGGGTTGGTCTCGATGTGACGAAGATGGTGGAGCGGATAATCTTGATTGGGACATGGTTGTTTGCAGCCGCTTTCTGGATAGTCGATGGATAGGGTAAGGTAGAGGCGACATTTCTTGCAAGAAGCAGCGACCTTCCAGCAAGTATCTTGTTGTGCAGACTCGTCGAGACGTGGCAGGTTGCAGCGTTCTAGGTGGGAACAGTATTCATGCTTGCAACTGCCTCTGTCCAAGACCAGGGCCGGACCGGAGCGAGCCTTGCCATCGTACTGTGGAGGGTCGTCGATGAGGATGTTTCGGTTGGCGTGAACGGATTGAGGATCGAGTCGAAGGAGGTCGTGCAAGAACTTGGGCGCAGTCTTACCTGTTGTGAAAACATGGTTAGCGAATGCATACCAAAGGCTATTTGGAAGGCGGCTAGAATGTTACCAGGTTGCGAAGCCCGGAGAGGCATGGCCTTGGTGGAGTCGCGAGGACTTTTGAGATGGATGAACAAGTTGGCCGAAGAAAGGCTCAGCGGTCAAGAAGAGATAACAAATTGTGGTCGTAGGAAGTGGAAGTGTTTCCATGGACCAACTCTCTAGGCAATCACAAGATTTGGGCCAGTCGCATTCACGAGCATGCCACGATACGTCAGAGTAGGAAGGTACGAGCACGAGCTAACAAAGAAGCCTCCGACCCTCCGCGCCGACTCCCGAGCGTTAGCGTCAAAGGTCAGCAACCCAGTGCCAAGAGCGGAAAGCGCGACCTCATGCGAGCCCGCAAGCAGCGACAGCATCATCTGAATTGAGCTCGACAATCCTCCCGCCAACGACGTACTCGATCACCGACACCATGGCACAGCAAGAGGAACAACCATACCGCCCCAAGGATGCCCTGGGCTCCTCCATTAAGGCCACCATGATCACCGCCGGCGCCGGTCTTTTCGTCTCGACCATCCAAAACACCCTCACCAAGCAGAACCATGGTGCTATGGGCGCCTTCACCAAGTTTGGTGGCACCACCGCCGTCTACGGTACGCGCCCTTTCCTGGATTGACCAACAAGGCCGAACTAACGAGCTCCTCAGGTGCCATGGGAGCCGCCTACGAATTCACCAGATGCGCGTCCGCCAACCTTAGACAAAGAGACGATGCCTGGAACTCTTTCTGGGGTGGTCTCGCCGGTGGCTCAATGCTCGGTCTCAGATGTACGATTTACGATCCCAATTGACCTATGCGCGCAATTGCTAAGCTCCCTACAGTCCGTACCGCTCCCGCTGTCGCTGGCTACGGAACCGCCCTTGCCGTTGTCCTCGGTACTTGGCACTTCGCCGGTGGCAAGATCACCGGCTACCAGATCGATACCACAGTCGATGAGGTTGCACGAAAAGAATATGTGCGCAAGAACAGAAGGAGACCAATGGAGGAGACACTTGAGCAGGTCGGCGAGGGACGCGGTAAGCACAATCTGCTTCTCGGACAACAGATCTCATGCTGACAAAATCAGGAATCTTCGGACCTGGCTACCAAGAGAGAAGAGCTGAGAGACTTCAGCAAAACTACGGCATTGAGGTGCCATCCGCTGCTTCTTCTTAGACTTCCGATATTTGTAGATACCTTTCACGCCATTATTTCCTCTGTTCAAAATCAACCAATCGAACCCATCAACCATTGCAAGCTGGGGTACATACATGTTACCATCGCCTGCACCTTGATTTGGAAGCGAAAATATTGACGGGTAGAACAACGAGCCCATAAGCCCCATTGAGGATCAGACGCGTCGACTTCCTGACTATTCCAGCTACTCGGTTCCGGCTGCAATGCGATGGGAAGGCACGACAGCATACGGTCTGCATTAGACGTGAATCCTTTATTAAAACGTGATAACATCGTGAGCAAGGCAATGGTGCTTAGACCGGTCTCAGCGGCTAGACTACAAATCGCAGCTCAATCTATCATACTCCATTTTGGAACTCTTGTGACATTGCCCTTCGTGCCTATTGTCGATGTGTCACGGCATTTCCCCGGAAGCGTGACTCCCGTCCGCTCTTCAACCCCGCATCCATGATGGAAGTGGGGGACAAAAGATCAACACATCAATCAGACGAAACGACACAACAATTGATGAGCAGCACAAGATTATATTAGTGTGCTGGTCTACAACACGACAGGCAGGTAAGGTCAATAGGTACTCCTTGCACAACACATGCATGCCACACCGCTCCCACGAGGCTCTGCGGAGGTTTCATCTGGTTAAACTCTGATCGACTTTACCGCGGGGTCTTGTTCGACCAAGACATCGAGTACTACTCTACACATCAGGACTGGTGACATCAGGATTCAGCTGCTGTGTTGATGTGCCGTGCGACAAGACATTACACTCATATCTCTCACGCTTATCTCTCTTGAGCTCCTACACTTTTCTCCTCCCATCTGTTCTTTCTGACCACCCTCCGTCTCACAGACAAGCCCCCCATCACAATTCACATATGACTGCCATTGCTGTAACCCAACCATCGAGACTTGAGATGAGTGAACAAGAACGGTTCTTTCGGTACTTCCGGACCGAAGTTGCTGGTACGTATCTGCTATCTTGCATCGCGATTAAGATGAATGTCATTTGCTGACCGAGACACCTTGCCATGTAGCACTGCAAGAGCAGATGCAGATCATCCAGGACCATGGTACTTCCGGCGGCGAGCGAGCAGATGCCATTGATCACTGTCTGGCTGGTATATCCAAACTCTCCAACGACGTGAAAGACATTTCTGGTTCCCTTCCAGCACATGACCAGAGAACGTACGGTGAGGTTGGTCGTCTCAGAAAGTGCCACTACGAAATATCTGGAGCTAAGATGATACAACGAAGGCGATCAAGGCATTATCAGACAAACTGCAAAAGACACGAGCTCAAGCAGCACCAAAGCCCAAATTCTCTTTCAAGAAGAAAAATGCCTCAGCGATCTCCATCAACGACGCAGCAGAACTAGCAGCAAAAAGACGTCTCCTCCAACCCAACAGCAATTTCTCCTCCAACGCCTCTTCCTTTGCAACAACACCATTAACAATGCCCCAAACACCTGCCAACGGACCAGTCGAGACCGAAACTGATAACAACCGCACCGACGAACACACTACCATAAGCGAAGGAATACGCAAAATGTCCTTCTCTAAAGCCACAAAGATCAACATCTCGAACCACAACAATATTCACATCATGCTACCTTCCTCAGCCACACATGCAACTTTCGGAACCTCTGGCACTGTCACCAACGTCCGCAATTCCGTCATCGACATGAGTATCTCGTCGACCTCCGCATTTGCAACACTGACTCTCAAGAACATCAGAGAATCTCTGATTGTGTGTGGTCATGTGGATGGCGCAGTTCACATCACTGGAGTCAAGGACTCGGTTCTGGTGGTAGCGACGAGACAATTCCGAATGCATGAGAGTAAGAATGTCAAGGTGTATATGCTCTGTAAGAGCAGACCTATCATTGAGGATTGTGAGGGTATCGAGTTTGCGGAGTTACCTGGATGTTATGTGAGTTTGCTTCCTTGCTACATTCGACCTCTTGGTAAAAAAGAAGATCCGTGCTAACGAAGAAATACAGGCTACCGAGAAAGATGCAGAGATTCAGAACTTGTATGATCAAGTTGATGATTTCAAGTGGCTCAAGGCAGAGCACAGTCCGAATTGGAGCGTACTGGACAAGGACAAATACATCAAAGACGAGGTGTGGAAGGACATCGTACCCGGCAGTCCCAAAAGTGGTGTCGATGATATCCTCAAGGCTGTTGGAGTATAAGAGCACAACCCAGGACTTTTGCGTTCCTCTTTTTCCGCGCACCAATACCCAAATCTAACAACACGAATAATCTTATCAGTCTCTCGCTCCCTTTCACCTTTATCGGAACATTTTGGCATCGTGGTGGTTCTTCCCTTTCCCAGCGTTGAGTTTTTGCCGCTTACCCTTTCCCATAGCGATCACGACCGTCTTGTCTTTCCCATAGCGATTGCTGTTACACAATTCCGCGCACAACCTCAACCAAAAATACCAAAAACAAATTTCCGATATCGTCACTTTTGACAGAAGACATCCACGAATACAAGTATCCTGTCTTTTCCCCTGCGAATCTCTGGTTTTGTTGATCTATCAATTTCCTCGGTTTACGAATTCCCCTGTTTTGGAGCATTTTCGTTGGATTTGTGACCCTGTCTTTTCGAGCACCACCACCATTATCAATCACCACTATCGATCTTGCCATCTCTGGTCTTACCAACCTTCAGCGATCTTCGACATCATCGATCCTCCAACGATTACCTCGCACCTCGCTTTTCATCAACATCAACTTTCCCTCAAACCTTCCTTCCAACACACAATCATGTCCCCTCCCACCCCCACCCCCTCCCAAACCTCCTACAAACTCATCTT
>JGI24891J29808_1000231_pt1 | contig 55011 bp, 50 predicted proteins | sample FreactcultuFSWF8_FD_29808 | JGI IMG/M metagenome (IMG submission 29808)
AAAAAAAAAAAAAAAAAAAAGACAAAAGACAAAAACCAAATGCTTTCATTCCAAACTATGCTGTCTAAGTGAAAAAGAGCATACCCTCCAAAAATCTCCTATCCCACTCTCGTTAAAAACCCTGTGGGTAAAAAGAGTGGTGGAAGTGTCTGGAAGCTTTAGTTCGCATATGCAGACGCGAAGATGGAGTATTTGTTTGTGACTGTCGGCTTGGTTTGAGTTGCGGCGGTGATCTTTGGTGCCGGCTTGATAGCATCGGGGGTTTTGGTTTGAGGTGCGGCGGTGATGGTGATCTTGGGTGCCGGCTTAGAAGCATCGGTGAGGATGATTTTGGGTACAATCTTGATGGCATCGGTGGGTTGGACTTGAAGTGTGACGATGTCGATGACTTTTGGTGCCGGCTTAGGAGTTGTAGCTTTTGGTGCCGCTGCTGCTTTTTGGGGTTGAGCAGGAGTTTCTTGTAATGGTGATGCTTGCTTTTGTTGCTTTGCGGCTTTAGAGCTGCGACGACGTGATTTGGTGGAAGTCTTTTGTGGTTCTGGTGATGGTGATGTTTCACCTGCCCATGTGGAGTCGAAGATGCTGCTGCGAGGTTTGATTGACTTCGGAGCGGTAATCGTCTTGATGTGATCGTCCGGCTTGTTGGATGTCTGTTTCGGTTCGGATGATGTTGATATTTCATCTGCCCATGTAGAGTCGAAGATGCTACGGCGAGGCTTGATTGGCTTCGGAGCGGTAGAAGTCTTGATGAGATCATCCTGCTTGGTTGATTGCGCCATGTTGATTTGGTTTTTTCCTGCCTTCTTGACGGAATAGAGAGGATTTGGTGTTGATGCTGAAGGCGGCGATGATGTGCTGGCCTCTTTGTTGATATGGCTTTCTTCTGCAGTCTCGATGACAGGCAGGGATACTGGTTTTGATGCTGGAGGCGGCGATGATGTGCCGACCTCTTTGTTGCTATAACTTTCTTCTGCGGTCTTGGCGACAGGCAGGGATGTTGATGTTGATGAGACTGGCGGGATAGCTTTTTCGCTGGATCCCTTCTGTGCCTTCTGTGTCTCTTTGCTTTGGTTCTCTGTGATGGCGACGTGACGAAGTCTGATAGGCATCGAGATAGGTGCCGAAACAAAAGTGGCGGCGATGTTGTCAAGCTCGCGGCGAATGCTTTCGATGTCGTAGATGTTGGCGAGTTGACGTACCACGATGGGCATGGAGGCTGGTGCAGCAGTGGTAGGAATGTTGTTGAGCTCGCGACGCAGGCTTTCCATGTTGTAAGTTTTGGTGGAAGACATCTTGATGTTTTGTGATGAGGTTGACGGTGGGGTGGTCAGGTAGAAAGTAAATGCTGATGCTTGCGTTTGATGTTTGGAATTGCAGCTCGTCAAGATGGTTTGGCAGTGAATGGAAAGAAGTGAAGGGGGAACAAAGATTTGGATCACATATATATCCCAGCATCAGCCGGCAAAATCGCTACAATACTCACGTAGAATGAGTCAGCAGGACTATAGACCATTCGGCAGTAAATGGTTGGATCTAAAGTAACTCATGCTTAGGCGTAAATCGCCTAAGATCGCTATTTGAGAAAATAGGTTAAGGGTGAACCTATGGCGATGCACCCTTCCGATTCGTCGATTGAGATGGAACAAAGTGGTTTCCATGATAAGCTTGGGTCACGAAGAATCCGAATTCATGTGTGGAACACACGACGACCTTCATTCTGGCGGCGATGTATGCTTATAGAAGGGGTCCAAAATAGAGGTGGTGACTTCCACACCCTAAGCTGGCCACTAAGCGGTGTCCAGCATACGAGCGCGCTAAGTCGGCGATGTGACCAGTTCTGAGAGACTTCAGCTGAAGAGATCATCGGGTACAGAATCACCCAATTGTATCTTGCTCTCTGGAACCTAGGCTTAAAATGAGTCATCTAATCTAGTGGAAGAGCGAGTGTGGCCAAGATCCTTGAGATAACTTCTGTAAAAGCTCACAGATACACCTGTGCAATGAGACTTGGCTTCTTTGAATAACAGAATCATATAGCGTTGGAAGGTTCAAGGTACGAAGCTAGCATAGCTAAGCAACTTTTCGTCATCCTTTTTTTTTTTGCGAAATTCGAACAGGGCGCTCAGAACAGCTGGTATGACTAGAGGTGTCTTCATGCGATACAATAGGCGAGAAGTGGAAGGTTAGAAGAAGGAGTGGGCACGCTTTGATATTCCTTTGACACCTTCGTGTTCAAAAGCAGATTCTGAATATTGGTCGGCAGAAGCGAAGACGTTTCATGATGCATGACAATATACAAACAGATAGAACCTACAAGATAAACCTCTCACAGCTTGGCCAGCCTCTCCTTGGGTCCAGCCAAAGGATCGTAGGCAGCGATACTGAGCGTGTCTGGCGCCACAGATGCAGTATGGGTGTGCACACTTCTGATATCCAAAAGTTCAGGAGTCAACTGGTCGACGCTGGTGCAGCCAATCAGACGCATGTTCATCTCCATCTCATCCTTGAGAAGCTGCATAGCGCGATCGACGCCAGGCAGACCGTAAGCCGACATGGCGTATAGGAACGGACGACCGATTCCCACGCCCTTTGCACCGAGGCACAAAGCTTTAAGGATGTCTGTGGCACGGCGGATACCACCATCGATGTAGATCTCGATTTTGTTTTCGAGACCCAGGCGACGCAACTCGGGCATGGTCTCGGCGAGCACCTCGATGCCGGATCTCGACGTCTCGAGTTGTCTGCCGCCATGGTTTGATAGTACGACGCCATCAACGCCGGCAGCAACAGCTCTAATGACATCTTCGACTCTTTGTACGCCTTTGAGCAGGATGGGCATCTTGGTGACACTTTTGAACCAAGGGATATCCTTCCAGGATAGCGAGGGATCGATGAATGACGAGATGGCACGAGCTGCACCTTGACTACGGTCAACGTTGTCACCGCTGGTGTCTTGGACGTTGCTGCCGACATCTGAGAACTTGGAGCGCATATCCTTTTCGCGGCGGCCAAGTTGAGGGGCGTCGACGGTGATGAAGAGGCCCTTGCAGCCGCGCTTCTCGGCGTGCTCGATGATGCGCTTGGTGATTTCTCTGTTCTTGTTGACCTATGGATGTTGTTAGTGCTGCTCGCTGTGGTAAACAGGAAAATTCGACGTACGTAGAGTTGGAGCCACTGTACTTGATCGCCCTCGGCAGCGTCCATAATCTCATCGAAGGAGCAAGAGGCCAGGGTGGGAATCATTTGGATGACGTTGTGCTTCTTGGCTCCACGAGTAAGGACGACTTCACCTTCAGGGTTTCCAAGCTTGCCCAGAGCGGTGGCTGTTACGTAGAAGGGCATGCTGACTTTGGTGCCCAGCATTGTGGTCGACATGTCAACCTTCTCGACATCGACGAGGATCTTTGGTCGGAACCAGATTCTGTGGAAGGCGCTGTGGTTCTCTCTCATTGTCTGTCATGTTGGTCAGTGGCAGGTCGCGTGGTCAGATATGGAGCATCTCACGATTTCATCATCGGCACCACTCGAGTAGTAGGCCCAAGCAGTCTTCTTCATGACTCTCCTGGCCACAGCCTCGAAGTCCATCAGGTTGTAGCATTGCTCAAGGATGGGCATGCGCTTGATTCTTTCTTGTCTCTCGGCCTCATCTGGGTCTTCCTCCTTGGCTTCTTGCTGGACAGTGTTCATGTCGACCTCGCCCAAGTGCTTGCTCTTGTCCAGGAACTTGTCGAGTGTGTCCGGTGGGTGGATGGGTTCGTACTCTTCGGTGGCATCCTTTCCGGCATACTTGAGGATGATCTTGGGACCACCAGGATGCTCGGGCAGGAACTCGGTCACGTCGTAGGCTCGGCCGTGAACGATGACCCAGCATGAGTCGCCATTGTTGTGCTTGGCCACCTCTTCGCCAGTCAATTTGACCGCCTGCGTGTCGTTGCTTGGGTGGTTCATCTTAGATGTGTACGCGTCTTGGTCCAGTAGCTATGTGATGCGGGGTCTGAGGATTGTGCCCGGGGCAGGTTGCGATGGCAGATCGAAGGGAAGATGGACGGCAAGCGTGTCAAGTCGGAGGTCGACAAGAAGAGCGAGGGCGACAGCAGGTTAAAGGTAGTCGGTACCGCTCCCGATCGCAGTTCTCACCACCATCGGAACAAGGGAACTTCAGCCGCTGCTGCATAGCATCTTCCTGTGCCTCCACTCAGAACGGCCCAAATGCGGAGTTAGCCTTTCAATTCATCCTCGGCACATCTCCGCCCGAGTCTTTTCTTTGCCCTTTTCTACTCTTCAAGCACTATGAAAAGGACTTGTCGGAAGTGCGAGAAGCTTCATCTGTTCTTCGTCTGCGATATTCGCTTTCGGTGTACCTTTCCATGGAGAAAATGAGCTGGTGTCGAGTTGAGATATTTTGGAGAGAGTTTGCTACCCCACACCAAAATGGTCAGTGCGGCAAGATGACCAACCTCTCATGTGATTCGCTCCTTCCCAACCTCACTCCCTCCAACATGAACATCTGTTCTGGAAACACCATCTGTGCTCTCACTATCTTCTCCATGTAGTATTCGCTGCAGATGATATATTAGTGAGGCGACTTGAAGCAACTGCTCTCCGACAGTCTTTTGGTTTCAGTTCTTGTCTTCAACCGCCTCGACCGACTACTTCTTGATGTAAGTCCGCCGCTATACTGTACGACTAACTGTGATAGTTTGTAGATTTTGCTGGTGAAGTAGAGTCCTAGAGTTGACGTTTCTCTGAGACTTGTGTTTGAGGTTTAGGTAAGTATCAATGTCATTTTCCTTTTCCTCCAATCACTCTGTTCCACCCAAGTGTAGAATGGGTCACTCTTCTAGCTCGACATTCTCGAGGTACAAGATCCCCAAAAACGTGTGTAGAATGTTACTGGTCGCAAAACAAGTGCAATGTATACAAAGTAAGTAAAATTTCTTGCTTGTCTTTTGAAAAGAAAAAAAAGAGCAAAACAGAAAAGGCGCCCTTACATGGACCATCCGTCAACAATTCAACTCAGCGGAACTGTCGCAAGAAACACAGAACAAAAAGGGCAAAAGGTGGCCGTACACTGCGCTCCGCCGATTGACCTTGATAAATCACGATCAATGCGAACAGAGAACATTGTACAGCCGTAGCGGTCCAGACAGGGATCGAACCGGTGTCTTGGGTATAGGCATGCAAGCCTGTAGCCTCCACACTAACTGACCCAACTACAGAGATTTGGACAAATCGTGGGAATATGAACGCGTTGGTGGTATTTTCGTTGCCTTGGCGTTGACGGATTCCTTTGACGCGTTGTGGTGCAAAAAGAGCAGCATCAAGCAGTGAATTGAACCCCTGCTGCTCGGTATCAAAAACAAAGTCGGCTTACACACCTCGTTGCCAACACAAAGGGAAACATCAATCACACTGCCGCCCTTACTTGGGCAAAAGAGCAAAAAGAGGAGTTGAAGGCTACCTGACACCAGTTGCGCCTGTTCGGGTTGTTGGTCAATTCAGGAGGCTTCTGTAGGGGGATGACTCTGACACCAGTTGCGCCTGTTCGGGTTGTTGGTAATTCAGAGCGAACCCCCGTAAAGAGGCGTGTTGCCGCTTGGGCTAAACAACCGGATTCTCCTCTGAAAGTGGTCTCAAATTTATGCAATATATAGCTTGTCACTGAGAAAGTTGCTTCACTCGCAGCGTGCTCTGATGGGCTGTTTGAGGAACTCACTTCATCAACACAGAGGTGCATGCAGAATGGACCTTCACATTCTTGGATACTTGTGGACTATCAGCAAGAGTCACTTGACGATATCGACACTTGGGTACGCGCAGACTGGATTATCACCATCCCGAGTGCACTTTAGCAATGAATCCAACATTTCTCTGTCCCAAGATGCTGCATTCGTAGCACATGGGTGACTGATTCATTTCGGCTCGCTCTTTGATGACCTTTGTGCTCTTTTCTGCGACCATGCCGCATTCTTTGTGCAATTGTTCGCAACACGTTTCGCCTCTTTGTACGTTTGAGATATCATTGTTCTTGTTTCGCTCTCTAACTTCAATGGAGTCGACAAAATGTTGTTTATAATCCTCCTCTCCATCATCAAAGATCGGCCAATTTCTTTTTAACCAGATCAACTCCCCTCCACCAAACAATCAACCACACGAAACAACCCAGCAATGTTTGATATCATCTGTTATTTTCTCACATTGCTAGTAGCTGTCACATTCACTAAATTACTGCAGGAATCGGATCCGGAACACGCGCTAACTGTTATCATTACAATTGTCGCGATCCTGATAATCATCCTCAACTTCGCCTCTCTCCTCATAGAAATCTGCGTTGCTGAGACCTTGACCACTTCATACATTGACATAAAAAAGATCTACATTGTTCTTATGTGGTCTTTGTTGATCAGGAGCTTGTATGAGCTTCATCAATGGCTGTATGGGGAGCCGTACGCCGATTTTTCAGAGTAAGCATTTTTATATTCTAATATCTGTCATCTTTTCTTTTGCAAAAATGTCACCTTCTTTGTCTGAGTACATCTAGCAATCCATTTTCTTTGTTTTTACAACAATCTTATTGTCTTCATACTGCCCCTTCGGTTCTCACAGAGTCGACGGGAGAAAATTATATAATGCTCCTTCTGATTCGCAGAAACTGATCATCTTCCATCCACATCAGTCACATCGAGCCACTACCACACACACGAAACACCACAATGATCTATATCGCCGACTTTTTACTCGCACTCACAATCCTCGCTCTCATGTACACTCTTGTAAGTGAAACGGGAGTTGACGACAGAATAACTTTCTGCTGTGTGTGTATAATGATGAGCACGATCCTCTTCAACTTCTGCATTCTTCTCGTCAGGGTCCGCATCATCCTCAACGAACTTGAGCTTCCTGACTATGATACCAGAAAGTTTCTTATCCTTTTCTTATGGTCGTTTTTCGTCAGAGGTTTGTATGAGCTTTGTGAGTGGTTTTATCAGAACGAGAATGTGCAGAGGTGAAGATTCTGGGTGTTGTGGCGCGGTGCGTCTTTGCCATTAATCGATTTGCCAAAGCTCGATGGGCCGATTCATGTGTGACGATTTTCTGACCTCGACATCCTTAAGAATGGTGAGGAACGCTCCTATATATGTGTGCCACCGTGTGTGGTAAGTATGCTCAACCAATATTAACATTTTTTTCCCAAGTTGCCCTTGTCCCTTCTTTCTGTGACCAGATTCTTGTTTGCTATCCTTGTCCACTTTTAGACTTTTAGTTGTGTCTTTGTCTTGATGTAATATTCTCATCTCAGAAGAAGAGTCTGGACAAGGTTTGTCAGCTAGAAATCTCCAGGGGGAGCTCCTATAGATCCATGATCTGATCAAGATTTCGCAATTTCTACGCTCATGCAAACAATTTGCGTCCCGCTACCTACTCTTCTTCGCCATGCAGATATCAAGGTTGATCTGTCGTATGTTGTGTTACGTTTGAGCTCTTATCGTAGTGGTCGTATTTCGTTCACGCCTGCGTCGTATTCGATCGTATCGTACAACACGCCGTATTGACTCTCTCGGCTCTGGATATGGTTTCCTCGCTCAAAGTCCCCCACCAAGTCCAGAGCTGTGGAGGGCACATCCCTTGTACACGTTGTGATGGATCTATGTGCCGGGAAGGTATGAGCTCGCACTTTAGGGTACTAAGATGCGCGTCATGCTTGATGCAAATCCCTTCCGGTCAACACTATAAGAGGACGCACTCACCATGTATGCTGTTCTTGCCTTTCGACTTTTATAAGAAGTCCACTCACAACCTTTGATTGTTTTCTTCCACACCATGTTCATCAAGACAGCGAGCGCCGCATGTCTTGCAGCAACTTTGCCGTTCGCTTTTGGCCTCGATGTACCTCCAAGGAACAACTCAGGTACGTTCATTATCTCGCTGCTTATGCTTCAGGTTAAGAGTCTGGCTGGCTGACCATTCGAAAGCTCAACATATAGCGTTAGGAAAGGCCAAAGTCTTCCTCTCTCAGCTTGATACAGCCGAAAAGATAGGTCTGGTAACTGGAAGTTACGGTCCCGGTCCAGTGCTACCCTGTGTTGGTACGATCGCGGGTATCCCACGTCTCAACTTCAGCGGCCTTTGTTACTCCGATGGGCCGACTGGGTATGCTCGCTCCGATGGCGTCAGCGTATTTCCTTCGGGTGTCACTGTGGCCGCGACATGGGATAGGGATCTCATGTACCAACGCGCTTTAGCTATTGGCGAGGAGTTCAGAGCTAAGGGTGCTCATGTACACCTGGGGTATGATCCACCTGACGCGATACGTACATCTCGTCCGAGCTAATCACCATTCAGGCCTTCTCCTGGGCCTCTGGGTCGCAGCATTGTTGCCGGCAGGAACTGGGAAGGGTTCGGCCCCGATCCGTACTTAGCCGGTGTCGCGACGAACGCTTCGGTCACCGGTATACAAGCCGCTGGCGTCCAGGCGTCTTCAAAACATTATATCGGCAATGAGCAAGAGACCCAGCGCGGGTCTTCTACCCTCAGCGGTGGACTCACAGTCAGCAACGGAACCGTCATAGATGCGGTATCGGCCAATATTGATGACCGCACGCTACACGAGCTATATCTGTGGCCTTTCGTAAGTGTCAAGTCTGTGACTCGATACGGCGCCTAATATATCTTGCTGACTCTTTTCGTTCGTTTGGAACAGGCCAACGCGGTGCATGCTGGGACTGCATCAGTAATGTGTGGCTACAACCGCGTCAACGGTAATTACACGTGCGCGAATCCGGATATACTTAACAGGATTCTCAAAGATGAGCTAGCATTCCCAGGGTATGTTCTATCCGACTGGGATGCCACACACTCAACAGAACTATCCGCAAATGGAGGACTGGACATGGAAATGCCAGGGACGCAGAGTGTTTCTGGAGTTTCTTACTTTGGCGATTCGCTCCTTGCGGCAGTCAACAATGGCACCGTGTCCATGGATCGGCTCGACGATATGGTGACACGGGTCATAATGCCATACTATCTTCTCGGCCAAAACCAGGACTTTCCCGAACCAGATCCTGCGAGTGGAGGTGTCTTCTTGAACTATCAATATGGCTACAACTCGCCTCTGTCAAGTGTATATCCTGCTGTCGATGCTCGAGATGTTCGTGCAGATCATGCAAAGATCATTCGCAGAATTGGTGCTGCTGGCACTGTGTTGCTCAAAAACACGAATGGTGCGTTGCCTCTGACTCACGAGACCAACATCGGGCTTTTAGGAAACGATGTGTCCTATCCAACAATCGGCTCCGTTTACTTGGACTACGACAATGCGGAAGGTTACGAGGTGGGCACACTTGACATCGGCGGAGGATCCGGAACCGTTAGACATACGAGCTTTTCTACTCCAGAGGAAGCTATCGAGAGAAAGGCGCGCAAGTTGGGTATCCGGGTGCAAAAGCTGTTCGACAATAAAGAGGTCGCCGAGGGTCTATTCCGAACCATATACCCAAGGCCTCAGGCCTGCTTGGTCTTTTTGAAAGCTTTCGCCACAGAAGGAACGGATCGAGCGTCCCCAGATCTTCAATGGAACGCTACAGCAGTGGTGGAAAGTACAGCGGCATTCTGTCCGAACACCATTGTCGTGACTCATGGACCAGGCGTTGTAGCCATGCCTTGGGCGGACAACCCAAATGTGACGGCCATCCTGGCAGCACATTATCCAGGAGAGGAGTCAGGAAACGCCCTGGTGGACGTGTTTTGGGGCGCTGTCGAGCCCTCTGGTCGGCTTCCGTACTCGATCCCTCGAAACTCTTCAGATTATGGTCCACCAATCCTCAGTTCTGTAGCCAATGCAACAGATCCGAACGCATGGCAAGTCGATTTTACCGAGGGCCAAATGATCGATTACAGGCAATTCGACGCAAACGGCACAGAGGCGCTATATGAATTCGGATTTGGCCTCTCGTACTCCAACTTCACGATGTCGAGTGATACGTCATTCGAGCTCATTGATGGCCGCTTGAGTGCGCTCCCTGATCAATCTCAAGGGATGGTTCCAGGCGGATTGGCGGATTTATGGAAAGTTGTTGCTGTGTTGAAGGTTGAAGTGACAAATTCAGGCCACAGAGCTAGCTCAGCAGTACCGCAGCTTTACGTCTCACTTCCTCAAGACACCACTCCTCCCGGTACGCCACACAAGGTCTTGAGAGGATTTGAAAAGCTGCATCTCAAGGCTGGGGAGAGAAGAGAAGCGAGGTTCGAACTGATGAGAAGAGACCTTAGCTATTGGGACGTGGAAACCAGACAATGGGTTGTTCCTGAAGGCATTGTCCAATTCTCGGCGGGCTTTAGTTCGCGCAATCTCGTTGCAAGAACTCACGCACGACTTGTGTACGATCAGAACTAGAGTACGTTCATGCCATCGAGCTCGGTGGGCAGTGGAATGTATGTCAGCCAGAATACTTCGTAAGAGTTTGGAAACGGGAGATTTTTCGAAACGTCATCGCACCTTCTCGGGATTTAACCGCCATTGACTTTTAGCCGCCTCCTGCACCCCGCCCCCTCCTTCATCGCGACTATAAATGCCTATGTGCCTTGGTTGCAATTGTTATCTCAGGTACTGCCTTTTATTCTCAAATTATCGCAAAATCCACTCATCATGCCTGTCTACGTGCTCACTGGTGCCAACAGAGGCCTTGGTCTCGAATTCGTCCGTCAACTCTCGGCAGATGGCTCCAACACAGTGATTGGAGCAGTGCGCTCAATGTCAAACGATTTGACCGACTTGAAATCACTCAACAAGAACAACAATATACACATCCTGGAATGTGACACTGGAGAAGCATCTAGCATCACCTCCTTCGTTGAATCATGTGGCAAGACTCTTGAGGGCAGGAAGATCGACTACCTCCTCAACAACAGCGGCATCAATGCTGTCCCAGAGCAGAGCTCACTCTCAATAACCGAAAGCGATATGAACCAGCACATCAACATCAATGTTCTCGGACCTGCAAAAACAACTGAAGGCTTCTACAAAGCCGACTTGCTGTCCTCGGATGTGAGGATCTTGAACATGACATCTGGACTTGGCAGCATGAAAGTCAGCATAGGCATCAAGCCGAGAAAGTGTACCACATACAGCATCAGCAAGGCCGCATTGAACATGCTCACGGTACACCAAGGCGAGGAACTGCGAGAGAAGCTCCCCGGCGCTGTCGTCATCAGTATGGATCCTGGTTGGGTCAAGACTCGCATGGGTGGTGAGGGTGCTTTGATCGAGGCTCATGAGAGTATCAGTGGAATGCTCAAGGTGTTGCACGGGCTTAAGAAGGACGATACTGCATCGTTCTGGACATACAGTGGAGAACAGGTGCCGTGGTAGATCTACCTTTGATACATAATATGTACCTAACGCGCACTATCCACGCGCACCTCTGTTCTGTCGCAGCGATGTCCGGGATGTATCCATCAATATGCACGATCCTTTTTAGCAAGAGCACGTCGTCCAAAGAGAGCGATTACTGGCGCTTTTCTCTTTGGACCTAGCTCTGGTTCAGAAAATCATTGTGCATTTTCGCCATCATAAAAGTGATGCGATCTGGCATACGGAGCTAGCGAGGAAGATAGGAGAGGATGTTGCGAACGGATGTATAAAACATGACGCTAGACAAGTTGCACGAATGGCCAAAAGTCGTGGTATGGCCCAACGTCACCTCATCTCACCTCGACCTTCGAGTCCCTCATTCACCGACTTATACAACTTCGCGCCGCCTCATGCCAGGACAACATACAGCAGCGTGTTTCCGTATGAGTGAGTCACATACTCCGTATTTGTTTCTTTGTGCAGTCTCTCTCCTTCATATCCCGGTCGCTGACCGAAGAAACAATGGAAAGACAAAGGGTTCAGCTCGACTTGGTTTCTGCAAATGCATACTTATCCCCAACACCACGTAAAGGTGCGAGCTTTTTGTCGGGGGCCCCGGGTACGCCTGTGTACAAAGCGAACCACCGGGTGTTTTTCTTGAAAACAGGTTGTCTCCTGCCGTTTTTCTTGAGAACAGGTTTTCTCCTGCCGTTTATTTAAGGCTGAGTTGTCTCCCACCGTGCTCAGAGCTACCACTTTACTTCCTGCCACCGCCCTGAGGAGTCCAGTTCTTGTTCATCCTCTTTGGCTTGGGACCTGACTTGGAGACTCGGCCAGAGTCGTCAACATGGGAGGCGAGAGAGTTACCATCGCGTTGAGCGGCGCGGCGCGTGGGCTGGTATTCCTGATGTGCCTCGGGTTTTGGTTGCCACGGGTTGCGACACTGACCTTGACTGTGAGTATAGGAGGGCTTCTTGTGGTCAGGACAGGGGTAGAGGCCCTGACCCTGGCTGTCAGGACGCGAGTTACCATCCTGATGCGTGTCAAGCACAGGCGCCGAATTTGTGGTGGGCGCCGGAGGTGAGAATGCCACGGCGGAGACCGACAATCTGTGTGCTTCGGACCTGTAATGGGCCTCGTACTCCTGCAAGAGGGCGAGCTGTGTCTGAACGACATCGCTCTGCGCATCAGACTCACCTCTGAGCGTATTGGCGACCATCTTGACGTTGAGCAAGAGGTCGAGGGCCTGGTCCTGATCGTCTGCTCGGTTGACCCTGAGGAACAGCCCCTTGGGAGTCTCGACGGGTGCCTATTCTGCCATTAGACTGCGCGTGGAAAAGAGGGGCCGCACTGCCAGGAACATACCATTGTGAATGAATGCGCGGTTGTTTTGGTGCGAGGAGAGGTAAGAAAACAATGCGCAATGATGAAGACTGATGGATGTCCAAGGTTGGTTTTGGAAGAAACTTGTGAAGCTAAGATTTGCCTGAATTAAGGTTTGTTGTTTGTTGTTTGTTGTCTTGCGCATTCACTTCACTTCATTCGTGATGTACACAGCTTCATTTTGGTCGGTCTCTCCTCCCTCGGCAATGGCAGCCAAATCCCCGTCAAAAGGCAAGATAATTTTGTCATCGATGCGATGGACCAGAGAGAGTGTGTCAAGTTGCCACTCTCACTGGCTACGATGCCTCGCCTGGAATACATTGTGCATTTTGACATGGAATCAGGGGGTTATCTTGGGAGGCTGGGAGATTTACTCCAGTGGGATTCGATGCTCCGAAATACGGATTGATCAGAAAGTGAGCTTCCTTGGCGCGTCTGTCTGTTTTCTCCCACAAGCTTTTCAATTTTCTTGCACCGTCGCTTCCATATACCCAGCTTCTTCGCACCGACGAGTGTGTACATGTGTATCGAGAGCGTGGCCGCATCCGCCTTTCCTAGACAACCGCAGTAACTTCAACACGATTTTGCCATCCGATGGTCAGTTTTTGAGTCCATCCTCAAATATCATCCCCAAGATACGGTTTACAGAGATTCTCAAACCAATCACCAATACCTAGCAAACCACGTCAGCAAAAGCCACTTCGAACAACACAAAAAAACTCACGCTTATCAATCTCATGAGAATCCTCGCATCTGTTCTTCGCGCAATACCTGTTCGCACATCTCAAAACGTAATTGCCCCAGAAACTCTGCATCTTCTTCTTTGGCTTGTTGCAGAATTCCGAGTCGCTCATTTTCTTCCAGTGCCAGTGGATGAGCCCGTGGTCGTATTTGTTCATGCATTTTTTCTGGGAAAAGAAAGGGAAAGTCAGTGGTGGTGACCTAAGGAGGGTTCTTGATGACTTGCAATGCTGTATGGGAGAGATGAGATGTCGATTTCGGCGTTGGCAGTGGCGCAGAGTAGCATGGCTCCGAGGAGGAGGATGGTGTGGAAGAAGCGCATTGTCGGGAAGTTATGTTGTGGTTTTGTTCTGTGGATTTTTTGAGGCGTGAAAGCGTAAGTTGGTTGTCGAGCAGTCCGAGGTTATAAAGGCCAGGAAGAGCTTTAGAGTCAGCTCTGACAGATGTAGAGATGAGTCCCTTTTTCGACTTCGAATTACTGCGTGACTCATCATCGTACACGGAGGAGGAGACGCGCACAGAAAAGCTGGAATTCACGGACCCGGATGTCAAAATGAGCTAGACTCGCATTTCGATTGGACTGTGGTAATGCCATTGTGTAGCTGAGGTTGGCTTGGATCATGCGTTGGAAATTAAAGCGTCAAACCAGATACTCCGTCAATGCTCATCGTTGTGGAGGTAGAAGTCTTCGATCTTGGATTCAAGCAATGTTTGGTATTTAATACATACAGCTTGTAAGAGATCGTTCTATGTACAATAAGTATTCGTAAATTCGTTTGTGAGATGTGTTGTTCTTCATGCACCTTCGCCACCAGGACAAAGTTAGTGTATGTGAGGTGCAGCGTTGGTGAAATCTTTAGCCAAGGTTGAAGGCAAACTTGCTCCAGCTTCTGATCTTCTTGCCATAGAACCAGAAGACGAAGGGGAAGGGAATGAGAGCGATGCAAACAAATGCAAGCAACGAGGTAGCCCAGTCGACATCAAGCCCATCATAGAGATATGTAGCGAACATCGGAAAGCCAGCTGCCACTGCAGATCTGATGAAAGTGTTGATGGCGATAGCACTGTTGGCGTTGAGAAGGTATACATCAACCATATAAGTGACACCGCTCATAAAGATGAGGATGATACCGAGGCCGATGAAGATACCCGAGACGACTTGGGCTGCCCAGTGAGTGTCAGGATGAGAAGTCCAAGCGAACCAGAAAAGACCAATAGGGAGGATCAAAGAGCCAGCGATCATGGGAGGGAGACGATCTTCGGGATTGAGCTTGCCAGAAGCAATCAAGCGCTTGGCATACCAAGTCTTGGAGAAACCACCAATGATGGCGCAGGCAAGGACGACACCGATGAAGATGGCGATGAAGGGCAACGAAGCAAGACCGGGCGACCAGCCACGGTCCATCTCGAAGCTGATGGGGTAGGCTTCGAACGTCAAGTACAGGATACCATAGACCAGACTCATGTAGAGAGTCAAGATGATGAGAATGGGCTCCTTGACAATCATCACAAGAGGCTTCATGAGATACTTGTTCACAATGGTGTCGTAATTGAGAGGATCTTCTTCGCTCTTCGAGTGTAGAGCCCAGTCCTTGGTCTCGTGACGGAGTTTGTCGGCCTTCCAAGCAAGCAAGACCGGTTCGTAGGTCTCGGGAGTCAGCAGGTAGGCGATGATGGTGAAGAAAGCAGACATGATAAGAGTGATCCAAGCGGTCCATCTCCAGCCAAGATAGCTGTAGGTGATGAATGAACCTACGACAGGCCCAGCGACCGGACCTGCGAAGACAGCTCCAGCAAAGACGCTCGTAGCCACACCACGGTTGATAGGTTCCATAAAGTCGACATACATACCACCAATGATTGCCAAAGGAGCAGAGCCTGCAATACCACCGAGGAATCTGCAGATGAAGATTGTTTGCAGGTTTTGGGCTACTGCGACAGGAACCTGGAAGATACAGAAAATGATCATGCCAGCGAATAGAGGTCGTGTACGTCCAAAGGCTTCAGAAAGAGGTCCCCAAACAAGAGGCCCTGTAGTCATGTTAGCCTTCAGATTGTGCGACAGAACTGACGCAAAACTTACCAAATGCAAAGCCGAGCACATATAGGGAAAGGCCGAGGATCATGACCTCGCTGCTAACACCAAACAACTCTGCCGTAACGAAAGTCGTGGTTGAGAAGACCGAACTAGCAAAAGAGACACAGAAAGTCATCAACCCAGTCGAGATGACAATCATCCACTTGCGATGCTCAGGCATGTTCATCGGTTTCTTCGGATCGTGTTCTCCATCCCAAGAAACTATCTTGTCATTCTCTTCCTTCTCCGGCGGTACGATTTGCATAGCGCCCAAGGCGGCTTCTTGGTCACGGTCCAGGTGTTTACACTTGGAGCAGAGGCGTTCGGCATACTTTTGCTGAATCATGTGCTCACGATTGTCGACTTCTTTCTCGTTCATTGAGTTGAAAGAGTGTCGTTTGGTTGTGGTTTTGGAGCTACGTCGGTCGTTGTAGTCCTCGTATAGCGTGGGAGTCGTTGAGTGCATGCGAGATCGCATGAAAGGTGGCTGTTCGGGTTCATCGACCATGGCGAGGAGGTGGTGTAGACGAGCATGTTCTCCAGGTGTCGGCAGACCTTCTGCGGGTGTCTCTGGCGAGGGAGAGCGATATTCATCCACTGTGTTGGCCATGATGGCAGATATTCAGGTTTGTGAGCACCAGCAATTTCGAAGATTATTCCGAATTGGAACAATATAGTGGCTTAGTCTGATTGGCGAAGTCGGAGTGTTGACTGCTCAGAAATGCCAGAGATTATGTAGAGACGAAAATAGCAGAAACGAGGACTAAACAGCAGAGAAGAGGTTGCTCGTTGTTGAAGTAGATGATAGAAGAGATGTGACCTTCAACAGATCTCCGGATCTGCAAGGTGCGTTCTCCAAAGATGGAACAGCTTCAAAACTTCGGTTTATCAACGATCCACCGAGATAGTGACGAGATGCGTCAGCATCCACTCTTTCGTACGAGAAGTCCCTACAATATCGCTCTCCGATATCCTATCAAGGCGGAAAGGTACATGCGACATACAGCGCATACCGAGGTTTAATGTGATACAGGAGTTGTGTAACATGCCATCTTGCAGCAGTCATGTCAACAGTTTTCTTCTCGAAGCTCGGTCGGCGGTGAATGTTGAGTCAACAAGCACATGAAGCCGAAGCCGAAGCGGCATCCCTGCAAACAGAAGACCCCGAAAAGCCATTGACGACAGCCACCTTACTGACACCTCCCATGCCCTGTTCAAAAGAAATGGCAGACGCGTACTTTTTGGACAAGAGTCCGAGCATCATCCTAAAGAGGACAGAGCAGAAGACGGAACGTTGAAAGAAAAACTTCAGGGTCAAGGTTGCGGATGCGCCGATCGAAAATCGGATCATGACGCAAGCGTGCAGAATCAGATCTGAACCATCGACATCGTCTCCATATTTTATTTGCTGATCTTGAGGCATTACAATGTCACTTCACGAAATGGAGAGGGCACAGAGATGCTCGGTAGCAAGGCATGTAACTGTATTGTACGATAGCAATTTGCTTTCTTGCAATGGCCATTGAAAAGCGACGGCTTTAGTTTGTACGAGCCCTTCTCCCAGTGAATCAGTCTCAACCATCGACGTTGCCGTATGGCATGATTGTTTCTTCACATCCGATGCTCTCCAGTGAGAGCTTGATCAGAACACCCCGTGTCCAGCCTTGTGCATCTTCCGGCTTTCTCTCTCTCTCTCTATTATGTCGGTCAAGACACAAGGTCTCTTTACCCGGGCCCAGGGCTTTAGAGCTCCTCCTCGCTATCCGTCTCTTCTTTGGGTTTGCTTGGGGCTTGTTTGCAGAGTTTGGCGACCTCCTCTTTGGTGATCTTTGTAGGACCCTCGGGACCACCAATGCGAGCGAGGATGACCTTCGGCGGGTAGGTCTGGAACTCCTTCTGTCTGATCCTGCGCAAAGCCACTCCAGGGGCCTTGTATCCGAGCACAACGGAGAAGGTGTTATCGGTGTTGTACACGGGCATCTTATCTCTGAGTGTGCCTCCGAACGTCTTGATGATGACCTTGATCTGTTCCTCGCTCCAATGCTCGTGATGTCCAACCACAAAGTATGAGCCGTATTGGAGACAGTCAGGAGAACCCGATGGAGCCGCAGCAATATCGGCTGCAGTGACGGCGCTAGAATCGACAACAGAATCACGATGCACAACGTCGAGGTTTTCCGAGCGGGCAGCGGTGGAGTCCAGGTCTGAGTCTTCAGCTTTGATTGCCTTGCGAGCTTTGGTTGGTTTGGTCCTGGGTGAAGGAGGCTCATCTTTCATCTCGTCGCTCGAAACATAGTCCTCCTCTTCCTCGTCGGAGCTTTGTGCTTTCTTGACGTTTGTTCTTCTCTTCTGTGGTTTGGCTTTGATGGCCTTGGTTGGTTTTGCTGCAGTCTTACGTGAGACAGTCTTGTTGTGGCTTATGGTACCGCCCATGAGAGGCATGATGACAGTTTCGACGATCATATCTCTGTTGCGATGCTCCAAAGGCAGTTCCATTCTGAAGGCGCCATCTCTGCCGTAGTTTTCAAGTGTTGGATCTGGGCATTCAACGCCCAGCATGACGGCGAGCTCATCAGCTTTAGCCTCACAAAACTCGTTGGCCTCGTCGAGTGATGCAAAGGCTTGATAGACTTGGAGTCTTCCAAAGTCGTCTTTCTTGTTGTCGAAAGTGACTGAGGTGGTGAGATAGACGTTGTGCTCCTTCTGAGCGGCGAGTTTGGGAGGCATGATTGTTGCCGAATTGATGAATCGACGATGGCAAGTGCAGAGAAGATTGGCGGAAAGAACAGGGATGATGCGTTGACGAGGGTGCAAATGGATGATCGAGATTGGATGGAAGTGAGACGAAATGGCGAGACAAAACGGATTGCTCAAAGAGTTGGTGTTTGTGTTTGTGTTTGTGTTGGAAACACTCCAGCGACAAAAGGAGCAAGAGCAATCCAGGCAACAATTCAATTCAGTCTCACGACACGAGAAAATCGCGAAAACTCACTCATCTAACTGCGACGATGCAAGTTTTACTTTCTGACAATCTCATATTCAAAGACAGCGCTTCACCTACCAAATCGAAAAGGACTGCTTCTGCCAAAGCTCCAAAAAGGAAGCGATGGCTTCTTCGAGGCGACAGGCAGCATTCAACACGTACCTCGTCCTACCTTCCACTCGTAGAGGTTCTGGATATACCATTCTACTGTATCCACCAGGGCGATCGTACATCGCGATGGATGTAGGTTCGCATGAGAAGAAATAGAGAGGTGAAGTCGGGAATGTGAAAGGTCGAACACCCTTGAGAGGTTCCGTCGTCATCGAAGACAAACAGAGCAAACTCGAAAAAAGTGCCGACCAGTCGCGGACTCGAAGACTCGATGGTTTGATAATTGTTTGAAGATATCTACGCTCTTTCTCGAAATTTCATATTCACCGTCGGTCGCATATAGTCGCGATCATGTCGGACGAACAACCACGCAAGAAGGTCCGCTTGACGGGTCCTGATGAATCGGCCTCGACATCGCTGCCGGAATTCAATCCCGTCGCAGCACAACTGGAGCAGGAAAAGAATGCCGGTATCACTGTTTTCGCATCGCAAGCCGCTGGATTCGGAGGCCTCGTGAAGAAGAGATACACGGATTTCTTGGTCAACGAGATTTCGACATCTGGCACCGTATACCACCTGGACGAATTGACTGGACCCGCCATCAAAGCTGTCAAGAAGGTCGAGAAGGAAGCCGAAGCTGAAGAGAAGGAAGCTCAGGCGGCAGAGAGAGAGAAGGCTCCTGAGGCGCCCAAGCCCGAGCCCGTGGCCGTGACGGAGGCCCCCAAGCAGGACAATGCAGAGACGGCAATCAAAGAGCGCATGGAAGAAGCTCTTGCTTCGGTATGTTGTCTCACTGAGACGAATTGATAGCTGCTGACAAGGCCTAGATTGCACCCGCGGACATGAACATCCTTAAGAACATCTTTGACGAAAAGACGACAGCAGACATTTGCAACCTCTACGCAAAGTCAATCGCCCGCCCGGAACGCAAGACAAGAGACCATGGCAGTCTGCAATCAGAAGTCATCGGGGACAAGCAGATGCGTACCGATGCACATATCAACGTCCGTCGCATCTTCAGCGGAAGAGTCGACACTATGACCAACGACGACAACACCATTGCCATCAAGATTGCTGCTGCTGTCAACAACCACCCCAATGCTCGTGCTCTGCCTGGCTCAAAAGGTAAGAACAACCGTCCCAAGGGTAAGGTCGGCTGGGATGAGCTTGGTGGTGAGCACCTGCACTTCACTCTGTACAAGGAGAACAAGGATACCATGGAAGTCCTTTACTGGATTGCCAGTCAGCTCAAGCTTCACGTCAAGAACTTCCAATTCGCTGGAACAAAGGACCGTAGAGGTGTCACTGTTCAGCGTGTAAGTGCCTACCGTATTGCCGCAGACCGTCTCCAGGGTGTCAACCCTACCCTCAGACAAGCCAGACTTGGTGGTTTCAAGTACATGCCGCAAGGGCTTGATCTGGGTGATCTGTACGGAAACGAGTTCACCATCACTCTCCGCGAATGCACATTCCCTGGCCAACAGGGAGATGCAGCAGCTCAACTCGAACTTGCAAAGAAGATCGTTGGTGATGCTGTCTCGCAGTTCCAAGAACGTGGTTTCATCAACTACTACGGTCTTCAACGTTTCGGTACCTTCGCCATCTCCACCGATACTATCGGCAGAAAGATGTTGCGTGGTGACCTGGAGAGTGCAGTCGAGGATATCCTATCTTTCAGCCCCGAAGCCCTGGCAGCCGCCGACAACCCCGATCAAGCATCAACCAAGATTTCACACGACGACATCGCCCGTGCCGAAGCTCTACACATCTGGAAGACAACAAAGAAGTCAGGCGCAGCTCTTGACAAATTGCCCCGCCGTTTCCAGGCCGAGAACGCCCTGATCAGACATTTGGGTTGGGTAGACCGCAAGAGCGGTGACTTGCTACGCGCAAAGGACTGGCAGGGTGCTCTTCAAAATATCCCTCGCAACCTCCGTCTTATGTACGTTCACGCCTACCAATCGCTCGTTTGGAACACCGTTGCTGGTCGCCGTTACGAGCTCTACGGCAACAAGGTCGTCGCCGGCGACCTCGTCCTCGTCCACGAACACAAAGATAAGGAAGCCTACAAGCAAGAAGACGAAGAGACCATCGACGACGCAGGCGAAATCATCGTCCGCCCCGCCGCTCACGACACCGCTACATCCCTCGAAGATAAGTTCGAACGTGCCCGCGCCCTCACACCCGAAGAAGCGGCAAGCGGCAAATACACAATCTTCGACTTGGTCCTCCCTCTCCCTGGTTTCGACGTCATGTACCCCTCCAACGAACTCGGCGCCTTCTACACCGAATACATGGGCTCAGAAGTCGGCGGAAAACTCAACCCTCGCGACATGCGCAGAAAGTGGAAGGACGTTTCTCTCTCAGGTTCATACCGCAAGCTCATGGCCAAGCCTCAAGGCCTAGACTGGGAAGTCAAGCCATACTTCCAGGACGACGAACAACTCATCCAAACCGACCTTGACAAACTTATCGCCAAAGCAAAGGAAGAGGGTAACGCAGATGCCCTAGGCGGCGCCGAAGCTCTCCTCGGCTCCGACAAGTCTCTCGAGAAATCACTCGACGACAAGACACAAGAGGACACCAAAATGGCCGATGGCACCGAGGAGCAGCAAAAGCTGGCCGTCGTCATCAAGATGCAATTGGGCAGCAGTCAATACGCCACCATGGCTTTGCGCGAATTGACAAAGGGTGGAGTTACGGCATTCAGACCTGATTTCCAAGGTGGAAGATTGAGCTAGAGATAAAGTCAGCACTTCACCTTAGATTATGATGAATCAGAAATCACACATTCGATGATGATGATGAAACCCCACGAAACGAAAATACCAAATACAATGGCCAAAGTGTTTGGATTTGGCCCATTGCTTTTCCCCGTATCAGAGAAATTATGATAAATGTGCAAAGTGATGGACAGGATACCATTACATTCGTTTTTACTTCGTTATCCCCCTCTTCTCACTTTGCTCCCCCCCCTTGCCCCTCCGTTGTAGCTACGAAAACCCCCACTTCCTCAACCATCCCAAAACGATATTCTTCTTCTTCTCTTCCTATCCATCGTGTGGCGTGGAACCCAACCAATCACGAAAATGTCACACTCTTCAAGTCCAAGAAGTCGCTCGTGTTGCGTCCTGGAGCGAGTATTCCGGTCGATGTACAAATTCTCTATCCTCACTGCTCGGCAAGCCAATCGATTGAAAAAGGGGATTCGTATATGCGTGTAGGCAGGAAGGTGTGGTGTGCCAGGGGGTTGGAGATGGTAGGACGGATGGGCTTAGCTTTTTACTCTTACGTACTGTACTATCTGCCTGGTCTCTGACTCCTATCGCTCTCGCATAACTACAACTACTATGCTTCATGGCGGCCATCACACTAACATCAGCTATCCAGGACCGCATGTGGGGGAGCCCAGGTCGACGTATACAGGAATGAAGTGCCCAGCCTAACATTATCACAGCTTCGGCACCTGGTATTCCAAAACACACCCTGAAGCGAGACAAGATGAGAAAATCAGCAAGAGATAAATCAAAGGAGACATCACTACATTCACCAGCTCAATCACAAAACACGAAACACACCAAAAGCTGTTCGCTCAAACGCTTTTTATCATTTCAGAGATAATCGATATACAGAAAAAGAAAGGACACTTTCTAGAAGAAACCATGACAAACTTTTCTCATGTAGAAAGTAAAGCTTTACATCTAATCAACACGCAAAACTCTAGGTCCCTTGCGCTTGCTGGTCTTCTTTCTCTTGTTGCCCTTTTCAAACGCCATGGCGCTCTGGTGGTCTCTGTTGAGGTTGTCGAGGTCCTTGACCTTGTAGATTCTAATGATCCAGTTCTCACTGGTGAAGGCTTCCTCCAGAGTTGAGAGCTCGGGACCCTCGGCGGGGAGCTTGGAGCCGCGGACGCGGTCGGTGGCCTGACCAGCAGGGAAGAGGGAGTTGTAGTTGTAGTACGACATCTTGTACATCAAGCTGTTCTTCATGGTGTCGGAGGCTTGGTCGTCAATGCGGTACTCGCCGCGAGCGGTGAAGTAATCACGCTCCTTGATCTCGTCGGGCCAGATACCCTCGGCGATACGGACCATCCACAAGAACTTGTTGATGTCGTCACCAGAGTAGCCGATCAGACCACCGAAGACAACGAGAACGTAATCGACCTCGTGTTGTCTCATGATGGGGTAACTGACTTCCTCGCGCGAGCTCATTGCCTTACCAACAGTGGCAATGTGGGTGTTGTTCCAAGTGTTGTTGTCGACAAGGGTAGGACGGTCGGCCATACCACCAATCTGGTAACCGTAGTCCCACCACGACATGATCTTGGCGTTCTGCTCGGTGTTTTGGCGAAGCCAGTAGTAGGCCTCACGGTAGTCATCGATGATGTGCTGCGAGCCATCGGCCATACGAGAAGCCAGAACGACCGAAGGAGAGGAGTAGGCGTTTGAGGTGACCCAGGTGCAGTGAAGAACGAAGAGCAAGAGGTAGGCGGTGATGGTACCGGTCATGGCGAACTTGGAGAAGGTGGAGTAGATGCCGACAAGGGGCTTCTGGGTAGAGCGGAGGGTGTCAGGGATGAGAGAAGCAGCAGTCTTGGCTGAGTCGGCGTTGCCATTGGCCTGAGCAGCGGGGGCGACAGGAGTCTTGGTGACGAGGAAAGTGTCGAGGATCTGCGAAAGAGCAAGAGCTGCGGCAACACAGACAACAGGGGTCAAGGTGAGCATCAAACGGACCATGACACCAGCGAAGTAACTGGCCAGGACAGCGTAGATGACGACGAAGACCTGTTCGTCCTTGAGGTTGCGGAAGCACATGTAGACACCGGCAGGGAAGAGCCAGATCAACAGGTTGAGATCGAAGAAGAAGGCGGGCCAGGCGGTAGGCTGGTGCTCAGAGACGGATGCAATGATGGGAATGTGAATCTTGGCGTAACCCGTGTCCCAGAGCGAGTAGAAACGACCACTCCAAGGAGCAACGACGCCCGAGAAGGTGAGGAGGACGAGAACACCGAAGGCTGCAAGGAAGACGACCAGGACGAAGGCACGGAGCAGTGTCTGGAACTGCTTGCTAGGCAGAGTCTGGCGCACAAACTCGACGAAACCAACAAGCTGGAGGAGACCGAAAACACCTGCAGGGGAATTAGAATGAAGCGATAGATGATGAGCAAGATTTCACATACCGAGAGCAGCCATGTGATCGCTGTTGCGAATGGGCAAGAAACCGACAAAGGGAATCTGCATGCTGGCAAGCGTGCCCAGAGAATACCAACTCGTGTAGCTGACGTACAGACGAGGGCTGTATCTGCCCATGCACAGCAGGACAAAGACGTGGAGAGGAAGCAAGTTGGTGATGAAGACGTATCCACCCCAGGCCGAGACCATGTATCCGTAAAACAGTGCGGTGAAAGCGCCCCACATGACGGAACCCAGCTTGACACTCTTGATCCACAGGTAGAAAGTGAAGACGAGGAGGAAAATGGCAATGGCCTCGTTGTCGTAACTTCCAGCAACTGAACGCGAGATGTAACCGGGGGCAATGCCCATGAAGATGGCGGCAAGGAGACCGGCTGAGGGCGAGTCGGACATTTCGGAGGTCAGGAGGTAACTGGCGAAAGCGGTCAAGCCAGAGCAGGCGGGAGCCAGCATGACACAGATGTTACGGATGTCGACAGGGAAGGTCAAGAGACGGAGGAAGTGGTAGATGGCGCCGCTGGTGACCATGAGGCCGGGGTAGAGGGTACCGCCAGTGACACGGCCGAGAGGGTGCCATGTTCGGTCGTCGAACCAGTCCCAGAAGCTTGAGAAGCCATTTTGTACGAGGTATTTGGTTGCGCGGAAGTTGAACCAGGGGTCGACTGTGGTAGAGTCTAGTTAGCGACTGCGTGCATTGAGTTCTTGGTGCTCCTGTGCTTCGGGGACCAGTCTAGGCGTGTCTATGATGCTGCAAGAGTCGGAACTCGAGTTGATGGCGATTGGTCGCAAGGCAAGCTGCTAGACTGGCCATCGAGGAAGGAGCTGGGTGTATAACAGTCGAGAATTGACGTACATTCGTGAATGATGCTCTCAAAGCGGATGACGGAGAAGAGACGGGATGCAACAGCGGTTGCTGCGATCAGGACCAGAATGATCAATCGCAGCAGACCTCTGGTGTTGCGGCCAGTCTCTCCCTTGAAGAAACTGCTTCCCACGCTTGCTGCCATGGTGCTGTCTATACTTGAATGGTATTGGAAAGCTGGCAGGCACAAGCACAAGCGGACACCTAAGCTTCCAGCACCTGCTAGCACCACGCGTCAATCTGTCCCGACCCCCGATCTGCCGGCAAAGTCCGTGTCACCTCCGCATCTCTCCCGCCTCGAGACTCCATCCCTTGTCCATTCGTCTCTGCTATCTTGTTGCAAGTTGCTGCAAGTCACAGACATAAATATACTCATTCAAGCCCTCCGAGAGGGTGGCTAACATGCAGTGCTGATGTCTGTTCGAACGTTGGAAAGATGGAATTGCTCGACCTGTCTATCAACCAAAATCACTTGTCCCTCCACCGAACGCCGAACTCTCATGAGAATACGCGAAACTCGTATCTGACATCTCGTCCCAAGCTCCATCTGCACTGTTGTGTCTGCTGTTGGGCTGGATATACCCGTAAGTGTGGACAGGTATCCCATCAGGATACTTCAGAACAACATTCGGCACATTCGTGTTCGCCACTCTGCGCGTACTGTACGCAGTCACCATCTCTGCCGCCTCTTGAGGCACGTCGTCAAGATATTCCGGTACATGAGTCTGCCATAACGGAATAGCTGCTTGAGATGCGTCAGGCTCTGAAGACGTGTCGCCGTACTCTTGCATCATCGCCTGCTTGGATTGATTGCTGGCACGCTGCTTCCCCTTGTTCTTGTTGTGGATTTGAGCATTCTTAGCGCGGGCTAGTTGTTCCAACTCTGCCGCTGTGGGATTCATCTCCGATCTTGAAGCACAGCTCTCAGCACCTTGCAACTTATCGGGGTGAGACTGTGCACTTACCTTCCGATCAAGTGGTCAATGTCGATGCCCATGTTCTTGTGCATTCGTGTGATATGGGCTTTGAAATTGTCTTTTCGAGTCCATATCTTCTCTCGTTTCGAACATGTTGGTAGCACGCATCTGTAGTAAGCCTGAGGGCCGTGCTTCGGTCGGATGAGATGAATATCCTTCTGGTGTCTTTCCAGATCATTGGATGTTGCGAAGCCCTTCAGGTTGGTGCAATTTTTTATCTGACATTTAAAGGGTCGACTATGGGTGGAAGAGTGTTTCCTATATAGAGTCAGTCTCCTTGTCTCACAGCACTGCACACAGACATCGTACTTTTCTTCGGCCTTGTTCTTGAAAGCCTTGCCGCACTGCGGACAGACCAGGGGCTTGCAGGGCAACGAGTGATATCCGGAGTCCGATACATCCACTTGAACGTTCATCATGTCAGGCTGTGCGGCAATTATTGTTTGCGACAGTGTCGACGTGGATGAGAAAATGGCAGATTGGCTGTTCAATCCAGACCAAGGCTCCGCGTACGCGCTTTCCGCTACACGTTTCTGTACGAAGTCTTCGTTGTACTGAACTGTCGCTTCACTCGTGAACCCATAATGGGCGTGGAAGGGTCCAGTCGTTTCAAGGCCACTTCCATCATGGAACAGTCCAGCATAGATTGACGGATCCACGTGGATGCCGCTCAGGGGGTCTTCGGTCAGATCTCCTTCATCTTGAGAGATCGGGTATGGTCTTTCGAATGAATCCTTTGAGATGTGTTAGCGTGTCCCTCGTACAACCGCTCATACAAAGAAGGGGATCTACAGGCACAGCCGTTGATGGGTTGTGCAAGTATCCAAAAGCATTTCAGGCGCGACTTGCCATGAGATAATCGTTTGACTCGAAAAAGGAACCCATCTGTACAAGTCTATGTACGCACTGGAACGGTCGAGTTGTTGGAGGGATCTTGTAGGCAAAATATCAAGGCAATAGGCGGGGCTGTGCGGAGAGGCGGTGTTGAATCTGGACGGGGTTAATTGGTGCTTTTAACTCAAGCTGGTTCAGAGTTGTGGTGTCATGTATCCGCGTGCAGACTTATATAGAAGCAGTAAGTAGCTCAACAGAAGTACCAGACAACGGCCCGACCATGCTGTTGAAAACAGGTGTCGCGACAAAGACTTGGAATACTCGGAGTGTTTCAAGGTGGGGTCCGGGATCATGAGGTTGCATCCACACTGGAGAATCGTGACATGGCAGGCTGGAATGGGTGCCGATTGGCTGTTGGTCAAACTTGTTCAACACTCCATGAAATCCAGGATAAGCAAGTGATTTGAAAAGACGCTGCATCCAACGTACAACTTCTTTGTATATAGCTTTTACTGACATGGACGGGATGGGATTTTAGAGCATGTCGGACGGATGCTGCGCAAACAGAAGGTGCATGACAGTTATGCTGCCAGCTCGAAAGGGCCAAAAACCATGACGAATGTTGCATGATCACCTACAGCCTTGGTCTCTCCTGACAGAACTGGGTATCTTGTAGTCGCCAAAAGTTGCCTACTCTCTCTTCTCATCAACAAACTTGTTGGTGTCCTTAGGCTTGCCAGCAGTCGAACGTTCCTTGCTCTCGAAGTCCCAGTTGTTCAAGTAGCCGCAACCTGCCGACAGATAGGTTGCGAAACTAAGCCAGCCGAGGTAGGGAACAAGAGTCCACGCAGCGACTTCGTCGACTTGGCCCCAAATGTAGGCAAGGTATCCGGTGACGCCAGTAAGAGCAACGATATCAACGGTAGCAGCAATCGGGCGCTTCAGGGAGAAGAAGAGGGGCATCCAGATGAGGTTAAGACCGAGTTGGATGGTGTAAAGAGTTGCGCCTTGCTGTGACGGAGTCAGTATCGGTACGTTGTTGGTTGCCAACCGTCAAGAGGGGTGTGTGAGTACCTTTGCGAGCAGAACCTTCTTTGCATCAAACGAATCCATAGCGGTCGACCAGGCGCGGAAAGCGGCGTATCCCATGGCACCGTACAACAGAGTCCATACCGGGCCGAAGACCCATGGCGGAGGGCGGAGGGGAGGCTGACGCAGGGCGAGATAGGTTTTCTGCGTCTCCTTGGCTAGAGAAGGGCGGTGGTCAGTCCCAATCTGACAGACGTCTGCAGGGCATGTGTCAACTCACGTCTGGTCGAGTAGCCAACAGCGGTTCCGAGTGCGACGGGCAGCAACACGGAGACGGCCGGCTTCTCGAAGATGAACGAAGGGAGCGTCAGGTGGGGGATGTAGGAAGTCATGTTGAGTGTGATGATGCAGGGGGAACGACTGGTTCAAGAGTGGGAGACTCTTTGTTGCTCACCTCTGCTTCATCAATCGCATCGGCAGCAATCGCCATTTCGCGACAGACACGCGAATCGACCATGACGCCCCTACCCCGGCCAAGGCATATTGAAGCCCTTGATCGGACTTGAAGACCGCCAACACGCTGCACAGTTGAACCGCATCAACCTACTCGAGATTTCCTGTCTATCACCTCGCTCCATCTTCATCACCATCTCTCATGTATCTGTATCATGAAAGAACAGACTCAACTATAAGTCCTTCAATTGACTTGATGATGAAACGGGAGCGTCTTTGCCCGAGTACTAGAGTAGCTTTCCCCACGAAAAGATGCGACAACGGCGGGCCCGTGCCTGTCAGGACATAGTGGCTTGGCGTAGTTAGCGCCGACTCCCTCCGCTGTGCAGCGAGTCGTGAGCGCTGAGCAGCGTCCGTCGCGGTCGGTCCCTTCTCCTTCTACACTTCTGGTCGACAGCATCTCATTGTTCATTGATGCGTCGCCGTCTCTCGGCTTCTGTATTGCCCAAATTGTTCGTATCGTCTCTCTCTTCTTGTTGCGAGACCATCACCTTCTCTTCGATCTCGTCTCGTTGTCGCGTCCGCTCAACCTCCCTATCACCATGCACCTGCCAACTCGGCTCATCGTTACTTCAACCTCATTACAATATGCCCCTCTACCTGCAGTCTCTTTGTACCCCTCGTATTCCTTGTCTCGTTTCCCACTTCTTCACCACCTCCTGAATCCCGTCTAACATGCCATGGCCGTAAACAGTGCGCTTCAGTCGCTTTGTTGAGCCGCTTCTACACCACCTTCTCGAGTCAACATCATGGACGCTTTTGATACCTACGGCGCAAAGTCGCCCAACGATCTTTCAAGAGTCGACAGCTATGAGCGCGAGTCTTATACCTCTCGCGACAGAGAGCCGTACCGAGAGAGACGCAGGTCGCCGAGTACGTTGATGCAACCTCACTTTTGCACACTCGGCCACACGCTCACACCATCTTCACAGACTCGGACCGACGTGCTCGCGTTGCTGGCCGTAACCGCTCCCGCTCTCCCACCCAAATTGACCGCTACCAGCCTGATCGTTCCCGTGACGATTACTACCGCGGACGTGAAGACTATCCCCGCGACAGACGCCGCTCGTCTCCTCAAATCCAATCAGGCGGCCCGAAAAGCATCGACCGTTACGTTCCGGACAATGTCATTCCAGTGAACCAACTCAGGGACCCTCTGTTGGAAGCTTCACAGGTCGGTTTCAGCTACTTTGCCGAGTGGTGGAAAGCCGAGCAAGATATCAAACAACAACGCGACCGTCAAAAGAATGGAGGTCGTCGTCCCGAGCCGGTCAAGGAATCACACAGCGAACAGCGATCAAAGATACAGAACGCCTACGATCAGTACAAACTGAACTGGAACACCCGAATGGCGAAGCTCTTTGTGCATGGTCACAAGTATGACACATGGTTCCGCGAACGCTATGTACCAGAGGTTCGCGATCCGTTGCGCCAGAAGGTTCTTGATTTCAGACGCGACCTCTTTGCTCGATGGGACTCGGACTTGACGGCTGGTACCTTCGACGAGTTCACCCTCGAAGGTATCTACAAGAGCGAAAGTAATGGTGCTGGTGGTATCGTTGAAAGGGAGGAAGGCGAGACCAGCGCTGCAGCGGAGGTCTTGGCTGTCTCTGATCTATTGCCATCCAAAGGCGGAGATGTACGTGACCCTGTGGCCTTCCAGCCGACGTTACTCGTCAAGACTATCACTCCAGCCGTGTCACGCGAAAGGATGGAGGAGTTCTGCAAGGAGCATCTTGGTGAGGGTGAAGGTGGCTACAAGTGGCTGAGCCTGAGCGACCCGAATCCAGGAAAGAAGTTCCACCGTCTTGGTTGGATCATGCTCAACCCTGCATCTGATGTACCCGAGGAGGACTCCAAGCGACGCGGAAGCCGGGATGACGACGACCAAGACGCCGAAGGAGGTGCCATGGACCAAGACAAGCCAAATCACACGCAGACCGTTTGCGAAAGAGCGCTGAACGAGATCAACAACAAGACAATTCAAGACCCCGAGAAGGGCGACTTTACTGTCCATGTCGGCATTCATCACCCACAGGAAACCCCGAGGAAGAAAGCTTTGTGGGACCTCTTCTCTGCCCCGGAACGTGTCGAACGCGATCTGGATCTTGCTCTCCGCTTGGTCAGGAAACTCGACTCCGAGATGGGTGAAGACTATGATGGTGTTGCAAGAATCGAGCAGCGTATTGACGAACTGGCTGGCAAGGGCTATCTGCAACCACCTATTCCGGCTCCCAAGGTCGTCAAAGATGAAGATGTCGACGAAGGCGAGATGGAAGAAGGAGAAGAGGATGAAGGTGGCATCGATGAAGACGTCGATGACGAGGACCTGTTGATCAAGAAGAAGAAGCTCGATCTGCTCGTCGAGTATCTTCGTCGCGTTTTCAACTTCTGCTTCTACTGCGTGTTTGAGTGTGACTCAGTCCATGAGTTGCAGCGCAAATGTGCAGGAGGGCATCTTCGTCGTCCTCGCGCAAGTTTGACTTCAGCGGCCAAAGAGACTGCTAGAGCGACTGCCAACGGAGAACCGTTCCCACTCAAGCGCCAAGAAGGCGGTCTTGGAGATGGCGAAGACGGCTCACCGGTCGAGGAAAGAAAGTCTGCTCCTCGAGCTTACGGTAAGAACCAGCTTCAGAAGGCATACAACTGGGTCAAGACTTTCGAAGAGAAGCTGCTCATGATTCTTGAGCCCGAGAACGTCGATCTCAGAAAGCTCGGCGGCAAGCCTGTGGAAGAGGGTCTGGAGGAAGACATGATCAAGTTCGTTAAACAGGAGGACGAGTTCAAGTTCAGGTGCAAGGTTCCGGACTGCACAAAGCTCTTCAAGGGTGAAAACTTCTGGAAGAAGCATGTGGAAAAGAGACATCAAGATTGGCATGACAAACTCAAGGAAGACGTAAGCAACATTATCTCCTGTCATGGACGGTTCACTGACACAGACGCACAGATTGAGCTTGTCAACCGCTATGTCCTCGACCCAGCGAGACTTGCACAGGGACGCAATGATGCCAGCAGCAACGGACACTTCCCTGTCAACAACAACATGCCTACCGGCACACCTCGCAACTTTAGCTTGAACAGCATGCCGTTCTTCCCTAACGGTATGCCTATGCCGAACGCAGCTGGTCCTCCTGGGTTCAATCCTTTCGTTGCTGGACAATTCCCAGTCACTGTGCCTGGTTGGAGCATGCAGGGCGGCGACCGTGGCACTGGTCCAATGAGAACTGGCGGTATGCGCACTAATAACGCTCGTGCGCCAGGTCCATACGACCGTGGTGGCATGAGAGCTGAGCCACGACGTAGCATCAGTGGCCGTCTGACGCCCCCTCGCAGAGGCATGTTCATGGAAGGAGGAGAGCACACAGTTGGGCCTAGGCAAGCAGTTGAGGGTCGCACAATGAAGAGTTACAATGACCTTGATGCAGCTGGCAGTGCTGGAGGAGCAGAAGAGCTGAACTACTAAAACAGGGCATATATAGCTGACTGCAGATCGGGTTCTCCCAGATCAAAATGAGAATATCTCTTTGAACCTTTCGCCTGTATTTCATCATTTCCCTTCACTGATTCTCAAGTCTCAATGTTCAACGGATTTCCCAAAATTGGATGAGGCCATGGTCTCATTGCGAAACTAATTCAGTTGTCTGAGGATCGATCATGAAAAGTCTGGAATCGATGTTACACAGCAACGAATCCCTTTCACCACACTAAACACAAACCTTTAGCAAGATGAGAACTATGGGATAGGGTCAATCATCCGTAAAAAGCGACAACTCGCCTTGCGGTGCTGTAATCTCGTTGATGGTCTTTTCAAACAACGTTTTGGGTGCGACCCTGGCTCGAAGCTTCGGTCACAAACTTCTCGACAGCTTCACGAAGAGCTCTTATTTCCGCCAAGTGCAAACCCACGGTTCTCCGGCAGACCATGCATCGTATTACTTTATATCATGTTTCTAGAAGATCGTGCCCAGAGGGAAACATTTCTTGACGTTCCAAGTTTTTGGTGATAGCAAGGGCTCGGCAGCCGCGGGACAAAGGTGATGTATTTTTTTTCTGGCGGACCCTTTCGGATCTCTGACCCCTGTGGAACCAAGCTTTTTTGGTGGGGGTGTTTGTGAGATGTGTGCTTGCTGTGGCTGGTGAGGTTGAAATCGTGGCAGTTCAAAGATGATTTGCAGGAGTGGAGATGCGAGGGATCTACAAAGCAATTGGAGATGTTTACAAAAGCTTCTGGTTTCAAGTTGAGCGATGAACAAGCACGAGATTCCATGGAAAGTGAGACGCAATAAAAACATCCCGAGAAGAATCAATGCTCCGGACCATGTGGACAAAGAATTTGCTGTCAGCTGCCTCGTCATCCTTGGGAAGATGATTCCAAGGTGAGTCTTGGCTGGAAGCAGCGGCCAAACGGGTGTTTAGCCTGAGGCCGAGCTGGTAGGCAGACCTACAGTTGAGCATCTCAGCTATTTACAAAGGCAGACATTGATTCGAAGAGAGGCACAGACGACCTGAAAATAGTCGCCCAACAGTCAGGAGGCCGACTCTCCTGTCAGAGTGATTGGGTGGTGATACGACTGCGCCCTGCGATAGCGTGAGAAGGTCAAGGGTGGGCTTCGGGAAGAGGGGCTTTTCTACCTCTGCATGGTGCTCTCGGAACATCGTCATAAGGCTGCGTACGCGTATCATGCATACGCTCTCCCAGCGTAACAACATTTAGTTTATTGTAGTAGAAAGACCAAGGCAGCCGCACGCACCTTGTCGATTGCACACATTAATCTAGCAACCTAGCACGACACCATGAATAGCTCAGGGCCAAACTCCGCCTCATTTCAGCCACGACTTGAGCGCTTCAACACGGCGCCAGAAGATCCCATAGAAGAAGGCCTGGTGCAGCCAGTCGCCGTGTCACCACAATCTTCGCGCATCAATATGAACCGCTCGTCCGCTTCCACCTACTCGGCCATCTCAAAGCACTCGATACCGCCGCCCGGCTCTGTCCTCACCGGCAAACAAGAGCACTGTATGTCGATGCCATTCCTCTAACCACCCCACCATGACGCTGACGTGCCCCAGACCTCAAGCGCGAACTCATCTCACAACAGACAGAATGGGAGATCTCGGAGCTGGCCTCGGAGACGGCTTTACAGCGGTTCGGCGCTCCCTTCAAATCAGATGCTGGTGAGGTCGCTCCAGAGGACTCGGAGTTGCCTTTGTTGCGCTACATGTTCGTTCACCATGTCCGCAACTTCCCTTTCCTCGATAGGGCAAGAGAGAAGGAGTTTTGGCAAGACAAATTGCAGACGGTGAGTTGGGACAGCCTCTCAAGTACAAGCAAAAGCACAAGCTGACCTTCTCCCTCCCAGTTCCTCGAATCGTTTGCGACCAAGCGCATATCCTCATCCGAAGACCGTCTAGAAGAAACGAAACGCCGCAAGCTTGCAGTAAAAGCACAGAAGCTGGTTGAGTTGATGATGGTGTCTGGATTGCCCACTGCATCTGGATACGAAGAGCGCATTCGCTTCTCGGAAATGGAGGTGGTTGACCGACAAGCCAACGAGCAGGGTCTTGCTATGAACGTACCCGAAGGTCACCAAATAAACGGCTGGGATGTCAACGTCGCCTCGGTGCGAACAACCAGTGTCAAGAGACACGTACGCCATCATGCCCATGCAGAGTTCTTGCTCCGCGTCAAGCGTCAAGGTCAGCCTGAGATCTACGTTGGAAGGAGGTACAGCGAATTTGCACAGATGCACAAGAGGCTACGTCTTGAGATCCCCGGAAAGGTCCTACCGCCGCTACCTCGCAAGAACCACTCCAACTCATTGTACACCAAGGACGATGACGATGATGACTCCATCTCTTCTGTTTCGACCCAGGACGTAAAGGAGGCTGCTTTAGACGAGCCGGCACCAGCTGCCAGTGGTTTCCGCAGCTACCTTCCTAACCCCTTCGGAGGTGGTCATCGTCGTACTGCCTCACGGTCATCACAGCAAACATCCTCTCCTCGAGCTTCCATGGACGCGTCTTCGACGTCGAGATTCGCTCGTAAATCTGGCGACTACCACAGAGACCACTCACCACCCAAAGTGTTATACCGAGAAGAACAGCGTGTCTCATTACGCGCTTTCCTGCGCAACTTCCTGCAGAATGAAAGCATTGCCCACAGTAACGCTATGAACGACTTCTTGACTGGCAACATCATCAGGCTGAATGAAGAAGAGATGGATGATGTTCGAAGACGCATCGAAATGGATGAGAAGCGTATTGAAGAACAACGGCGCTTCTACGAGATTGCACGTCAAAGAGCAAGAGAGCTCGATGTTCACATGGAGAAGTTCAGAAGAGACGTCGTCGAAAGCAGTAAGTTTCTTGGGTCTGCGTAACGAAGCCTACTCGAGCACGTTCACTAACACATTCCAGATGGATTGACTAAGCTTTTCACCGAGATCAAACAGAAGAACACGATTGCAGAACTGTCTCCCGAGTACAAGAAGTTTGCCGAGTGGCTCCGTATTGAGTATGTTTGTACGAAACCTGGGTTTGAAATCTGAAGACTGACACCATAAACTAGGGTGGCAGCCGTGATATATCACTTGTTCCTGGCCGAAGACAACAGCCCGGAACTGTTCGCCCAAGCCAAACGCATCCACTCATTGATACCCTACACAGCCCTGAAGCAAGTTATCCGCTTCGCAAACCCAGCTGCCGTCATGGCTGGCGTACTCGACTTGTTCCTTGCCCAGCCCTTCGGCGCTAAATCGTTGCTTCAACGAATATTCTCCTTGGCCCTCGGCGACAGCATCAGGACCGTCCAGAAGAGCATCGATGGACTCACGGCCAAGATCAACGAGCCCGTCTTCTGTGAGAAAATCAAGAACTACAACCAATGCGATCAAGACCTTAAGGACGCTATTCGATTGGAAGCCGCTCAAGATGATATCGATCTCTTGGTCGCAATTCTACGCAGTGAAGATATCAAACCGGAGTTGAAGCCTGAGGAGATCGGCAAAGCTTTCAATGCCTATGTGGCCTGGAACAGTGCTGTCGAGAACGTGAGTGCTACAACCGAAAGATTGCAGAATTTCTTACTGACCAAGATACAGATCGATGAAGAGTTGAGATCAGGTGCTGAGACCTTTGCTCATCTGAAGCAATTGTTGAAGCTCTACACTCGTCAACGGGATAAGACTATGATGTTGCGAATGATCGAAGAGCCCACGACTCTACAGCTCTTCCGCGACCTTTTCACCATCTTCTACGAGCCTCTCGTCCGAGTTTACAAGTCTGCCAACGTCTACAACAGCATTTCTGACTTCGCACGCTTCATGGACGACATGATCTCTGTCGTGGAGAAGTGTCAACGACAAGACGTATCCGCCGATCCTAACCAGACGGTTCAAGCCTTCATTGATTTGTGCGCAAGACACGAAGACTCATTCTACAAGTTCGTGCACGAAGTACATCTTCACGACAACGGCCTCTTCGATCAACTCATGGGTTGGATCGAGAACATCCTCTCATTCCTCCGCAACGGTCCCCGCGGTGGTGGTAAACTAGACATGAATGCACTCTTCCAAGGTGCCGTCGAGATGCGACAGATCGACAAGGACGTCGCCGTTCGCGAAATCAATTCCCTCATCAAGTGGCAAGAAAAACGTAAGAAGTGGCATCAAGACAAGACACGACAAAAGATGGCAACAGGCGACGCACCTTCCGCTTCCAACATGCCCGACAGCGGCGCCTCCGATCTCATATCCTCCTTCAAACCCGACGATTTCGGCCTCAACGCTCTGGACATCCAAGATCTCAATGACGACGACGATGAATACAGTTCCACAGACGACGACGAGGAAGACGCCGACCCCATCGCCGCCGAACGGAAGAGAAGGGCCAGACGCCAAGACTTCCTCAGGAGGAATGCCGGCGAACCTGTCAAGCCTGATATCGTGGAAGTCACAAAGATGAGAGAAGGGTTTATCACTATGCTTAGAATGGTGTTGGCGGAGTAGATCTCCGCCCATGAAGGAGCGGATGTCATGACCATCTCTGCAGACGTGACTATCGTGTCTCGATTGGACGCTTTCAAACGAGGTCCGTTTCGAAAGCGTGGTTTGACATTGCCTGAAGATGAATTAGAAGCACTGCGTCTTGCGTGTTCTGAGGAGGATAAGCCCAGGTTGCGTGATTCGCGGCCTTGGTCTTGGTGGTGAGGGTTTCAAGATGTTGAAGGCTGTATATGGGTCGACTGCTACCATCGACCCGCTCTTATTCTAATAATCCTATTCTTTCCCTGTTACTTTTTTCCCCCTTTGCATTTCAAAATGCATGTGTGGACTGGTCGAGTGTTTTGTCTTTGTACCTGTGTATTAGAGCAAACAGACAATGGCGGTGGAAAAAGGAAAAAAGAACGATACACGAATAAAGAGGCAAGGATGCGAAAAAGAAGAGAAAGAGATGGAAAGAACGAGTTCATCGAAACCACAGCGTTTATTCCAGCTGCTCTAAAAACGATTTGAATTTCCAAAACAAAACCCGATATGAACCCAATTCCTCTGACGAGGACAACCAATGCCCCAGATGCAATGAAAAATTGGCCGACCTATGCAATGAAATGCGAAGCAATGAAAAAGAACGCCACATGCCAACAGAAAAAAATGCTCGACTATGTACAAAAAAAAAACGAACGGAAAATCTTTCGACAGGAAAATGGAATAGAATGAACAAAAAGGTGACAAGAGCGAAATAAAAGTCGGTTGACGACCGCTTTGTTGCAAACCGCAGATCATCTGGATTTGCTAAAGACTTCGACACCAAGAGTCGGTGTTTCGACGTGCTTGTTGGTGGGGACTCCTTCGCCCTTTCTGCGCTCGAAGAAGCCTTGACATTCCATGAGAATGCATGTCCATTCGGCCAAAGCGCGACCTGAGTAAGTTGCTTGTGCCTTGGACTCGCCGACGGGTTCGACAGCTTTGACGATTGTGTCCTCGCTATCACCGTTTTGGAGATAAAGTTGTGCGGCTAGCGGCAGTCTGGGCGGCTGCAAACGCATAGCAGTGGGATGGTGAGCCTTAGGATGCATCTCAAGGGAGAATTTGAAGCAGAAGTTGCGGTGTCTGATTGGTGATGGACCTCTGCTTGCGAGAGGGGTGGTTTGAGGCGATGGCTTCGTGGCAGAGGCACGCGAACGTGGCGCTTGAGTAGCAGTAGTCGCCGATCGGGTCAGTTTGCCAGCAGGCAATGTAGTCTCTGGCGCTGGTGGCAAAGAAGCTGATGATGACGTGGTCTTGAGAGGTGGTGCTTTGCGGCTCTTGCCTCCCATGATGCTGCGTAGGAAACCGCGTAGTCCACCTTCGCGCTCAACTTCAGTATTGAAGTCAGAAGACGCCGATGATGTGGGTCGAATGTCTAATGAAGCTGCTTGCGAAATGACTGAATCTCTCTTCCACGCCTGACTGGGAGTTCCAATAGGTGCTGATGGATGAGGAGGCATAATTCCGTCAAAGGCCAGGAAAGAGCCACCTGGTGCAACCTGAGTATCGGTACGAATGATCAACAGACGTCTACCAGGAGCAGGGTTGCACGGAGTTGTCGAGGGAGGCAGCATTTTCCCTTGAGCGGCTTGCTGTCTTTGCCACAAGAAGTGGGACCAGACGGCCTGGAGACGCTGCAGCAGTGTCTCAAAGATCAACCTAAAACGGCATGAGTTAGCAATTCGGTCAGAAATCACATTGGAATAGTGTACGTACCTATCTCCCGAGGATCCCTCCCCGTCGTAGCGGCCAAGGCGCCAGCAAAGCAATCGCATGTAGTAAGCCCGCACCATAGGGCACCAATGAGTAAAGGTCTTCTCGAAGACCTCCTGATCGAGCAAAAGCTCAACACAGATCTTATTCTTGCGTTCCGGACTGCTATTGACTGTGCTCCAGATTGTGAAGAGGAAGGCGAACAATCTGATTTCGGTCATCGTGTTTTGGCTGAGAACCATTTTCTTGCACACTTCTATCCAGAAATCTGTGTTGATGAGACATTGCTGAGAGGGATGCATCTGTTCGTAGCGGACGATGATCGGGAATGCCTCCTCCAAGAAGTCGCAAAGAGTATAACAGGCGAGATGGCTATAAATCGAGATGCCACGAGCGCCTGCTTGTAGCAGACATGCAAAAGACTCTGCAAAAAGTTGTCGAGCAAAAGGATGCTCTGAGGCTCTCTCTGAGAGAAAGTCTCTGATTAGCATTATCAGACGGTTTTCCGCCATTATTCGGATAGCATTAGTAGGTGGTAAAGGTAAAGTCGACGCAACTGCATCTGGATCAACCAGAACATCGTCGAAAGTGGGAGAAGGATTATTTGATGGGTCACCGTGCAATTGACCTGCATCACGGTGAATAGTGGAGTCAAGGTTGACCAAAATCTGAGAATGCACAAAGATGAGACCGGGAACGCAGACTCTTTCCTTTTTGGTGGCATCTGATGGCAGATAGTCGGCGACCAGGATATGGAAGTGCTTGACAAAGGCGAAGAACAGATCACTCTCGCGACCCGACCAACGCTCAAGCCAGTAACCATACCACTGAATGTTGGCCGTTCCAAGCGGTAGTGGCGTCTGTTTTCTGAGGTGTTTGAGTAGCTTTCCCAGAGAGACGAATCCCAAAGATTGCATGGAGGGAGGGAATGCAGAGTTGATCCTTGCGGCGGTTTCACCAAGGTTGTCGAATCTGCTGACGCCGCTCTCGGCAAGGACCCTTCGCATTACTTCTGTTGGCGCATCCCACAGACGGACGAGAACTTCTGCAATGCCTGGGCAGAAGAAGAAGGCATATGCGGTGGCTTTGCCGCAAAACGTGACCAGACTGGCAGATGCGTTTTTCAAAGACATCCTGTCAACCACGAAAGCCATCTGCGAGTTGAGGTTCTGGACAAACATGTTTCGTACGTTGTGGTGAACAGACTCGGTCAAAAAGTCGATTCCGGTCGATGACAAGGATGTTGTTGTGTTATTTCTCGAAGGAATCATGTGCATATTTCTTCGATCGAGTGGGCACAGAGGAGAGGGTGAGAGTCGCCATTCCTGACGGTCCATGATACCTGATATGCCGTCCAAGATGGCTGGCCGGTCTGTGCCTGAGATGGACTGATTGTTTCTTCCGTGGAGCATGTCAAGGAGACCAGTCCACCATTTGTTCAGGATGTTGGTACGCCTATCCAGGTCTTCTGCTCGTAGTGATAGGTTGGATGCATGGTCTGCATAGTTTCGTAAGAAAGGTAACAACGAGGATCTGACCACGTTTGCTTTCAAAGTGCTTGATTTGGATTGGAACCTGAAGCCTGTCAGATCTAGAATGTAGGCATTTGAGGATATACTTACTTGGTGTAGTCGCCGTCAAGCGATCTGAAAACACTCCACAGCTCGTCCTTCTTCCGGGGGAGGGTCAGGGCGGGCAAGGTCTGATACTTTTCAGTTGATGCCAATGGAGGCATAGGGTTCGCGCGGCTTGGGTGCAAATGTGAGGTGGTCTGTAGTCGGTCTGTCGAAAATGACTTCGGTAGTTGAGGCATCGGGGGAGTTGATTTGGGCTCTTCCATGGAGGCTCTCACTGTTGGAGCGACTGGCTTGAGCGATCGTCTCTTCAGAACAGTGCCCCTCCTTGCCAGAAAGCCACCGCTCTCTGTTGTGTCTGTATCATCCTCTTTCTTTTTCTCATCCTTGTTCTTCTCCGAATCTCGTCTTCGGAAGATCGATTTCCTACGTGTAGCGACCGGACGGCTGACCACTGGCGGGGATTCGACTACAACGTCTTGCACAGGTGCATCGGACTTTTGCTCAGAGGTTCGATTCGAAGGCGAAGGAGAGCGTGACGGAGGTGCGCTGGACAGTCTCCGGCTCAAGCGTTTTGCGAGCGATCTTGATTTGGAAGTGGAGCGGGAGCGTTCGTGATGCACGGGAGCAGGGAGGACTTTGGCCGAATCTATGCTCGAGGTTCCGTCCTTCAGGGACACAGGCGGACTTGGGGTGTGCTCGCTGTCTGCTGTTACAGTGATTTTAGGACTTTTGTGAAGCTCAGCGACAAGGTCTTGGGGCAGGCCCTGGGGCATGACTTGGTCGTCAGCAGGGGTCGACCAGCCAGATGATTCAGGAGGCGATGTATCCGTGCTCTCATCCAACCCCGCAATCAAGTCCTGTTCACAGAAGCTGCCTCTGTCGGTGATGGCCAAAGGACTCGGAGCATTGTAAGCGGGATTCTTTGTTGCCGCATTCCCTAGGAAGGTGTAACTAGCGCTACGCTGGAAGTCTGACGGGGTTGACGCCTCGACGTATGATCTCCTTGCTCTTGCATTTGTGATGGCATCCTCGTGGCCGCGGTAGTTGTTGGCGACGGTCGTCATGGTCGACATTTGTGCTCGATCAATCTTCAAGATGGCTATTGTTCCACTCCAAGGTGTGTTGTCTTTCCTTTCGAACAGTTGCGTGGTATTCTATTCCAATATTGGTTCTCGTTCTCGTTCTCTTCCACCGACTTCCACTTAGGAAGAGCTGATCCGACACTGAGGGGTGTGATTACAATCCAGCCATGTCAAGGGGCAGCAAAGAGGGCGCAAATATGTTCCGGGTCGTCCAAGACAAGTTGGGTCGCTATCGTTTTGCGTACGCGTGCTGACGAGCACAGACCGGAACGGAAGCTCGTAGGTCTCGGTACTTCTTCAAGGCGGGTTAGAAGTCGTTTGGGAATAGTAGTAGTGACGGTATACAGCGATAGGCGGCAATGAGCAGAAGGGTGCAGGTATGGGAGACGACGGGATAAGACAACGTCCAAGAGGAAAGAACGAAGAAGGGCACAGAACAATGTGAGACGAGACGGAGAGGGGAGATTCAGCTAAAAGATGGCGCGCAGTTTCAAACGGGTTGAACTATTACAGGGCATTGTTCGGCACGGGCATCTATGCTCAGGTCAAGTCACTAACCTGCGTCCACGGTCCTGGCCACCATTCCAGCAACCACTGTCTTCGCTTCTTTGGCAATGACGTTTAGAGTTTGGAGAATCCCTGTTGTCCGACTCGCCGTCTATGCCTGTTACGCGCAGCATTGCACCAGCAGCTAGTTCTATATGCATCAAGTTGGATGGCTGACACGGCCAGCCCAGAGGCAGATCCAGAGCAATCCCGAATCTTGTCGGCATGCGCGCAACAGTCAGGACTTGGCGCCCGTCGAATATGCACGAGCTCTCATTGGCGTTTCCATAAAAAGCTCGTTAATGGTTCAAAGCTCAACAAGCGTCTTTCCGCGACTTGTTAGCATCTTCAGACTGCCATAGCACGTCTCGTTCATGACTTGCTGTCACTCTTGCGGTCTGACTCTGATCTCTCCGTTGTTGAACAACACTCCGTAGCCCGGCACGGAATGGCGGTGATCAGCGAGTCTGCTGTGGAAGCATGTCTTATGCCAAGGCCATCCAACTCCAACACCCCTGGTTGATTTTGGGTTGATCTGGTTGAGTACTGTACTATGCGCAGAAGATCCTAGTCCGAGTCGCTGCTCCGGCGAACTGCCGTTGCTCGCTTCCCGCCAACAGAAATCGCGCTCGCGGGAAATACTCCTTCGCTGTAGAGTGGAAGCCGCCTCTTTTCTCTCAATCTCAACGTTAATCTGAGAAGGGCATGGCGCCATCGAAGCAGGTACGAGCACAAAGCTGACGACTCGTACTCGTCGTGGCATGGAATTGCATCTTGGATTAGGAGAGTCCGGATATTTTCGCCGTGCTAGTACGCGTCCTCGACTTTCCTTTGATCTGCATGCTTGCAACGGCGTGCCGACGGACGTCTTGAGACTCGAGTACAAACCCGCATCTACGGAGTCGCACTCAGATCACGTTTGGCGAAGCGTTAGCCAAGCTGTTCATGCATTATCTTGTCTACTCCGCCTCTATCTCGATAGTATATGCACAATATTTACATGATACAGCTGCAGGACGTGGCTTGATCCTTTTAGCTACCAGCCATGCATGTCAAAGTTAATAGGCCCTTGTTTGCGCGGCTGCGTGCCTCCGAATTGATCTGACAAGATGCCGGCTGTTGGTTGGCGGAAGATGTGACATGTTATGCGGATTGTAACACATTCACACCCACAGGGACTGGGATCCCCGTTTTCGAGTGCTGGCTAGTGAGCGGTCAACGCACGTCTGTCGCTTCATGATTCGGCATTTTGTAAAGTGAAAGGTACGATTGAACAGTGCAGCTCATGACTTAGAGCGGCTCGACATTGCACGGCGTGTACAAAGTCATCTCGAATTGCCATCAACCCAGCACGTGAAGAACATTTTTCTAGATCCAATTGCTGATTGCAAAATGGGCAAGTCTTAATCTTGCAATATCAGAGACGGGAGAACTGTTCATCCAAGCTTTAATCACCCTCTGGAGACGATATCACATAAGATTGATCGGCGGCCGGAGCATTGCAAGATAGATTGTTCAGTCTTACGGAGAAAGAGTCAATCAGACATGCTGAGATTAGGGGCCCCTATGTCAAAACGATATATGCTTTGTTGAAGCAGTCACGTCTTGTATCTTGAAAGTAGATTTTGCAAGCGAGTTCCTAGACAATCGAGCGGGTAGAGGAACGTGGATGTTGTAGGGTCATTCTTAATCATTTATTTTGTTGATTTCTGTGAGTCCGTAAATACGGGAAGGAGGCGGAAGATGGAAAACGAGAAGGTCAAGCTCTTGAATGCATTTTCACACTGTTATACATGGCGGGTGATTACAAGGGCTTAGTGGTGGGCAGGCTCCTCGTCGGCAAGCTCGCTCTCGTCGAACCTGGGATGTCATAGTCAGTGGACGATGCTCTTGACAAGGAGAGAGATGGGAGTAGTACCAGTCCTCAACGGGGGCACCGGCCTCGGTAGATTGACCCTCAACCTCAACCTCCTGGGTCTCGTATGCGCTGAGTTGGCTGGCAATGTCGGCCTCCTCGGGGGAAGCGGGAGCCTGGGGAAGGGCGAACTTCTGGACCTGACCTTCGGAGTCAGAGGCCTTGACGGTGGGAGGCTTGTAGGCCTTGAGCTCGCGGAGGTAGAGGTCCTGGACGAGGTCGGCTGTGCGGAGGGAATCAATGAGTAGATGTTCGCAAGTGTAGGTCGACGGTATGGCATATCAAGTACCTTGGCGCACAGCGGTGGGAGTGACAAAGGTGCGGCGGAAAGTGATGGCCGACTGCTGCTTAGCAAGACGAGCGAGCGACTGGCGCTGTGGAAGGAGTCAGCGGGTGGGATCCGCAATAGCGCATTCAGCAGGGGGTGAGCAGTGGCATACCGAGGCCCTGAGAGATTGAGCGAGCATGGCGATTGAGTGGAGTGTGGATGTGATAGGCTTCCTTCTCTAGCTACTGCCAAACGACTCTTTCGCTGTCGGCGCCCCAATTCAGTCGCCGGCTGTCGTTTGGTCCCGTGATTTGTGGCCCGTGCCCTCTCCTCCGCCGGCGACGCTGCTTCAAAGCAGAGGCAGCGACACTTCAGCATTCCACGCCTTGTCAAGTCACTTCCGTCTTGATCGACCCTGTTCTCTGTCATCGACCACCGTCTCTCCTTTATCAACCACCTCTGCCGGCACCCGTCCCTCGTCCGCGCATCAACATCTCGAGTCCGCCTGCGCATTCGTCCCGGTACTCATAACAGAAGGCTCTTGCTGCCTTCTCTTGCCCGTCGCCTGCGACAAGACAACGAACGACAGCGACAGTCACTTTCCCAGACACCTGATAAGGGCCATCTGCCGCTAGATGTTTGGGTAAGCCGCGATGCTTTGCGTTACACTAGCATAGCACCTCGAGTCGCCACTCAACTTGGCCTCTCACACCCTCGTCACGTCGTCTCGCTGTCACTTACTCCAAGCTAACCTTTTCACCCCAGTTGTCTGACCAGTCTTCAATAAGTCGCTCGTCGCCAAAGTGTATTCTCCGCTCTTCATCCGTTGCTGCGCAAAACAATACAATCTCAAAGTAACAGCACGAGCCGTCAAGCGCCGTCAAGCCCTGCGTCGAACTTCGCAAGTAAAATCGAACATCACCATGAGCTACACTTTATCGCCGGGTGCCATCCCCGATGTCGAGCCTCAAGTCGAGCCCACTGATGAGGAATGGCGCCAGAACCTCAGTGTCCGCATGGTTTGCCCTGACTGCAAGGAAGACCCGCCCAATCTTGTCGAAGACCCCCAAGCAGCAGATGTCATCTGCGAAGACTGCGGCATGGTTCTCTCACAACGTGGCATTGACCAGCGCGCCGAATGGCGTACATTCGCAAACGATGACCAAGGCAACGATGATCCTTCTCGTGTCGGTGATGGTCCCAACCTCCTGCTGAACGGTAGTCAGCTGCAGACCAACATTGCTTTCGGCGATGGCTCTCTCAGGAGCAAGGAGCTCCACCGCGCACAAAGCAAATCCAATGCCGACAAGGGAAACAAGAACTTGTTGCAAGCCTTCAAGCAGATCGGTGCATACTGTGACTCTTATGACCTACCGAACGTTGTCGCCGACGCAGCTAAGCACATCTTCAAGGATGCGGAAGACTCGAAAAATTTCAAAGGCAAGTCAACCGAAGCCATCATAGCAGGATGCATCTTCATCGCTTGTCGACGCAACAAGTTCCCCCGTACCTTCCGCGAAATCTACGCCATGACTCATGTCTCCAAGAAAGAGATCGGCCGTACTTTCAAATTGCTCGAGCAAATGCTGGCAGGTCAAGAAAAGAACAATGCAGGCAAGGCAAAGGTCATGGGCAACGGTGTTGTCGGTATGCAAGAAGGCTACAGATCAACTGTATCCACTAACCCCGAAGACGTTTGCGGTCGCTACTGCACTCAGCTCGGCTTGGACTTTAAGACAACCGAAGTCGCAAAGGATATTGCAGCCGGCATGGTCAGAATTGGAGCTCTTGCAGGTCGCTCGCCCTTGTCTGCAGCAGCCGCTTGTATCTACATGGCTAGCTTGCTCCAGAACAACATCAGATCTCCCAAGGCCATCGCCGAGATCGCAGGAGTTAGTGACAGTACGATCCGAAACGCTTACAAGGACTTGTACAACGACAAGGACATCCTCATCACGCCCAAGTCGATCGAAAGAGGCGCCGATGTGAGCAAACTTGTCAAGCCAACGACCTAGAAGACCGAGGCCGAAGATCAAGTACATCGCCTTAAGAAGGAAAAGCGTCTCAAGAAGGAAGCCGCCGCGAGACCGGCATTTTGAGGAAGCGGAAAGTTTTTGAAATTTGATAATCTTATTTTTGCGCGATACCACCAATCAAGAGACAAGAAGAGTCACTCTGGTTGCTTCTCAGGACTGCCATATGGACGGGATACGGCAGTCGGTTTTGACATTCCTGCCAAAAAGGAGAAAGACAAAAAAGAAGAAAAAAGTCAGACAGGCCAAATGTGCCTTTGATTAATTTCCAAGTACTGCTGCGTCTGCTTTAGCTTTGCTGGCCACTCGCTCTGTCCAATGACGGGCATTGAGCAGAAAGAAACGAAATGGGATTGACTTGCTACGTAGCGATGTGTCCCATCATATAATGAAAAGAGGAAATGAAAAATATGAATGCATCGGCTTCCAATTTCTTCCTCAACTTCGTTCTTACCGTTTGGTGACACCTTCTTTGCAACATGAGAGGCCCTGATATTGTTGGTTGATTTGTATGCCTTTTTGGTTGTTTTAATCGAGGGATTCGGGCGAGATTTATCAAGGATAGCGCTCACGTTTGCGAGTAGGATGCAGAGGTACAATAGCTGGTGGTGAGACGTAGATAGTAATTTTGTAGTGTGACTGCGATTAATACGTGATGGTTTGAGCTCTAATTTTTGGAGGACCTCAAGAGAGTCGGGCTTTGAGCGATGCGAAGAGAAGATATGATGCAGGATTTATGATTGCGCATGTTTGATCGACAAAGACAACTGCTCTTTCTTCTATTCCCAAGCGGCGGCGAGGTTGCGGTCGTTCTTTCGGTGAATGTTGTACCTATTTGCTTGACTGTGTTGATGGATTCGAGACTCTGGCTTTCTTTCATTGCTAGGCAAAGGACAAGACAAACAACAATATAATCCAGAGTAAGAGGATGAAAAAAGCAAGCTTGACCATTTGAATAGACGCAAGTCCCGATCTACGTTTATTGGATTCACCCGAAGGGTCGTCCAAAGAGACGTTCTCGGTTGCGTATGGTCTTTTGCTCAGCCCGAGGTTCGAACCTCGAGTACTATGACGCCCACTCCGGGGAAGTTAGCATGTTTCCATGCCCACTCGACTATTGCTGAGCTACTCGGCACCAGGGTATGAACTTCTAAGAAATATATATCTTAGCTGCGAGGTCTGGTTGGTAGCGGGTGGGGCAGTTTGCGTTGGTTTCGGACGGAGTGAGCAAGTTATGAGAGCATACCTGGTCTCTATACACTTCCTTGCTGTTCTATACTCGTATACGCATGGTCCAACTTGTACACTTACAACTGTTTGCGAACAGCTCTATTTCCTGGGAGTGCAACTTCCCAAAGTATTTCGTGCAGATACTCTTTGTCCTTATGAACCTCAAAGTGTGCCCCTCTTGCACATGTTGATGGCCGTGTGAGCCGAGGCAAGCAACAATGTTCGTGAAGGATGATTTGAAAGATCTCGTTAGAAGGGTCCAAATGGCAGTGTCATGCTTCGTGGGCGAGAATTGCTGGATTGACATGCGCCATTCCGGTTCCAAAAACACCTCCCTCCTGTCTGATGCTGTGACAAAGGTGGTACTGCTGGTCATCCACTGGTCATCGAATTGATCCGTGCCTTCGAATGCGCCTGAGTATCTGGAGATCGACTGGAGACTGCATAACTAGTGATTTAATGGAACGGTAAACCAGACCATTGCTTTTTGGAGACTTGAAAAGTTTATCAGAAATAGCACGCCACAGGCGAATGATCGCCACGATCGAATATCGACATCAGCATTGAAAGGGCTTCGAGACGTATCATTGGAATGTGGTTGGTATTACGACCGCTTGACGGAGCTTTTCTTCTTGAGGGGCGAGTATGTTTGAACGTCCTCCGATATGCTGTCAAGATCAACAGGATCCAGAGTAGCGCTTACATGAGCGTAAACCGACCGATTGGAGTTGATGAAATCGTTGGCGACCCTCTCAGCAGCCCCGAGACCCTTTTCACGTAGAGCATCTCTGGTCCTGAGCAGAGCTTGGTAGTGTTCCTCGTCCTTGTCGAGACCACGGTTTGCGTCCTTGGCAGTGATTTTTTTCTCGTCCTCGTAATCCTGGAGCTTTCGACTGGACTGAGACAATTGACGAGTGACGACGTCTGAATCGCCGGGTTGCCACTCAGGGTATGGTTCTTCCTCGTAATCCTTGAGGTGCTTCCTGAACTCCTCATATTGCTCAACAACATCTTTCCCGATGGTGGCTACAGTCTCGTCATGTCTCAAGCGTTCTGTAGAGATATATTTGTTCTGCCGTAATGCGGTTTGAACGCCCTCATCCACGGTGGACTTGGGTTTATAGAAACGATCGAAGCGATCCAGGAAGTCGTCTAGGTCGGCATTCAAAGCAGCTGCGGTAGAGCGTTCGTGCTTGCGCAGGCGGCGGATGATGTCCACATCTTGACTAGAGCGAGTGTCGGCAGTTCCTTGGAAGGACCACGGGCTGGTTGAAAAGTTACGCGCAGAGGTGATTATACTTGGTGCACGCCAGCGCGCAGTTGTTAGCTGGATAGAGGCGCGCCCGGACATGGCGAGTGAGACCTCTCGATTGATTGCACAAGGTGAAGCAAGATAGATGCTCCATGTAGAGCGGCAACCGAGGTTTACCCAAGGCCTCACACATTCGGAAAGGACCGTGGACGAAGTCGAGCGTTAGCGTCGAAAGGCGGGGCTTGGCAAAGACGCACTTTTTGGGGCTGGCAAACAGACAGCAGCCAGCGCCGACGAGAAAAAGCTCTCGCCCTACCCACAACGCGCCCCGCGACCCGACTCTGTGTATTCTCAGCGTCAGCGTCTACAAGCCAACATGTCTCGCTTTTTCTACGGCAGCGACAGCTCCAGCGAGTCCTCTTCCGACGAGGAGGAGCTTTACAGCGAAGAGGAGGAGGCACAGAAGCCCGAAGAGGAGTCAAGCGAGGAAGAGTCTGAGGACGAGGATGATTCGGATTCCGATTCCAGCGATGAGGAGGGTGGCAAGACTGGTGCCAACCGTTTCTTGCGCGACGAGTCCAGCGAGGATGAGAGCGACGAGGAGGACGACCGCACCGTGGTCAAGAGTGCAAAGGACAAGCGCTTCGATGAGCTCGAGGGCACCATCCGCCTGATCGAGAACGCCCAGAAGATCAACGACTGGAGTGTTATCAACGACAGTACGTCCGCCAATGTCTTCACTACTCACAGTCCGAGATGGTGGCTAACATACATGTCCAGACTATGACAAACTCAACCGCCAGCTGCCTGTCCTCCAGCGCGACAACGATGGCAAGGCCCCCAAGATGTACATCAAGACCATTGCCGACCTTGAAACCTCCATGCTCGAGGCTCTGGAGAAGCAAAAGTCAAAGAAGATGAACCCCATCGCCGCCAAGGGTCTCAACGCCATGCGCCAGAAGATCCGCAAGAACAACCGTGACCACGATGCCGACATCAAGGCATACCGCGACAGCCCCGACGACTTCATGAAGGATGATGTTGTTGAGGAACCCACCGCTACCGGCCCCAAGAAGGCCAAGAAGGCTCTGCTGGACGAGTCCGTTGCTGGCGCTGACGACGACGGCTTCACCATGGTTGGTGCTGGCGGCAAGGCCATGACCTACACCCCCGAGGGTATTCTCAAGCACCTCCGTACCATTGTCGAATCCAGAGGACGCAAGAACACCGACCGCTTGGAGCAAATCCGCACTCTCGAGAAACTGCTCGATGTTGCTGCTACCGAGTACCAGAAGGCTCGCGTGCTCCTGACCCTTGTTTCGACCCGTTTCGACTTGACCAGCGGCAGCGGCAACACTATGGCACAGGAACAGTGGAAGTTGGTTCAGCAAGAACTTGCTGCTCTCTTGGCCCTTCTTGAGGAGCACCCTTACCTGGTTGTTATCGAGAGCGCCGAGGACTGGGAGGACGATGAGAAGCACCCCACCATCTCTTCCGACGAGACTTTCAAGATTCCCGGCAGCATTGTCTCCCTGGTTGAGCGCTTGGACGATGAGCTTACTCGCGTCCTGCAGCAAGTTGACCCGCATACCGCCGAATACGTCGAGCGTCTCAGTGACGAGGCTTCTCTCTACACTAACATTGTCCGCACTCAGTTGTACTGCGAGCGCCTAGCAAAGGACGAGAAACTCAACTTTGTCCAGGAGACCGCCAACCGCATTGCCATGCGCAGACTCGAGCACATCTACTTCAAGCCTTCGCAGGTCATTAACATCCTCGAGGAGAACGTCTGGAAGGCCCTCCCCTCATCCCTCGACTCCTCCATTACTCCCCGCTCCGCCGCTGGTGACAGCTCGACCCTGGTCACCGCCATCTGCACCTACCTCTACACTCACAGCGAGGGTATCATTCGCGCCCGCGCTATGCTTTGCCAAGTATACTATCTCGCTCTTCACGACCAGTACTTCAAGGCCCGTGACATGCTCCTCATGTCGCATTTGCAGGAGACTATCTCTGGATTTGATGTCAACACCCAGATTCTTTTCAACCGTACCTTGACCCAGGTCGGTCTCTGTGCCTTCCGCGCTGGTCTCGTCTACGAGGCTCAGAACTCACTCCAGGACATCTGCGGCTCTCAAAGACAGAAGGAGTTGCTCGCTCAAGGTCTGCAGATGCAGCGCTACTCTCAAATCACCCCTGAGCAGGAGCGTATCGAGCGCCAACGCCAGCTTCCCTTCCACATGCACGTCAACCTCGAGCTTCTCGAGTGTGTCTACCTCACCTGTTCTATGCTGCTCGAGATTCCTCTTCTTGCCCAGGTTGGCTCTTCGCCCGACCTCAAGAAGCGTGTCATTAGCAAGTCTTACCGCCGTATGCTCGAGTACCATGAGCGCCAGATCTTCACCGGCCCTCCGGAGAACACTCGCGACCACGTCATGCAGGCAAGTAAGGCTCTCGCACAAGGAGAATGGCGCAAGGCTGCCGAGTTCATCACTGCCATCAAGATCTGGGATCTCCTGCCGCAAGCATCTAAGATCAAGACCATGCTTGAGGAGCAGATCCAAGAGGAGGGTCTCCGCACTTACCTTTTCACCTACGCCCCCTTCTATGACACCCTTGCCATTGACAAGCTCGCCTCGATGTTCGAGCTTTCTGAACGCAAGGTTTCTGCCATTGTCAGCAAGATGATCAGCCACGAGGAGCTTGCTGCTGCCCTTGACCAGGTCAACGGAGCCATCATCTTCAGAAAGGGTGTTGAGCTCAGCAGACTGCAGAGCTTGGCCCTTACCCTCAGCGACAAGGCCAGCGGTCTCATCGAGAGCAACGAGAAAACTCTGGAGCAGAGAACACAAGGCACTGCCAACGCCTTCGAGAGACAAGGCGCACAGAGAGGTGGCAGAGGCGGTGCCAGAGGTGGCCGTGGAGGCAGAGGCGGCGGCCAGGGCATCAGAAGAGGCGGTGGTGGTTTCCAGGGCGGTGTTCTCGGCAATGCCATCAGATCTTAAGCGTTTGATGGCAATTCAGTGGATGTTGCGGATGGGTCTGGCGTTCTTCTCATAGTGACACATTTTCTGTACGTTACCCCAAGCCTTCTGGTGGATTTTGGGAAACGCACAACGACATCAAAAGCCGGGACAGGATCGCAATGTTGTTTCGTTTTCAAGTTTTCCTCTTTATCTTATCCCCCTAGATCGCACGATGCAATGGCAAAAAGAACGTACCTACTTCAGAGACTCGAGTTTGTTGTGTTGAAAATGTCTAATTTGTGGTAAAGTTGTTATTGATGAGATTTCTAGAGTCTGCCATCGCAATTGATGAGTAAAGCAGAATAACCCAAGGAATGATTGTTGTGATTGTGCAATGCTACAGGGGTAGAAACATAAATGCGTCATTGCGCGGGAGCACAGAGAGCTTCACAGATTGTTTAGTATGCAAGGCGACGACTTGAATGCAATCAAGGCTGAATCGACATCTCAAATGGCTGGTCGATTATCAAAAGATTGGCAGGATTAATTTAGGAGAAATTGATTAAATAACAGGCGCGTATGGAAGTGAAGGATGGCGTAAATGTCGGCGTGGGTGGGGTCGGTCGAGGCAGCTGTTCGTGAGCGTTGACACCCGACTTGAGCGAACTCCTGTCGTTGACGACTTGGCAGAAGGTCGCAACAAGTACTCAGACGTTCGCGGCGCATGCCAACATTCGATCGAGAAGCTCTCTGAAGCAGGCGCGATCGTGCAAACTTGGACGGGCAGCGAGTTCTTGCTCTGTCGTTGATCGTCTCACCCATCCTCTCATCCGTCCCATTCCTCGCAGAGTCAGCCGTCATCACGCCGAAGGCTAGCACTGCAAACAGCAGTGATGGATTCGCAACAGCAATCACAGCAGCAGCAGAGTGCGGCGCAGTGGCATAGCGCAATGGCGTCGCAGCAACAAGCGCCCGCTCCCAAGTACGAAGCTTACACATCACTGCCACGCCAGGCGCGTCCGTCGTCGCAATCCAACAACGGCGACACGGACGGTGACAGAATCATGGAAGACGCCGACCCTTACAACAGGAACAAGTACAGCTCGGCCAGAACACCCACCCAGAAGCTGGACTCGAATGCCGCTCGTCGCTATTCTCCCATGAACACCTCGCCCTACTTGACGAGCTCACCCACGCGCCAAATGTACTCGTCGCCGACCCAACCGCGTCCGAACCAGCTCCCTCCCATTCAATCAAACGCCGACTTCTATCCCTCACCCTTCAATCAGAGCGGTCCTCAATCTCCCCGTCTGCCTCCTCCATCCCAGTCCGAGCCACCCACCCGCGGTCCTGTTCCCGTCTTCACCAAATGCGATAACGTCGCCGACCTGCAGCCCCGAGTCAATGGCCAACCTCCATTCCGTAGAGCCAACCCCGAGGGAGGTTTCATCTCTCCTTTGCACGCCTTGACGACACAATTGCCAGCAACATACAGAATCTGCAATCCCAACTTCCAATATGAGAGTTCGAGAAACCCACGCAGAGTCCTCACAAAGCCCTCCAAGGGTTCGAAGAATGACGGCTATGACAACGAGGACAGCGATTACATCCTGTACGTCAATGACATCCTCGGCAGTGACGACACCAACAACAAGAATCGCTACCTCATCCTCGATGTTCTGGGTCAAGGTACCTTTGGCCAGGTCGTCAAATGTCAGAACCTCAAGACGCAGGAGGTCGTTGCGGTCAAGGTGGTGAAGAATCGTACTGCATACTTCAATCAGAGTATGATGGAGGTCTCTGTTCTGGACCTGGTAAGCAACAAGCAGCTGTCGCTTAGACACACTCGCATTGGCTAATCACAGACTCACAGCTCAACGGCCGTATGGACAAGAACGACGATCACCACATCCTCCGACTCAAGGACACATTTATCCACAGACAGCACTTGTGTCTAGTCTTCGAGCTGTTGTCTGTCAACTTGTACGAGCTCATCAAGCAAAATCAATTCCGAGGATTGAGTACCACTCTTGTGAGAGTCTTTGCCCAGCAACTGTTGGCCGGCCTATGTTTGCTCAGCAAAGCCCGCCTGATCCACTGTGATCTAAAGCCAGAAAATATTCTGCTCAAGAAGTGTGTCTCCTCCATGCCCTTGCTACCTTGCAGTACAGCTAACAGCCATACAGTCTGGAAAGTCCCATCATCAAAATAATCGATTTCGGGTCGGCCTGCGATGAGCGCCAGACAGTCTATACCTACATCCAGTCACGCTTCTACAGATCTCCCGAGGTACTGCTAGGCCTACCCTACTCGGCCGCCATCGACATGTGGTCTCTGGGCTGCATTGTTGTCGAGCTTTTTCTCGGCCTGCCTCTGTTTCCAGGCTCGTCCGAATACAACCAGGTGTCAAGAATTACAGAAATGCTGGGCCTTCCGCCTACATGGATGCTAGAAGTCGGCAAGCAGTCTGGTGAATTCTTCGAGAAAGCACACGATGAGTTTGGTCGTAAGACATACCGCCTGAAGCCAATGGACCAGTACTCAAGGGAGCACGGCACTAAGGAACAGCCTAGCAAGAAGTACTTCTCGGCCACGACGCTCCCTGAGATTATTCGCAACTACCCCATGCCGCGTAAAGGCATGAAGCAAGCCGAGATCGACCGAGGTATGTCTTCTTTGGTGAAACTTATCGCAGACCACTAACATGTACCAGAAATGAACAACCGAGTCGCTTTCATCGACTTTGTGCATGGCCTATTGAACATCAACCCCCTGGAGCGATGGACGCCACAACAAGCTCGAACCCATCCTTTCATTACTCAGTCAAAGTTCACCGGCCCCTTCCAGCCTGGAATGCATCTCAAGTCCACTACATCGCGCTCGCCTGCTCCTGGCGTTCAACAACAGCAACAGGCAGAAGCTTTGTCAAAGCAACGTGCTCAAGCTGCTCAGCAACAACAGCACCAGCAGCAGCAGGCTCAATCTGCTGCCAATGCTGCTTATGCCGGCATGCACATGCAACAAGGTCCCCCTGGGTACCCAACCTCTCCTCATGCTCAGCAATCGCCCATGTACTCCAACATGTACACTCCCACACAACAGCAAGCCCCGCCACCTTACCCCTCGGCCGCTGTCCCCAACGTTTACAACCAAGCGCCAATGCTGCAGCAACCTCCGCCAACTGCCACCATGCACGGCCAACAGGCGCAGCCACATGGCTACCAACACAACCAGCCTCAGTCATCTCTGTACGCTCAAGCGACGACGCGAGCTGGCCGCCAACGTGCATCAACTATGGATTTGGCAAACGGCATTCCCTCGACTTTGCAACGAGTCGCAACTCACCTCGACCCCAACGCACCTATCCGCTTGCAGCCAAGTCCAGCCTACTACCCTCCACCCAACGAGCAAACGGGCGATGTCGGCAATGTTGGTGGCAGGAGACGCATGAGCAGAGGACCAAGAGATGCTCGAAGCCAGACAAATTTCGTCCGCCAGTTGGAAGATCGCACTTTGGAAGAAGGGTGGACCGGCGGGAACAACGGCGGCTCTGGCGGAGGCAGCTGGGCCTGATGAGCCCGAAAGACCTGGACACATTGATTTTGTTTTCTCTCTTTTCTTTGCAAGTGTAACACGAACCTATCCAACAATAACAACGACCCGAAGTCATGGCCTGTCAAACGAAGCGGCTCCTCTACGCTTACGGTTATCTCACGACCCAGGACGTCTATCGCCTCTGGTCAAACTGGATGACCCGAATCTCCAACATCTCCCGGGTCCAAGCATCCTTCCCTCCGTACCCCTAAATTGAATGTTGGGCCCCTCCTGCTAGGGGTGGCTCTTTCTGACTTGAGTACTGCTTTTGGTGTATGAGTGTTCGATTAGGATGGAATCAGAATGGAAGACGAATAGGTGTTCACAAACGAGCTGGACACATTGGACAAAAGGGGCTGGGTCGTCATGAGGAAGGATTGAAGGACGGCCCATGACAGTTGAAGAGATGGGAAGAACAGGAAAGGAGAGACACACCTGTCCAAGCAATTCGGTTTTTTTTTATGCAGACCATCTTTTCCGAAGAATCCAACAAGAACATGACAGAAAAAAGTGATTTTTCCTCTTCTTTTCCCTTATTTTCCCTTTTGTAATTGCCTCTTGATGTTTTTTTCTTCTGACCTCCGTCGTCTTCATTTCCCTCTATTGATTCCTTCGTAGATGGGTTTCAACAACAACGAATGCAACTAGACGACCAATTTCCATCGCCATCACACGCCTCGTGCTCTATTATAATTCTTGCGATCCGCGAATGTTATTCCAAAAAAGGGGGGGGGGGGAAAAGAAGAAAANAAAAAA
>JGI24891J29808_1000234_pt1 | contig 54177 bp, 44 predicted proteins | sample FreactcultuFSWF8_FD_29808 | JGI IMG/M metagenome (IMG submission 29808)
ACGCGCATACGATTATGGACAAGCAATCGGCAGCTCCATGGTGCGCCGAGCCGGCGCCATGGCCGCGCGTTGCGACGACTTTGTCGGCGAAACAGCAATCTCGCTATCAAGTGGATGCTTGGCTTCGCAAGAATTCACGGTAAGAGTGGTTCAGATTCAGTCGAGTCGCGGAAGGTACTGGTCAGTGGTCAGTGGTCACTGCGGTGAGGGCTGTTCCCTGCTCCCTGCTTCTTCAGCCCTGGCACGTCAGCGATGGTGGACCTGAGGCAGGACCAATCGACATGGGCCTCGATTGCTGTTTGTTGTCTCTCCCATGTCTCTGTCTTCGTTCCTTCCCTTGACCCTTGACGCTCCCTCTACGCTGCTGTTGAGAAGTCGCAGACACGTACGGAGTGGGTTGAGGCGGCATCATGTACACTCCCCTCAGCATTGGTCGATCGAGCAGCCGGTATAGGCACATCGCTGCTGTCGCCATACTGTTTCTTATCTCGATTCTGTTGTATACACTTTCCTTCCCGTCTGGCCAGCCTGTCCCTGAACGTGTTCCCTCTACTACGACTACTTCGTCCTCGGAAACATCGCAGCCTGATGCTCGACCCTCATCCGTGAGACCAACTTCTTCCTCAAACGACACAACGACCAGATTCCGAAGTCAACGCGTGCCATGCAAAGGTCCCAGAGGGAAGCTCATGTCAGAGAGCTACGACGACCAGATCCACCCATCGCATTACAGAAACCTTACATACCCGCCCCCTCTCAGTGGCTCGTATGAAGCCCTCGACCTCGACAAGTCCTGGCTCACTGCTGCAGAGAGATATGGCCCCTATGGACTAGGAGAAGAGGAGGAGAATTACACAAGAAGTCGAGTTGACTGGTCTACCGTCAACTGGGCCGACCTACAAAACGCCTGTGCCGAGTCCAACCACGAACGCCTTCCCGATGCCTACGCTTTCGATCACGGTCGTCCGAGGTTCGCATACCGCAACAGATCATGGAAAGAGAAGTGGCTTCCCTCTTCGTTGACCTCACCTAAGATCAACCCGAGGCCAGAAACCGAGAAATACCACCGTTCGGCCATCGTCATCCGTACCTGGTCCACGTACAAGTACACTCCTGAGGATATGTGGAACTTGAGATCGCTGGTCGCAGAGACTACTCTTGCGACGGGCGGAGAGTATGCTGTTTTTCTCCTAGTCGATGTGAAGGATCAAGAGGCTGGAATCTTCACAGATCCGGAAGCATACGATCGCGTTCTACGAGAAGCCGTCCCGCCGGAGCTTCAAGACATAGCAGTCCTTTTCGACGACTCCTTGCTGGACAGCTGGTATCCCGATGTCGTCGAGCACCTGGCCATCATGCAAATCATGCAGCCCTTCCAAATATTCGCACAGTTCTACCCGGAGTTCGATCACTACTGGCAACTAGAGGTCGACTCACGCTTCTTGGGACATACCGGAAATATGCTTGACAAGCTGTCCGACTTTGCCAGGAATGAACCTCGCAAGCAAGCTAGAGAAAGAGCATCTTGGGCATACATGGCTGATTATCACGGCTCGTACGATGACTTCTTCAACGCCATTGACAACGTACTTGATGGCGATTCCTCGGTGTGGGGACCTATTGACATCCACGATATTGATCCCATTGGTCCCGAACCACCTGTCGATGATCCGCGCGAAGATCACTTCTCCTGGGGTGTCGGTGAAGACGCTGATCTCATCCTTCTCAACACGATGGAAGATGCTTCTCGCGACGAGGACTGGCTCTTCAAGGGTTGGCAACATGGTTTCTCAATGGGAACCAAGTTGCCCATCTTCGTGTCGGTCGTCGCTCAAGGTCGCGCAAGTTGGAACCTCTTGAATGCGGTTCATCATGCCCAAGCACACGCAGGCATGCGCATCCCTTCTGAAGCAACTCTTCCCAGCTTTGCTCTCTGGCACGGTCTCAAGATTAGTGGCATACCTCTCCCTGTCTACCAATGGCCAGCGCGTGAACGTCACGAGATGGAGTTCGCTCTCAACGGCGGCGGCTTGGATGCTTTCCCCGATGGCATCGCTAATGGCCCTGCACGTTATCGCGGCAGCTCGATGGGCTTCTTCACAAATGGCATGACCTGGCAATGGTGGACTACTCTCCCAGAAGATTTGGCAAACCCTTGGTATATCAATGAAGTCGACAATCCGATATTGCCGGATATGTTGTTGAACGAAGGTGGTCACCTTTACGCGCCCAATATCATCATACATCCTAGAAAGACCAACGGCAAGAAGCCTAAGCATTATGGGCAAGAAGACGACAGTGACGAGGAGTAGATGCTCTTGGTTTGGATTCTCTTTTGCATTTCGATGCCTCTCTTGGCAGTCACGACTCATGGTTCCTGTTTTTGTTTTTCATCGTGTCTTATTTTGCATCGAAGCACGATTCTGGTCTATTGCGCATTTCAGCTTGGGAAGCGGGAGTTTTTGTTTGGCAGGCTTATAGTGAAATAGAATAGCGGAATGATATATCATCCGAACTCTTCATCCAGAACTAAGCTCTCAGCCTCCCAAATGGTGTTTGAAAAGCAATCTTATCAAAAGGCAGGATAGTTTTTCAAAGATGGACAAGATTTCCACGGAGAGTGAGAAGAATCACGCCCTTCTTAGAGGACGGTCATTCGAGCCCCAAAAACCAATCTCGCTTTTTCCACATAGGTACACAACTCTCTAAACTATCTTGCACCCAAAAGAGAGCAAGGAGAAAGCAAAAGAAAAGCTCCCTCCTACCCCATTGCTCCGCAAGTCCTCCTTCACTGACAAGATGACGAAAAACCTAAACGCATCTCTTGAGCGTATGGGTTAAGATGACGGGAGAGTTGAACAAAAAAAGTGGTATGAATATGGGAAAACAAAAGTGTGGATGTATTCAAGAAAATATATTTGTACAGATTTTTCGGAAAGTAGCTTGTGTCGAAACGACGAGATGTTGTATCGAGTAAGTAGGAAGAAAAGACTCCCGATGTCTCGTGGTGGATAATAGATGTCTATGCGCAAATAAACAAGACCTCTTTTTGTATCCTCTCTCGAGAAGGAGAATCCCAGATATTCTTAGCATAACAGTCACATCCCCAGATCCACGTGTCATTTTTTTAGTAAACAGTAGCCAATTTACTACGTCTTCTGAGCAACGGACCGAAGAAATAAAGAATATACACCAATGCGACCAGACCCAGTGAAATAAAAGCCAATGTGGCAAACGCCCAGGTGGAACTCATGTTTTCAAACATGGCGACACCGGCGTGACACATGGCTGCCGCGATCAAGAATGACGGGATCAAGAAGGCGGCTACAGCGGATCCGGCGACATTGCTGTAGGTATCGCCGAGGTAGTTCAACATGCCCAACCAGAGCAGTGGGTCGCAGAAGCCGAGCACACCTCCGGCGACGATGGGGGACCAGTAAGATGCGTGGCCGTTGGAGGTGAAGGCGAACCAGAAGAGGGTGACGGGGAATAACCAGACGGTGACAAGGGAGGTCAAGAAACGGGCTTCAGGACGATGTTTACCGTGCTTTATGCGGTCTTTGCGGAAGAGGTAGGTTTGGACGGGGACGAAGATGAACATGCAGGTGACGCCGACGCAGAAGTTGAGGTATGAGAGACTGGCGCCGACGTAGCTGAGACCGTTGTTGTCGACGAAGACGGCGAAGACACCATCAAGGTAGAGGAAGAGAAGGCTAGAACAGACACAAATCAGTATGCAATTCCAGGAGCGGGAAAAGGGCACAGGTGCTGCTCACCCATAAGCGAATCCATTGTAGAAGCCGAGGAAAATAACGATGGGTTCGGTAAACATGATGCGCAATGCCATTGTCAATACAAAGCGGATCTCCTGGAAGACATTGACCTTGGTCAACTCGGCAGCGACGATCTCGGCGTTGGGGTCGTGAGTGTCGCGCTTCTTGACTGCTCTTGCAATGACGACGGAGGGTAGTGTCTCGGGCATGAAGCACATGACGAGTGCGAATGCGCCGCCCCAGATGATGTTCATGTAGAAGACTGACGGAGCTATGTCAGCAAGATGAGAAAAGTAGGAGGTAGGCTTCAATGCGTACTCCAGCGCCAACCCATGCTTGAGTTGATCCCAATCCATTCACCAATTGGCGATCCTATACTTGCTCCGTAGTTGGAACTGAGCACGAAGAGTGCCATTGGTTGACCTGCACCATCTTGAGCCTACACATTATTTGTAAGCATGTGTGCGTACAATTGATGCTGACATTCAACCACATACACCGAAAAGATCAACGATAGTTCCAGCAACGTTGGAAAGAGCGGTAGAGCCAGCAACACCGACCAGGAAACAGAAGATTATCAACATGGGCAAATTGTACGCCAGGGCACAGCCAATGTTGAAGATAGCATAAACCAGGATAGATCCAACATAAACCCATTTGCGGCCACCGAGATCACTCAAAGGTCCAAGGAAAACAGGTCCAACAGCAGTTCCGATGATAAACATCGATTGTCCCAGTGTGACAACTTGCGTCGTGCTAGGGAAGCGTTCCTGGATGAAGGTCTCCACAGAGACGTACATGGTCGAAGTCATGGTAACATAGACCTGTAGTAAACAGTAGACAGTGATGACTCCCCATTTCTTCCATAATGACCAATTGATAGGATGTGCTTCGTCCGTTTCCCGGATCTTCTCCAAAACATCCAAAGGTGTTGTGTTGGAAGCTCTGCGAGCCTCCAGATCCGATTGAAGAGGTTCACTGTGAGCAGAAGAAGGCGCAGACCCGCCTTTCTTCTCCTGTTCCGCCAATACGTCGGCCATGATTTCCCTTGGAGTTTTTGTGCAACGCACACACTACAGGCCCGAGAGGGGGAAAAATTCTGTTTGCCGTTGCGATCCGGGACCAGGAAAGACCAGTGAAGGAAACCAGGAATTGGAAGTCGTTGTTTTCAGGAATCTGTCGAAAAGGCAAGAGAGACCGAAGGAGTCACACTCTTGTTGTTTCTCTCACAGCGCGCACAGATGGCGGTTTGCCCGGTTGACAAGGCTACAAAATTCACATTTCGTTCTTCTGAATAATAATTAGTGCCTGCACGGATCAAGAGGTGGAAAACGGGGACCCTGACGACAATGACGTTGGGTTTGGGCCAAGCCGAGGCTTAAGCGCGCCTTTCGTTGCTTGACATGCGGCTTTGTTTTCGAGGCTTTCGCAGAAGTCAGGATGTCGCATTGGATTGCTTCAAGATACTGCGTTTTTAGAAATAGCTTGCCGAGGGTCAAACAGCATATATTAGCAAGATCATGCGCGTGGCAAGTGAGGAATCTTCTTGCTGTCCAGCGAGCATTTCGATGCCAAGAAAAGATGAAGCCGAGATTTGCGTGATGGTCCAAACTCTGTCTGGTGATTATTTTTCTTTTCTTTCTCCTAAAACTTGGAAGGCCTTGGAGGACCGGGCGAAATAGGAGTGTTTAGTTTTTTGTCATTGACTATGAACCATCTATATACTATCAACTATCCTTGCTCTATACATCAACTGCTTACTCGAAATCCGCCTCATCCATGTTGCGGATGAAAAGAGAGAACCACTTGACAGTGTTGACGTGGTTCTTGATAGAAACTCTCTCGTCGACGGTGTGGATGTTGCCCAGGCCACTGGACTCGCCATCGTAGCCAGGAGCAAAACGGAAGATGTTGCGAGACAGATCCCAGTAGTACTTGGTGTCGGTGTTGCCGGTCATGATACCAGGAGCCACAATGACCTCGCTGCCATACAGAGCACGGATGGAACCCGATAGAACGCTGTAGGCAGTCTCTCCATCGACAGAGGTAGGAGTAACAGGAGCAGGCTCAAGAACGTGTTCGAAAGCGGAGAGCGAGATGGATGAAGGCGATTCGGTAGTGTTGTCGAAGGAGTGCAGAGCAAGCCCGTACTTCTTTGCGACCTCCTTAGCGAGACCAGCAATCTTGGCGTGAGCATCGGCAGGGTGCTCTCCAACGTTGATGCGGTGGTTAACAATAGCCTGGACGCGCTCAGGCAGAGCATTCACTTTCACGCCGCCACCGATAACATCGACAGCAATCGAAGTCTGCATCAGGTACTGGATAGCAGGACCGGCTTTGGCTGCTTCGGCGGCGAGTGAATCGGGCTTTGCCTTACACTGACCCTGAGCCTTGTCGAGTAGCTTGCCGAGCTTCTTGGGGAACTCGATTGCGTGCTCAGCACCACAGTAAAGCTGACCGAGGTAAGGGTTCTTGCCGTCAAGACGGAGTGGGTACTTGTCAGCCTCAATAAGGGTGATGAGCTCACTCATGACACCGATAGCAGTGTGGTCTGGAGGGATACTGGAATGGCCACCAGGCATACGAATAGTGATCACGACATCGGTGTAACCCTTCTCGGCAACACCAGGAGTCGCCATGGTGACACCCCATTCGTCGGAGATACCAGCACCCTCATCAACGATGACAGCAAGAGAGTCAGGTCCGTAACGTTCAAGAATGAAGGGTGCAAGAGTGCCAGCACCCTGACCGCCGCTAATCTCCTCATCAAAGCCGAACGAAAGCAGAACGGTTCTGGTGGGAACGAAGCCAGCGTCAAGCAGCAGTTCAACAGATTCGAGGATAGCAATAAGCTGGTTCTTGCAGTCAGATGAGCCACGGCCCCAGATCTCCTTGCCGTCAAAGAAGCCAGACCACGGCGGGTGAGTCCATGCATCAACGGTAGCGTCGGGGACAGGGACAGTGTCTTGATGGGCCATGAGCAGAGTAGGCTTCAGCTTAGCGTCCGAGCCCTGCCAAGTGTAGACAAGACCATGAGTGTTGACCTTCTCGACTTTGAGGTGCTCATAAACCAGAGGGAAGGTCTTCTCCAGATATTCGTGGAATGGGTAGAAGACTTCCCAGCGCTTGTCATCACCGACCTTGCCTAGGTCATCGAAGGACTGGGTGTCGATTTGAACAGCTCCTGAAAGACGTTGGATGGAAGAGTTTTGGAAAGCGGGCGATTTGAGGTAGGCGTCCATGTTGACAAGCTCATCGGTCTGTTGGCTAGGCACGAGAGGCTCGACCTGGGGACATTGCGACTTTTGGTGGTGGTGCTTGCCATGCTTTCCGTGCTTCATAGGAAGCTTAGGTACAACGAAAGTCCAATGCAGAAGCGCTACCAAGGCTGCGCATGCTGCAATCTGTTGCACATGTCAGTCTCTTGATCCAATAGGAAATCAGTAATTCGCTACGACACACAAGTTTGACGGTTCCCCAACGTGAGCTCTTCTTCGCGTGTGCACGCTGTTCGAAGCTACCATTCGTGGTCGGGAGAGACCCGATAAGTTGTTGCTTCTCATCCATTTTGTCAATTGGTTTCCCGCACGTCAGAGATTGGAAGGAAGAGAAAGAACAAGTATTGGGAAGCAGCAGAGGCTGTGTACCTTATATCATCATCCACCCCGCAAATGGCACGACCTTCTGCTTTGGTGCAGGAAGCGGGTTGGAGATAGGCCAAAGATAGCCGAAGCAGCCGATCACTTGGTAGGGACACCCGCCAACCATCGCTGACAGAGCGCATCTTGCGTGGATACGAAGGCAACTTAGCTCACTTTCCAAGGTCAAACTGTATCAGTTCATACATCTGAATAACACGAAAAACTGCAAAGATGTTTGACTGAGTTGAGGACATTATTATGCATGTCAGGCTTGGTTGCGAAATGCTCCAGGCGCTGGGGGTAAACCACGCCAAGGGTTTCGTTATCAGCTCCTCTCTCAATTCGATTCCTTCGATCCTTCGATACTCAAAATGTTCTCCTCATCTTTTGCTGTGCGATCAGTACCGTACAGCATGTCTTGGACGTATCAATGATCTTTTGAGGCTCCAGTCACGTGGAGCTCACGACCGAAAGATACAAAACACTGCAAGTGGTACTCGAGTCGCTGTAAGTGGCTCTCGTCAGAGGGGTCTGATGCTCGATATTGATATCTATTGACAGCCAAAAGTTTGACCAACTACCTCACAGGAAGTTAGGCTGCCTTGATGGTCTCGTATTTGCCTTCTTGGGTTGTTTCGGCAGACGGGCCGAACAATCTCAACTTCCAGTCAATCTGTAGCGAATCGAAGTATAAGATTCCGAGAGAATTGGATACCGACAGCATAGTTCTCGAGTTCGAATAGGAATTTGTACTAAATGGTAGTGTCAAGAAAATCTTAAATATGGGTTTGGTCGACCTTTGTGACGCGATCTTGACAAGCTTTTTGCGGAGTAGGGAGAATGTGGATTTGACTGCAATTGCCGGGTCGGAATATGGTTCAAGGATATACATCTCGAATTCCAGCGTCTGCAGATTTCCCCATTGTACCTGATCAGAGCCTAGAAGGCAGGGTATCGTTCGTAAGCATTGGCCGGAAAAGCACATATACGATCGTACTTTGACGTGACGGATGAGGGCTTGGGACGCGCCAATACCAAGAAAGAAGTTGGAGTCCTTAGGTTGCGACACAACGAAGATATTCTTTCCGTAGAATACAAGGGACGCTTCATGGTAGACTTGACGACAGCTTCTCAGGAATTCGGTGGCTGGCGTACGTTTTGGTTCGTCATCGCAGAGGCGTGTTCAGTCGCCTCGAGGGAGGCCTTCGCCATTGCTGATCGTGATGTGGTGTCCTGGATTGGTGAAAAGGTGGAGGTAGATCAGGTCGCGGAGCTCTCGAGGTAGACCGAGGAAGTCGAAAACGCCAGAAGGTTGTACTATAGTCTTTCTGATGGGCTCTAACTCCATGAACGGGTCGGCATCGTTGAGATCAGTCTTGGGCAAAACAAGACGCGACGTATTTGAGATGTTGCAAAGGCCGAAAGATACAGGACCGCAAGAGTTTGTCAGAGTGAGGAAGATTTCTGCAGACACGTAGATAAGCATATTAGTCGGACGTACCTATCCAAGCACGTGGTCGGATCGAAGTGCGTCTGAGAAGATGGAGTAGGACTCCATAACATCGACATCTCTGCATAAATCTGTTTGGAAAGGTGAGTTTTATGGTCCGCGAGATCTTCCTGCAGCTCCACTGGAACCTCTTTAGAGATGTATATGACTTGGAGAAAAATTAAATATCGTAAAAATCTGATGTATCTTATGCAATCAGCAACCAGGCTGTTCCGCCCATCAAGAAAAGAAGAATAGCGGCAGTGATGGCGCCAGCACCAGCTTTGTCGCCCGTGGTTATTGTTGAGTATGTGATGGCCTGGCCATTGGAAGACGACGTGCCGCTCGTGCCCGTGCCTGCATTTGGGTCGCTCTTACTGGTACCACCAGAGACTGAAGTGTACGGCGGTTTCAATGACACAACATTCATCATATTTGCCTGGATGACGCCCAAAGCGCACATCTGCTCGCCTACGCCGTACGTGCCATCCCAAGTTGTGCTGTTCCATTCGCGGCCGCATGTGACCGAGTCGGATCCGCCATCGCACTGGCCAGCGGCGCCTTTAGCAGAAGGTGCCAGGTAATCAAAAATTCTGTCGTGATATTTGGGAACAAGTTGAGCAGTAACGGCCATCCATTGGGACAAATGAGCTTTGAAAGAGCGTTGATCGTTGTTGCAGTTTCCAAGAGGTTCGCAAGTGGTTTCAACCATGATATTGGGGCCCATGTTCGTAGGGAAGAAAGTGCTGACAGTCGTGTTCAGCATGCCGTCGATACGGGTCAACCAGGCTTGGTCTTCGGTCTATAGACAAAACAATTAGTCGAGTACACAGGGAGGTTAGCGGGGCAGACATACGTGGTTGTACATGTAAGAGAAACCAGCCAGGAAGACACCGTACGTGTAAGACCATTGCTCTTGGCTACCGTCAGAGCAGTTGTTCGTTGTGCTTGCACCATCCAGAATCTTATAGTCTTTGGCGTCCCACAGAGCCGAGTCCTCGTACCAGTCCCAGACCTTGTTGGCCCAGTCGATGTATGTTTGATTACCGGTGTAACGACCGAGGCGAGCAGCAAGCTGAAAAAGACCTCCATTGGACACGGAGTTTTTGTAGTTGTAGCCGACATTAAAGGAGTAAATCTGCCAGCGGAGACCTCCACCGCAGGAGGCAGTGTCCCATCGTTCGGATTGTTCGTTGAAGACTGCTTGTGCGAGCGACAGCCATGAGGGAGATCCTTCCGGGGGGTCTTCGAATCCAACTTCGGCCGCTGTCATTGCAGCAAAGGCCCAGAAGACTTGATCATCGTTTCCCTGCTCTGGTCAGCATCCATCGTGGCCAACGCTAGTTCTTTGTCCCGTACCAAGCTCTTGGTCTGATTCGCCGGCATGTAGTCGTTGTTCTCGCCAACCTGATGCAGCAGCGCTTGCTTGACCTCGGCGTTGTATGTTGTGTCTCCGGTGTAGTACCAGTATTCCACCATCTCGCCGAACATTGCGCCAGCTTCCCACCAATAGTATGGGTCTGGAAGGTTTCCGGGCACGTCTCCAGTGTTGTTACCCGTGTAGTACTTCATTAATCCGTGTGCGACTTGCGACGAGACCGATCTGATCGAAGCTGGAAACATCCTGGTCAGTTTGATTATCCAGGAGATGTCTTTGCTCCTCACTCACTTGCGCTCGTTACGTCCAGCGTCAGGGCACTGGTATAGCTTGTGCATAGACATAGCAATACTGTCTGCAAGAACCGTTGCGGTAGGGTTGAAGGTGCCATGATGGCACAGCAAAAGAATGTATGGGGTAAGGAGCGTGAGGGAGAGAAGGAGAAGGCAGATCAGAAACCAGGGCGAAGTAGCGGGCACTACTGTATTACTATACTTACATTTGATTTATGGTGATGGACAAGCGCCATACGACAAGCTTTGATCCCAAGGGTTCACCATCTCCCCAAGCCGGCATAAGGCGGCGTCACCCTGCAACAAGCGTTTCGTACCACGCATGCCAAAACGGTATCCTGTGCCTGCTGTTCTTGGGCCACGCGGCAGTCTCTGCCGGCCTGGAACTGGCAAACTTCTGAGTCGTGCTTTCATGCTCCAGCTCCATTCAGGAGGTGCATGTCAAACGACCTCTGGTCTTCTTGCTGTAATGTCCAGTTTGGATCGCTGACACGAGGCACCGTACCACCAACACGCATCTATACGGTTGGCAATCACGCATCGGGCAGTCATCTGTTTGACAAAAATTGAATGGTCGTCCGGGAGCCGGCCGTCAAAACTGAAACGATCTATTCGCGGCCCGTGCAGAGATCAACCCTCATCTCCGTTATGCCCGGCTGCGCCCCGTCGACACCAAAATCAACGACTATCTAATGCTTCCCCGTATTCTCCTGTGTTCGAGAGCCATGACATAATATGCAGGAGATTGCTCTACTCAAACTAGACGACACTAGAAGAAGAAGTGTGTGTCCTCCGAGAGCTATACGGTCAGTATAAATCAATAACGTATCCGATCAAAGTCGGTCTGGCTGCTCCTTCCCCTCGCCTTGATGGACTCGTGTACACATACGACGACCTACTCCTGAACAATCGATTCCAACACCGAAATCTAGTATCGCCAAGAATTAGGACTTGCTCGTGTCACAACGTTGTTTACATGTCTTTTCAATGCACGTCTTTCTGCCGCTCAACTACGATCTTGCAACATCTCCATCGCCGCGACACAAGCTTCTGAAACTGTGGCATTGTTGAGGCTGTATCATTTGAGCAGATATTTGCTTCCGGTCGATCATCCTCACTTCGGCAGTGGGATGGTGGCATAGCTGGCCATTGCCTTCTTGTTGGCCTCCGGGGTCATGACCTTTCCATCGCCAATGTATTTGGCCAACAACTTGAAGTAGTTGACATAGAATGCCGGAGTGAAGGTGTTGACAAACTTGGCCTGCTTGTCCGTCGGATTGGAGAAAGTATGAGGAGCTCTCACTGGCACGACGACGTAATCGCCAGCGTGCGCGTCGACCGTTTTTGTTGGCTCTGATGCTCTGGCTGTGTACCAGGTGAATCTGATGGTACCCTCGGTGACTTGGAGCAGTCAGCATTGAGCTCACGTCTTGCCAGCATTCTTTTCATATCGTACCCAAGAAGGTCTCATCATGCATCTCATGCCAATGAGGAGGTGGGCCGGAGGTGTTGGCAGGAACAGTCAATTCGACAGTGCCAATTCTGTTATCTGATCGATAGATTACGGTAAGTCTTGGGAATTATTTGGACGGCGATGGCGGATTTACCTGTCCTCGAGCCATCTTCCATAATCCTGATGGTCAACTGGCCCAAAGCGAATGTCTCGCCCTCCGTGGCAGGAACGAAGTTGATGGGAACCTGGGGAACCTCGCCCGACACGTCGGGACCTTCTGCTTCAATGCTTGCCATGTTGCTGTCTTTGTGATATATTGGAAGGCGCGGTTCTTTACAACAGCTTTCCGAGAAATATGAACAACAATAGATCGCTTGTTATATTTTGGTCAGCACTTGAGGTCAGTCAGCTCAACCAAAAGTGTCAGCATCATCCTCGGACCCCGCGTTCGGCAACCAGCCACCTCAAACTTCTCCGTCAACACGACAACGTCGCGATTGCTCGCTCGCCGTGTCTATCACGATGGTCTTCATTGCGCTGCACAACAGTGTTCTGAAAGAAGCTCTGACCGCCAATGCTTCCTCTCTCCTCATCAGCGACATGAGTGTGTTCCTGATGGCTGCCACGAAACTTAGCCCCTAACAAAAATGACTACCTTTGTCACAACTCTTGAATATTCAGCATCTGGAGTTCGAATACATCGATCACCAGATAAGGAAATGCCGTTGCTGATCTTGCTAAAGAACCACCTCTGATCTTATCAGTATTCATCGTTGACCCTGAATCTGGGCGCCCTCGGCGTAGGCCAAACCCCGCACCTCCTTCTGCGACAATCATCACAGGGATTCGTTGATAAGAGCGCCCTCGACCGATACCAGCCGTCGATAACCGGAGAGGACTATCAAGCTCGAGGGATAGATATCATGACCTCTTTTCCTAGACCGACCTCTTCTAGGAACCTTGTACCTAACCTGAGTATCATTATATTGAAAGCATGAATATCACCAAGCACAATCACTTCGTCTACAAAAGTACTTCTCATCCAAGACCAACTCTGGTTACCTGGCAATCGCTACGACATCATTCGTCTCTGGTTTCCAGGCACCCTGATGCTTCTTCCGAGCACCATCAGAAGCAACAGCAGTCACATCTCCACCGCATATCAACCGTGAACCTCCTTCGAAATATCTTTCTCGGCAAAGTGTTCACCTCTCCGTTCTTGTTCAAATATGGCGTGGCATGTCTGTCAAAGATAGCAAACTCTCGATCGGCGATCTTGGATCCAGACAAGAATGCATTGCTACGAGCATTGATCAAGCCGATGATTTACGATCACTTTTGTGCTGGCACGAACAAATTGGAGATCAAGAAGACACTGGACTATCTCAAAATCATGGGCTTCAAAGGCGTTATTCTCATCTATTCCAGAGAGATACCTGCTATGCCCGTAGAAGCACTGAACGAGCTGGAACCACTGACTCAAGATGAAGATATTGATATATGGCGAGACGGTAATGTGAAGACGCTGGATATGGTCGAGCCGGGCGACTATGTAGGCATAAAGTAAGTCCAACACCTGCGAAAAGTTATCAGCTTCTTACTTACAGAATCCCAGATTCACCGGCGCAGGTCCTCGAGTCGCACAGGCACTTGCTCAAGACAGAGATCCACCACCACAACTCTTAGACGCCATGTCTGCTATCTGCGAGCGTGCAGCAGCCCAAGGAAGCCGCGTATGGATCGACGCCGAACAACAAGTCTTCCAACCCACAATCGACCGCTGGACCGTCGACATGATGCGACGCTTCAACACAAACGGCCAAGCTCTGGTCTCGTTGACCCTACAAGCCTACCTCAAATCCGCCAGAAGCACAGTCGAGAACTTGCTACAACAAGCCCACACTGAGAACTGGACCCTCGGAATCAAATTGGTCAGAGGCGCATACATTGGCAGTGAAACTAGGAAGTTGATCCACGATACCAAAATTCAGACGGATGGATGCTACGACAGTATCGCAGCAGATCTACTCACCAAATCCTTCCCTGGTTTCGGCAAGCAAAATTTCCCTCATGTTGAGTTATTCCTTGCTGGTCATAACTCCGAGTCCATCCGTAAAGCCTATACACTTTACAAGGGTCTGTTGCAGAAGGGCGAAACACCTTCACCCATCAAGTTTGGACAACTACTCGGTATGGCCGACGACATCAGCTGCGAATTGCTAGCCATGGGCGAGAAAGCAGGACAGCAAGTTGAGAAAGATGCTTCTGCACCAATGGTCTATAAATGCATGAACTGGGGTAGCGTGAGAGAATGCATGCACTATCTGGTTCGCAGAGCGACAGAAAACCAGAGTGCGGCAAGCAGAATGGAAAGTACAGTTGGAGTCATGCAGAAGGAACTTCGTCGACGCATGGGCTTTTGAGGGGTTATGATCATGAGTCATTGCTAGGTTTTACGTATTTATGTTATGATGATGATGTTTTTCCAGTCGTGCTTAGTAGCTTTGAGCAGCAATGCCGTTTCCGAAGTTGGAATTGAGTCTAGTCATGGAAGAGCGCGAAGCTCTTTGGGAGGCTCGGAGAGTTTACACCGAGAGTGTAGCTCTGTGGACGTTTTGCTGGACAAGCTCAGGGCCGAAAACATCTTTGCGCATATGGAACGCTGGTCATGATGGTCGTGCTCGGCGGTTTCGAAAAGCAGGATCCGTGGAATCAGTCCGATGTTGCACAGGCATAATCGACACAGGCCCCATATTGAAACCTAACACCTGCCTCTGAGAAGCAAGACTGGAGTCCGAGAAGTCTCTCATTCAGATGAGCGCTAAATTCGACATTCCTGTGATCCATTGCGATGTTCAGTTCTTTGAGCTCAGGCAGTCGTCCAGCCTTGATCGAGTGCAGTAGTTGCTCAATCTGTGCCGGACATGGCTCATCACACCTACTGATGGTGAGAACCTCAAGCGAGGTAGGCAGGCTATCCTCAAACGCAGGACTCAACATGACCTGAAAGATCTCCATGGATCTGAGTTTCTCGAATGCTGATAGATCGCAGATTTGGGTTAATCCCACACCGCTTCTCCAAAATTAATGTGTAGTTGCAGTGTCTCGAGGGTTGCGGCTCGCTCTTTCAAGGCAGTCCAGAAGTCTTCATCGGGGTATGTATCGGTCAAGGTGATTTGTAAATGTTTCAAGCCTTTGGAGCTGGAGATCAATGCACCCAAGCTTAACATATCGAACGGACACTCTTGCAGTTCGAGTCGCTCCAGGTGACTTAATGGAAGTTCGACCCATTCGACCACTGAGTCCTGTCCATTGACGTGTTCGCACTGCAGTGACTGCAATGTTGAAACGGATAAGAGTCGCCCGATCCCTTCGAATCTAAGATCCTTGCTAGGATTGGTCTTGAGGACAAGGTCCCGGAGATTTGGGAAGATGCCTAGTGGCGTAGTCGGGGATTGGGAGCGGAAGCCTGTGTCAACCTCAAGATCTAAATGACGATACACTATTGTTTTCGACGATCGAGGTCCAAGCATCTGTTCGCACAGGTCGTGGACGATGATACCAAAATCAGCGTCTGAAGAGCTCAACTCCAGCCGCATGAGATTAGGGACAAGCGTGAAGAGCAGAGCAATCTCTGCGTTAGCGAAGCAGAGTCGGAGACCCTCGCGCCAGTAATCTTGCCATACTTCTATGCGGTCGAGATCGTCGTCTCTGCTGGCCCATTGTCTGACTAACTCTGGTGGCGGAGGTGGTATACGGTGAGTGGATTCTACTAACAGATCTGTTGTCACAGGGTCGAGAGGAAGATGCGTGGTATTGAGACTATACGTTTGGTCGTTGTCCTGGAAGGCGTCGAGTTTCATAGACTTGACACTAGCTGCAAGGTCCGGCCTGTGAATGAGTGTTTTGATGAAGCTTTCGGTGCGGGTGCATCGCCTGAACTCGCAGTCGTTGGTGGCTGGCAGCAAGTCGCTTCCATCGTATGGATTCAAGTCGTCGGATGTCCTCTCAAAGTAGGAGTGCAAGGCTGGTTGAGCAACGGTGCGGAAAAGCATGGAGGTCATGCACAGGTCAATGAGAGTGTGTTTTATCTCCTTCGCGCCGTCTTCATCACGCGATGATCTCTCATCGTATTCGTCCGACAAGTGTCTGGCGATCTCTAGCAGGATCTCATCAGGAAGACGAGCCATCGGTAGGCATGAATTCATCTCATTGAATATGATGGTGTGTTGAGGGAGTTGATAAGCACCGCGGTCAAGCGTGATGTCGATGAAAGCATTTGCGAACGTCATTGGAAACCGATCATCACGAAGTCGTTGTTGCCAACCCTGACAAACTACATTTTCTCAATACGGCAGCAACAACCAATTTTCTCTCATCGAAACATCTTTGCTCGAACTTTGACAAAAGAGACGCGCAATCTACTCTGTTCGGATGTCATGTCGGATGTTCTCTCATTGGCCGAGCATGCATCAAGGTCAAATGCCGTGTTGAGAAAAAAGTGCGTATGGTACCGTATACACATCTCAGACTTCACCATAGCCACAACCCATTCTTAGAACGCAAAGAAGAACAAGGGAAAAGTCAAGTATAAGTATGTCGCTGAAACGCTGTTAATCTAATCATTCATTCTAACAATCATCCTCCAATTTCCTTCTACTCTATCATTACTCCGTACCATTTTCTGGTCTACGTATTAGGACCATCCATCTCGGAAGCGGATACAAATATCAAGTTCCCAAACACCAAATTATCTGCCTACCACCAAACTGTCTGGCAATTCACCAAATCTTTCGACCACCAACGAAATCGGCAAATACGAACATCAAATAACACCACCCAACCAACACAACCACAATGTCCAACCTCCCAACCAAACTCTCCACCCTACCCTCCACCATATCCCTAAAACCAGCCTTCCACCTCACAATCCGCACCCTCCAACTCCTCACAACCCTCGTAACCCTCCCCCTCTACGCCTCCTCTCTCACTTCCTCTTCCTCTTCCTCTTCCTACATCTACGCCCTAGTCTGCTGCATCCTAACCCTCCTGACTCTCCTCATCTACGCAATCCCAAAAGTCGCTTGTCAGAAATTGTTCCTCTGGGATTTTTGTATCGCGGTATTATGGGCGGCTCTTGCGGGAGTTTTCGGAATCGTCTATTTTGACGGTGGTAAAAACGGCAGGGATAGCGCTGAATGGGTGGAAAGTCAACAGGGGAAGATGAAAGTGGCTGTGTGGTTTGATATGTTGGGGATGACGTGTTGGATCATCACTGCAGGATGGGGATGTGTGAGGTGTTGCAAGGTCAGACTTCAAGCGAGAAGGTTGAGGAAGGAAGAGAAAATGACAGAAAAGATGCTGGAGGGGCAGGAGGAAGGATTTGTGCTGCAAGAGAGGGATGACGAGATTGATTGTGAGAAAGGGTTGATCGAGGGGAAATCCGAGAAGGATGTGCTAAAGGGAAAGTACGACGAAGCATGAGGGTGAACCATGCGAAAACAAGTAACTCGATGTGTCTGTTGAGCGCTTCTAAATTCCTTGTCTATTTCAGCGCTTTTATCCATCTCCTTTGAATGCACCATACCCGAATATCAGAGCCAGAATAACTCATCCGTAGCAAAGCCCTGTCAAACCCTGGCAAAGTCAAAACTCCCGTATAGCTAGGACCAATGTGCGATCCATCATAGCGATGTTTCTGTGGTTTCGTCCGTTCATAATCATGTTCCAAATGCATATACTCAGCTTCTCCTCGACCCGCAAACATCTCTTCTCCTACTACTTGATCCGCCTCTTCCTCTTCCAAGTCCAGTCCAACGATCAATCTGGCCACGAATCAATTTTATTACGACCAAAGCGCGAGTGTCCAACGTACCACAGGCATCGCTGGTGAATGGTTCCAACAGTGCCTCTTTGGCGACGTTGAGGATATCCTGGCTGCCGTCGGCGGTCTTTGATTGCAGGGCATCGGTGCCTTCCCAGATGCTGACGCCTCCGAAGGTTGCTTTGCCGACGCGGTTCTTGGTGTACTCGACGAGATCGCCAAAGACATCGGGTGTAACGAAGCCGCCGCCATTGTTGTAGTTTTCAAAGCCGAGAGCGCCAATGTAGAAGCGAGGATAGCTCGTACCAATGGCGGAGTCGACGTCGATGAGGAAGTTGGACCATGTGGTGACGGAATTGTTGAAGCCCTTGCCGCCAGCCTTGCAGGCGTTTGCATTGTAGAAGCGCGGCCAGATGAAGTTGGCGTACTTGTAGAAGTCGTAGGGCATGATGGTATTATTGGCGCATAGAGGAGAGGCGCTGATGAAGCGGGCGGGACTGGCAGTGGAGTAGAGTGACTGCAGGTTGGCCGACAGCACGTCAACGTAAGATGTGTCAGAACCACCTTCGAAGTCTAAGATTGTGTCAGCTCATGTGTCTGCAGATGCAGGAGGATAGCGGGGCGAGAGGCCTACCAAAGTCGAAGCCGTCCAGAGTAACATTGCCAAAGGGTCGGAGGTTAGGAGTGGCAGTACCAGCGCCGAAGACATTCCAGAGGATGTTGGCGGCCTGCTGCGCTTCGGCATCGCTGCTCAGGACCAGGTTGGCATTGGAGCCGCCCAGACTGATCATGACCTTCTTGCCTACGCTCTGGCATTGCGTGATGCTGGCTGCCAGAGCAGGGCAGCTGATGCCTGTAAAGTTGGCCGCAGGATTGGACGGTGTTCTGCAGTTGGCAATGTCAAATGTGGGCTGAACATTGGGCCCATTGAATTGTCGGATGAAGCCCATGACGATCATGTCAATGTCGCTGTCATTGCAAAGGTCCATCAAGGACGGATTCGAGTTGTACTGTGCCTTGCCATAGTAGACGGCGAGCACATTGTTGCTCAGAGGATCAAATGATGATGGATATTGAGGCGCCGTCTGCCGAGGGAAATAGTAGTTCAGGTTGTTGTATGAAGATGGTGAAGATGGAGATGATGGAAGCGCTGCCGCCAAGCCGCTCATGAATGCCGTCACCGTCACCAACTCCGAGGCTCTCATCTTCATCGTGGAACACTGGAACTCTGGAACTGTGGGTCGGTAGTTTTGCTATCCGCTTCCTCTACGGCCGTGAACACTCTACATATATACAATTTCTTCTTTCTTCGCTTGCATACATGTACGAGACCCCGTTGAGTCTCCGAGTCGACGCGAGACATCTTGGTCCTGCTCTGGCTGAACGGCATTCTAATCTTCCCTGCATTACGTCGCTGCGTTGCTGTGCACGAGACGCCTCGACCCCAACACGCCGTTAATTTGCACAGAACCGTTTGCAACATCAATCCGCTATTGCCTCAGCTGCCTGAATGCCGACATGATCACCACTTCTGTCTCTCAACTGTCAGGGCTCAAGCTATTCAGCTCCCTGTCCAAGCAAAACTTCAATATTTCCATCGTGCTCAAGCCATTATTCAATTGAAACCAAGAGAAAGTATTGATATTCTGCAGCTGAAGTGGTATAGTGTTTCGTAACTCATCGTAGAAAGGTCGTGATATCGTAAATGTGACAAAGGAAATAATAAAAATGGACTTTTGCGTCCGCCATGCTCACAGACCGGCTGCGAGGAATCCAACAATTTTTTCTCTCGACTCCTCCTCATCAATCTCGTTCACCTCCGACTCGCCTTCTCTGTCGTGACTGGCGATCGAGGCGGCTTTGGGTGTGTTCATACCAATGCTCGATTCTTCGGTAATGATGGACATGATTGATCCATTTCTTGGCTGGAGGTTTGCGAGAAGACCTTGGGCCGTCTGGGCCTTCTCGTTCTCTGCCATCTCCTCTACTGCAGCCGGTGCAGCAGTCGTCGCTCCATGTGTCAACCCCCATGCTTGTGATCCCAAGTTCTTGACCACGATTGTGAAGACCGCAACAGACATGATGGGCGCCATGACTTTGTTGATGCACAATCCAAGCAAGATCTTGTGAGCTCTCTGCCGGAGCTGTTTGTTGGTAGCAGTGTTGATGAGGAACCAAATTGTAGGAAGTTGCGAGACGACCAGCAGCGGGATGATCGACATGAGGTTGAAGCTGCTGACAAGTCCATAGATGAAGAGAATCGTGTTGGCCACACGGTAATAGACCAGGCTGAGTCTGGTGACCTCGATACACGCCCAAAGTCGCGTGATCCAGATCATGTTCTCGCCGGCAAAGTAGAAATAGTTATTAAAGTATGCGTTGCTACCCCAGCGTCTTCGCTGACTGAGGTAGTGTTTGAGTGATTGCGGCGCCACAGTCTCGCTGACGGCGTCGGGTACAAACACTGTGTGAAGGTCTTTGCTTTGTGAAAGCATTGAGTAAGTCAATCTTCGGTCGGTGCCGAGGTACTGAACTTGATGCAAGAGTACTGGGTATGCAGTGATGGGAGCCGCGTATCTGGTCATTGCTCCTGCCATCTCCGGTCGCACTGCAACCATGGTGATACATCCAGGAAGGCATGTGACTTTGCCCCAGACGCTTTCAGCTTGTCGACGGACGAACTGTCCAAAGTTGTACTGTTACAATGTTAGCAATGCTCATGTTTGTGAATGAGAAGCGGCAACTTACTTGAAATTGCTGGTACAGATTCCAGTACGACCATTCAGCACCAGCTTCAAGCTCCACCAGCACCAAACCACACGAAGCAATGGCTTTGGGGTCACGAACGAGCGCATTAGCAAGTCCGGCTACGGCACCCTTATGAATGACAGAGTCGGCATCGGTGCAGAAGACCATGTCGAAGCCGGGGAAGTCCTCGCCGACCAGGGTGGGAAGAACATTCTTCTCGATCTCCTTGCGTAGCAGTCTCGTATACAAAGGTGCGTCTTCCCGCATAACATTGAACAGATCATGGCAAAGAATGAGTGAGTCCTTCTTGCCTGAGTTCTTGACCTTCTCAAAGACAATGACCGGCACGTCTTCCATGAACCCAGCAGTGATGACCAAATGGTTGCGCTTGAATCTTGATGTAACGTATTCACGTTTGAAAGTGGTTGTGATGCGCATGTACTGTTTAACGTCTCTTGGCTTGCCGTCCAGAATGATGCACATTACCTGCTTGTGAGGTTGTGCATCATTGTCTCGCAAAGAGAAGACGCAGTTCTTGATCATCTCTTCAGACTCCGAGTATGCAGGAATCAGTGAAAGAATCCACTTCGACTCAACTGGTGGCGGAGGCCAGAAAAAGTCTCTGATACATTTGTAGATCAGATACATACAGCTGATGATGGAGGAGATGCAGTCCTTGGACTTGATGAAGACGATGAATGAGAGTACCCAGCGTCCAGAGATGGCTTCTGGGGCGAAAAGAGCGAATACCAGCATAGCTACGTTGATAGCAAAGATGTTGCTGCTGAACACTACACGCTGTTTGATCAAGTCCATCCGGGTCAGATTGCGGCAAGGATCCACTGGGTCGGCGATTTCGGGGTATGTTGTTGTCACAAATGTCTCTTGCGTCGTTGTGATGCTATGCTCTTGGTGGGTGCTCTTCAACTCTTCCGTGATGACTTGAGGTTCCGCAACTGCAAGTTCTGGCTCGGTCGTCTGGTTTTCCTTCTCTTGGTCAAGGTCAGGATCCAAAGGCTTGACACCTCCAATGAGTAATCCACGGTCCTTTTCTGTCAATGGGTCGATGTCGATTATGGGTTGAAAGTAAGAACCCTGTCGCAGTCTGTTGGTCGGAAGCGCATCCAGGGAAGAGAAGTCAGACTTTCTTCTAAAGGGGTCTTCAACTATGGATCCTGAGCGAGAGCCTTGCCTCGAGCCTTGTCGTGAGCCACGTCTCCATGATCCAGTGTCTACGAGTGTTGCGTCGGATTCCAGTCTCTGGAGTCGTGCATGGACGGGCTGGATTGGGTTGATGTCTGGCCGCCAATTGAATGCGCCCCATTCACCTCCACCTAGACGAGGAGAGTGAGATCCCAATCCGGGGCTTCCTTTGAGATTGGGGGAGGTCGGTTGGCCAGAGATGTCTGTGGGTCCATTTGAACTTCCAGGGCGTGAATTTGATGAGCCACGTCGTGAAGATGTAGGTCTCAAAGGGCTGCTAGGACGATTCCCATCCGGGACGACGTTGAGTCTGAATTTTCCTTCATTGGTTCTCGATGGGCGTCGGGCAAAGTCAACAAGTGTCGCCTGCGAATCTTGTCGTTGACTTCTCTTGGCCAAGAACTCTCTGAAGTCAGGTCCTGCCCTCGACACCTTGCGTACATTACGTTGAGCATGATATTTAGATGCGATATCAGCCGCGAAGTTATCCAGTCCTAGTCCTTGGGGTGCTGCCTTTGTGTGTGCTTCCTCCGGCACCACGATGGTGGGTACGGCATTCTTTGTGCTGCCATACTTGGGATGATCCTCCGAGTAGAGCGGATAGTTGAGATTAGTATTAATTTGGTCAGTCATTGGGTCATGGTTGTTGTGGACATTAGTTAGGAGCAGAGAGAGCAAAGACCGATCATGTCCGGTGGGATTTGGGAGGTATTATCGGATTCGATCCTCAGGAACATGTATAAGTCACCTAGACAGGTGCTTGCCACGTCCATCAAGCCACTTACCACGGCTAGCGGGACCGCAACCCGTTTTCCTGAAGCGGCCGGCGTTGGGGACTGGAACGTGATGGATTTGAGACGACGAACCTGTGGATTAGCGAGAACCCTGTTCTACCCTCACGCGACTGTGTATGGATCCCAAAGCCTTGCATCTGTGATTGGCTCTGGGTGGATCCAAAGACAGGTACCATGCGGGTGCCCTACGAAACCGTTGAGTTACCTGAGTCAACTGTGGTCCTGAATACAACTTCAGGCGGGAAGGAGGCTTGAATAAGGTAGGCAGGAAACGGTATGACGAGCCTCTGGCCTATCCAGACCCGCCGATGGCACAGGACAGAGACATGCAGAGTCCAGAGTGACATGAACCCACGAGGACAATAGCCCAACAGTACCGTTCGTGGTGTGTCCTCGCGTGTTGCGAAAACGTAGCTGTTAAGTGGTGAATGACTTAGCCTGTGGTTGTTCTAGCGACTCGGCAGGGCCCTTTCGGTGCCGGCAGCCTGTTCGTCGAAGCCGTTGGAGGCATATGGAGAGCGAACGGTCGGGGTATTGAAGCCTTTTCGCCTCCTGGTATGAGTGAGTGGAAGACTTGATGTGGGTGCATCTTTGATCGAGTAAAATAAAGCTACACAAGTCACACTTGTTGTGGTCGATTCACGATTGGGTTGCGACACTGAAGAGATGTTTTGGAGAAATTTTCGAGGTGTGAAGTCTGTGACAGGCAGCGACGCCTCATGCGGCTCTTGTTCAAAGACACGACCGTTTCCCGCGCCGACACGTTTCCCAGCCAAGGGCCAATATTTTGAGCAACGCCTTTGTACTGAAGCAATGGGCCCATCAAGCCAGCGGCGTTGCGGGTGGCAAGCCTTCGATGGCATATTTATGCGACGCGATCAAACGTTTCCGAGGTCGAGAGGGAACTGGAGCATGCAAAGAACGTGGCTAGAGCATGGCAGCAGTCTCGGCCGGCATTCCCACGTTTTCTTAGAACTGGGCAAGTATAGCCTTCTAGACGAGGATTTGGACAGGTATCTCATATCTTGTTGGCAAGGCCCAAGGTCAATTCGATAATTCTCAAGCCTCAATTTAGAGATGGCTTGCAGACGTTGCTTGTAGAGAGCTTGACTCCCGCCTGGGTCACCTCAATCTGAGAGGGCGTACAACCTTAACACAAATATGTCATTATGCTTTATGGTTCACTGCGCTTAAAAAGACTACAACAATCATGTTGCGGCGCTCCAGGTATTACAATCGTGAGGTTGCTGCGGAGAACGAACTGGGGCATAAGGCGAAACATTTTGTGGGTTCATTATTGAGCAAACTATCTACCGACAGTTGAACGTACGCACATACCGCAAAGACAATTGAATAAGCATAATCATAATCTTCGTGCCGTGTCATATTTGAAATCGCAGGCTCCTCTTATGCAGATTGTCGGTTGCCTGCCGCGGCATCAATTAGTCGTAGAATACCAAGCATCTGACCTCAATGCTCTGTCTGCCAGGAGCATCTGCCGGGGTCTGAGGGTCAACAAAGGCAGTATGCGGAGTGCCGTGAGCGAGTCCCTTGGTGCTGTTGGGCGACCATTCACTTCTGCTGTCGAAGCACTTGAGAAGCATAAGCTCGTCGGGCGTCATATCCTTCATGTAGTAGAACTTGTGTTTGTCGGAAGGAGCAACAGCATAGGTCTCGCCCTTGGGTTCGTATCCTTCAGTGGAGGTCATCGAGGTGGAATCCGGTAGAACCTCCTTTCCGCGGTCGTCATTGTCTGTGTCGTTGCGCTTGGGGTACAATAGATCCACCTTGACGAAGTCCTTCTCTGTTGTCGTGCGCCAATCAATGACAGCAAGAGGGAAGTCACTAGCGTTGTGGCCAATGGGTCGCCAGACATTGATGATCTGGTAGCGACCCTTGAGCAGTTCCTCGGCTTCCTCTTCAGGCAAGTGACGACGTACTCGGATCTCAGCAGCGCGAGGTGTCTGGTCTACATGGACCTGCTGGACAGGCTGACGAGGCGAGGCTTTTTCTCTACGTCTGATTGTGTGGTCGAAGATGACAACCTTCTTGATTCCAGGCAGCTTCTCTCTAAGAGCCTGCTCCACCTCTTGGTAATATCCTTCGCGAACAGCATTGTCATCTGTAAAGTCCTTCTCTTTTGATGGCTTGTGGTATACTGCGAAACCAGCCGTATCGGTGTTGAAGTTTGCTTCTTGTCCTCTCAAGTTCTCGACCTGACGCTCGTGATCAATAAGGGAGAACGAGTAGCCTGGGCCATCTACTTTCCCCCAGGGCTTCTTGAAGGCTTCTGTCGCGTTCGGATCGAAGGAAGTCGGGTCGATGTACTTGAATGCGGCGGTAGTCATTGTGCTTTGGAATCTGGTAGTCCGGGTGATCGGTGATAGAATTGAGCGCAGAGTCTGAATTGTGCGTGGGATGCGATACAAGCTCATGGATGATTGAGAGGATAGATAGAGAAAATTAATACTTAGAGCATAAGAGGGGCAATTGATTTATATACCGAGGCCTTCCACTGAGGCGGCGGGCTAAATCATATGAGGCAGCGAGTCGCCGTCCGACAAGAGATGACGCGATCTCGGATTATGTCAGCGCTGCTGAACAATCACGCCCATCTTCCGTGCATCACACGTTCTCGACTTTTCCACTCCGAAAGTTGGGGTTGGTAATTGCTGATTGATCAATTTGACTGTACTGATATGATTGTATCGCTGGTTGCAGTTTTTTCGGGCGAATCTTGGTGTTGAAAGTGATAATCAGAATCAGCACGTCTAAACACTAACCCCGATATCTCCGGAGGTGTCTAGTTGGTTGTATTTTCCAAGTCACGTTGGACGAGAATCATTGCACGATTGTTGAGGCACGTACACAAAGTCATGACTTATGGAAGTGATAAATTGATTATGTGGTATCTCAAACTATAGAAAAATAATTCAGACTCAGGTATGTCGACAATACAACATCAGGCTCCTAGGAAGCACGGTGAATCTCTTAGTGGTAGAAGGGGTTTGCGGGAGCGAAGCCCACAAGTCTGTCATCCTCATCAGGTCTCAGCTTGGGCTCCTTGTACCACATGTGAGCATCCTTGCTGAGCTTCTCAACCTCGGAGAAGTCAAACTTCTCGTTCTTGTAAGTTGTGAGGTCGTACACAGCGCGAGCGTACTCGGGAGCAACGTTGTAGATCTGAGCCAAGAATTTTTTCTGGATGATAGGGTAGTTGACGTGGCTCATCATCTTGGCTGTGTTCGAGTGGAGGTTTGCTCGTGCACCATCATCCATGACACGTGTGTAGAGCTCGCGGACCTGGTCGTACTCGCTGACCTTGCACTCGTGGTAGTAATGGCTCTTGCGGGAAACGACATTGTCCGAAACCTTGTAGGGCGTCTCAGCCACGTCAGGACGGAACTTGTGTGAGAAGCTGTTGGGGTTGTATTGTTTATTGCCTGCATGATTGGCGTCTACACGCATTGCACCATCGAAGTTGATGGATGATACTGAGCGAGCCATGAAGGGGCAGTTGGTCGGAACTTGGTGCAGGTTGATACCGATACGGTGGTATTGGGCATCGCGGTAGAAGAACATGCGGAACTGCAGCAGCGGGTCGGGCGAGTCCTCAATACCAGGAACCATGGAGCCTGGCGAGAAGGCGGCCTGTTCGACATCGCGGTGGTAGTTCTCAGGGTTCTTGTTGAGCACCAAGCGGCCGAACTCGTGCATGGGGAACTGATCACGAGGCCAGACCTTCGTAACATCGAAGGGATCGAAGCCGAGCTTTGCAGGGTCGGCGTCTTCGGGCTGCATGATCTGTACCTTAGCGGTCCATTCCTTCTCTTCGCCACGCTCCATGGCCTCCCACAGCTCTTGCTTGGAGTAGTCAGGGTTCTCACCCGAGATGCGGATGGCTTCAGGCTGAGTGAATTGCTTCTGGCCGTGCTTGGCAATGAAGTGGTACTTGATGTAGACAAATTTGCCTTGCTTGTTGACCCACTTGAATGTGTGGCAACCATAGCCGTGGTTGTTGGTCCATCCTTGAGGTGTACCGTGATCACTGAAGAACATGACACCGGCATGAATCGATTCGGGGGTGTTGCCGAGCAGATCGAACGTGGCATCGTAGTCGAGCAGGAAGTTACGGGGGTTGCGTGCTTGGGAACGGATAACATCGGGTCCTTGGATAGGGTCGCGGCAGAAGAAGACAGGGAAGTTGAGGCCAACAATGTCGTAGTTGCCCCTGAAACAAAGAAGTCAGTAAATTACAACTCTCGAATCGGGTTTATTTGGGTCACTTACTCCTTGGTGTAAAACTTGATAGCAAAACCACGAGGGTTGCGAGCCTCGTCAGGGAACTCACGACCCAGGGTAACGGTAGAGAAACGAACGAAGACGGGTGTCTTCTCGCCAACAGTTGACAAGAAATCGGCCTTGGTCAAGTCCGAGATGTCCTTGGTGACTTCGAAGTGGCCAAAAGCACCACTGCCGCAAGGGTGTACCATTCCTGCTAATGTTAGACATGGTCCTGCGGTACTGGTGGCCTTTCTTACTCTCAAGGTTCTTCGATCTGTTGAAGTGCTGCTGCTTTTGCAGGAGGTGAACATCGCTCACCAGCGGAATACCTCCAATATTCTTGCTGTGTGCAGGATCGGGCAGCGGTACCCCTTCATTGTTGGTGAAATAGGCTGGTTTTCGGACTCCGTAAGTGCTGTGTAAAGCTATAGAAAGTGTTCTGTATTCTCAAACTTACGTCCATCGTCTTCGCGCTTTCCTCCTTGGGTATGACCAGAAACCTTGGCAATGATATCGGCAGGGCCTTCGTTAGTAGACATGTTGTGTGCAAGTCTAGGAGCGCGAGCCTCGCCAGAGGTAGCGCCCTGGATGCCAGAAGCAATTGCTTCCAGCGGATGCTGAAGAGGGTTTGTCTGGTTGCTGTTGGAAGACATGACTGGAAGCTTGGATGTGAGAGAAGAAGGAATGTCCATTTCGAAAACAATGTCTAGGGAAGCTGCAGATAGTCTCTTAAACCTCGTAGCTTAGCTCTACCCCTCTCAACTGACCGTGACGTGGACATTTTGTCGGCGGCTGCTTCCTTCCAAGGTGGACTTTGAGTGATCGGTGTCATCCAAACGTCAACAGTTGCGCTCCGGGGAGTTGAGGAGAAACATTGGCATGCATTTGTACAGTGTCATGACGATTTTACAGCTCATGAACCATTGGAGGAGTGGAGGAAGCTCCATCGATTGACCCAATTGATCCAATCGGAGCATCCGCGAACTTGCTGATCATGATTAGTGGGGCCGGCTAACCTTTTTGTGGCAGTCATAAGAGCCTCAGATCTGGCGATGTGCTGCGAGAGCCGCATTCGTTCAAACACCATAGCGAAGAAGGCAGGCACATGTTTCAGCTTTCATTCATGTTGTGTTGATCTGATGAGGTTTGTTGTCGTGAAGCCTGCGCGTCCTTGAAGCTTTCCTCGCTCAGCGAAGCTTTCCTACCTTGGTGGATGGAGCACGCTATCGCTTAGAGCCTCATCGATAATTTCCGCAACGCGATTGGCCACACGGAGGAGAACTCCTGCCGGCTTCGGAGAAGAGTCCTACACACATCTAACCGTGTTGCCGCTGAGCCTCCTTGAGATCAGCCATCCTTTGGCCAAATCATCTCAATCTCACATTTCCATATCGCATTTATGAATAGTCTTGTGCATTACAACAATCTTCCTATGGCATCCGCTTCTGATCGGACAGCAGCAGTCTGGTTATTTACCAAGCCATATTTCGTCCTGATGCAAGGCTGCAAGCTGACGAGGAGCTCGATCGATTCGTGATCTGCTTGGAGCTCGTTCTCGGCTACGTCTCCATGCCTGAACAAAGGCGCAATATACAGACGGCAACACCCGTTTACCACCGCTGCGTACGGTATGGAGAGTGCTCGGCCGTCGACACATAACAGTCACCACTGGAACTGGGATGGCACCGGCCTGGCTTCACCAGCTCATCGCCGTCTTTGGTTCCCAGGGTACCAAATCTGAGAATGGCCTTCTCCTAGACCTCTTCTCACGAGTCGATATTAAGCGCATGCATCTACTCCAAGGATCAAGCGCTTCCGAAAATCTAGCCATCAAATTGCACAATGATATTGAGTATTCAAAGAGTCCGCACTGAGAGCTCGAATTTGTTGCTCTCTCACGGGTACTCGCGTCGCCCCTGAGCCCCAAGTCACCTCAATCTCACAAGGCCACCTCGACAGAATGAAAAATCTTGTGCATTACATCAGGGCCTTGCAGGATTCGCTTCTGTTCGACCACACTGACCAACTGACATTGAATGTCTGACTTCATTGATCAACTGACAATAGGCTATGGATGCTATTATGATCTGCAATGTGAGCTTTGTCGGGGCCGGCTCCGTTCTCTTCCTCCTCTTTACGATACTGTCGAGTGCTCGAGAAGCTGGCAAGAAAAGAGCCAGAACTCCATCAAGGTGCCGCAGCTGGCTGGAAAGGTCTTGACTTTTTAGGCCTTGTCATCCGAGATGTTAACCATCCGCAGGCTGTCTTGCCAAAGCTTTCCCTCCAGCTCTTGATTGTAAGCATGAGCTGCATGACCTTGGTGGTAAGTAACAGCGCCCGGAGCCTCTTGCTTGGGCACATGACAGTCCTCCAAGTACAGACCACCCTTGCCTTCCAAGGCTTTAGCTATAGCTGCATACACTGATGTTGCAGCACCCTGTGGGATTGACTTTGCCCACTTGCGAATGTCGTCCCTCTCCTTGGCCATGTTTTCGCGAAGAGTATCTGCACCACCCTGATGTCTTGCGATGCCGGTCTCGAAAATTACACCTGGATGAACAGACAACCCGTTGATACCCTGACTACCGCAACGACGGTTCAATTCATTCGCCATGTATATGTTCGCGGTCTTAGACTGAGCATACGCCATGTACGGATTGTATTCTCCTTCAAGGTTGTAGTTCTCCGGGTGTATTCCATCGGACTTGTGAGCACCACTCGAAAGGACGACCACACGGCTGTGGGATTCAGGTTTCGAGGCTTGGAGTAGTGCAGGCTTCAGTAGCTGGAACAACAGAAAGTGCGCGAGGTGGTTCGTGCCAAAGTGAGTTTCGAACCCATCCTTAGTGCGACCTTCTGGAGCAGCCATGACACCAGCATTGAGGAGGAGTATATCCAGTGCGGGGCTCTTTGCAAGAAACACCGAAGCCGCTTTATGTATGGATTCGAAACTGTCCATAGGCATCTCGATGGCCTCCACTGGGGCAAGAGATGAATCCTCGCTCGAGATGATACGTGCTATCTCGTCGCCCTTGGCTTGCTGACGACTAGTGATGAAGATTCTTGCTCCAGTCTTGTGCAAAACACGAGCAGTCTCCATTCCCAGACCGGAGGTGGCCCCAGTCACGAGGATGACTCTACCTGTCCACTTGCCAGCAAGTCCCTCATCGGCTAGCACTTGTTCGGCGGTAGTTCTAGCATCTCCTGGGCCATTTGGTTCCTGGTGAATAGCAACGTATCTGTCCATGGCTTTGCAGAGAATTGAGGTGCTAAATTTTCAAGAGAATGAGGAGATTTGAATGTGGTTGAAAGATTGTATGGAGCCACTCGCTGTTGTTGGTCTTTATATGGAGCAAATCAGGGTCCTTCGGCCGAAATCGTTTGCCCAGTCAGTAACGATGTGATTGTTTGCCCACACTCCATTCTCATGCTTATCAGAACCAGTTTACGACGCACTCACTAGACACTCAGAGGGAAACAAATATCAAAGTGGTATGTGTTGTAGAAGTCAGGAACAGATTGGCCATCAATTATGCGGGCGATGACGAGGTGGACAGCCGTCGGCAAACTGCGGCTTCGGCCTCGGCACAAGACAACGCGAACGAACGCTTCGTTCGTCGCGTGCTCCCTTTCTTCCTCCTTAACACAATTCGCATGTTCCGTCAGACTCCGCGAAAGCAACCCTCTCAAGCTACTGCTAATGATAGCAGTCTTTAGAGGACAAGAACAGGCACAAGGCTCCCATCTTACGTACGAAACGCGTCAAGTCCTGGATTTCGAACCCTTTCTTTTGTACCAAGTACATCTCACCAGCACTTCTGCCAGAGTCCAATGTAATTGTTCTTTTTCCATGTTGGTGGGAGACACAGCATAACAATAAGCTTGCTAAGCTTCTGTCCAAGGTTTTGTCGTCCTCGTAGACGGGTTCAAGGATCTTTGCTAGGCTAATACTAGCATCACAGTGGTCAGAACTGACATGTCTCCCGATCTGACCATGAGTAACGAGTCGAGCTCGAGCATCGAGAGACTGTACTTCGACCGCCTGAACACGCCCTGAAATCCCTCAAGACCTGACATTTTTCCTGGTACCATTGACGCGCACTCATGTTGTGTAAATCTCGGGAAACATTGAAGCTGACTACATGGAGGCATGTGGACATCCGAAAATCCCAAAGAAACCTCGCTCCCCAAGCGTAGGATAAGAACGTACCGGCAAAACACTGGCTTTCCATCCTTGCTGATGCGTGGTATCCGTCCTTGTACGATATTGTGAACGATCCTGCTCACGCAATACGCCAAAACGATACTCAAACCATCCGGTGGTTGTAGAAGCACGGCACTCTTGACACAGCACACGATTCTAAGACTGTGCTCCTCAAAGCTGGGCGTAAATTGCAGCTGGCGCAATAGCCGACTTGGAGGCAGCTGTCCTGTCGCCAAACTTCCCAAATGGCAAGGCTGATATCACATTATACAGGAAGTGAGTTGATTAAAGATTTCCGACTGACATAATCATCAGAATACCGCGTGCATGTTTCGAGTACCATTCGGGTGGCTGCAGCAAGTGTGTCCCCACATCAACGCATGTGCTTGAGCCTCATATCATTGATGAACCACCAATCGGAAATCATCAGCATCTGGATTCAGAAAATTCGTTTGGCAAGAATGTTACGACTGGTATCGCAAATGCGTTCCGAGCTGTGTCTCTCGCGCCTTCTACACGATCAAGACGTCCCCAGAGTATAAGCCACGTCTTGACACAGTACAAGAGGTACTGCGATTCTCAGTATACTGACCCGCCTGCGGCTCTGAGCGCTGCTTGAGGCTCAAGTCTGAAGTTGTCCTTCATCCAGACAGATGCTGATTCGTCCCTCAATCTGTAGTAGCAGTCTACACAGAGCAAGTTGTGAACATCTACCGCGTGCGATACACAGGATGATATAAGCCTGCAAGATATGACTGCTCGTGTCACTCCGCTTGTTCTTGACAGAGACCTACCTCTGGACTCAGTTGATCGCCAAACTTTCAAGATCATCACCAGTGCGGGGCACAAAAATCTCCGAAGCCCGCGTCGGGCGCAAGGCGACAACCCGTTGACCAACCACATTCAAAAGATCTTCAACTCAAAAAGTCCGATGGGGACGAACTCCGAAGTGCATTTCAAGAACACATACCAGTGTTTCGGTGAAGACTGCTCGATGACCACTCGACTGGCTAGCCACGCAAGTTCTTCTGACCACACCTGGAACAGATCTCCCGAACATGCTTTTAGACCCTAAGCGTCGTGATACCAGTTTGAACCTTGCTTTCTAATTATATCGGTAGTTTGTATCAATCCTCTGGTCACGACTTGGTTCCCAGAGCCGCGTTCCTGTCGCCTCATCATGCCTAGCTTACAGTGCTCGGTCCTGTTGGATCCGTGTTTGAGGAATCGTAAGTTGTCTTGCAGATTGGGCAACGGCTCGTACAACACAGTGTATTCTTATATAAACGACAAGGCCCGCTGTCATGTCTATCGAAGAACCAACGCATCAGACTCAGACACACACACACTCTCTCTCTCTCTCATCTCGGCCCAGCATACACGCTTCCTTTCACCTTCCTTATCTGAGTCCTGAATATATCATCGCTCTTTCACCATCAACACACAGAAGCAAGATGTTTGCGAAGACTTTCGCTCTCTTTGCCTTCACGGCTCTTGCTGAGGCATCAGGCAGTTGTCCTGCTATCTGGTCGACCGTCGCCTCAGATCTTTCACAATCATTCATCGGCAGCAACGGATGTACCGATCTCGCCCGAGGCGCCATCCGTTTCGCCTTCCACGATTCTGGTATGTGTATTGTATCAGAGGTACAGGTCAACATCTACTAACAGTTCCTGCAGCGTCATATTCTTCCAAAACACAATACTATGCACCTGCTACTGGTGGCGCTGATGGATCGCTCCTCCTGAGTTCTGTGGAAATCACTCGAGATGAGAACAATGGTCTTCAGTCATACTACGGTTTCCTCCAGGAGAAGTACTCCAAGTACAAGTCTCAAGTCGGTGCTGCAGACTTGGTCCAATTCGCCGCTAGTGTGGCAATTGTCAGCTGTCCTGGAGGCCCCAAGGTCCCTACGGTATGGAAATGAAAGGCTTGCTCTACAGATGACAGCGACTAATATGTGTCTAGGTTGTTGGCCGAAAGGATACCAGTACTGCAGCACCGGACAATCTCCTGCCGAAAGCTTTCGGCGCAGGCGCTGCGCAACAAGTGCTAATCCAACTGTTCGAGGACAAGGGAATCAGTCAACCAGAGCTTGCTGCTTTGATTGGCGCACACACTGCATCAAAGGCTGTGGCTCAAGAGGCCTACGGTGTTCCTTACAATGGTAAGTCTATTGTACGCAAGACATTGACCGGTATCTAACAAACATGTCCAGGTCCTCAAGATTCCACACCTGGTCAGTGGGATGTGAAATACTACTCCGACACGGACAATCACCCCAGTGGTGTCTACAGCTTTGAATCAGATGTCAACCTTTCAAACCCCAACTCGACTGTAGGCCAGACTTTCCAGAGCTTCGTCAACAGTCAGAGTGAGTATATCTGCGGCTTCTCAATGCTTATCAAAAACTAACAACATGTTCAGGCAAATGGAATGCAGCTTTCGCACCTGCCATGGCACATCTCAGCGTCCTCGGCATCTCCCAAGCAGACCAAGCAAACTTCGTCGATTGTACTAGCGCAGTTCCATCAGGATCCAATGCGAGAATGATTCGTGCGGCACCCATCAACGACAGAATTAGATGAGGATGTATTTTGTCCAGGAATAGAAGGGGCGCTTGATTCGAATACTTCTGTTAATTTAGCAAGCCAGGCAGTCGTTTTGACTTTGTACTCACTTTTTACATCCAACGAAGGCTCTTCAATCACTTCCCTATGTGTCAAAATCTACGGATGGGTCCAACTTCTAGAGTAGGCAGGTGCGACCTAAAGTACAAGTTAGTGCTTACCTCTTCGAAAATATACTTGCCAGCCTATCAACCTGATGTTCGTTCTGGTTGTCTTTCGTGTACAGATCACCTCTATCACCTGCTAATCTCGATATAGATACTTCATGCAGGACGAAAATAGTAGCTGGTTGTCACAATTTCGACGCTCGGTTTGAACTTCGTACCACCACCAACAAACCTGCAGACTTTCTAACCATTGTCCTACCACTACAACATAACTGTACCTCTTATCGTTCCCCTACAAACACTTTCCTATCCCTTCCTCTGAATTTCCTTCTCGCACGACCCCCGCAATCCACGTTCCTATCCAAAATCTCCACTACATCCCCTTAAACTTGACCGACTTTCCACACCGTCTTTCCATCAACACCTCTACCTCGTCTGTGCATGGGATATATACAAGCAAGCCCCACTCTTTCTTCATCGGAGATGTGGCCGAGTGGTTATGGCGCTAGTTTCAGGCTCACCTGAAATGAGTTTACTAGTGGGCAACCGCGTGGGTTCGAATCCCACCATCTTCAACATCCTTTTTGCCGTTCGCAGTACCGTTTTGCTGTATAGATGAAGATAAATATGTGGTGTTCGGATGGCGGTCCATTTTTTCGCGTCGGGTGAAAATTGGTGGAGTGTGGGGGGAAGGGGTTTACATCGGGCGTTTGGGGCTTGGCGGGCGTACACGGCTTGGCGGGGTGTCACCCTGGCTTGTCTTGAGAAGTATTGGGACAAGATATTTTCCAATCGGGAGCTTTTTAGTTGCTTGGATGTTGGTATGAGGTGTAGTGAGATACTATGATGTACAACGCTCGGATGGGTGAGACAACTTGACTTTTGTCACTTGGTGCTCTTATACCATTCATTACTCCTCACGCAGAAACTGTTCGATGTTTTGAGGCATATACAAATTGGGTAGTTTTCAATAATTGGAAGAATGACAAAAGGATGTTTGGAATATGTATGGACGTCGATTAATGCTAATTTATCCAAGGTTTGCAAAGATATCATTCTTGTAGACCAGTCCAACCCTCTCGCATACCACTTTCTTTGTTTGAGCAAGAGGAAATATCTCTAAGCACCATACCCGGTAGCCTTTTCAGGGTTGAATCTGCATTGACACTGTTCACCAGAAACAACCTTGACGGTCCAATCAGCCTTCTCAGCATCCGTGCAACCATCCCAACATTCATCAATCATAGAATCGGGACACAAGATTTGGCCCTCTTGTCCGCTAACGCTACCCTGAGCACTGGTGCAGGGGTTCTTGTAATATACAGGAGCCGGCAAATCTGTCTCCACCAGACGCATCTTGAAGGGAGTGCAGACGAGACCTTTGCCATCTTCTGTGTATACGATGTCGCCATAGCTGGCAGCTTTGACGGTATAGGGTTGATTTCCCCAGTCGAGTTGAAGGGAAGGGCAGCTGACGAAATCATTACCGTTGAAGCGTAGTACGGTTTGATTGGAGTAATCGTCCAGATCAATGGAGAAGGGCGTGTTGATTGTTTCCCTGGTCTTGTAGTCCAAGATTGCCAATTCGGTCTTGGGCATGGTGTACAGCAGACCACCGGTGTTGGGAGAGGTGACAATTTCTTGAACTTCGGAGTCGGTGATGTCCATGAAGAAGCCATCGTAGTTGGTGCTGTATTTGCTGGGAAGAGGACCGGTGATCAGAGTCTTGTTCTGGGCGGCACAGTCGAAGTCGTCATCGGCGCAGACGGGGAAGGCTTGACCACCGAGGTAGAAGTATCCGTTGCGGGCTTGTACTGCCTTGCCGTGGATCTCAGGTGCGGTCTCGTTCCAGGCATAGGCAAGGTAAGTCTTTGCGGCAGAAGCAGTGGCGGCGGTGGCCAATGCGGAGAGAAGGGTAGAAGTGAGCATCTTGTCCAATAGTGGAGCGACTGTGATTGAAGATGGATGATGAGAGTGATAGGTGAACGAGACACAAACAAACCGTGGAAACATGGCTACTTATATATGCGTTCGACGTCATATCTCCAAAGCAGCCCGCCAGGCGGAGTACTGCTCTATGAGTCGCCTAACGCATGACTAGGTTTGATGGGTTCGTATTCAACCTCATGCTCTCATTGTTAGGCCATGCTATGACAGAGAAGTGGATGTGAAAGCGGTGGTCAAAGGATCGGGTCCGCAATTTCATGCGCCAAGACGTGGAAAGTCCTATTTTTGGTGATCTGCGGGCCGTCTCGCTTGAGCTCATGGTCTCTCGGAAGCCTGGATATCCTTGAAAATATCATGGTCGAGATGGTATACGGTAGTAAAGTGATCCTACGCCAGAAGAGTGGCTTGGATGAACGGAAAGCTAAGTTCGTATAGCTCATGAATGTGACCTGCCTGTATAGTGCCTTTAGGCAGACACAAAGAGAAAGTCGTTCAGGACTATGGCTAAAATTGCCAGATCACTGAGATGTGAACCTCATTGATGTCAGACGTTGCATTGAGTATTTAGATAGCTCGTCGAACATGGTCGAGTCCAGTTGAGAATGTGTTTGTTTAATCCATGAGGCAAGTTACGCTCGTCTAAAGCGGCTGATCTTGATGAGTGAACACAAGAAGGAGTGCATCACAGCCCTGAGATATATTGGCTTGTCCTGCTAGTCAACAGAAAATCTCCAGATGTAACATCATGCCCTATCGTGAGGCGGTAGCTTTCATGCAGAGAAGCAGCAATGAAGGTCGTATGGACACCAGAATCCAAGCAAGCTGTTCCCGAGTCCCATGGGGTGGTCATAAAAATAGGGACATCGAAGACTCTGGTTTGAAGCGATAAGATGGTTGTTGATGACTTGATCAAGGTGCTCAAGACGATGACCCGTACCTGTATCGCTTCCAAGATTGCGACTGCGATTATAGCACTTGTTCACTGGAGTCTCGGATTGCATGACCTCAGGTCTGAAGAACGCGACTGTCTCGAGGCAATCTTTGGAACATGTGTTGTGCGAGGAAAATTGGAAGAGACTGATCCAGCGACGGTGGAGAGAATCGGCTTGGAGAAGCCGCAGGTTGTGCAACTGGATACATTGCATAAATTTTGCATAAACACCTGAATCGGAAGACAATCTTCAGTCAAGAAGATCTGGTTCACAAGGTACTCTGCTGAAACCAACTCTGGTGATAGGTTTTAGCTTGCATTTTACACACCACTTCCTGGCCGACCGCCTTCTATGTCACACGGAGCTTGAGCAATTACCAAGCGCTTCAACGTAAGAAAGAGATATGCATTAGGTCTTCGTTATCATGACTGCACTCGTGAATCAACAATACACACTACCGTTCAGTTCATCTTCCCTCTTCAACAACTTCAACACCATATCAAAACCATTGAAGATACGGTAGCACGATCTCAATTCGTCCAGCTGTTCCAATCGCTTCACGACCTCAGTACCACTTCCACCAGCCCATAGTGTTCGTCGATCGTCTTCTGTGAAGCTCGCTGCCACTTTGACGACCGTATCAACAAATGTCCTGTCAGGTCCTAACATCTCTTTGACTCTATCTCCTACAGCACCAGTGGCAAGGCAGATACTTCGGCCTATTTTCCTTAACGTTTCCAGGGCATTTTTCTTGGTGATTAACGAGCTCTCCCTCGAGATTTGAGTAGCAACAGCCGCGATGTCATTCGCTACACTGTGCACAGCTCTCTCCGCGTGCTGTCTTGCTTTGTTCGGATCCAAGTGCTGCTTTGCGTTCAATGTATGCCACACGGAGTTGCTGTAGTGGATGAAATTCGTCGCCTTGCTTGTTGTGTGCGATGTTTTATGCACATGGGCAGAGGTGATGTCCGACACGAAAGAAGGGTCTTTTTGCACAGCGAGTCGAAGGAGTTGGCGCAGCTCGGAGGCAGTGAACGAGTCCAAGGCAGTATCAAGGGATGGATCGAGATTGATAGCTGGAGGTATCTCGCTCAAAGGCGTGTCTACTCTCATGGATGTGTATGGACTCTGCTGATAGTGATGAGGCGGTGGGGGTAAATCCATGGTGACTGTGAGACGGATAGGCCCATAGCCAGGAATTGGAGGAAGCGTCGTGCTCGTTTGTATGGCTGTGTTGACGGGCAAATCTAGAGTCTGAGGAGTTTCCGGTAATGGTCTTTGGAAGTCCATTGTGCTTGAGTTCAGGATAGTGAGATGCGTCGGTTTCTGCGACACCGCACTATCATTCAAGGTGGCGCTGGATCCTGTTTGGAAACTTGAACTTGCTGTCGACCATGAATGGCAAGAAGATTCGAAAGACGTGGGTTCCAACGGGATACCGGATGCATGGCTACTGCTGAACTCGGATGGAGTGGAGGTCCTCGAAGACTGGCCAGGGTCATATAGCTGTGGTAAGGAACTTGATTTGTTCCATATCACACTTCCGCTAAAGTCGTGAGATGCGGACGCCAACTGTGAGCCTGTAGAGCTGATTGATGACCGTTGGCGGGTATGCTTATGCGGCGGAGGCGTTGGAGCGAAGGAAAGATCCGAGATCTCAAAACTGTCGCTGAAACTGTTTGTCCGAGAAGGCCTTTCTGAAATTGATATTGATGACATGGCTGTTGTTGTTGGAAGAATGGTGAATGATGAAAAGGTACGACGAAGACAATGAAGCTAAAAATCATATGCCTTTTTTCTTTGGGACGCTTTGAACTGAGAAACACACTTACTCGCCATGTCTATAGCAACCACAAAATTGGGGGCGGGAAGCAGGAGCCAATGCTGGACACGGACATCATCACATGCCCTCACGGTATCGAGGGTGCTCCTTCCTCAAATGACATGTCATGCTTGTGTACCAGGGCAATCTTGCTCTTGATCAAACTTCATTGTCTGGGCTGTCGCAGTATTGATGTTGGATCAAGAGTGCGCATCCACTAGTTTACAGATTTAAGGTCATTCGAGAAGATGCGGAAGAAGAACACAAGCATCAACAAAACAACCTTGATAAATTGACGAGGGCATTGACCTTCTTCGGAACCCGGATGTCAACGCCAAGGCATCTAGGGCATTGCGGTGTGTTGAAGCCTCCTTCACCTCTTCTTCCCAGCCTCCTCTGTCTATCACGCAAAATTATGAATTCTTGAACGTCCGATTGGTTCAGTTTGGTTTACTGGAGCGTCTTCTGGAATGTCCTGTTATATCTTCTTGTGAACCGGACCGCTTCACCTCGGATACAGCACCGCATTACTCTAGCTGGAGGTTGCTATACACGTCTACGCTCTTGTAGATGAATGACGCAAACGACAGCATCTGGACCTCTTGTCTGTTCTCATAAGTATCGATTCCATTGCTTTTGCCATCAGGACATAACGTCAGACTGGAAGCACCATGTTATGTCCAAGTGGAAAGCAAAGCGTGGGCTATTGAAAATAGTCCACTGCCAAAACATGGCGATGATATGATACTCTGTATACAGTAGCCCAAATGATATCTGTTGCCCGACACCAAGATCACGATACAGCGGCTTTCCTCTTTGCCACGCGTGTAGGCTTTGTGATAGAAGGTTTCGCGGCTCCAGTCCCAGCCATGGCTGCGATGCCACTCAACATATGATCCAGATCAATCTCAGAGTCATCGTCAAAGACTCTTTTCGGAGCCTTAGTCGCTTTCTTGATCACTGGTACCGGAGCTTCTGATTCAAAAAGAGCCAAGTCAGCATCTTCGGCCTCAGACACAGCTGGCTTAGAATGGTGCAGTGACTTGGGCTGTATAGGCTTCGGAGTCGTATCCTCAGATACAACCTCCTTGGTCGTTTCTTCCTTGTTGGCTTTGGACACTTTTGTCTTTCGTTCTCGTGTGTTGCTCTTCTTGTCGAGCAGTTGTTCTTGAGCGTGACTGGTCTCTGGTCTTTTGGGAGACGGATTGGAGGTTCCCTCTTCCAGAGGCAACTTTGGTCGAAAACGAGAGGGTCTGGGTTTATCCTGGGCAGCTGCGTCGGTCGTCTGGTCGTCCTTTTCTGGTAGTACTTTCGTTTTGGTGGCCCGAGGGACACGCACTCTCTTGACGATCTTTCGCTTCTTTTCTGCCTGCACTGACTCGGTCATCTCGAGCGTGTGTGGTAGCCCTTCCATAGAATTTGTAAGAATGGCCTGGGTGTCAGAAATCACCTCTTGCTCAACGCTCTCGTTAACATGCTTCTTGATCACTTTCCGCTTCTTGGTGACCTTCGCCTTGGGTATCTCCTCAGCCTTCTCTTTCTCCAATGGTATTGAGGGCGCCGTTGGGTTTGCATCTTCCTTCAAGTTTGGTCGCTCGTTTGCGGTATCTTTCTGTATGTCCTTGCGTACAACTCTTTTCCGCACTACAGCTTTCGTACGCTTCTTTGGTTCTGCAACTCCTTCGAGGGTTTCTCCGTTGGATTGTATCTTCTCGAAGGTTGCCGGCTTGACGGAAGGTATATCGTGTAGGGGATGGTTGTTCGACTCGTCTTCTCGTCCGTCGTCTTGCAAGGGTTCAATCGGAATGTCTACACGGTTCGGCTTGTTCTTCGAGACGACGAGCGCCTTAGCTCTTTTCTTCCTCTTGGGTTTTGTGACGTCCTCCGCCGTAGGTTCTGGTGCGACCGGTAGTTGATCAGGTCGAGGCTGGGGTTCGGGCTCGGGATCGGTGGGTGCTTTCTGTCGTGATTTGGGTACCAGGATACGCTTTCGTACGACTTTCCGCTTGGCCGGCTTGTTCTCTATCGGCGGTTGTATCTGTGCCGAATCGAAGGCTGTCTCTCCAGGTGTGGTGGATGCAATGTGACTTTCGTCCTGTTGCGCCGTAGTGGATTTCTTGGGACGTTTGGAGAACCAGACTTGATCTTCCTCTTCATATTCTCTGATGACCCTCTTTCTTTTCGGCACGGCTTTCTCTGCAGGCGGCGACAGCTCGGGTGCCTTCTGTAGTTCTGTAGGAGACGCTACGGGTAATGAGGCATTGGTCGGTGGTGGTGATTCGGTGGTCGTAGTAGCGGACACTTGAATGGGACCGGCCTGGAAGATGAAGCCAAAGTTTGTAGGAATGGGTCGAGCACTTGAGTGGTGTATGAGTGAGTGTTCATGGTGGGGTTGTCGGGTTGTTTATACCCAGCTCCTCTCTGTCGCATCATATGGCGCTCATGGCGGCCGTCTGCCGGGTTGTCAGCAAATGCGCTTCGATATGAACATGCAATCTTACCAGTCGTAGTCATGGTGTATAGATATCGCTCCTTTCCATAAGATGCTGCATCAATATACTCGAGTAGGCTGTGTCTTGGTTGTCGAATAATATTGATAATGTTGACATGGCGGGGTTAAGTCGGGGTTAAAATTCTAGCGGGCACGCGGGAAACGCGACAAGCTCGCCCTCATCTTTCTGTTCTTCGACCACTCAAAGATGCGAGGGCCAACACTCTGGCGAAGCAGGTCGCTGCAGCCTCTTAAGCCGTATGTTTGTGGTGATTGTGTTTCGAAATTGGGGCTGCGTCGTTCCTCGCAGAATGCTGTGGCAGGGAGCAACGACGCTTTAAAGTCATGGGACGAACAGGCTCAGAAGACACGCGCCGGCGACAGAAAGACCTTGTTGACGATACTGGAAGAGCGTGGTTATGTCAAGGATCTGGCAGGCGACCGCAATGCCCTCGACAAACTGCTCACCGACAAGCGCATCGGCGCCTACTCTGGCATAGACCCTACCGCTCCCTCACTGCATCTTGGTCACCTCCTCCCCATGATGGTCCTGTTCTGGATGTACATACATGGCCACAAAGCCGTCTCCATCATCGGAGGTGCCACTGCGAAGATTGGCGATCCCACCGGCCGCTTGATCAGCAGACAAGAGATGGACAGAAACACAAGATCCTCGAATCTCGTCTCATTGCACAATTGTGTGAGGGGCATGTGGAAGAGTGTCGAGAGATATGCTGAGAGACATGGCTACCCGAAAGACAAGGCCTGGAGCAAGAGTATACAGAACAATTCCGTCTGGTTGGGCAAGCTGAATATCATCGATTTCTTGTCTGATGCTGGTACCGTCGCTAGAATGGGCGCTATGCTTGGTAGAGATACGTGAGTCTTGATTGTGATACACCCTCCGTTCTGACAGCATGCTGACTTCGGCAGTGTCAAGAACAAGATGGCTCAAGGTGATGGCATGTCTTATGCCGAGTTCACCTATCCTCTCCTACAGGCCTATGACTGGTGGCATTTGTATCAATCAGGTGTTCAAGTCCAGATCGGTGGCTCTGATCAGTACGGAAACATTGTCGCTGGCATTGATCTCATCAAACATTTGACTCCTAGACCGTCGACTTCACCCGAGACCAAGCAGTTGTCTGGTCCATTCGGTCTGACTGTCCCCCTTTTGACCACTGCTGCCGGTGCCAAGTTTGGCAAGAGTGCCGGAAATGCAATCTGGCTCGACAAGACCATGACCAGTCCTTTTGAGCTGTATGGTTTCCTTGTACGCTCTGCTGATGCTGACGTCGAGCGCTACCTGAAACTCTTCACCTTCCTTCCTCTGGAGCATATCGCTGCTGTCATGACTGAGCACGAAGCCGATCCCAGCCAGCGCAAAGCTCAGCATCTCCTAGCACGCGAAGTCGTCGATCTAGTTCACGGTACCGAAGAGGCTCAGAATACCCAGAACCAACACACTTTCTCGCGCCGACCAAACTTGCAGTCCTTGCAAGCCGAAGCCGAGAACAGCAAGGATAGTCTCAACCGTCTCTATCTCCCCCAAAGTCTAGTCCAAGGCAAGCAACCAGCACGCATTCTGTATCATGCTGGCCTAGCCAAGAGCAACAGCGATGGTACCCGTATGGTCAACTCCGGAGGTGCCTACATTGGAAGTCAAACCAGCGAACAAGAGGCAGCAACTGAGGGCGAGCTCAAGTTCCGATCACTGAAAGGTGTCACCTCCTCCGTCATCACAGAGATGATGGAGAAGAGCAACGTGCTAGTCCTCAGAACGGGCAAATGGAATGTCAAGCTCGTCGAAGTCATCAGTGATGTTGAGTTCGAGCAAAAGGGCCTCAGCGCGCCTGGTTGGGAAGAGTTCAAGGAAGCAAGAGATGCGTCGTCGTCCTAGTACACTTTGCCCTCTTGCTGTGTAACACTATGTAAGATTATAGCAACCCATGTTGTCCACTATGAGTAGGTACACTTCCATTCTCTTGCAAAAATGGTCATGTCCGACTGGCGAATGTACCCCCTCCAGCAAAACAGATGAACCACATGTTCCTCCTACTAAAACTGCAAAAAGCCAGAGCCGAAGGCTCTGGGAAAACTCCTCGACAATTGTTCCTTGATCTAAATCACCAGATGACGGACATCTGGCTGCGATTCGCAATTAAGACTACACGGCGGAACTCTTGGAGTGGTTTTGGTTAGCCGAATCATGAGTGTAAGCCGTTACACCACACAGCGGATTGCTGTAAGGAAACAAATCTGGTTGAATTATATGACCTCAGTGATGGGGGGCTCGGGTTCGACTCTGGAGGTGAGCTTGCTCTCTTTTCGCAGTTGCTGTTCTATGGCTGACTCTCAATAATTTACAGGCTCTTCTTAATCATGTACAAGGTCTTGACGCTGTCTCTTCTTCGGAGAGCTCTCTAGTCGGGGATACATTTGTTGGAAGATACTGTCAACAAACACGCGAATTGGAAAGGGCGATGCAGCTCCTTCCGTTTGGTTTCGCCGAGGATCAAAACGTGGTACAGAAAGTCGGAAGGTGCAGGTCGACTTTTTCCTGCCACAGCGCGACCCACCTTCTCGATCTGTTCAGGATAGCACCTTCTCCTCAATCACTCTCCAAACAAAGACGCGTCCCAAGCGAACACGCCTAGCAACCACTGGACTTGTTCGGAAGTTGCTATGCGCATCTATCACAATTCCGCATTTCCATGTCTCATTCCTGTTTGATTCAAAAGCGGACTTCATCAGACAAGACACGATTTTCATCTTGCCATCCTGGCGCATTCGCTATGGCGCAAGTCAAGATTCTGAAGAGAGCTCATAACGCTGTCCAGTGTTCGAGTTGCAAACAGCGCTATGACATGATCGAGCCATTGGACGAACATCTAGAGACATCCTCGACGGGACGCCGCATCTGTCCCAAGACTAGGGCACCAGCTTTGATTGTTTGTGTCGATTGCGAACGCGACTTTACCAGCGTTCAACAACACGAACAACATATCCAGGACTCTTTCTCGCACAACCCAGGCCTCTCCAAGCCTACTGGCCGATCTGTGTATGTTGGTCGATTGCCAGCTAACGTCACAGAGCGAGACCTTGTAAACATCTTGTTCGACGGTTTCATTGTGTAAGTGGCCCGGGTTCAAGACAACTGCTTCAACAAAGAAACGAAGCTGACAAGTGACAGTGAAACAACTTCGATGCGCACCCACTGTCCACACTCAGATAACTTTACCTTCGTCAATCTGACGACACCCGCGGAAGCCTATCGTGCTACGAGAGAACTTCACAACAAACATTTCCTTGACCAAAGAGTGACTGTCTATCTACAACGCCCTAAGGAAGCAAACTCTTCTCAGCCCAAACGCCGTGAAGCGCGCTCCCGTATCACCAGCATGAGTCCCTCCGTGTTCGGTGTGGGTCCTGGCAAGGAGAACATCGAATTGCAGCCTCCCGCCATGCAGCAACCACCAGGCAAGCCAGTCTATGTGCATTCCACCCTCCCGCCATTCGACCCTCGTCGACCTGCTTTCTCCTTCGTTCCCGGCCCTACTATCGTCCACAACCAACACTACCCTCCCATCCCTCCCATCCCGTATGCCAACTACGGACAACCCCATCCGATGCCCCAATTCATCCAACCTCAGATCAACCACAATCTCGCCAACCATCCTCCACCCGGATTTGTCTCTGGAGGCTTTCTCTCTACAACCCAGCCTCCTGCAACAAACACCTCACAACGTGTCTCACGCCGCCAGCGTGCTCGGCGTCAGAAGTTCCCACCCTCCTACGACGGTGCCTCGGATCCTCGTCCCGACTCATCTGAGACAGTTGCTAGTATTGATACAATGATCACGGACATGTCAGCATTCACCGATGGCAGCCACGACTCCAACATTCCTAGTCAGCAGCCTTCTGCCTCTTCAAATTCAGACTGTCGACCCTCTGTTGACCAGACTTGGCCGACGCTTGTTTCAGCCGACCCTGTGCCTGAAGCTAGAACTTGGACGTCGTTCCGTGATGATGAGCTCGAGGATGCTTACCAGGCTCTTGAGAAACACTGTCATAATGCCGATACCCTTGTTTCAGCTGGCTACAACGTCACCCATCCTGTCATGCCTCCCAAGTCCGAGATCAAGGCCAAAGTCAAGTGTCGATCCTGTCGCACCTCTCGCCAACGACTCGATCGTCTGATTGCAGAGTCTGGCAAGAAGGGCTGTTCAGTCGCCCGTAACGCCAAGCACAACTTCCCTGGCATCACTCACCTCACTACACGCTACGAAGGCTTTGAACATCCACCTAAACATTGTCCAGCCACGTCCAAGCGCAGAGCTATCGCACTTGATTGCGAGATGGCCGGCGGTTGGAACGGTGATGGCTTTGTTGATCAGGTCATTCAATTGACTGCTATCGACTATCTGACCGGCGAAGTCTTGATCTCGAGTCTCGTAAAGCCCACTCTCGACATCCAACAGTGGCGCACCAACATCCACGGTGTCAGTCCACGCATGATGTTCCAGGCTATCCATGATGGCACGGCCTTGAGTAGCGTCACACATGCCCGCGATGTCTTGTTCTCCCTCGTGGACAAAAACACCATCCTGGTCGGACATGCCCTGAACTACGACCTCAATGTCTTGAAAATCGCCCACAATCGCTGTGTTGACTCAGAGATACTCGCAAAGCTGGCCATCAATCGCAACAGACAAGGTGGTACTGCACTGAAGAAGGTGTGCGAATCACTCATGGGCTTGGGCGTGCAGAGGAAGGCGACCCACTCTTGCCTGGAAGACTCCTTCGCAGCCAGGGAGGCCGTCATCTACATGATCTTGCATCCCACAGTGCTTGCTGAATGGGCCAAGGCCAAGCAGGTGATCATCGACGAAGAAGATGCCAAGAGAGACGCAGCAAGAAAAGTCAAGGAAGAGGCCAAGGAAGAAGCTAAGAAGAGGGCCGCCGCCGAAGCCGGAGCTCAGCAGGAGGGAGAGGATGCAAAATCACCTGCTGTTCTCACTCTGGCGATGCCAGCATTAGTCCCTACACCCCTCGACGAGATCGCAGATGAACTACAGATGGAGAGAGGTCCTTCTGCCGGCAAGAAGCGCAAAGGAGGTATGTGGACTGTGATCAACAGCGAAGAGTAGCAGCAGCGTGTGGATGGCTCTACATCCTGAGCACTGGAGAAAGGAAGACATGGACACTTTTTTGTAATAATAGCTTAGCTTTTGGAGTCACCATTGTGCTAGACTCGTGAACATGAAATCAATTTCTTTTGCTGACCTCCAAGCATATCCAAGGTGACCCTGTCCTGACCTCCCTCGCTGACCGTATCACCCTGTTCCGAATCTCGAAGTCAACGTGACGACCCTGTCTCTAGTCTAGATACTCCATACACCCACAGTATGAATAACTGCGACCTACTAGATACCCCGAGTAGCTCGTGAATGGATCCTCCATAAGCTGCGAAAGGTAACCATTATACCCATTCTACCATGAACTCGAGTGTCTTCCGCATTCAAGACAGTCCATTTTCCCATCGAAGCATTTCAAAATCGCAAAAATGGATATCATGCAACGACGACGTAGAGTTTCCAATCAAGATTACACACACGGATAGCATAGACTATCAAAATCTATATCGTATAGTTGCCCGAGAAATCAACACTTGTCGTGGTCTCGCAATATCGATATCAATGGTTTCATACCATGTAAATGGTATAACCCTGATCGGAAAAAAAAAAAAAAATGGAAGATCAAAAGGGAGAATAAATGGATAATCAATGACGAAAAAAAGGAGAAAAAACCATCCGATCAGCCTAGAAAAGTTCAAGTAGGAGGATTTGAAGAACATGATACTCATTTTTGTGTATAACCCGCTCCGATTGTGAATAAGAACGTAAAAAAGCCCAATAAGTGTAAGAAGAACCTAAAACCACCAAACCCCGAATAATCCTGAAACCAAAAGAACCGAGCCAAGTAGAGGAAGAGAGAAAGAAGTATCGTAGGGAAGAGAGGGAGGTTCAGTGGGTATATCAAGCAAGTCTGTGGTCCTCCTGATCTTCACTACCGACATCACTGCCGACATCCGTCCAGCTACCGGGGGTCAAGACACCTTCTGGCTCGCTCTCGTCACCGCTGTCAACACTTTCGACCTCGGAAAAGTCGATCAGACTCATTTCGCTGGCTGCGACGCTAGCAGGGGCGGAGGCGAAGTCGTCGGTTGTGGAAGAGGCGGAGGAAAAGGAGATGGCGTCGCGTTCGATTTCGGGAGATGAGAAGGTGGCGGTGGTGGGAGTGTGTTGGGGTAGAGGTGTTTGGGAGTGTTGTTGAGGAGAGGTGACAGAGGCTTCGGCGGCTTCGTGGACGGGATCGTAGGGTGGGATAACCATGTGGCTGGGGAAGGGTGCTGGGACAGCACGACGTGTAGCTAGGTTAGGCGAGAGGGTGTACAGCTCGTCGGCATCGAATTCGGAAGTAGGCACGGAGATCGGTGGGTCAGGTGTGAGGTTGATGAGTTGTTCGGACTCTTGTTCCTTCTGCCTCATCTTCTCGACATCGGCGAGACTGGCAGCTACGGCGGCGGCAAAGTCCATCTCGCGCTGCTCTTGCTCTAGGGCGCGAGCTTGACGAGCGGCCTCTTCGCTTTCTGCTAAGCTGATAGACATGGCGCGGACCAACTGCTCTTCATAGCTGAGATTGTCAGGAACGGACTCTTCCGGGTCTGAGACAGGAATCTGTCGTATCGAAGGCTCCTTCTGCGTGACAGACAATTTACGGACGCTGTTGGTGTCTTCGATGGCAATCTTGGGTGGTACTGGAGGCTTCGGTGTCGGTGAGCGTGAGTCTAATGTGCCTGAGAGTTCGAATTCGTCGCCGAAGGGGTTTGCGTAGCGAGAGCCGGTGTTGAAGGCTGTCTCCATGACGGCCTCTTGGATGGGGATGCTTCGAAGAGATTTTGGCTCGTCAGTGGGCACTGACGGAAGGTCGAGAGTTTTCTCGTTGAACTCTTCCTCTTCCTGTTGCGAGTCTTGCGAGTCCTTCTCGTTCATCTTCAGCGACCCGTCGACGTTCACCAGTTGGTCAAAGGTTGGCGAAGGAGGTGTCTTCTCCGATAGGTCCGATGTGCTCCTCCTCATCTTCTGTCTCTCTTTCAGGTCCAGCATCTCTTGATTTCTCTTGGCCAAATACTCTCTACCCAGCCGTCTTCTTTCCTCGGCTTCATCGGGGCTCTGCGGGCCATGACTTGTCCTGTTTCGTCTGCTGATCGAGTCGTCTGTTGTTTCTCTTCCAGTGGCTCTGGCGACGGCGTTCGCTGTTCCTGCAGCCTCTTCTCGAGTTTGGTTTGGTAGGCGTCCCTCATAGGCAAATGCTTCCGCCTCGCGTCGGGTCTGGGGATCAAGTGAATCCCCAAAGGTGCGGAGGAATTCCGTTATCTTGCGTCGTTGATCTTCCACCCATTCTTTGACTTGAGGATTTTCGTACACCGCTATTCCGACGGCGGCGAGTATAGACAGGGAGATTAAAATCCCTAGAAGTCATGTCAGAAATTGTCGCGTGAACATGTATGAAGCTCTTCGCGCAGCTGACAGAAGCATGGGGTGATCGCGACACTGATGTACTGAGAACACGTCCAAGGACCAGAGAAAGAAAGAGAACAAGAAGCAGGACATGGAAACATTATCGCGGTCAAACCAAAACACGAGAAAGAAAGACCGATGGGAACAAAAAGAGAATCACATACCCTTTGCCAGCGGTGCAGGCATGGTGGTGATGTGCGGCTGATGTGGCGAGTAGCGACCGACTCGACTCCTTCCTAAGAAATTGCAGACTTCACAAAAGGATGCTTTTCGAGCAAGAAATGGCACAAAATCACAGGTTTCGTCTTTTTGAAGAAAGTGGGATCAAGAGAGGTCTACAAGGCAAGTAGGCAGCTACATAGATGTGCTTGGAAGCTACGAGCCGCACGCGCCAAAAGCTGCCTTTGATTCGGATGTGGGGGAGGCAAACTCACTCGACTCGAGCAAGTTCCATGTGATTGTACTCAGAACTAACAATGCCCATTACTCAGCCACATACTTGCACAGCCACAGAGTACAATGTTCAGCAAGCCATTCATGTCACCAAAGTAAAGAAATCTATTGTAGATCAAGATCCACCCTAAATGTAGAAAGACGCTATGAAATAGTTAAAGGTTCGAAAAAATCCAACAGAAAAGAGACTATCAAGGTTGATGATCCTCGTACATCTTCCTTTGTGCTTTCTTCTCTTCCGTATCGTGACGAACGCACCACAGACTCCAAGCAATACCTAGAATACTGGCAACAAGAGTGATTGTGTATGCCTGAGAATAGCAAGCCTTGCCATCGTTGCAAATGCGGTGATGTCCATCGGCTGAACCTGAGTGGCTGTCCAAGATTGCACCATATGCCGTGTTGAAAATGTTGCCCGAGATGACAGGCGACATAGTCATGGCTCCCCAGTTGATACCGAGTCCTGCGGCACCGAACGCGTCTGCAACGAGCGCAGGGAACACACCAAATAGCGCACCGTAGCCAAGTCCTGTAACGCTGGAGAGCAGATACAAGTGAGTCGGGTTCTCAATCGTGAGGCCAAAGACCTGAGCGAGAGTAAAGATGAGTGACGAGGCCACAAGCGACCAGTAGCGGGATGAGTGCAGACGCTTGACCACGAAATCTGATCCGATACCAGACGACAATCGGCCAAAGAAGGATCCAATGGAGAGAATAGCGACATGCATCAACTGTCGAGATTGAATAAAGTCATGACTTGCATTTTCATCGTAGTGGTGCCAGAGCGTCTTGGCCTGCAGAAATGATTAGTACTTCTTTGAACCAATATGGTCGGATGCACTCTCACGTTGTTTCCAATGTTGCTAACGAAAGGTCAGTCACGGCGTGTAAAGTCAAGGAAGAGGGCAACATACTTGATGGTCATCAGACCAACTCCACATAATAAGCCAAGCAGAATAAACAAGTTCCAAAACGCAGGGCTCTTTGCGAGTGCCCATCCTGTGATATCTTTCTTGTGTGAGCCACGCATTTGGGTTGTCTGGGACTCGTCCACAGGGGTTTCCTCAGCACGGGAGACGAGGGAGGTAGTCTCATCTGGTTGGGCAGTTTGAGTGCCTGAAGAGATGAGCTGGGTGCCGTCTCACGACTGGAACGCAAGAGTAAAGCAGGGATAGGGTGTTGATGTAACGCAAGAGATAGGGAGACTTACTGGGTTCGCCAGGGAGACTTGATCTACTTCCATCTCTACTGTGACTCGCCGACTGAAGATCGTGCGAGTTCTTTCTGATACGTGCCGGCCGCCCTTCATCCTCAGTAGGTACGGCTTGGTATGGGGATGCAGGAGGCATCAACTTCATGAAGAAACTGCCAACAAAGACCATGCAAAAGGTACCGATAGCCAGCATCAGTAAATAGTCTCCAGTGTCGTTAGGGAAAGCGAAGCTGCCAATTAGAGTGAAGACAAAGGCGCTGAGACCGAAGCCACTCAAAGGGAAGGCGGTGGCCGTTCCTCTGTGATGCGGCCAATTTGTTGCAGACACCTTGATGGAGCCAGCAAAAGCACAGCAACTTCCCATGCCAGTCAAAAAGCCGAAGAAACACAAAGCCGAGAAGCTCATAGATCCAGCACCCTTCTGGTAGGCCGAGTAAAGTGGGAAATAGCCACAGGCCAGGGAGACGGCACCAATAAGGATAGCCCATCGAGGACCTTTTGTGTCGATCAAGATACCAAAAGGAATCCCCGAGGCATACATGCCAATGTTACCAGCGCTGCCCTGTTGTGTCTCAGCTAAGCCCTTGCGATTCTTGTCCGGTGTCGTCGCTTACGATAAGGTTGCTTTGCGTAGCAGATAGCTTCATGCGCTCGGCATATTGAGGAGCCCATGCTGAGTACGCGTACTGGTAATCGGGTCAGGAGGGGGAGAGTAGAATCGGAGTCGCGTACTAACGTTTGTTCCACTACCAAGGGTTAGATAAGGTCACATTGGGTATGAAAGCAGATAGGAGATCAAGGAGCAGCAAACATACCAAGCGAGAGCTATGCCAGTGGCAGCGATGACGGAGATAATTCGCGACTTGTAATGCGCCCTCTCATCGTGGTCTTGCATGGCGTACGGCGACTGGAATAATAGCAGAGAAACGGTATAGTATTATTGAAGCATATGTCGAGGCTTAAGGAGAGATAGCGAAAGTGGGATTCGGTATGGAGTCGAGTAGGGTATGGTCGCGGAGAGACAAGTATGGTCGATTGATGGCCGGAAGATTGATGTGTTAAACAGGAGACAGAGGAAAGGAAGAATAACAGGATCGAGCACGCCTTCAGGTCAACAAGACACACACAATTCGGGCAGCTCCAGAGATGGCAGGAGCGAAGGCAGGTCGGCCTATCATGACGGGCTCCCTAGAAAGGCAGTCGCTATCGCGTCCTCCGCGTCACCGTCGGCAATCGATTCCGAGCCAAGATCCCCGGACTCCCGCACAACGTGCAGCCAGGCGACCCACTTTCCTTCGACACCACCAACCTGCGACTGGTATCCGTACCATACTCGACTTTCTGATACAACACCACTTGCCATGGGAGCCCTTCTGTCGCTGCCACTGTTGGCCATCCCCTCGGTTGGGTCGGTGAGTTGCCCTTCTATCACGGGTTCGCGCCCCCTTCATGTCTAACGCGCCATACAGCTCATGACCTTCGCCGCCAGTTGCTGTGGAGCTGCCACATGCTCGGCCGTCTGCAGTGCTGCCGGAAAATGCAACAATAGCATGGCTACACGTATCGCCTACGCCGTCATCCTCTTGCTCAATTCGTTGCTGTCCTGGATCATGCTCACCGACTGGGCCGTCAAGAAACTCCAACACGTTCTGCTCGATTTCGCCACAATCTCCTGCAACGGCAAGGCCTGTTATGGCTTCACTGCTGTTCACCGTATCAACTTTGCTCTCGGCTTCTTCCATTTCATCATGGCTCTGCTGCTTATTGGCGTCAAAAACACCCGCGACAAGAGATCGGCTGTTCAAAATGGTTTCTGGGGGCCCAAGTTGATTGCCTGGATTGGTCTCATTGTCATCTCCTTCCTGATTCCTGACGGCTTCTTCATTGTCTGGGGCAATTACGTCGCTCTGGTCGGAGCTGTTCTGTTCCTGCTCTTGGGACTCGTCCTTCTGGTAGACCTGGCGCATAGTTGGGCCGAGTACTGTCTGGAAAAGGTTGAAACTACCGATTCTCAGTTCTGGAAGTCGCTTCTCATCGGCTCGACCCTGACCATGTACCTCGGATCTATCGTCATGACCATTCTCATGTACATCTTCTTCGCCGGCTCGGGATGCTCCATGAACCAGGCTGCAATCACCGTCAACTTGATCTGCCTGTTGATCATCTCTGTCATCAGTGTTCACCCGATGATTCAGGAGTCCAACCCTCGCGCTGGTCTGGCTCAAGCCGCCCTTGTCTGTGTGTACTGCACCTACCTGACTCTGTCGGCTGTCGCCATGGAGCCTGATGACCACCAGTGCAACCCTCTGGTTCGTGCTCGTGGTGCCCGCAGAACTACCGTCATCATGGGTGCAATCCTCACCTTCTTGACTGTGGCCTACACTACTACTCGCGCTGCCACTTATGGCCTGGCTATGGGCACAGGTAAGCCCGGTGGCTACCACCAAGTTGGCGAAGGCGACCACGAGCACGGTCTTGTCGCAACTCAGCCTTCATCTCGCCGCGAGATGCGCGCCGAAGCTCTTCGTGCAGCTGTGGCTTCTGGCTCTCTCCCCTCCTCAGCTCTCGACGAATCCGACGACGACAGCGATGATGATGACGAGTACCCCGGTGCTCACCCTCGCGACGACGAGAAGAACGCCACCCAATACAACTACACACTCTTCCACATCATTTTCCTGCTTTCCACAGCATGGGTTGCAACACTGCTGACCCAAAACGTCGGAGGCGATTCGTTGATCGAGAAGGGCGATTTCGTGCCTGTGGGACGTACTTACTGGGCTTCTTGGGTCAAGATTGTCAGCTCATGGGTGTGCTACGGCATGTTTGGTTGGACACTTGTGGCGCCTGTTGTGCTCCCCGAACGCTTTGATTATTAGAATATCGAGTGTGTACAAGTAAGATTGGAAGAAGATACCCCCCTTGGCTATTTTTATGCAAGAATTTGTTCTGTGTTACGTATTTTTGTAATTTCCACTGTAGAATTAACATACTTGATTTGATCTGCCTCGCCTCGCGTCAGTTGTGTTCCAACTACTGCATCCTTTGGGATTGGCTTTGTGTTTCGTTATCATGAGTTGATTTGCTTCCTTGTGGCCGGCCTTCCTTCAAACTCCAGCCGAGAAAAGACAAAAGAAAGAAGAAAAGCCCTTTCGTTTGTGTGACCATGTCATCGAGTTCCCTTCGAGCCTTCTCGTGAAACGCTGATCGTGTTTTGTGGTTTCGAATGTCGTGGCCTGAAGGAGGATCGTTGCCTTTTCCATGCATTGCTTGTGCCTCCACTGCTCTTCTTGGGTTTGGTTCTTGTTGATGAATCCCGAGAGTCGAGCTTGATGCTGAGAGGCGTCGAGGTGATAGATAGCCTGAGGGTGATCGAGAGTAAGAGATGTCGCCATAACCGTATCATCGCAGTCCGGCCTGTCTCTCCCTCACACCTAGTATCTATATCTAGTCGAGTAATCCTTAGGACTAACGACCAAACCCCTACCCTTCTTCGCACCCCTATAAATAGTCTCGATGATATCAATCAACTCCTGCTTATCCTCAAGCACCCAATTCAATTTGTTGTTGTTTCCCGTTCCGAAATCACACATCATGTGCTTGTTGCGGAAGAAGAACATGATGGTCATGGGATCGTAGAGTTCGTACATTTGGTTGAAATCGGGGACTTGGTCGAGGTCGCAGACGTAGATGACGGCGAAGTTTTTGACGCGGTCGGCGATGCGGTACAGGACTTCGTCTTGGCGCATGCAGTCTTTGTCCCAGTCGCGGCCGAAGCGGATCACGACTAGGCGGTCTTCTTCTGACATGATGGCTTGGTCGACGTGCCAGCCGCTGGCGAGATGGGGGAGGACGACGGAACCCATGGTTGTTGTTGAGATGTGTGTGTGTGTGTGTGTGTGTGGAGGTGGTGGT
>JGI24891J29808_1000235_pt1 | contig 53974 bp, 50 predicted proteins | sample FreactcultuFSWF8_FD_29808 | JGI IMG/M metagenome (IMG submission 29808)
GATGTGGCCGAGAGTGGTTATGGCGCTAGTTTCAGGCTCACCTGAAATGAGTTTACTAGTGGGCAACCGCGTGGGTTCGAATCCCACCATCTTCAACATCCTTTTTGCCGTTCGCAGTACCGTTTTGCTGTATAGATGAAGATAAATATGTGGTGTTCGGATGGCGGTCCATTTTTTCGCGTCGGGTGAAAATTGGTGGAGTGTGGGGGGAAGGGGTTTACATCGGGCGTTTGGGGCTTGGCGGGCGTACACGGCTTGGCGGGGTGTCACCCTGGCTTGTCTTGAGAAGTATTGGGACAAGATATTTTCCAATCGGGAGCTTTTTAGTTGCTTGGATGTTGGTATGAGGTGTAGTGAGATACTATGATGTACAACGCTCGGATGGGTGAGACAACTTGACTTTTGTCACTTGGTGCTCTTATACCATTCATTACTCCTCACGCAGAAACTGTTCGATGTTTTGAGGCATATACAAATTGGGTAGTTTTCAATAATTGGAAGAATGACAAAAGGATGTTTGGAATATGTATGGACGTCGATTAATGCTAATTTATCCAAGGTTTGCAAAGATATCATTCTTGTAGACCAGTCCAACCCTCTCGCATACCACTTTCTTTGTTTGAGCAAGAGGAAATATCTCTAAGCACCATACCCGGTAGCCTTTTCAGGGTTGAATCTGCATTGACACTGTTCACCAGAAACAACCTTGACGGTCCAATCAGCCTTCTCAGCATCCGTGCAACCATCCCAACATTCATCAATCATAGAATCGGGACACAAGATTTGGCCCTCTTGTCCGCTAACGCTACCCTGAGCACTGGTGCAGGGGTTCTTGTAATATACAGGAGCCGGCAAATCTGTCTCCACCAGACGCATCTTGAAGGGAGTGCAGACGAGACCTTTGCCATCTTCTGTGTATACGATGTCGCCATAGCTGGCAGCTTTGACGGTATAGGGTTGATTTCCCCAGTCGAGTTGAAGGGAAGGGCAGCTGACGAAATCATTACCGTTGAAGCGTAGTACGGTTTGATTGGAGTAATCGTCCAGATCAATGGAGAAGGGCGTGTTGATTGTTTCCCTGGTCTTGTAGTCCAAGATTGCCAATTCGGTCTTGGGCATGGTGTACAGCAGACCACCGGTGTTGGGAGAGGTGACAATTTCTTGAACTTCGGAGTCGGTGATGTCCATGAAGAAGCCATCGTAGTTGGTGCTGTATTTGCTGGGAAGAGGACCGGTGATCAGAGTCTTGTTCTGGGCGGCACAGTCGAAGTCGTCATCGGCGCAGACGGGGAAGGCTTGACCACCGAGGTAGAAGTATCCGTTGCGGGCTTGTACTGCCTTGCCGTGGATCTCAGGTGCGGTCTCGTTCCAGGCATAGGCAAGGTAAGTCTTTGCGGCAGAAGCAGTGGCGGCGGTGGCCAATGCGGAGAGAAGGGTAGAAGTGAGCATCTTGTCCAATAGTGGAGCGACTGTGATTGAAGATGGATGATGAGAGTGATAGGTGAACGAGACACAAACAAACCGTGGAAACATGGCTACTTATATATGCGTTCGACGTCATATCTCCAAAGCAGCCCGCCAGGCGGAGTACTGCTCTATGAGTCGCCTAACGCATGACTAGGTTTGATGGGTTCGTATTCAACCTCATGCTCTCATTGTTAGGCCATGCTATGACAGAGAAGTGGATGTGAAAGCGGTGGTCAAAGGATCGGGTCCGCAATTTCATGCGCCAAGACGTGGAAAGTCCTATTTTTGGTGATCTGCGGGCCGTCTCGCTTGAGCTCATGGTCTCTCGGAAGCCTGGATATCCTTGAAAATATCATGGTCGAGATGGTATACGGTAGTAAAGTGATCCTACGCCAGAAGAGTGGCTTGGATGAACGGAAAGCTAAGTTCGTATAGCTCATGAATGTGACCTGCCTGTATAGTGCCTTTAGGCAGACACAAAGAGAAAGTCGTTCAGGACTATGGCTAAAATTGCCAGATCACTGAGATGTGAACCTCATTGATGTCAGACGTTGCATTGAGTATTTAGATAGCTCGTCGAACATGGTCGAGTCCAGTTGAGAATGTGTTTGTTTAATCCATGAGGCAAGTTACGCTCGTCTAAAGCGGCTGATCTTGATGAGTGAACACAAGAAGGAGTGCATCACAGCCCTGAGATATATTGGCTTGTCCTGCTAGTCAACAGAAAATCTCCAGATGTAACATCATGCCCTATCGTGAGGCGGTAGCTTTCATGCAGAGAAGCAGCAATGAAGGTCGTATGGACACCAGAATCCAAGCAAGCTGTTCCCGAGTCCCATGGGGTGGTCATAAAAATAGGGACATCGAAGACTCTGGTTTGAAGCGATAAGATGGTTGTTGATGACTTGATCAAGGTGCTCAAGACGATGACCCGTACCTGTATCGCTTCCAAGATTGCGACTGCGATTATAGCACTTGTTCACTGGAGTCTCGGATTGCATGACCTCAGGTCTGAAGAACGCGACTGTCTCGAGGCAATCTTTGGAACATGTGTTGTGCGAGGAAAATTGGAAGAGACTGATCCAGCGACGGTGGAGAGAATCGGCTTGGAGAAGCCGCAGGTTGTGCAACTGGATACATTGCATAAATTTTGCATAAACACCTGAATCGGAAGACAATCTTCAGTCAAGAAGATCTGGTTCACAAGGTACTCTGCTGAAACCAACTCTGGTGATAGGTTTTAGCTTGCATTTTACACACCACTTCCTGGCCGACCGCCTTCTATGTCACACGGAGCTTGAGCAATTACCAAGCGCTTCAACGTAAGAAAGAGATATGCATTAGGTCTTCGTTATCATGACTGCACTCGTGAATCAACAATACACACTACCGTTCAGTTCATCTTCCCTCTTCAACAACTTCAACACCATATCAAAACCATTGAAGATACGGTAGCACGATCTCAATTCGTCCAGCTGTTCCAATCGCTTCACGACCTCAGTACCACTTCCACCAGCCCATAGTGTTCGTCGATCGTCTTCTGTGAAGCTCGCTGCCACTTTGACGACCGTATCAACAAATGTCCTGTCAGGTCCTAACATCTCTTTGACTCTATCTCCTACAGCACCAGTGGCAAGGCAGATACTTCGGCCTATTTTCCTTAACGTTTCCAGGGCATTTTTCTTGGTGATTAACGAGCTCTCCCTCGAGATTTGAGTAGCAACAGCCGCGATGTCATTCGCTACACTGTGCACAGCTCTCTCCGCGTGCTGTCTTGCTTTGTTCGGATCCAAGTGCTGCTTTGCGTTCAATGTATGCCACACGGAGTTGCTGTAGTGGATGAAATTCGTCGCCTTGCTTGTTGTGTGCGATGTTTTATGCACATGGGCAGAGGTGATGTCCGACACGAAAGAAGGGTCTTTTTGCACAGCGAGTCGAAGGAGTTGGCGCAGCTCGGAGGCAGTGAACGAGTCCAAGGCAGTATCAAGGGATGGATCGAGATTGATAGCTGGAGGTATCTCGCTCAAAGGCGTGTCTACTCTCATGGATGTGTATGGACTCTGCTGATAGTGATGAGGCGGTGGGGGTAAATCCATGGTGACTGTGAGACGGATAGGCCCATAGCCAGGAATTGGAGGAAGCGTCGTGCTCGTTTGTATGGCTGTGTTGACGGGCAAATCTAGAGTCTGAGGAGTTTCCGGTAATGGTCTTTGGAAGTCCATTGTGCTTGAGTTCAGGATAGTGAGATGCGTCGGTTTCTGCGACACCGCACTATCATTCAAGGTGGCGCTGGATCCTGTTTGGAAACTTGAACTTGCTGTCGACCATGAATGGCAAGAAGATTCGAAAGACGTGGGTTCCAACGGGATACCGGATGCATGGCTACTGCTGAACTCGGATGGAGTGGAGGTCCTCGAAGACTGGCCAGGGTCATATAGCTGTGGTAAGGAACTTGATTTGTTCCATATCACACTTCCGCTAAAGTCGTGAGATGCGGACGCCAACTGTGAGCCTGTAGAGCTGATTGATGACCGTTGGCGGGTATGCTTATGCGGCGGAGGCGTTGGAGCGAAGGAAAGATCCGAGATCTCAAAACTGTCGCTGAAACTGTTTGTCCGAGAAGGCCTTTCTGAAATTGATATTGATGACATGGCTGTTGTTGTTGGAAGAATGGTGAATGATGAAAAGGTACGACGAAGACAATGAAGCTAAAAATCATATGCCTTTTTTCTTTGGGACGCTTTGAACTGAGAAACACACTTACTCGCCATGTCTATAGCAACCACAAAATTGGGGGCGGGAAGCAGGAGCCAATGCTGGACACGGACATCATCACATGCCCTCACGGTATCGAGGGTGCTCCTTCCTCAAATGACATGTCATGCTTGTGTACCAGGGCAATCTTGCTCTTGATCAAACTTCATTGTCTGGGCTGTCGCAGTATTGATGTTGGATCAAGAGTGCGCATCCACTAGTTTACAGATTTAAGGTCATTCGAGAAGATGCGGAAGAAGAACACAAGCATCAACAAAACAACCTTGATAAATTGACGAGGGCATTGACCTTCTTCGGAACCCGGATGTCAACGCCAAGGCATCTAGGGCATTGCGGTGTGTTGAAGCCTCCTTCACCTCTTCTTCCCAGCCTCCTCTGTCTATCACGCAAAATTATGAATTCTTGAACGTCCGATTGGTTCAGTTTGGTTTACTGGAGCGTCTTCTGGAATGTCCTGTTATATCTTCTTGTGAACCGGACCGCTTCACCTCGGATACAGCACCGCATTACTCTAGCTGGAGGTTGCTATACACGTCTACGCTCTTGTAGATGAATGACGCAAACGACAGCATCTGGACCTCTTGTCTGTTCTCATAAGTATCGATTCCATTGCTTTTGCCATCAGGACATAACGTCAGACTGGAAGCACCATGTTATGTCCAAGTGGAAAGCAAAGCGTGGGCTATTGAAAATAGTCCACTGCCAAAACATGGCGATGATATGATACTCTGTATACAGTAGCCCAAATGATATCTGTTGCCCGACACCAAGATCACGATACAGCGGCTTTCCTCTTTGCCACGCGTGTAGGCTTTGTGATAGAAGGTTTCGCGGCTCCAGTCCCAGCCATGGCTGCGATGCCACTCAACATATGATCCAGATCAATCTCAGAGTCATCGTCAAAGACTCTTTTCGGAGCCTTAGTCGCTTTCTTGATCACTGGTACCGGAGCTTCTGATTCAAAAAGAGCCAAGTCAGCATCTTCGGCCTCAGACACAGCTGGCTTAGAATGGTGCAGTGACTTGGGCTGTATAGGCTTCGGAGTCGTATCCTCAGATACAACCTCCTTGGTCGTTTCTTCCTTGTTGGCTTTGGACACTTTTGTCTTTCGTTCTCGTGTGTTGCTCTTCTTGTCGAGCAGTTGTTCTTGAGCGTGACTGGTCTCTGGTCTTTTGGGAGACGGATTGGAGGTTCCCTCTTCCAGAGGCAACTTTGGTCGAAAACGAGAGGGTCTGGGTTTATCCTGGGCAGCTGCGTCGGTCGTCTGGTCGTCCTTTTCTGGTAGTACTTTCGTTTTGGTGGCCCGAGGGACACGCACTCTCTTGACGATCTTTCGCTTCTTTTCTGCCTGCACTGACTCGGTCATCTCGAGCGTGTGTGGTAGCCCTTCCATAGAATTTGTAAGAATGGCCTGGGTGTCAGAAATCACCTCTTGCTCAACGCTCTCGTTAACATGCTTCTTGATCACTTTCCGCTTCTTGGTGACCTTCGCCTTGGGTATCTCCTCAGCCTTCTCTTTCTCCAATGGTATTGAGGGCGCCGTTGGGTTTGCATCTTCCTTCAAGTTTGGTCGCTCGTTTGCGGTATCTTTCTGTATGTCCTTGCGTACAACTCTTTTCCGCACTACAGCTTTCGTACGCTTCTTTGGTTCTGCAACTCCTTCGAGGGTTTCTCCGTTGGATTGTATCTTCTCGAAGGTTGCCGGCTTGACGGAAGGTATATCGTGTAGGGGATGGTTGTTCGACTCGTCTTCTCGTCCGTCGTCTTGCAAGGGTTCAATCGGAATGTCTACACGGTTCGGCTTGTTCTTCGAGACGACGAGCGCCTTAGCTCTTTTCTTCCTCTTGGGTTTTGTGACGTCCTCCGCCGTAGGTTCTGGTGCGACCGGTAGTTGATCAGGTCGAGGCTGGGGTTCGGGCTCGGGATCGGTGGGTGCTTTCTGTCGTGATTTGGGTACCAGGATACGCTTTCGTACGACTTTCCGCTTGGCCGGCTTGTTCTCTATCGGCGGTTGTATCTGTGCCGAATCGAAGGCTGTCTCTCCAGGTGTGGTGGATGCAATGTGACTTTCGTCCTGTTGCGCCGTAGTGGATTTCTTGGGACGTTTGGAGAACCAGACTTGATCTTCCTCTTCATATTCTCTGATGACCCTCTTTCTTTTCGGCACGGCTTTCTCTGCAGGCGGCGACAGCTCGGGTGCCTTCTGTAGTTCTGTAGGAGACGCTACGGGTAATGAGGCATTGGTCGGTGGTGGTGATTCGGTGGTCGTAGTAGCGGACACTTGAATGGGACCGGCCTGGAAGATGAAGCCAAAGTTTGTAGGAATGGGTCGAGCACTTGAGTGGTGTATGAGTGAGTGTTCATGGTGGGGTTGTCGGGTTGTTTATACCCAGCTCCTCTCTGTCGCATCATATGGCGCTCATGGCGGCCGTCTGCCGGGTTGTCAGCAAATGCGCTTCGATATGAACATGCAATCTTACCAGTCGTAGTCATGGTGTATAGATATCGCTCCTTTCCATAAGATGCTGCATCAATATACTCGAGTAGGCTGTGTCTTGGTTGTCGAATAATATTGATAATGTTGACATGGCGGGGTTAAGTCGGGGTTAAAATTCTAGCGGGCACGCGGGAAACGCGACAAGCTCGCCCTCATCTTTCTGTTCTTCGACCACTCAAAGATGCGAGGGCCAACACTCTGGCGAAGCAGGTCGCTGCAGCCTCTTAAGCCGTATGTTTGTGGTGATTGTGTTTCGAAATTGGGGCTGCGTCGTTCCTCGCAGAATGCTGTGGCAGGGAGCAACGACGCTTTAAAGTCATGGGACGAACAGGCTCAGAAGACACGCGCCGGCGACAGAAAGACCTTGTTGACGATACTGGAAGAGCGTGGTTATGTCAAGGATCTGGCAGGCGACCGCAATGCCCTCGACAAACTGCTCACCGACAAGCGCATCGGCGCCTACTCTGGCATAGACCCTACCGCTCCCTCACTGCATCTTGGTCACCTCCTCCCCATGATGGTCCTGTTCTGGATGTACATACATGGCCACAAAGCCGTCTCCATCATCGGAGGTGCCACTGCGAAGATTGGCGATCCCACCGGCCGCTTGATCAGCAGACAAGAGATGGACAGAAACACAAGATCCTCGAATCTCGTCTCATTGCACAATTGTGTGAGGGGCATGTGGAAGAGTGTCGAGAGATATGCTGAGAGACATGGCTACCCGAAAGACAAGGCCTGGAGCAAGAGTATACAGAACAATTCCGTCTGGTTGGGCAAGCTGAATATCATCGATTTCTTGTCTGATGCTGGTACCGTCGCTAGAATGGGCGCTATGCTTGGTAGAGATACGTGAGTCTTGATTGTGATACACCCTCCGTTCTGACAGCATGCTGACTTCGGCAGTGTCAAGAACAAGATGGCTCAAGGTGATGGCATGTCTTATGCCGAGTTCACCTATCCTCTCCTACAGGCCTATGACTGGTGGCATTTGTATCAATCAGGTGTTCAAGTCCAGATCGGTGGCTCTGATCAGTACGGAAACATTGTCGCTGGCATTGATCTCATCAAACATTTGACTCCTAGACCGTCGACTTCACCCGAGACCAAGCAGTTGTCTGGTCCATTCGGTCTGACTGTCCCCCTTTTGACCACTGCTGCCGGTGCCAAGTTTGGCAAGAGTGCCGGAAATGCAATCTGGCTCGACAAGACCATGACCAGTCCTTTTGAGCTGTATGGTTTCCTTGTACGCTCTGCTGATGCTGACGTCGAGCGCTACCTGAAACTCTTCACCTTCCTTCCTCTGGAGCATATCGCTGCTGTCATGACTGAGCACGAAGCCGATCCCAGCCAGCGCAAAGCTCAGCATCTCCTAGCACGCGAAGTCGTCGATCTAGTTCACGGTACCGAAGAGGCTCAGAATACCCAGAACCAACACACTTTCTCGCGCCGACCAAACTTGCAGTCCTTGCAAGCCGAAGCCGAGAACAGCAAGGATAGTCTCAACCGTCTCTATCTCCCCCAAAGTCTAGTCCAAGGCAAGCAACCAGCACGCATTCTGTATCATGCTGGCCTAGCCAAGAGCAACAGCGATGGTACCCGTATGGTCAACTCCGGAGGTGCCTACATTGGAAGTCAAACCAGCGAACAAGAGGCAGCAACTGAGGGCGAGCTCAAGTTCCGATCACTGAAAGGTGTCACCTCCTCCGTCATCACAGAGATGATGGAGAAGAGCAACGTGCTAGTCCTCAGAACGGGCAAATGGAATGTCAAGCTCGTCGAAGTCATCAGTGATGTTGAGTTCGAGCAAAAGGGCCTCAGCGCGCCTGGTTGGGAAGAGTTCAAGGAAGCAAGAGATGCGTCGTCGTCCTAGTACACTTTGCCCTCTTGCTGTGTAACACTATGTAAGATTATAGCAACCCATGTTGTCCACTATGAGTAGGTACACTTCCATTCTCTTGCAAAAATGGTCATGTCCGACTGGCGAATGTACCCCCTCCAGCAAAACAGATGAACCACATGTTCCTCCTACTAAAACTGCAAAAAGCCAGAGCCGAAGGCTCTGGGAAAACTCCTCGACAATTGTTCCTTGATCTAAATCACCAGATGACGGACATCTGGCTGCGATTCGCAATTAAGACTACACGGCGGAACTCTTGGAGTGGTTTTGGTTAGCCGAATCATGAGTGTAAGCCGTTACACCACACAGCGGATTGCTGTAAGGAAACAAATCTGGTTGAATTATATGACCTCAGTGATGGGGGGCTCGGGTTCGACTCTGGAGGTGAGCTTGCTCTCTTTTCGCAGTTGCTGTTCTATGGCTGACTCTCAATAATTTACAGGCTCTTCTTAATCATGTACAAGGTCTTGACGCTGTCTCTTCTTCGGAGAGCTCTCTAGTCGGGGATACATTTGTTGGAAGATACTGTCAACAAACACGCGAATTGGAAAGGGCGATGCAGCTCCTTCCGTTTGGTTTCGCCGAGGATCAAAACGTGGTACAGAAAGTCGGAAGGTGCAGGTCGACTTTTTCCTGCCACAGCGCGACCCACCTTCTCGATCTGTTCAGGATAGCACCTTCTCCTCAATCACTCTCCAAACAAAGACGCGTCCCAAGCGAACACGCCTAGCAACCACTGGACTTGTTCGGAAGTTGCTATGCGCATCTATCACAATTCCGCATTTCCATGTCTCATTCCTGTTTGATTCAAAAGCGGACTTCATCAGACAAGACACGATTTTCATCTTGCCATCCTGGCGCATTCGCTATGGCGCAAGTCAAGATTCTGAAGAGAGCTCATAACGCTGTCCAGTGTTCGAGTTGCAAACAGCGCTATGACATGATCGAGCCATTGGACGAACATCTAGAGACATCCTCGACGGGACGCCGCATCTGTCCCAAGACTAGGGCACCAGCTTTGATTGTTTGTGTCGATTGCGAACGCGACTTTACCAGCGTTCAACAACACGAACAACATATCCAGGACTCTTTCTCGCACAACCCAGGCCTCTCCAAGCCTACTGGCCGATCTGTGTATGTTGGTCGATTGCCAGCTAACGTCACAGAGCGAGACCTTGTAAACATCTTGTTCGACGGTTTCATTGTGTAAGTGGCCCGGGTTCAAGACAACTGCTTCAACAAAGAAACGAAGCTGACAAGTGACAGTGAAACAACTTCGATGCGCACCCACTGTCCACACTCAGATAACTTTACCTTCGTCAATCTGACGACACCCGCGGAAGCCTATCGTGCTACGAGAGAACTTCACAACAAACATTTCCTTGACCAAAGAGTGACTGTCTATCTACAACGCCCTAAGGAAGCAAACTCTTCTCAGCCCAAACGCCGTGAAGCGCGCTCCCGTATCACCAGCATGAGTCCCTCCGTGTTCGGTGTGGGTCCTGGCAAGGAGAACATCGAATTGCAGCCTCCCGCCATGCAGCAACCACCAGGCAAGCCAGTCTATGTGCATTCCACCCTCCCGCCATTCGACCCTCGTCGACCTGCTTTCTCCTTCGTTCCCGGCCCTACTATCGTCCACAACCAACACTACCCTCCCATCCCTCCCATCCCGTATGCCAACTACGGACAACCCCATCCGATGCCCCAATTCATCCAACCTCAGATCAACCACAATCTCGCCAACCATCCTCCACCCGGATTTGTCTCTGGAGGCTTTCTCTCTACAACCCAGCCTCCTGCAACAAACACCTCACAACGTGTCTCACGCCGCCAGCGTGCTCGGCGTCAGAAGTTCCCACCCTCCTACGACGGTGCCTCGGATCCTCGTCCCGACTCATCTGAGACAGTTGCTAGTATTGATACAATGATCACGGACATGTCAGCATTCACCGATGGCAGCCACGACTCCAACATTCCTAGTCAGCAGCCTTCTGCCTCTTCAAATTCAGACTGTCGACCCTCTGTTGACCAGACTTGGCCGACGCTTGTTTCAGCCGACCCTGTGCCTGAAGCTAGAACTTGGACGTCGTTCCGTGATGATGAGCTCGAGGATGCTTACCAGGCTCTTGAGAAACACTGTCATAATGCCGATACCCTTGTTTCAGCTGGCTACAACGTCACCCATCCTGTCATGCCTCCCAAGTCCGAGATCAAGGCCAAAGTCAAGTGTCGATCCTGTCGCACCTCTCGCCAACGACTCGATCGTCTGATTGCAGAGTCTGGCAAGAAGGGCTGTTCAGTCGCCCGTAACGCCAAGCACAACTTCCCTGGCATCACTCACCTCACTACACGCTACGAAGGCTTTGAACATCCACCTAAACATTGTCCAGCCACGTCCAAGCGCAGAGCTATCGCACTTGATTGCGAGATGGCCGGCGGTTGGAACGGTGATGGCTTTGTTGATCAGGTCATTCAATTGACTGCTATCGACTATCTGACCGGCGAAGTCTTGATCTCGAGTCTCGTAAAGCCCACTCTCGACATCCAACAGTGGCGCACCAACATCCACGGTGTCAGTCCACGCATGATGTTCCAGGCTATCCATGATGGCACGGCCTTGAGTAGCGTCACACATGCCCGCGATGTCTTGTTCTCCCTCGTGGACAAAAACACCATCCTGGTCGGACATGCCCTGAACTACGACCTCAATGTCTTGAAAATCGCCCACAATCGCTGTGTTGACTCAGAGATACTCGCAAAGCTGGCCATCAATCGCAACAGACAAGGTGGTACTGCACTGAAGAAGGTGTGCGAATCACTCATGGGCTTGGGCGTGCAGAGGAAGGCGACCCACTCTTGCCTGGAAGACTCCTTCGCAGCCAGGGAGGCCGTCATCTACATGATCTTGCATCCCACAGTGCTTGCTGAATGGGCCAAGGCCAAGCAGGTGATCATCGACGAAGAAGATGCCAAGAGAGACGCAGCAAGAAAAGTCAAGGAAGAGGCCAAGGAAGAAGCTAAGAAGAGGGCCGCCGCCGAAGCCGGAGCTCAGCAGGAGGGAGAGGATGCAAAATCACCTGCTGTTCTCACTCTGGCGATGCCAGCATTAGTCCCTACACCCCTCGACGAGATCGCAGATGAACTACAGATGGAGAGAGGTCCTTCTGCCGGCAAGAAGCGCAAAGGAGGTATGTGGACTGTGATCAACAGCGAAGAGTAGCAGCAGCGTGTGGATGGCTCTACATCCTGAGCACTGGAGAAAGGAAGACATGGACACTTTTTTGTAATAATAGCTTAGCTTTTGGAGTCACCATTGTGCTAGACTCGTGAACATGAAATCAATTTCTTTTGCTGACCTCCAAGCATATCCAAGGTGACCCTGTCCTGACCTCCCTCGCTGACCGTATCACCCTGTTCCGAATCTCGAAGTCAACGTGACGACCCTGTCTCTAGTCTAGATACTCCATACACCCACAGTATGAATAACTGCGACCTACTAGATACCCCGAGTAGCTCGTGAATGGATCCTCCATAAGCTGCGAAAGGTAACCATTATACCCATTCTACCATGAACTCGAGTGTCTTCCGCATTCAAGACAGTCCATTTTCCCATCGAAGCATTTCAAAATCGCAAAAATGGATATCATGCAACGACGACGTAGAGTTTCCAATCAAGATTACACACACGGATAGCATAGACTATCAAAATCTATATCGTATAGTTGCCCGAGAAATCAACACTTGTCGTGGTCTCGCAATATCGATATCAATGGTTTCATACCATGTAAATGGTATAACCCTGATCGGAAAAAAAAAAAAAAATGGAAGATCAAAAGGGAGAATAAATGGATAATCAATGACGAAAAAAAGGAGAAAAAACCATCCGATCAGCCTAGAAAAGTTCAAGTAGGAGGATTTGAAGAACATGATACTCATTTTTGTGTATAACCCGCTCCGATTGTGAATAAGAACGTAAAAAAGCCCAATAAGTGTAAGAAGAACCTAAAACCACCAAACCCCGAATAATCCTGAAACCAAAAGAACCGAGCCAAGTAGAGGAAGAGAGAAAGAAGTATCGTAGGGAAGAGAGGGAGGTTCAGTGGGTATATCAAGCAAGTCTGTGGTCCTCCTGATCTTCACTACCGACATCACTGCCGACATCCGTCCAGCTACCGGGGGTCAAGACACCTTCTGGCTCGCTCTCGTCACCGCTGTCAACACTTTCGACCTCGGAAAAGTCGATCAGACTCATTTCGCTGGCTGCGACGCTAGCAGGGGCGGAGGCGAAGTCGTCGGTTGTGGAAGAGGCGGAGGAAAAGGAGATGGCGTCGCGTTCGATTTCGGGAGATGAGAAGGTGGCGGTGGTGGGAGTGTGTTGGGGTAGAGGTGTTTGGGAGTGTTGTTGAGGAGAGGTGACAGAGGCTTCGGCGGCTTCGTGGACGGGATCGTAGGGTGGGATAACCATGTGGCTGGGGAAGGGTGCTGGGACAGCACGACGTGTAGCTAGGTTAGGCGAGAGGGTGTACAGCTCGTCGGCATCGAATTCGGAAGTAGGCACGGAGATCGGTGGGTCAGGTGTGAGGTTGATGAGTTGTTCGGACTCTTGTTCCTTCTGCCTCATCTTCTCGACATCGGCGAGACTGGCAGCTACGGCGGCGGCAAAGTCCATCTCGCGCTGCTCTTGCTCTAGGGCGCGAGCTTGACGAGCGGCCTCTTCGCTTTCTGCTAAGCTGATAGACATGGCGCGGACCAACTGCTCTTCATAGCTGAGATTGTCAGGAACGGACTCTTCCGGGTCTGAGACAGGAATCTGTCGTATCGAAGGCTCCTTCTGCGTGACAGACAATTTACGGACGCTGTTGGTGTCTTCGATGGCAATCTTGGGTGGTACTGGAGGCTTCGGTGTCGGTGAGCGTGAGTCTAATGTGCCTGAGAGTTCGAATTCGTCGCCGAAGGGGTTTGCGTAGCGAGAGCCGGTGTTGAAGGCTGTCTCCATGACGGCCTCTTGGATGGGGATGCTTCGAAGAGATTTTGGCTCGTCAGTGGGCACTGACGGAAGGTCGAGAGTTTTCTCGTTGAACTCTTCCTCTTCCTGTTGCGAGTCTTGCGAGTCCTTCTCGTTCATCTTCAGCGACCCGTCGACGTTCACCAGTTGGTCAAAGGTTGGCGAAGGAGGTGTCTTCTCCGATAGGTCCGATGTGCTCCTCCTCATCTTCTGTCTCTCTTTCAGGTCCAGCATCTCTTGATTTCTCTTGGCCAAATACTCTCTACCCAGCCGTCTTCTTTCCTCGGCTTCATCGGGGCTCTGCGGGCCATGACTTGTCCTGTTTCGTCTGCTGATCGAGTCGTCTGTTGTTTCTCTTCCAGTGGCTCTGGCGACGGCGTTCGCTGTTCCTGCAGCCTCTTCTCGAGTTTGGTTTGGTAGGCGTCCCTCATAGGCAAATGCTTCCGCCTCGCGTCGGGTCTGGGGATCAAGTGAATCCCCAAAGGTGCGGAGGAATTCCGTTATCTTGCGTCGTTGATCTTCCACCCATTCTTTGACTTGAGGATTTTCGTACACCGCTATTCCGACGGCGGCGAGTATAGACAGGGAGATTAAAATCCCTAGAAGTCATGTCAGAAATTGTCGCGTGAACATGTATGAAGCTCTTCGCGCAGCTGACAGAAGCATGGGGTGATCGCGACACTGATGTACTGAGAACACGTCCAAGGACCAGAGAAAGAAAGAGAACAAGAAGCAGGACATGGAAACATTATCGCGGTCAAACCAAAACACGAGAAAGAAAGACCGATGGGAACAAAAAGAGAATCACATACCCTTTGCCAGCGGTGCAGGCATGGTGGTGATGTGCGGCTGATGTGGCGAGTAGCGACCGACTCGACTCCTTCCTAAGAAATTGCAGACTTCACAAAAGGATGCTTTTCGAGCAAGAAATGGCACAAAATCACAGGTTTCGTCTTTTTGAAGAAAGTGGGATCAAGAGAGGTCTACAAGGCAAGTAGGCAGCTACATAGATGTGCTTGGAAGCTACGAGCCGCACGCGCCAAAAGCTGCCTTTGATTCGGATGTGGGGGAGGCAAACTCACTCGACTCGAGCAAGTTCCATGTGATTGTACTCAGAACTAACAATGCCCATTACTCAGCCACATACTTGCACAGCCACAGAGTACAATGTTCAGCAAGCCATTCATGTCACCAAAGTAAAGAAATCTATTGTAGATCAAGATCCACCCTAAATGTAGAAAGACGCTATGAAATAGTTAAAGGTTCGAAAAAATCCAACAGAAAAGAGACTATCAAGGTTGATGATCCTCGTACATCTTCCTTTGTGCTTTCTTCTCTTCCGTATCGTGACGAACGCACCACAGACTCCAAGCAATACCTAGAATACTGGCAACAAGAGTGATTGTGTATGCCTGAGAATAGCAAGCCTTGCCATCGTTGCAAATGCGGTGATGTCCATCGGCTGAACCTGAGTGGCTGTCCAAGATTGCACCATATGCCGTGTTGAAAATGTTGCCCGAGATGACAGGCGACATAGTCATGGCTCCCCAGTTGATACCGAGTCCTGCGGCACCGAACGCGTCTGCAACGAGCGCAGGGAACACACCAAATAGCGCACCGTAGCCAAGTCCTGTAACGCTGGAGAGCAGATACAAGTGAGTCGGGTTCTCAATCGTGAGGCCAAAGACCTGAGCGAGAGTAAAGATGAGTGACGAGGCCACAAGCGACCAGTAGCGGGATGAGTGCAGACGCTTGACCACGAAATCTGATCCGATACCAGACGACAATCGGCCAAAGAAGGATCCAATGGAGAGAATAGCGACATGCATCAACTGTCGAGATTGAATAAAGTCATGACTTGCATTTTCATCGTAGTGGTGCCAGAGCGTCTTGGCCTGCAGAAATGATTAGTACTTCTTTGAACCAATATGGTCGGATGCACTCTCACGTTGTTTCCAATGTTGCTAACGAAAGGTCAGTCACGGCGTGTAAAGTCAAGGAAGAGGGCAACATACTTGATGGTCATCAGACCAACTCCACATAATAAGCCAAGCAGAATAAACAAGTTCCAAAACGCAGGGCTCTTTGCGAGTGCCCATCCTGTGATATCTTTCTTGTGTGAGCCACGCATTTGGGTTGTCTGGGACTCGTCCACAGGGGTTTCCTCAGCACGGGAGACGAGGGAGGTAGTCTCATCTGGTTGGGCAGTTTGAGTGCCTGAAGAGATGAGCTGGGTGCCGTCTCACGACTGGAACGCAAGAGTAAAGCAGGGATAGGGTGTTGATGTAACGCAAGAGATAGGGAGACTTACTGGGTTCGCCAGGGAGACTTGATCTACTTCCATCTCTACTGTGACTCGCCGACTGAAGATCGTGCGAGTTCTTTCTGATACGTGCCGGCCGCCCTTCATCCTCAGTAGGTACGGCTTGGTATGGGGATGCAGGAGGCATCAACTTCATGAAGAAACTGCCAACAAAGACCATGCAAAAGGTACCGATAGCCAGCATCAGTAAATAGTCTCCAGTGTCGTTAGGGAAAGCGAAGCTGCCAATTAGAGTGAAGACAAAGGCGCTGAGACCGAAGCCACTCAAAGGGAAGGCGGTGGCCGTTCCTCTGTGATGCGGCCAATTTGTTGCAGACACCTTGATGGAGCCAGCAAAAGCACAGCAACTTCCCATGCCAGTCAAAAAGCCGAAGAAACACAAAGCCGAGAAGCTCATAGATCCAGCACCCTTCTGGTAGGCCGAGTAAAGTGGGAAATAGCCACAGGCCAGGGAGACGGCACCAATAAGGATAGCCCATCGAGGACCTTTTGTGTCGATCAAGATACCAAAAGGAATCCCCGAGGCATACATGCCAATGTTACCAGCGCTGCCCTGTTGTGTCTCAGCTAAGCCCTTGCGATTCTTGTCCGGTGTCGTCGCTTACGATAAGGTTGCTTTGCGTAGCAGATAGCTTCATGCGCTCGGCATATTGAGGAGCCCATGCTGAGTACGCGTACTGGTAATCGGGTCAGGAGGGGGAGAGTAGAATCGGAGTCGCGTACTAACGTTTGTTCCACTACCAAGGGTTAGATAAGGTCACATTGGGTATGAAAGCAGATAGGAGATCAAGGAGCAGCAAACATACCAAGCGAGAGCTATGCCAGTGGCAGCGATGACGGAGATAATTCGCGACTTGTAATGCGCCCTCTCATCGTGGTCTTGCATGGCGTACGGCGACTGGAATAATAGCAGAGAAACGGTATAGTATTATTGAAGCATATGTCGAGGCTTAAGGAGAGATAGCGAAAGTGGGATTCGGTATGGAGTCGAGTAGGGTATGGTCGCGGAGAGACAAGTATGGTCGATTGATGGCCGGAAGATTGATGTGTTAAACAGGAGACAGAGGAAAGGAAGAATAACAGGATCGAGCACGCCTTCAGGTCAACAAGACACACACAATTCGGGCAGCTCCAGAGATGGCAGGAGCGAAGGCAGGTCGGCCTATCATGACGGGCTCCCTAGAAAGGCAGTCGCTATCGCGTCCTCCGCGTCACCGTCGGCAATCGATTCCGAGCCAAGATCCCCGGACTCCCGCACAACGTGCAGCCAGGCGACCCACTTTCCTTCGACACCACCAACCTGCGACTGGTATCCGTACCATACTCGACTTTCTGATACAACACCACTTGCCATGGGAGCCCTTCTGTCGCTGCCACTGTTGGCCATCCCCTCGGTTGGGTCGGTGAGTTGCCCTTCTATCACGGGTTCGCGCCCCCTTCATGTCTAACGCGCCATACAGCTCATGACCTTCGCCGCCAGTTGCTGTGGAGCTGCCACATGCTCGGCCGTCTGCAGTGCTGCCGGAAAATGCAACAATAGCATGGCTACACGTATCGCCTACGCCGTCATCCTCTTGCTCAATTCGTTGCTGTCCTGGATCATGCTCACCGACTGGGCCGTCAAGAAACTCCAACACGTTCTGCTCGATTTCGCCACAATCTCCTGCAACGGCAAGGCCTGTTATGGCTTCACTGCTGTTCACCGTATCAACTTTGCTCTCGGCTTCTTCCATTTCATCATGGCTCTGCTGCTTATTGGCGTCAAAAACACCCGCGACAAGAGATCGGCTGTTCAAAATGGTTTCTGGGGGCCCAAGTTGATTGCCTGGATTGGTCTCATTGTCATCTCCTTCCTGATTCCTGACGGCTTCTTCATTGTCTGGGGCAATTACGTCGCTCTGGTCGGAGCTGTTCTGTTCCTGCTCTTGGGACTCGTCCTTCTGGTAGACCTGGCGCATAGTTGGGCCGAGTACTGTCTGGAAAAGGTTGAAACTACCGATTCTCAGTTCTGGAAGTCGCTTCTCATCGGCTCGACCCTGACCATGTACCTCGGATCTATCGTCATGACCATTCTCATGTACATCTTCTTCGCCGGCTCGGGATGCTCCATGAACCAGGCTGCAATCACCGTCAACTTGATCTGCCTGTTGATCATCTCTGTCATCAGTGTTCACCCGATGATTCAGGAGTCCAACCCTCGCGCTGGTCTGGCTCAAGCCGCCCTTGTCTGTGTGTACTGCACCTACCTGACTCTGTCGGCTGTCGCCATGGAGCCTGATGACCACCAGTGCAACCCTCTGGTTCGTGCTCGTGGTGCCCGCAGAACTACCGTCATCATGGGTGCAATCCTCACCTTCTTGACTGTGGCCTACACTACTACTCGCGCTGCCACTTATGGCCTGGCTATGGGCACAGGTAAGCCCGGTGGCTACCACCAAGTTGGCGAAGGCGACCACGAGCACGGTCTTGTCGCAACTCAGCCTTCATCTCGCCGCGAGATGCGCGCCGAAGCTCTTCGTGCAGCTGTGGCTTCTGGCTCTCTCCCCTCCTCAGCTCTCGACGAATCCGACGACGACAGCGATGATGATGACGAGTACCCCGGTGCTCACCCTCGCGACGACGAGAAGAACGCCACCCAATACAACTACACACTCTTCCACATCATTTTCCTGCTTTCCACAGCATGGGTTGCAACACTGCTGACCCAAAACGTCGGAGGCGATTCGTTGATCGAGAAGGGCGATTTCGTGCCTGTGGGACGTACTTACTGGGCTTCTTGGGTCAAGATTGTCAGCTCATGGGTGTGCTACGGCATGTTTGGTTGGACACTTGTGGCGCCTGTTGTGCTCCCCGAACGCTTTGATTATTAGAATATCGAGTGTGTACAAGTAAGATTGGAAGAAGATACCCCCCTTGGCTATTTTTATGCAAGAATTTGTTCTGTGTTACGTATTTTTGTAATTTCCACTGTAGAATTAACATACTTGATTTGATCTGCCTCGCCTCGCGTCAGTTGTGTTCCAACTACTGCATCCTTTGGGATTGGCTTTGTGTTTCGTTATCATGAGTTGATTTGCTTCCTTGTGGCCGGCCTTCCTTCAAACTCCAGCCGAGAAAAGACAAAAGAAAGAAGAAAAGCCCTTTCGTTTGTGTGACCATGTCATCGAGTTCCCTTCGAGCCTTCTCGTGAAACGCTGATCGTGTTTTGTGGTTTCGAATGTCGTGGCCTGAAGGAGGATCGTTGCCTTTTCCATGCATTGCTTGTGCCTCCACTGCTCTTCTTGGGTTTGGTTCTTGTTGATGAATCCCGAGAGTCGAGCTTGATGCTGAGAGGCGTCGAGGTGATAGATAGCCTGAGGGTGATCGAGAGTAAGAGATGTCGCCATAACCGTATCATCGCAGTCCGGCCTGTCTCTCCCTCACACCTAGTATCTATATCTAGTCGAGTAATCCTTAGGACTAACGACCAAACCCCTACCCTTCTTCGCACCCCTATAAATAGTCTCGATGATATCAATCAACTCCTGCTTATCCTCAAGCACCCAATTCAATTTGTTGTTGTTTCCCGTTCCGAAATCACACATCATGTGCTTGTTGCGGAAGAAGAACATGATGGTCATGGGATCGTAGAGTTCGTACATTTGGTTGAAATCGGGGACTTGGTCGAGGTCGCAGACGTAGATGACGGCGAAGTTTTTGACGCGGTCGGCGATGCGGTACAGGACTTCGTCTTGGCGCATGCAGTCTTTGTCCCAGTCGCGGCCGAAGCGGATCACGACTAGGCGGTCTTCTTCTGACATGATGGCTTGGTCGACGTGCCAGCCGCTGGCGAGATGGGGGAGGACGACGGAACCCATGGTTGTTGTTGAGATGTGTGTGTGTGTGTGTGTGTGTGGAGGTGGAGGTTGTGTGGTGAGGGAAGGTTGAGAGTCTAGGCGACAGCGATGGATGCGTGAGTGTGAGTGTGAGAGGCGTTTGCAAAGGTCGCTTTGATCCGTGTGCGTGTGAGGATGGGCGCGCTGTTGTGTATAAGTTGTGTTGTTAAGTGAAGGCAGCGACTGGAGTGACAAGATCCGCTCGAGAGCCGCAGGCTTGTGTGTTTAGATGAGTCGGGGCTGGGATGGCTGCCTGGAGTAGAGGAGAAAGAGACGCTTCGTGGAAGAATCCAGAATGACGATTTCTATACCAAGCGGGGATGCCCAACCCAACCACTAAGGTCCTTCACTTAAATAATAATGATAATGCAATAGTTCGCCCGGAAGCTGGCACAATGGATGAAATAGGGGAATGGTCAACAAAGTCATAATTCAAGTGCAATGGTATTGTACACTAGAAATATAAACTGCTTTTCATGTCTTCAAGCCACAGCGCATCTAGAATTTGAAGGTGCACGGCACTACTCGTCATCACCCTCCTCGACACTGGCTGCCATGATACGCTGCCTGGCCTGTCCCTCTGAGGTCTGCGCTCCCGAAGTGCCCTCAGCAGTGGGCTGCATGATGGGTGCCGAGATGTCCTCCTTGTGCACATGTCCGTCGTGTCCGTGTCCATCGTCCAGGATCTCTTGAACCCTCTCTCCCATCTCTGCAAGCTTCTCACCGCCGCTCTTTGCCAGACGCTTGGCCTCTCTCTTTGCCTTCTTTTGATCCTTCTTCAATTTCTTGTCATCTGCAGTTTCCTGCCATCCCCACACTGGGCGGAAAGAGTCGAAGAAGCCGACATCCTCGAAGAGGTTGGGGTAGAGCCAGAGACCAGGAGGAACAGTAAACATGGTGACGAGGAACATAATCAATCTGAAAATGGCCATGGCGAAGAAGAGACCCAGCAGGCCCAAACATGCCATCGAGAGGTACCAGACACCAATGCGCATCTTGTAGGGCCAGACTGGGAAGAAGACAATGGCGAGAATAAGCGCCAGAGCTCCACCAGCATAAAGCTTCGTCTTCCATTGTGGGCCCTCGTACAGCCAGACGTAGTGGAATTCGTCGCGAGCCTCTTGCTGCTGCTCAACTTTGACGTTCCAGAGACCCTTGACTCTCTTCTTCTTTTGCTGTTCAGCGGGTGCTTCAATTTTGGAGACGCGAAGGGCGAGAAGAGAGAGCGGGAGCAGTTTGAATGTATTCTCGGCGCTGGCGCGATCGGTGACGGGAGGTAACAGAGGGTTCTTTGCGCGAGCCTTTTCGTAGGCGGGTGACTCGAGGGCGCGAATCGCACGCTTGACTGGAAGATGGTGTCAGACTTGGTACAGAACAACTAGAGAAGCTCTGAGCTTACCTTTGAACATGTCCTTGCGCTTCTCCTGGAAGACACAAGTGCGTACTTTTAGGTCCTGGCTCTGGAGGAATGTGGCTACGGCAATGGCCTCAGGCTTGGGAGGACCAGGAGTGATGGGCTGTTGCTGCTGTTGTTGCTGCTGCATTTGCTGTTGTTGCATTTGTTGTGCACGCATCTGCTGCTGCATCTGGTGTTGGCGCATGGCTTGGGCCTTGAGTTGTTCGACGTATTGCGGCACCGTCATGCCAGCCTTTTGCGCCTCAATAGCGAGTTGACGCTGCATGGCCTGGATCTGCTCGGGGGTAGGTTGCTGGCCAGGCTGAAGTCCTGCAGGCATCAAGTTGATTTGTGGTTGGCCAGGCTGGCCGGGTTGTAGTTGTTGGCCTTCCTGCTGCTGCGGCGGCTGCGGTGATTGAGGTGGTGTCGACATGGTGAGATGCGGAGTGAGATGGCAGTGGGAGTCACTAATATCTAGCACTGTTCACTGGGTGTGTAAGAGGGTTGGCGTGGGGGAAGGAGCAAAAGTTGAGTCAGTTCCTCGAGTACAGAAAGTCGGCCGTTGTCCTCTCTGGCTCCGTGTCATCAGCGACATCTGAGACGCGAGACGCTGCTTCCGCAGCTTGCTTCACTTAGGTGGTCCATGCACTCGACTTCCCTTCTCGGCTGTAGCCGCACACAATCATTCGCTTGGCGCACCTCTGCATTTTCTTCCACCATCAAACGCTCTCTTCTCTTCCCTTTCTCTCTTTGCGACGATCAACAACGACGACGACAATCATACCTTCGGGCCCCCTTCAATTTTCCCAAAAGAGACCGACTACCTTACGTACTAGCCATGCGTAAGTATCGTCCTTTTGATCTGGCAGCTTGCGAAGCGCCTGGCTGATGTAAAATTCCCTGTAGCTCCCAAGATGGACCCCAACGAGATCAAGGTGATCCACCTTAGGGCCACCGGTGGTGAAGTCGGTGCTTCATCCGCCCTTGCCCCCAAGATTGGTCCCCTCGGTCTCTCGCCCAAGAAGGTCGGTGAAGATATCGCCAAGGCCACCGGCGACTGGAAGGGTCTTCGCGTCACCGTGAAGCTCACCATCCAAAACCGTCAAGCCGCCGTCTCGGTCGTCCCCTCCGCCTCTTCGCTCGTCATCAAGGCCCTCAAGGAGCCTCCTCGTGACCGCAAGAAGGAGAAGAACATCAAGCACACCAAGTCGGTCCCTCTTGATGAGATCATCAACATCGCCCGCACCATGCGCTTCAAGTCCATGGCCAAGGACCTCAAGGGTACCGTCAAGGAGATCCTCGGTACCGCCTTCTCCACTGGTTGCCAGGTTGATGGCCGCAGCCCCAAGGACGTCTCCGACGACATCGAGTCTGGCGAGATCGAGAGTGAGTTTTGCGCCCTTCTTTCTTGCTTTGGACTTTTGCTAACAATATCTCGCAGTCCCTGAGGAGTAAACTGTCTACTATGTAGCACTCTAACGGAACCCTTTACGCGCTCAAAAGTTTTGCGCTTTCTTCAGTGATACCCCCAACGATTTTTCTACTTTCTCCCATGGTGCCTCATGCTGTGCTTGCTTCCCTTTTCTTTCTCTCCTCATCTTCCTCCAACAATCAGTTTGCCAACACTCTGGACTCTACCCATATTTGCCGTGGTTTAGCCCTATTTTGGTGCAAACAAGATGTATCTTGTCCTACTACTCACCGGGATGCCTCCTCTTCGGAGCGTGGGCATACTGGTCCATGTTTAAGGTCAATATCTCTTCGTTTCGTACACCTTTTAGCATAGCTCAATCAAACATCTGCGGTCATGCTACTCTCAATCACACATGCAGTGATCTGCAATACATGATAATACTGTTGCCTGCACTCTGCGCCTCATTCGTCTACAGTTTTGTGGCTGCGTGCAACTCGGCTCCTTCTTGTGTCTTGATCATTTCCCTGTATCCCGCATGGCGGCTGTGGTGCTGAAGAGGCAGTCGTCGGATCGCCAGTCGCTTCAGGATCGAGTATTAACACGCGGCCCAAAGAAAGCATGGCTACAGCGTTGGTATGACCCGTCTGCACGACGCGAATTCCACCAAGCACCAGCGCCAGGGATCATGCGTGATCATGCAAGCCACAAAGGCTCTAGTCTCGTCTATCAACCTCAGTTTAACAAAGCAGACCAAACTAATCCCACCAGACCAGTTCCTCTGACGCTGACAGGACGAGAAACTGCGCTTTGAAACAGGCCAGCTCACCGGTAAGCAGCGCTTTGAAACGAAACACGTCCGGTCGACAGGATGTTCGACTTGTTCAGCTAGTAGCGGCGGACAGGCGCTCGGGGGAGCCTTGATTGAATGAGAATGTAAGTGCCACACGGGCCGTTTGGTTGGCGCATCCCACGCCGATCCCAAGCCCTGGGGCTCTGATTCGTGCCTCTCTCCATACAAAGACTCCACTGCAGTCGTATCTATGAATTGCACATGCCCGCTCCCTGCCGAGCACGCCCCATCGCGTTGCTTCCTTCGCTCGTTTGTTTATAAGGAAAGATTGTTGGCCCGTTGAAAAGCGCCTTTTCTTGCTCCTCTCCTTTTCCCCAAGCGCTGCAGATACCTGGCTGCATCGACAGGCGGCGGGCAGCAGCCATTCCTCATCCTTTGGTTCCGAAGCACCCCGTCCATCTTTATCTTGCGTGACATATCTGCACTCCTTCCCGGATCCAGTCACACGTCTCCATTAGAGGATCCCCGTCGGTATCCCGCATACATAACCTGCAGTTGTCCTCATCTAGGCTTCATTCTCTTTTCCTCCTCCCTGGAACCCTTGAATCCGGTCTGTCAGCTCCGAGTCAGTGTTGGGACCACAATTCATCAGCCCTTGCGTCGACGGTATAACCCACGCCATCTCCCGCCCTCCGCTCCCTCGGATCGCTGTTTCGACGTCTACATGTCGTGTGCCGCCTAGCATAATCGTCGCGCTGTTACAAGAGTTATTGTTGGAACGTTGGTCCGAAGCCTCTCTCTGCCTGTGTACATGAATGGCAATGTCGTGCCTTATCTCGAATACATTTCGCAAAGGCATAGGCACAGGTGCACTTCGGTGAAAGCCTCTCGAGGCACACTGTGCTTTTAGATATCCCAACGACCTTGTCATTCACGCCTAACATGGACATAGCCATGTCGCCGCGTTCTCGACTCCCTCGGACCTCATCCTATGATCACCACTCCCAGCAATATCACGACGACTACTTCTCATCTCGTTCCCGCAGCGCCCAGTTCGCTCAGCCCCTCAGAAGTCCATACGATGGCTCGACACCACGACCAGTGTCGTCCGAAAACATGTTGCGGAGGAAGACACCCAATGGAACCCTCAACGGTGCATACGAAAGCAGCAGTCTTGGGCTACAACCGACAAAGCACATGCTTCTCCACCGGCACGATAGCACACATAATTACGGTCAGGTGCCTCAGATGATGCACATGGACTCTGTGCTCAACCAGCAAGCCTTTCCACCATCACGATACATGAATCCGCCTCCACATCCTTTCTATGGTCAGTCTATACCAAGTGTCATGCAGCCGCCGTTCCAGCATCTAGGTCCAACGGCGTCAGGTATTGACGGTCGTGGCCTTTACGGCCCTTATTGGAATGATGGCACTTATGTTCCATATCGCCCTGCCGCCGTCAGAGATCCGCGTTTCTACCCACAACATAACAGCCAGTACCCAGCGCATGATTTTGTGAATCCTTGGAATGCTCCCGGGCCAGTTCTTACGTATCCTGCGTCCTCACATGTATGGCCTTCATATGATAGTAGTCCGCCAACCGTGTACCCCTCGTTTTCTGGTGTGCACAGTATGCCTTATACCCCCGACTTCACCCCCAACTTTGGTCCTTCCCCCGCAAACGCTCAACAGCGTGAGCAGGCATACAACTGGGCACTTCAAACCTACCGCGAACTATTGGTGTACATTCAGCAAGTGCGCAAGTCTAGTCGACAGCCCTCATCACCGTACCAGGCCTCTTCTCCTGGTCCAAAGTTTTACCCGAAGCCTCCAAAGTTTTCTGGGGCTCTTTCCTCGATCCCTTCTGCCGATTCGACAAGCTCTCATTCGATACGAAAGAATTCTATCTCGTCGCCATATGGAAACACTTACCCATACGGCCCAAGCCCATACGCCATGCATTCTTCAACGCCTTTGCCTTCTCCCGGAGCCATGGTTCCACCCATAGCTACACCTCTGTCGCCTGATGTTTCACCGCCGACCCGAGCTGCCAGTGCCTTGACTTTGATTACAAAATTTTGCAACGAGACTTCCTGGCAATGGGCTGACGGTATACATCTTGCCGGATGTATCGCGTACGGCCTTGGGTGTTATCAGAAAGCCGAGGACTTTTATCTCAAAGTCCTGTGTCTTGAGTCACGGCATATCGAGGCAATGTCGAATCTAGCTGCAACACTGGTAGCTCTGGAACGCAAGAATGAGGCTGAGGAGTATTGGATGAAGGTTGTTAAATTTGCACCCAACTACTTTGAGGCAGTTGAACATCTAGTAGGTCTACTTTGCAGCACCTCGCGAGGAAAAGAAGCCATCAAAGTCATTGAATTTGTCGAAAGATCATTACGGAACTCCAGATCTCGTGAGCCACAAAAGGCTTCTGATCACCACAGCGAGTTGTCCTCTAATGACAGTCGTTCGTCCTGTGTTTCCGACAAATCCGATCCTCCGATTTACGATTTTGAAGCAGACGCCGAGTTTCTACGTGAACCTTCAAGTCCCAAGGAGCCTGGCTTCGGTTCAAGCGGTTACTCTATCCCTGGAGCTGACAACGGACGCATGCTTGCATTAGTTCATGCGAAGGGCAACATGCTATACACATTGGGCGACAACAACGGTGCAGCCAAAGCTTTCGAAGATGCGGTGCTGGTCGCAACCGGTCGTTCCTTCTCGGGCATCGCTCAGCTTGTTACTCATGTCCTCTCCGTTATCTCTGTATCTGGTCGTCCAAGTGTCGAAAACGTCGAGCCTGTACTCTTGTATCCCGAGCAGGCTGCGAATACAGCTCGTTTGTGCTTCCCAGATCATGGAGAACTGGCTGGTCTGCGATACATACCCGCTTCACCTTCAAGCCCTGCTAAAAGCGCCGCGGTCGCGATAGCGAGCAACTCCCTTCTATCACTTGCCAAGATCTTCCAAGATGGTATGGGCAAAAACGTCCAAGGCGCTGGTGGAAAACCAATGGTGTCTGGCGTGAGGGAAATCCTCGCCCTCTACTACCTTTCGCTGTCATTGCAGCCCAGCCCGTCTACCGCTAACAACGTGGGCATCCTCCTGGCTAGCGTTCAGCAGTCCGTCCAACCAGCAATGGCTTTTGTCAGTTCTCCCGTTTTCAAACAGGACATTCCCGGTGTGCATCCTGGAAGCGGCATAGCACTCGCTCTCGCATACTACAACTACGGTCTTATGCTCGACTCCAGACATGCTCACCTGTATACAAATCTTGGCAGCCTTCTGAAGGACATCGGTCAACTTGATGCAGCCATCGAGATGTACAGAAGGGCTATCCAATGTGACGGTAAATTCGATATCGCTTTAGCAAATCTTGCAAATGCCGTCAAAGATAAGGGCAAGATTGCCGAAGCGATCGAATACTATAAGCGAGCCGTCGACGTGAACCCTGACTTTGCTGAAGCCGTATGCGGTCTGGCGAATGCACTCAATTCGGTCTGCTCATGGCAAGCAAGAGGAGGCATTGCCACAGATGGTGGAAAGCGCGACCGCTGGCACGTGGATCAGAACGGCATGTTGCTGAGCGCAGCACTTTCTACACCTTCAAGTACTGGCTGGATCAACCGCGTCGTTCATGTTGTTGAGAAACAGCTTACAGAAGGAGAGGGCTGGGGCCGTGGAACATTAACGCCGGCCATCATCGACTCTCTGGTTCAGCAAACCAGAGATTTCGACAATGACACGCAGGGGTTTGCGAAAGATGAACGACGTCTTCGACAGATGATCGCAAGCTGGTCTGGCCAGAAATGGGAAGGCGCGCGTTGCATCAAGCTCATTGAACGTCTAACGAGACGCATCAGCTGGCACTGGTATCAAGACAAGTATGTGCGGAAAAAGGGTACAAGGTCAAGTTATCTGAGGCCTCGGCTTCCCACGGCCCTCAATGTCCCAAACGCACCTACAGTTTTGCCCTTCCACACCTTTACCTGCCCAGTGTCCGCAAAGCAGGTCCGCCTCATCTCAGAACGTAATGGTTATCGCATTTCGACTTTGACATTGCGCATGCCTTGGCTGCCCGCTAACGTATATCCTCCGCCATCCCCTCCGTCCCCAGAGCTCAAGGTTGGCTACGTTTCATCAGATTTCAACAACCATCCATTGGCTCATCTCATGCAATCAATCTTTGGCTTGCACGATCAGCGACGAGTCGAGGCTTTCTGCTATGCCACCACTGCCTCAGACAATTCACCTTACCGGCGAAAGATTGAAGAGGAGTCGCCGAATTTCCATGATGTGAGCAGTTGGACAACTGAACGCCTCATCAACCAGATTGTATCGGATGGGATTCATATCCTTGTTAACCTCAATGGATACACAAGAGGTGCCCGTAACGAGGTATTCGCTGCGCGCCCGGCTCCAATCCAAATGGCTTTCATGGGATTCGCTGGTACCTTGGGAGCTGAATGGTGCGACTATCTTCTTGCCGACGATACCGCCGTACCACCTTCTGCTCTTCGACCATGGCGACGAAATCTCGATGTTCAAGACCGAGTGATCCACGAAGCAGAAAGCGAAGAGGGTGACTGGGTATACGGAGAAAACCTCGTGTACTGCCGGGATACGTTCTTCTGTTGCGACCATCGACAAAGTGCACCAGATTCTGGAGAACGCAGGTTGACGTGGGAAGATCAGCGAATACAACGATGGAAGATGAGAAAAGAAATATTCCCAGCCCTTGCTGACGATGTTGTCATCTTTGGAAACTTCAACCAGCTTTACAAAATCGAGCCTACCACGTTCCGCACCTGGCTTCGTATACTGGCTCAAGTCCCAAACAGCATTTTATGGCTTCTGCGATTCCCAGACGTGGGCGAAATGCACCTCAAGCGAACTGCTGAGGCATGGGCTGGACCCAATGTGGCCGCTCGTCTTGTATTCACTGATGTGGCGCCCAAGCATCTACACATCAGCCGTGCTCGAGTTTGCGACCTCTTCTTGGACACTCCTGAATGCAACGCGCACACCACGGCCGCCGATTGTCTCTGGAGTGGCACGCCTCTACTCACATTGCCACGCTATGAGTACAAGATGTGCAGTCGCATGGCAGCCTCGATTCTGAAAGGCGCTCTGCCCAAGTCACCAGTCGACGTCCGTGAGGCTGCCGAAAGAGACTTGATCGCATCATCCGACACGGAATATGAAGAGCTAGCTATTCGGCTGGGCAAAGGACTCATTTATCCGAAGTCAGGACCCGATGTAGGCAAGGGTGGAGGAAGACTAGTCGAGCTCCGGAAGATCTTGACCGAGTCAAGATGGACTTCCGCTTTGTTCGACACTGCGCGATGGACTCGCGACCTTGAGGATGCGTATGATGAAGCGTGGAGACGTTGGGTTGCTGGTGAAGGTGGCGACATCTGGTTGAAAGATGTTCCTCGTGGCGGTCACAGGATACAAGAAGTTTGATTGAGATTGCTACTTCCTTGTTCTTGTCTATTTAGTTCGTGGTTCTCTCTCGTTTTTGGGAGCGTCGGCGTTGCATAGGTCCTGAAGACACATTTGCATTATGACTTAGCGGTTACTTCCTCATAAGCACGCATTCAATTCCCCTTTCCTTTGCAACTCACACGATGTTCGAATTCTTGAATCTCCGAGCCACGATAGCTCTTTCTCAGAAGTGGTCTGCTCTGAAGCACGTGGATCTGGAACAACGGATAATCAGTCGCGCCTACCGCCGAAGTATTCTATCTGACTTGTGGGGTCCTCAACTCCAACAACCTCACATCCATCGTCCATTTCGCCAATAATTTGCTGAGGACCATCCATTGTCACAACGTAGTCACTCTCCGAAAGTAATCTGTCATCCATCAGGAGCAAGACTCCGGGGTTCACCCTCGTCAAGACCAACAACGGATGTCTTCAAAGCCGTGATGCTTTGCTTTCGACCACCAGAGTCGTCGACACGACTTCAAAGTATCATCTGGGAGCGTCGCTCCGAAGAGCCAGCCATCTATCCCCGTCTAACGTTGCTTCGTGTATGCTTCACGTAGAGCATAATCAGTAGTCACAGGATGTTCTCTCAAGGTTCTACTCCCTCGATGTTGTTTCCAAATTCTCCTCATGCATGCTTTTCTAATCCATGCTTCATACTTACACTAAGGTTTCCAAGGGCAATCTCGTACGTAGCACTGCTCTTCCGTTCCTCGTACATCGCATAGATGTGTAATTCCCTTTGCAGGATGCACCATTTTCTATTACCCTGTCAACCAGCCGTACCTCGAGTACGCAGTACGGAGAGAAGTATTTCCAAATCCTCAAGATCTTCCCTTCGCAACACGAATGACCCTGTCTCTGCGCTGATCAAAACCATCTCGCATACTCGCACCCCAAAAGATCAAATCGTGTGGCGAGTATCGTTCCAACGGTCACAACGATTTCCTTGCCAAGCAAGGAAAGCCTCAGGTTACATTTGTCTCAGCATACCACTTTTTTACCATCCCCAAGCCTCCTTTCACACACATCAAATCTTGGATCACCGAGCACCGGTGTCAAGCCGTAACCCTACCTTCGATAAGCAGTTTGGATGTTTCCGCCATGTCTCTGTTCTTCCCATCGCCTCTCGCAAACACAACCTCTACTCCTAACGAAAAAGACGTTTCGACATAACTCTATATTAGACTTCCGCAACGTCAAACGACTACATATCGATTTTTTCCCTCGGCGATCGGATATTTTTGTCTCTTTTTTTTTCCATTCGTCACGACTTGCAAAAGGTGAGGATGGATGACCTGGATCAATTGGGTCACTGCAGATCTTGTACTGTTTTCGAGGACATGTTGCGAGGAAACGGTAGTTTGGGATCCTAGATATAGATTTTAGATAGATCGACAATTTTGATATACATATGATATCGTTCCTAGATATCTTTCCATAGCAACAATGAGGACTTTGACGTCACACCAGAGATGGGTGAGAGAGGCTTACCTCGATGATCCAAGCCACCATGGCACTTTTTTCTCGAATACTTCTTTCTTGCGAAGATGGTCGGTTAAGCGAATGGGAAGACTTTTAGCCTGCACAAATGATTTCTATTTGAGACCTTTTGAGAAGATGGAGAAACGTGGTAGAGAAGCCTTGACAGGTAGTGTTTAGGCTCTCTACGCCGTACCAGCGATCGGGTCTGCGGAAATTCTAGGGTAGCGAGGACCGGACCTCTTGCGGCGGGAGTGGCCGGCATTGATGTGTTTCTACTATATCGAAAGCCAAAAAGACTATGGTCATGTTTTTACAATGTCAGGGCATATACGTGTAGATGGTATGACTCTGATTCTCGTGGGTCTAGACCTGACAGTTGAAGAATCAATGTTTCAGAGAACAATTGATATCGGAAGATCGTCCGCGGTGGGATAGAGCGAGAGAGGGTGAGTGAGCGAGAGTTCTGGTGAGTGTGCCAATGGTTTGCAGATCAGTCGTGTTGTCTCGCCGACTTCGACAGTCTTCAGTAGTTCTTTACTTGATGATCGTATACTGGAGACGGTCGTGATGTGGAATGCAGACTTCATATAGAGATCTGCTCCGGATGTCGATGGATGTCGATGGATGCTGATCTATATCGACGAACGACATCAGGGCAGATAAAACTTTGCGTCATACTGTCAATCGCTCCATGATGTGCAACAGAAGCAGCTTTCGCAGAATGCGGTCACCTGGTTTCCTTGTGAGCTTCCAGGCGTCGTCGTTGAGGGTGGGATAATGGCCAGGGTTGCTACAGTGTCGACATCGTCAAGGCGGCTAGTAGGTTAGTGACTTGAGTGTAGTGACGAAGTATCCGATGTCTCCAGACTCCACAGGTCTTTAGAGATCATATCTGAAACTCGGTATTCAAATATGGAGTTGACGTCTGATTCGCGGTTGGATGCTTACAGAGTGACGTTCCACGTGCCATTGACAAGACATGTGCTCTGGTGCAACGCCAAAGGGTACGAAACAGTGTACCTTCGTACCTTGCCCTGTTCTTCGATCCCGATGTATTGAGAAGCGAGTTCTGTCCGGCGTCACAGTGATCTGTTCAAGCTGGGTTTGTCCCATGGCACGCGAATCGACCCCGAGCACGTACTCAGTCACATTGAGAACAGACGTGAGCTGAACCCTGGGCCGAGTCACAAAAAAAGTGACAAAAGATGTGGCGACCTGGAGAACGAAGTAGACAGAAGTATCTCATCCTGCATGGTCGTTTTTCTCCGATCAGATCTTGCCGCTTAGTTGAGCCCTGAGATGGATTTTGACACTCCGTCGCGTCTTGTGAATACTGTAGCTGCCAGATAGAGCTTCGGCCGCAAGTATCTAAAATTATTCTCCTGGCACCTGCCAGCTTTCATCATCATCGCAGCATTCGGGTTTGGTTACTAAATTGAGTATCAACTGTCAGGCAGCCATTGAAGCTGAGCACACTATGGTATGCAGTAGTGTGTTTGAGAATGCCGCGCGTGCATTAGATAGCGAACTTTGTACTTTTGGTTGTCTGTCTTCGAGGTGCATGCGCTTTGGCGGAATGGATAGATCAAAGATGATGTGTCTCGGATGCACAATGGTCGTTTGTACTATAGTACCTTGTACCTGGTTGAAAAATCTGCAAGAGATGGAAGCCGAGAGCCGCATTTATTATACGGGCAGGGTCATTACCCCAACGAGTCGCGCCTCGATGTATTTTTTTATCAAGACATGCAGCAGCGACTTGCTGATTCAATCATGCATCGTCCTGATAATGACTAGGCGTGATTTTCCGCCTTGTCCTTCTGGACTCCATATTTGTCCATCTTTACGCCTAGAGTTTTCTGATCACAAACTTGTCGCCATGTTGGAGCATGACTCGGGATTGTAGGTCCTGACCACTCCATTCAGACGACGAGCGTGAACCTGTTCAGTCGAGCAAAAAGCGGTGACGCTCGGGCAATGTATTCACGACAACATGATGCGGTCTCTCATGCCGCGCGCCGGTCGAGCTCATCACAAAGCCTAGTGATCACAGGTGACGACGAAGAACCAATACAATGTTGAGAAAGTCGTTCGCCATCGATGCATGATGAAAGTAAAATAGAGATGATTGCACCGATCTCATGGGTTCTAGGGCTGCATGGAGAGAAGAATCACAAAGCACAGCACACTTGCTCTTTCCTTGTGTGGAGAGAGGCGAGTAGAGGGCAGGGATCGTCAGCACAGTCCGCGTTTGCTCAGAGTGCAGGCACGGTCCTCGAATGATTTGTGTTTCCTGCATGCGACTAAATCACTGGGAAACCATGGGCGCAACAAAATCTGCAAATCGGTGTAGATAGTGGAGTGTCATGTCCTCATGAAATGTTGTGTGATGTGATGTTAGAACGATAGACACCAAAGATTGTAAAGGCTGTCAAGAAGTTTTCTTGCCGTTGCACGTACGCCGGGCGGGAGGGAACGGCCTACCTTATCTTTGATGCGGTAGACCGTTGCCCACTCCAACGGGCATCCCCACGACCTCTCCGTGGGTGACATGGGATGAGCCATGGGGCTGACAGAAAACGCAAGGCACATCACCAATCAGCCTCATTGTAGATTAAAAGCAGCATGTTCGCAGCTTGCAAGTGCATGTGGCAAAAATGCCGCCGGCTGGAAGTAGAACTCAACACGCCACACACCATCTGCTGGAAAGCAACAGCATAGAGGTGTACTAGGATGCCCAATCTGTTGCAGCTATGGCGCAACTACCGCACACTTGTTCGCAAAGGGGTTTCCGGCTCAGATCGTGTTGCGAGGAATCAAGGATCTTCGAATCCTTCTGCTTGGCTGTTCTTCGTGCAAGTTGCAGCCCCACGCAGCATGCACGCTGCATGCTCGGACATGTTGGAAATAATAGAATGTTCCAACCTATCCTGGCATTACGCACGTATGCAGATTGTATTCCACGTCCAAGATCATGGGTCGGCATCTTATATTAAAAAAACTGCGCGATGGTGGGTGCGACTCCACCACATCCCGTGTCCTATTTGGACCTGAAGTCAAGGAAGAGGAAGTAGGCCAATATACGTGTCCTAAAGCAGTAAATGTACGGAACTGCAAGGATGCGTGAGTGAGGTCGACATGCGTCCCGCGCCAATATGATGGTAACTACCCGTTGTCAGTATTTCCAGCAGCCTGTCGTCGGCCGTGGCATATGCCATGTGCTTCTGACTGCAGCGCAGGTCCTGGTCCGAGACAGCAGGATTGTCACTTATTCGCAGCTCAGACTTGTCACTTCCAATCAACGGACGTGGCAATAGATCATGTCTTTACGGGCGTAAGATATTTTGCACGGCGGATCCCAATCAAGACTTCATGTCTGCCAACTGTCAGACAAATGAACGAATGATCATCGCAAGGAAAACGGTCTGAACGTGATGTCGTATGGGAGTGAGCCAGGGCACGATAAGTGGTGGCTAGGAGGAGATCAAGGCTTGGAAGCGGGCCGGCAACGTCTGAGCCAGGCCACGCTCAACGCCGGGCATTAATATTGCGCAACCTGGCAGTTGACGATGCTCGATACTCGAGTACTGTACATGCTGATCTGATTATTTGCAGAACCGTCGCGATACCTGGAATGCATTTTTACCTTGCAGCCGTGAGCAGTTGGTATGGCCTGTGTTTGGTCTACTGCATGATAGTTTGAGAATGTATGCATAAGGCTGTTAGGTCAATTGCGCTGGATGGGGAGTAGCTCGTGGGTCCCAGATATGCAGCATCCTGCATACTTGGCGCCGGTCTGGTCATGCTGGCTAGACTGCAGCACTACTCTAACCAAAGGGCTCCGGCATCTTTCGAAGCGCCTTGAGAGCACGTACGCAGACTCCGGTAAAACTCGAGGAAATTGCCATGAACGCTCAAGCAACTATGCGGTGCAGTGCGTGCAGTGCAGTCTGCGACTCGACGTAGTGTAGCTATTCTTATCCGCATGATAATGAGCGCATCAAAAGCATTTCCGGCGTACTGGTTACGCTCCAAGACAGCGGGCTTTAGCGACTGAGGTCGGTGTGGTTAGAAGGTTGTGGTTGAGTGTTCTGCGTGGGCGCGATTCAGTGAGATACATGTCTACTTGTCTCCAGACAGTCTCACTTCTTGAGACTCCTAACATCTCGGCGGGAACCCTCCTTGCGGCATCCAAGGCGAAGTCCGGGCAAGATCTTGAAAGAGGGTCAATGTCGAGACCCGTGAAAACCGAGCCTCGTGGACGAGTACGGCTGGGAGAGACTGGGAGCGGGATTGTAGCGTAGGGATCAAGCTTTCCCACTTTTGGCTTCAAGTCGCGAAAGATGACCACCAAAGTAGTTTAGGGTAGACATGTTTGAGGTTAGAGCAGGATGGATAGTGTGGAGAAGTGGGCAGATGCGGACTGGTAGAGAAGGGGCTGCTTGCGAGGAGACGCGCTAGCCAAGAAAGTATTTCAAATATGAACCTTGTCGTTCCGATCAAACACGGCGATTTGGACTACGTCCGAGAAATACCATGTCCATTTTTTCTTTTGAAACATGTCTTTCTTGGAAGGAATCTACATGGACGAGACGTCTTGGAATGTGTCGTCCAGCACGACACGCTTGCAGGAATCCTAGACAACATTTTGTGATCAACATAGGGTACGAGTATTGATATTGATATTGATCGAGGTACGAGGTTGATGTGCGTGGGCGCGGTAAGCGATTGGGGGTGTAGGAATTGCCGAAAGATCTCGAGGAAAGAGTCAAGTTTTGGCGCTTTCGGAGTGGCATGCAGGGAGCCGCTCCAGCTGGCAGGCACTGACAAAGTGCTAACGCGCGAAGATCTGCGCGATCTCCACCGGCGCGAGCAAAAGTTGCATAAGGGTGCAGGGGGTTGGTTCCCTATATAAAATTAAACAAAAACATATCAACAGAGGCTGCGGTAAGCAGTTGCAGACATAAACAGTGAGATTACGGTGGAAGTTGTGACAGTTGGTAGACAGCTGTAACGGGCACAACAGCACCATGCAGAAGCAGTGCGCTTGCGCAAGGGGAAGAAGTGAAGGGGGTAACAGTCTCTGAACGGGCCGCGCGAAGGGTTAACTTTGGCGAAGGATAGCAGTCCGACTTGGGCATGGCGCGGTCGAGGAAGCTCCGGGAGCGTGTGGCATGGGTCTGAGGCGTCGTCTATGACTGCAAGTGCACAGCCAAAAGGCTCCAGGGCTTTACTCGGCGATGCCGTACGATGCGCATATTTGCAAAGGCAAAGAGGCACAATTTGCACAGAGACATTGTGGTGTGCTGGACGATCGTTCGACGACGACAATACTGATAGTGAACACACATTTTATTGATCCTCCTTCACTACTGGCGGTTGAGCTGTTTCGAATGATTCCAAACGGCTTCTTGTGTCGAACGGTCGTCGAGATGACGCCTTGCCAGTCCCGGAACGGGCCAGCTTGGGAGGCCCAACGGGCAGAGTACCTACACGCGCTCAAGGGGGGACGACGGAGTCAAAGAGGAAGATCCTTCAACGGCGCCGATGACCTGCAGTAGGCGCAAGAGCAAAAGAGCCAAGGTCTTGACGTGGGAGAGATTTTGGTCAAGGAGCGAGCGAGCGACGAAGCAAGGGGGCCCGCGCCGGCGCCGTCGCTTTTGGAGCAAGCCTTTACCAAAGCCACGCTCACCATCCCTGCTGCACATCGCGCATCACCCAGCGATCTGGATAAAGTTCGACTCTGACGTTAGCGGAAGAAGCCAAGTACAATTGAGCCCTAGATCCCCTTCTTTTGACATCCTGTCTCCCTCATCAGGACCTGGCCTCCCAACCGTTATAACCGTCCGTCTCCTGCTTTTCTGCAACGGCCGCCAACTCGGTTTCGTGAGAACTATCGACATCAGCCAGACCCGAATCCTGCCCCTCTGAACTTCGACAGGAGTTGACGCTTTGCCCCGCTGTCCGTTTAGGCCCATCGTTGTGACCGATTCGGAAATCCTCCTGAACCGTTAAACATTGTCCTTGATACAAATACAACGACCTCGTCGCAACAACAACAGCCATCCAACATCCAAACTGGTCTTGCATCGACTTTATAACGACCTCGTTGTCCCTCCCCGTTGTCTTACTTCAACCTCCATCCCCATCGCCTCAGACATCCTCCACCACCACATTCCTTCCAAAGCTTCAAGCTTGACTTCAGGTAAGCATTAACCATTCTCACCATCACATGACTTCATCACCATCCTCTCTCCACGCTATTGCAGCGTGCTCGACTGTCACCTCGAACCACCTCTTGGTTATGAATCATATCTGACAGCATTTCTAGTTCCAACTTTTACATTCCTTCTCTAAGTCATCAAAATGCCTGCACACAAGAGAGGTCCTTGGTCCCAACAGGAGGACCACATCCTCATGAGCCTTGTCCACTCTCAGGGCGCCCACAACTGGGTCCGCATCTCAAGTATGATGGGCACTCGCTCTCCTAAGCAGTGCCGTGAGAGATATCACCAGAACCTGAAGCCAAACCTCAACCATGACCCCATCACTCCCGAGGAGGGTGAGTTGATTGAGCAGATGGTCGCTGAGATGGGCAAGCGCTGGGCTGAGATCGCTCGCCGCCTGCGCGGCCGCAGCGACAACGCTGTCAAGAACTGGTGGAATGGCGGCATGAACCGTCGCAGACGCAACGCCCAACGCCGCGCCGAGATGGAAGCCCGCCAACACCAGCAGCACTCTCAGCAACAGATGATCGGTCAGCCCGGCCAGATGGTCCAGCAGCAGCAGCAGCTCCCTGAGCAGGCCATGTACTTCAACTCTGCCATGCAAAGACCCCAGTACTTCGACCAGAACCAGCTGCCTGCCATCTACCAACAGCAGGCGCACATTCAGCACGCCCACTATCCTCAGACCCTGGGTGTTCCTCAGTTCGGTCGCACTCTTCGTGCGTCTCCCTTCGAGAGTCCTTTACCTTCGCCTGGTGCTTACTCTCAAATCTCGGCAGACGGCGCACCTTCCCTCGTTTCAGATGCTTCTTCCTACTCCCAACGCTCTCCTCACGGCCCCTCGCCTGTTGAGCTTCCTCCTCTCAGCCAGCAAGACCAGCGCTACGTCGACCGCCGCCCTTCCAGCTCCTACATGCAACAGCAACAGCGTCTTGTCATCCCTGGCCAAGAGGGCTACCAGATCCCCATGCAAATGTCTCGCTCAGAGGATGGCACCAAGCGTCCCCAGATGCTCCAGGAGGCCTTCAACCCTCAAGCTGCCATGATGTACCGCCACGCTCAGGAATACCCTCAGATGCAATACCCTCAAGCACCTCTTCCCCACGTCTACCAACAGATGGCCCCTCAGCACCACTTCTCACATATGCCCATGGCTGCATCCGCTGCCCAACATCACTCCATCGACCCCGAGCTCGCTCAGGACGGTGCTGAGGGCAAGGAGAGCCCCAAGGAGAAGATGAGACTGTCTGCTATTGTTGCCAACTAGACCTTTTATCAACGACAGAGGATTGCATGTACATAACGAGGGATGAGGCGTCTTTGGCTTTCTGTTTCTCACATTTCATGGCGTTTAGAATCTATGCATGGTACTGGCTCGGGATGGAGAATTGTGTATACCCAACTTGTTTTGCTTTAGAATCACTTTCGAGTCTAATTGATCATTCGTTATCATCACACACATCTTCAACTTCTTCAATGTGAACTTGTCTGCTACTGCCTCTTCTCCAGCCTCACACCCCAACTTCCAACAGTGGCCCGCCCGTTCTTGCAGCGGTATATCCTCTTGATCGTTGCCATCTACTGGCAAACCTCCTCCGCAGAGGATGGAAACGCATACAGTGCACCTTATTTCTAAGACACGAAACTGCAAAGATCTCACTTCTTTATCACGATTACACAAGCTGGTAGATACACATTGCGAACAGGGTCCTACTATTCAATTCTCACGATCTTTATTGGAGTGTTCTTCTCGAACGTGCCTTGACATGATGGGTTCTGGCAGCAACTCTGTTCATCTCCATTGTCTCCATCGTTCCTATGTTTGTGTTTACTCCATGCCACAATCTCTTTGTTTGTTTGATTATGCCGTTCAGTCAAATTACATTAATCTTATACACTTCCAATCCCACCGTTGTGTACGAACACGTTTGGTCGTTGCAGGGCCAGCACAACTGCCAGAGACGTTGGTCGTTTTCATCAGAAACGAAATAACAGCACAAACAGCGACAACAGTAACAACGCACGTAATCCTATCCGGGAGCCGCAGCGGCACAACGATTTCGACAACAGGGAGTCAGCTCAGGAGACGTTTCCACCTTGTGAGATTGACCGCCGGGAAGTCAACGCCTGCCCAAGCAGCACGCAACGATGATGCAGAGAATCCCAAGGACGTACGTGTACAAGGCTCTCGATCCTCAGCCGTACTTTCCGCCCCCGAGGGGAGATCACGTCTCCATATGCAAAAGAACAAAGTACGTGCAGTGTATCCACCCAACACGCTATGCGCGCTCAAGATCCTACCAGGTCCCTTGCCGACCCTTGGAAAGTCCCTTATGCACCTCACTCTGGTCTGGAACGCTATGCATTCTGCATGCTTCCCCGTTCTGACTCTTGTACGTGTTAAGCGGCAACATGTATCTCTCAGAAGCAGCAGCGCAGCCTCTGGAACACTTTGTCAGATGATCAAGATTTGTCTGATCACAGTCGATTGCATCCGATTTGTGCGCACGAAACCCACACACAAAAACTCAGCATGCACGCCGTCGCGAGCAACTGACATTGACCTTCACAACTTTCTCGGTATCTTTCGTATACACGCCGCGGACCTAACGCTAACCATCTGTTCATGCTTTGCAGGCTAAAGTTTCTCTCCTTAGCCTCAGAACTCGAGGGGGACAGAGTTGAACAGCGTCAGAGGATACAGCATAAAGGCGCCAAACGGTCGAAGGGGGGTCCAGTGCCTGGAAAAACTCAAAGTCTGAAACATTGAGATCTTGTGGTTTGCTATTCGGCGTGGTATAGCCACAAAGCTTCCGATTTACTTTTAGTTTTGACCGTTGTTAGCGACAAGAATGCCACAAAGAGGCTGAAATCTCCATCGAAATGCAAACGGATATACCAGATCGAGTCAAACAGACCTGAAATCCGTCAAATGCTTTTCCACGTGGCTCACATGGAGTTTAGATGAGAGACATTGGGGTAATGCGTCTCGAAAGTCCCTTGGGATCAGAGGTACATGGCTTATTGATTTGACAGATCTGTCCGCTCTTGCAGTGTCACGAATGCAGTCAGGACTCGTACCGCATCGGCATGTTCTCAAAGTGCGCTGATTAGCGAGAGAAGGTAGAAAAATACAAGTCGAAAGGGGGAAGGGCTTGCCCTCCTTGTTGAAGCCGCGGCTATGTCAAGACTCAATCTGTCCATGCCATGTGCGTGGACCGCTCCCGTCCCCAACGTTCTTCTCGCACTCCTCGACCAATGCGCTTCGGTAGTGCATAGCACAAGGACATGTCGCATGGCTTGTTGCGCAAAAATAGGAGACAAGATTCTGCTGCATCCGTGCGAAGGTCTGTTCTCGCGTTCGCAAGGACGTGGCTCTTGCTCCACGATCCCTTTCCGACTAGGTAGGGAACTCGCTTTAGGCTTCTTCTGCGGACCCGTGGCGCTATCTTGACTACCGTACTTCCCAGTTCACGCGCCAGTGCAAGCATCTCCTGACATGACGGCTGAATCAAGAGTCGTAGACCTAAGGGGGGCTGGGGGAGAGGCATCCGGTAGTGCGCTGCCGGCAGGATAGACAGTCATGGGTGAGGGAACACCAAGCGATGACAACGCGTGATATGCAGCTTCCAACTCACTCTATCACACTTTATAGACTGGGATTCCGAAAGAGTAGAAAGCTCTCGGACCAGCGTGCACTGTCGGACAAAAAGAGGCCATGGACCTGCTGCTCCTGCACTTTCCGGGCCTAAGCCTGTATCGCGTGTCCCTTTGCGGGCGAGGCGGGATCGCTTGACGCCGGAGCTTGGCCTTTTTCTCGATTAGAGACGTCAGACTACCCACTCCACCGCAGCAATCAGCCACGCGTGTTTAGCCCTGTCAACAACGTAGATCGCGAGCCGATGAGCAGTGCACCGAAGCAAGTTTTTGGATAGAGACTTGGTGCATATCGCATGGGTATTTTGACACTCCGCTGGTCGATGTGAGCGCTGCGCGCCATGGCTTCAAGCTACAATCCGGACCCCTCGACCGAGGCTTCCGATGTCCTCTATACCGCGCTACTAGTAAGGAGAACCTCAAGCGATACGGCGCCGCGTATGTGTGGCTTACTCGATGACTTCTGTAGTCACAGAGGGATCTAGCCAGCAGAATCCCTATCAATTATGTCACGGCGCCAGGAATCAACCTTACTCCAGCCTGCTTCTCGGACCGTCGCTACGAAGATGTCGCTGCTCAGCAATGCCTGTCCAATCTTCTTTCGGTTGGCTTCCACCGGATCATTGTCGACCTCTATTGGGATCAAAGCCGTCAGACATGGAGCTTGTGTCCCGTAGAGCTTAGTACTGACGGGAACTCGACCTCGCCGATCAGGACGGGAGCCTACCCAAGCAGTCTATCTACATCCTCCTCGTCCACGAGCCCATCAGCTAGTCTGACATTGGCCAGAGTTTCTGGAGCTACGGCCGAAGGTCTAGGACGTCGAGCTCTCCACACTTCATTGATTAACGCGAATGAAGATGTGCATCTGTCGGCGGACATACATCCCCGACAAACTTCCGAGTATTCATCCGAGTCTTCCCAGGTCGTATCCATGACCAGCTCCGCATTGACAATCTCTGCGCAAGCGTCTGGATCAAGTAGTGTGACAAGCGGAGGTGGTTTAGCAACAGTGTCTCAAACCACTGCAGCTGCAGACCCGTCAGAAACAGGGCATACGGTTGGACCATATCAATGCTCAGAAAGCATTGGCATTGCTACCTTGACCAATGTTCTGGCGGATTATTTTCAAGGAACTGAGAACGATGTCAATGCGACTTTCAAGTACCTGGAATTCAATGTGCACTTGGCAGCACCTTTTGGCGATCCGACAGGCACTGCAAGTCCATCTGATCCCGAAAGATTGCCCAGTGTCGGCAACTACATCAGTGATCTTATCAACTCAACTCTCTCACCCTACATATACACGCCAGCTGCTCTTCGGTCCGAGAGAGCGGACCTCAATCAGTCATGGTTTTCAAGTGGTGTGCAAAACCCACCGGCATCGGAGTATCTCACCACTCAGCCATTGAGCGATGGCTCTGGGCTATACACCTTGAATGGATGGCCTAGCACTGGTGTCATCATGCTACAGCGCGCTCTGCGTATTATTGTAGGCCTTGGGAGTGTAGATGCACAGATGCAGCAGTATGACTTCTCTGCTGATGCCGACTCAATCTTCCCCACAGGCTACATCTCTAATCCGATTGATGCGACAGTGTCATCAAATGGCATGATCGCAAGTGGGTGCTTGTATCAACCAAACAACACCATGCTGTCTGCAGTGAACTCGTCGTGGGCTGTTTCCAGTAGCCTTCCTAACACAACCACCTCTAACACGACGTCTTATGCTGCTCTGAGTCTCTCATCTTGTGGCATCTCGCCTATCATCAACACACCACTCTACAGTAGTCTGGCAACCGAGAATGCTACTGTCTACCGCGAGTACATCAGCGACACACTATGGGGCTGGGCAGAGGATGAACCAAGTGATAGCGGCACGTCGGAAGTGACAGGAAGTCGACATTGCGCAGTCTCCAACATGACGAATAATGGTCGATGGCAGGTGGTCGACTGCACAGACGAAAACCACTTCATCTGTCGTCGCGACGACTCTCCTTACGTATTCAGCGTAAGCGACGACAAGAATCGGTACTATCAAGGCGATGAAGCGTGTGGTGATGGCTCCAGTTTTGCCGTCCCACGCACGGCACTTGAGAACCACTACATGGTAGATGCGATACGTGACTGGGCTTCATCAAAAGCCAACAACGGTGACGACGATACCCAAGTCTTTTGGCTCAACTTGAACGACATTGACATTATGGATTGTTGGGTCAGTGGTGTCAACCAAACCTGCCCTTATCAGACGGGGTCGAGAGACATGAAAAGGACGGTGATCATTCCGACAGTCGCAGGTGTAATTGTGTTCTTGTTGGCAATATTGACACTCACGGTCAAGTGTGCGGCAAACAGACAGAACACGAGGCGTCGACGCAGACGCGGCGAGAGAGGATGGGATTATGAGGGTGTACCTTCATGAGATTGTATACTTGGGAGGCATGATTTTAGTGACCTGTGGCAGTATAGACTTTGTAATTGACATATAGCCGACTGTTCTGGAACTCTTTCTCTTCATCTAAAGTGTCGCTTGTCTGATTGGCACTTTGCCTTTCGTACAAACCAGCACCTCTGACGATCTCCTACATACTCACGGAGACAGGATCCATCATGATCTGTGAATCATGATTGCTATCATGATCAGACCAGCATCATTTTCGGAAGCGGGGCTGACTCGACCGTCAATCTCCCCGAGATAATCCGAGCACGTCATCAAACACCGACCACCTCTGTCACTATCAGCGACGGCAGAGCGAAATATTTGCCGGATAAGCATTAAAGAAATTGTAGAACGCAAGGTAGGCCAAATCTTCTGGGTCATTGTATCCTTTGCAAGCGTTCCATCAAGTACTGAAGGATTTGGAAAGGTTCGTCAAGTATTTGTGCATCGCTTCAGCGAACATCACTCGAGGCAAGAGCGACTGGAGACATCTCCATCAACAATCCAGATCAATACCTGAGGAATTCCAAACAATGGCATCTCTCATCCGGCAACGAAGTATCATCCGAACAATCAACAATTCGCTTCTACAACACCGTCAATTCAGCAACACCACCCGCACAAATGCCGATTTCACACACGCAGTCATCGGCGGAGGAGCAGTGGGTCTAGCAATCGCCCGCCGCCTCCAACAACACAATCCCTCGTCCGCCACCACCTCTACAGTCCTCATCGAGCAACACAAAGCCGTGGGCACGGAAACCAGCAGTCGAAACAGCGAAGTCGTCCACGCGGGAATCTACTACGGTCACGACTCGCTGAAAACGAAATTATGCGTGCAGGGCAAGAATATGTTATATGAGTTATGCGACAAGCATAATATCCCGTATAACAATTGTGGGAAATGGGTTGTCGCGCAGGATGAAGCGCAAGCAGAGGCGGTGGAAAAAGTCCACGCGTTTGCAAAAAGTATCGGTGTGCCTACCAATTTCTTGAGTAGAGATGAAGCTGCCCGCAGAGAACCAGACGTCAGAGCCGAAACAGCAGTGCTGGAATCTCCCACCACCGGCATCTTGGACAGTCACGCATACATGACATACCTGCACGGCAGTTTCCAAGATGCGGGCGGCGACACAGCACTAGGTGCCAAAGTCACAAGGATAGAAGCGCCCTCTGCATCCTCTCCCGACTGGAAAATCTACACTTCAGACCCACAAGATCCAAGTTCAGAAACCGACCCCATCACCGCCGAAATCCTGATAAATTCCGCCGGTCTATACGCCTGCGATATAAACAATATGATCCTACCCACCCACAGAAACATGAAACCCTTTTACGCAAAAGGGAATTACTTCAGTTATGCGTCGTCCAAACCTCGACCGAATGTTTTGGTGTACCCTGCTCCGGTTGCGGGACAAGGGGGTCTGGGTACGCATTTGACTCTGGATATGGGCGGTCGTGTCCGTTTCGGTCCTGATGTCGAGTGGGTGGATAGTCCCACTGATCTGACACCTACTTCCGACCCAACTCGCTTCAAAGCAGCTATCGCGGATATAAAAAAATATCTCCCCGGTATCGATGAATCTGCCATCGCGCTCGATTACGCTGGTATAAGACCGAAACTGGGCAAGTTGGGCGCTGTGGGTGCTGGTAAAGGATTCCAAGATTTCTACATCAAGAGGGAGGAAGGGTACGAGAGTTTTGTGAATTTGTTGGGGATTGAATCGCCAGGATTGACGAGTAGTTTGGCGATCGCCGAGGAGGTTTATCAATTATTGTACAAATGATCTTTGACAGAGTTGTGTCAAAAGGAGGAAAAGCTTGTCGGAGATTCTGATCTGTACATAGGAGATGGTCATTTGCGGGTGCAGTGGTTGTTGACAAGAAAAACGATCAAGGAAAATCCTTAATCATGGAGCATTTTGTGGAGTTTGTAAAGTGGACATTATTGTTCTTGTTCATTCGACTACATAGCCTGCTGTCTGTCGTTGCTTCTGGATTATGGACACTTTGTACCGAAATCGTGCCTGTCGTGGCGTATTCCAACATCTCATCGTAATTATGCTCCCCAAAACGCCTGTTCATCCTTCGTCTATAATTATCGCATTCCTGCTGAAATCAACCAGCTCAGCCTTATCCCAGTATGTCACCCACTCACTTCCAGAGTAAGAAGAATTACATCTTTCCGCTGACATTTCTCTTTCTGGCCCAAGTACCACCTAGTCCTTCCTCGGCGATCTTGCCACTCACATTGCGAGTGCGAGCGCCATAGTGGTCGTCGGATGAGAGGTACATGACACTAGCATCAGCGATATCAACGCCAGTCCTGCTGACGACACGACCTTGACCTCTGGGTACAGTCTGCTCCTGCATACGGATGTTGTTCATTGCGGGAGTCAGGTTGCCGTAGCGCTTTCCTCTGGGAGTGCTGGAGCGGCTGGAGTCGTTTGGATCCTGAGAGTAGAAGGACGATTTGGCAGACACGGCGGCAGGTTCAGGAGCAGGAGGGCTCAAAGCGCGGCCGATACTCGTGTTGGATGGGGTCTCACGGAGAGAGTAGTCATCAAGCTCAAGAGTACCGTTGGGCATGTCGTCAAAGTAGAAGTCTCCGGCATCGAAAGAATGCTCAGGGGGAGTAGGAGGGTGCATGCGGAGAGGCTGAGGAAGGAGTTCCTTGTATTCTTCGCTGGCGAAGCGGAGCTGAGTGACGTTGGGCTCATGGATCTCGGGACTAGAGTCGCGGTCGGATACAAGCTCGGGTACAGGAGTGCGGCGGGGAGATGACAGATCGGCGTCGTCGTCGGCGACGACGAACCAGTTGTCGCTAAGCAGAGCCTTTGATTGTGGATCCTTCTCGGTAGCGGATTTGACAGAGGGCTCGAGAACAGGCTGAGGAGTAGGATTGCGGCTCAAGTTCTCGGAGGCGGTGATGAAAGAGAGAGGACGAGTAGGCATGGGGTCGTGGATAGAGTCGCGAGTGTTGGGTCTCTGGTTGGCATAGCGCTGGAAGGACTGAGGACGAGAGGATCGAGACTGAGAGCGGTCACGCTCATGGGACTGTGAGGCACGATGCATGCTGGTCTGGGATGCGTAAGCCGAAGAAGGCTGTTGGTAGTCGAAACGGGATTGACGAGCAGAGTCTTGCGTGTGACCTGAGTAGCTGGGATCCAGGTTGGTGCGTGATTGGTAGAAGGACATAGGTCGGACATTAGCCTCAGGGATGAGTGCGTCTCTGCCAGTGGAGACACGAGTGGGGCTGCTGAGGCTAAGAGAACTGCCGCTCAACATGGCCAATCTCTGCTCCGACATGCTTGCTGATGCCTCACTGTTCTTGTAGGTGTGCTTGCGATTGATTCTGCTGGTCAGGTTGTCCTCTAGGGGATTCATGTCAGGTGGGTACTGAGCAATCTTCTTGAACATAGCGAACAGGTACATGTCAATGGGAATGCTGAACAAGTGCAAGGCACCTGTAACACTGCCAACCAGGAAGGCAGACTCGAGCACCTTGCCGTCTTTGTCGGCTGAGTGGAAGAATGAAGTCCAGCGATTCTCATCCCCGGGAGCCATGGTCCAGTTAGTTGCTGTGAAGAAGGCGATGAAGACGTAGAAGGGCAGCATGGCGATGTCTACAAAGCACGAGAAGGCATTGTAGCTAGCAGAAGATGTTGCAGGACGAGTCTTCGCCGGACGGCGAAGGTTGTAGAGAGCGTAAGCGCAGACTACGGCATCCACGGCAGGCTGTCGTATGTGAGTGGGTGTTTACATGGATGATATCTGTCTGGGGTCATGCTTACGGGAATCCTGAGAATCCATCCTTGGACATCGTTGACACCCCTGATGATGATGACACAGATCAAAGCTCCCAAGGCACCTATGAGTTGTAGGAGGCGCAGAGTGAACTGAATCCAGCGGGCAGTGTTGATCCTTTGCTTTGTCTTTGGGTGCATAGGCGGGACATTGGGACGGGCGGAAGGAATGATGATGTAGCTGTCAGGGTGTCTGTTGAAGTCGATCAGTGGACCCTCCTGCTTGGGCTTCGGCGAAGACGTTGAAGAGGCGACAGAGTAGTAGCTGGCGCGGGTAACGGCCTTTGGGTCGAAGTTGTAGCATGGATCTGTGTCTTTCTGATTGACCGGAGTAAAGAGGTATGGCGGAGTAATGCCAACCATGATGCAATGAGTGGAAGGCCTGACCCAGATGATTCGCAACCTGTCAAAGAAAAGAAAGCACGTCTGATTTGCACAAGGGAAAGAACGAGGAATGAAAACGGCCAGATAGCGGGCATATATTCTTCGGAGTCGACGCGACCCAAACACTCGTTGCTGAGGGGATGTGTGCCGATAAGGGCGATAAGCGATTGTGGCGTCAGCAAGTGTGGGGAATCTCAAAAGTCCGAGACACCAGCCGCACGAGAGGCTCGGAGAGAGGGTGGCTGGAGAACGTGTCAAGCTAGAGTATACTCGTGCCTGCCTCAACCATGAATCGAAACTTGGTACGCCAGACCTGCCGCCGCCAGTTGCTAGGCAATGCCATCTTGGGAGGAAGGTGCCATGCCCGGAATTTCTTGACCAGCCGCCTATACTCGACAGCCGACAGCGAGCGGCCCTTTCGATGCGCCGTCATTGGCTCAGGACCCGCGGGCTTCTATGCCGCATACCGCATGCTGCAGAAGATGCCAAATGCCCGCGTCGACATGTATGAGGCTTTGCCGTCTCCTTATGGTCTGGTCCGCTTTGGTGTTGCTCCAGACCATCCAGAAGTAAAGGTACTATCTTTGCCCGCTACGCCCATCGACACTTGACTCAGACTGACCATCCTCTATAGAACTGTATAGATAAGTTTGTCGAAGTCGCATCCCACCCTTCCTTTACCTTCATTGGCAACACGACCATCGGCTCTGCCCCTGGCTCCCTACCTTTGTCCTCGATTGCTCCCCACTATAACGCCCTTCTTTTCTCGTACGGCGCCTCACGAGACCGTAAGCTTGGCATTGCTGGCGAAGACCTTAGTGGTGTCCTCTCAGCTCGTGCCTTTGTTGGCTGGTACAATGGTCTGCCAGAATACGCAAACCTCGCCCCTGCACTCGACAGCAGTGACGAAGCCGTTGTCATTGGCCAGGGAAACGTTGCTCTGGATGTCGCAAGAGTTCTTCTGTCGCCCCTGGATAGACTACGGAACACGGACATGACAGAAGCCGCTTTAGAGACTTTGTCCAAGAGTAGGGTGCGCAGAGTTAGAGTTGTGGGAAGAAGAGGGCCTCTGCAAGCCCCATATACAATCAAGGAGGTTCGCGAGTTGATGCAACTGCCTGGAGTCGCTTTCAACCCCGCCGATCCATCTCTGTTTCCGACAGAAACCAAAAAGTTACCTCGACCGCTCATGCGCATCGCCCAAGTCATCGAAAAGGGCTCTCCCACTTCAGTGCAAGAAGCTGCACGCCAATGGGAACTGCTTTACATGCGAAGTCCAGTTGCATTCGAGGAGAGCACTTCGAGCCCTGGCTCTCTGAGTGGTGTTCGCTTCGACGAGATGGAGTTCACACAAGACCCATCTTCAGTTCCTTTGAGTGATCTGGACGCGCTACGTAGCATGCGTGTGAAGAAGAAGGATGCTGGCAAACAGGAAGTCCTCACGACAAATCTTGCCTTCCGCTCTGTCGGCTACCAATCTGAGCCTCTAGAGGGCTTTGAAGATCTTGGTATCACTTTCGATCAGAAGATGGGTATCATCCCCAATGATCTCTATGGCAGAGTACTAAGCCCAGACAGTGGGCCAGGAGCACTTGGTGCAGGTCACGTACCCGGCATGTACTGTGCAGGTTGGGTCAAGAGAGGTCCCACCGGTGTTATTGCCAGTACCATGCAGGATGCCTTCACCAGCGCCGACATCGTCGCCAAAGACTGGGCAGACGGTGTGACTTTCATCGGCTCAAATAGTGAGCCAGTGGCAGGTTGGAACGAGGTCAAGAAAGAAGCCGAGAAGCGCGGCATCCGAAGCATTGGCTGGGAAGACTGGCTGAAGATTGACAAAGAGGAGAAGAGAAGAGGACAAGCCAAAGGCAAGGAAAGAGAAAAGTGCCACTCGGTCCAAGAAATGCTCAAGATCCTCGACGCATAATCTATCGGATTGCTACTACTGGAAAATACCTCCCACTCTACTCTACTACATGAGCTATTTACGAAACATATTAACCCACGTTGGGTTTCTCGAAGAACTGGCTCAGTGTATACTTTGTCTCGCCATCGTAGACTGACAACTCGGCCAACGCATGTTTGCCCTCCGCTACAATGGTCTCCCTAATTGTTTCCGACCGAGGTGTGATCGAGCAGCTGAACGGCTCTGGACGCATATTCAATCCGTTTCTGTTCAAATTAGCTTTGCCTAACAAAGATGATCGTTTTACTCACGTGTAAGCAAAGATGTCGACAGGGATGTCTTGTCCGGTTTCGTCTTTTGCCTTTTGGATCCGGAACGCCCAGAGTAGACGAGCGATACTGATGAAAGTCCCCTGCTCAGCAAGGCCCTGACCACTGCACACTCGCCTGCCCCAACCAAAGGTCATATAACCCTTGTCATTGGGGAAAGGGCGCGAGTCTGAGCTATTGCTGAGGAAACGCCCAGGATTGAATCTATCTGGCTCTTCGTGGAATAAGCAGACGTCATATCGTATCTGCCAAAGACTTCTGAAGCTTACCTGGAAACTCTCTCTCATTGTGATGGATTGCCCAACTGTTGATTTGACATTAGCCATGATCGTTACATCCCATGTGCAGAGTCTACCACTCGCGTAGCTGCAGAAACGCACGGTGTTTCCTAGATCAGGTCTCATGTCCATTGAGAGTGTGTTAAACAGCACGTCTCTCTGCAAAACTGTCCTGATCTGAAACATCGGGTATTTCTGCAGGCACAAAGTCACTAAGACTATACACATGAGGAGACACCATTTCAAGAACCTACGTATTTCCTTGAACCCAGGAATTCTTCGGGATGAGATATCCGTTCCATTGGTCGTCTTCGGTCGGCGAATGAGGTTGGCCTCCGATGATGGCTACAGATCTCCACCTGAACACTTCCTTCACAAAGGCTTTTACGTATGGCAGGTGCGGCTCGTCTTCCCAACTTGGGCTACGGTCAGGGCCTACCACACGGTCAAGTTCTTCCCAAGCAGCAGGAAGTGTTTCGGGAAAGGCGCAACACGCCAAGGCGAAAGTGACCAGTGTTGAGCTTGATGTGTCACTTCCTGCTCCGAACAGATTTCCAGTGAGAGATGCGATTTCTGTTGCGTTGAGGTCGTACTTGGGAGCCTCTTTGAATAGTTGCTTGACATAGCAGGGCTCTTGCTGCGACGTTCTATTGGCTTCGTCAGCCAACGCATAATAGAATGCGCTGCCGCGACCACCTTTTCCGAAAGGCTTGAGCCAAGGTGCAATGCATCTTGGGAACTTCGCCAGCCATGGGAAAGTCTCCATGATCATTGGAAAACTCTTGCCAGGTACGTTGAGTTCGGCCGCTCGCTGCATGATTGCGAGTACTTGCGTTATGAGCGGGTCGGAGATACTGGCCACACGTCTGCCGAATCCAATGATCGATACCACGGAAGTGGCATATCGCTCCATGTGCGTTACGAAACGCCCCGGATCGTGCAGTATGTCAAACGCCATAACTTGGCTTTCGTTATTCTGGAAGCCGCGATACTTGCGTACTTGCTGCAAGCCAACACCTTGATGTGTCAATTTTCGGTGCACTCGCCAGCGGTCGCCATAGTGCATGTTCACTAGATTGTACTGGCCAACACCGCTGAGCTCGGCAAAGACAAGCATCTTTGGTCGTGAAGCATAGAGCGCGGCTTTCTTGTCTAAAAGTTCCGAGGCTGCCCAAGCATCATTGATCCAGATTGTTGGATTGCGGCCTATCCAGAAGGTTATGACTGGGCTGTCGAACTTCTTCGCCAGTTCCTCGAAATACATCCATGGTTTATTCTCTGGAAGCAAATGCGTGTTCCCAACCAGAGGCAAAGGTATGGGACCAGGTGGCTATTCTATCAGCTCTGACTATCCAACATGGAGCATGAAGGAGACCAACCAGTCTTCTATGCATGTACATCATCCAGGCATAATCGGCGAAGAGGATCATCAGACCGACGCCCAACAATCCGAGGAAGATTTGGCTGAGGTCAAGCCTGGCAACGACATCCTTCACACTCAGCAAGCCAAAACTTTCAAAGGAACCTTTGCTCAACATATCTGAATATAAAAGATGCAAACGATATCGAATTCGCGTTTACGAGGCGCTTCCACACGACTAAAAACAAGATTTGTTACCTCGAGCCCCGCTCGAGAGAACAGACACAGTCGGCCTCCATCCACGCACCCCTCACTATCGACATTGAAAGAGGAGGCGTTGAGCATCACAATCTGTACTGCGCACTTTATCTGGAGCAACAACTGCCGCATTCGTTGTTCGCTAGCCCCACTTGAGGGTTGCAATAAAGCCATATGCAAGTTGATCAAGCATTCAAGACAGCCACAACCTTCGGCAATGCTCCGACAGTTGATGGTTGATATGCTGTATTCATGCAGGTGCTTGTAAGAAGTGCGGGGGTGATGTGGAGAGAACCTGGGGGCCATGCAGCCAAGTTGTGGGGCACGACGAGCATGATCAAGTTCATGTCTATTGATCATGGACGTAGTGTCGCCTTTTGCATGATGTTTGACCAATGACCTTTATCGAATTTGGTGTCTCAATGCATCATATCGCAATTTAACTTTCAACCCGCTGCTCAACGCAAGATAATTGGTAGCTACTTCAACGCGCTTTTAGAAGCCCATTGATCTGCAGCACAATGTAGCTCAGACTGCTATCTTGCTACTGTGTGTTGCAGCGACATGCAAGCCTCGAACCATGACCCTGTACCCCGACCCGACAGTTCTGTCCCTGCTAGATGTAGTATGTATCGGCAGATGTGCTGAACAGCAATTGCCTTGCACGGAACGACACCTCATTTCACTTCGGATACTTCAATGCTCGTCCTCCACTACCGAATGCATCTCTATCCTCGAAGATAGTGCATTCGCATTTGACCCAGGATACCATTCAACTTGTTCACTGAATACATCCATTATCACACTGTCTACTATGGCAGAACACAAGGAAGATAGTCTGTTGGCTAATTGGAAGTGTATGATCGCTGTCATCATTGTATCCATGTCTCCCTTCCAGGTAGACTAAAGCCATGGCCCTGTCTAGCAACACTCAAGTCACTGACAACTCTATCCTAGTACGGAATCGACTATGGCTTGATAGGTGGTATCCAAGCCATGGTTGGCTTCTTGCAAGTCTATGGTTACGAAGATCCCAGCCTTCCCTTAGGCTGGAATCTGACTGCAACACGACAACAGCTAATCTCCTCACTGATGGTGCTGGGAGCGGTCATTGCATCTGGCTGTGCGGGACCCATCGCTTGGCAACTTGGTCGGAAGACTTGCCTCTGGGCAGCTTGTGCTCTACTATCGGTCGGAAATATCATCATGATGGTGCGTTCCCAGATCGTGTTGACTTGAGAACATGTAGCTCATCATGCTAGGCAACTACGCACATCGGAGCTCTTTATGCCGGGCGTTTCATCCTTGGCCTTGGAAACGGGCTTTTGATGACCTTTTCCCAACTGTATATCCAGGAAGTCACGCCCGCGAGATACCGAGGCCTGGCCCTTGCTTCCTTTCAATTTTTCACCAGCATCGGAACCGTGAGTCAAGACACAGTATGTTTCGCTGGCAACGCTAACACGACTGAAGCTCATCGGCACCATTGTCGATAATTTTACAGCCAAAAGGGAAGGTAGAAGTGCCTACCTCATACCCCTCGGCTTGATTTACGTTGTCCCAGTCGTCATCTGTGTCGGCCTGATCTTCATTCCCGAATCACCTCGCTGGCTGCTTGAGCATGATCAACCCGACAAAGCTCGCAAAGCACTGGCATGGCTTCGTCCTCATCCAGAGCGCGTCGAGGAAGAACTATCTGCCATTCAAGCTGGTATCGATCAGGAGAAGTCTCTGAAGGCTAGTGTCAGCGTATGGGACATGTTCACAGATCCTGTCGACCGCCGGCGAACAATCCTCTCGGTGGCTGCTATCAATACACAGGCTGCGTCGGGTGCCATGTTCATCATTGGTAAGCTCAACAATACCCTAGATTTTGACTTTGTGCTGACGTGCCTCAGCATATGGTACCTACTTCTTCGAGATGGCTGGCGTTGGCAACTCATTCCAAAATTCCTGTATCTTGACCAGCGTCGGAGTCATCGCCATCATCCTCAACACGTGCATCATCACACGCTTCGGTCGTCGTCGCCTTTTCCTCATCACTGGACTGCTGCTTTGCGGTTTCATGCAACTCATCATCGCTGTCGTGTACACTACCAAGCCTGGCAGTCCAGCGGCGTCCAAGGTCATTGTAGCACTCAGCATACTCTACATGTTCAGTTACAACGTGAGCGACCTTCTGTGATATCTGATACATTTGCTAACAACTTCTTGCAGGGACTTATTGCCACGTATGCCTGGCTCTCAGGCGGTGAGATCCCATCCCAACGACTACGGTCCTACACGTTCGGCCTCGCAGCTTCTATCGGCTTCATCGGTGCCTGGCTAGCCACATTCACAGCCCCATACTTCATCAACCCCAGCGCTTTGAACTGGGGCCCTCGCTATGGCTATATCTGGTTCCCTTCCTGCATGGTAGCTGCTGTCTTTATATACTTCTTCCTGCCTGAAATCAAGGACAGAACACTTGAGGAGATTAGTGAAATGTTCGAAGCCGGGCTGCCTGCAAGAAAGTTCAAGGGATACAAGTGTGTCGGAGCTGCCGCTGTCGTGGCTGCGGAGAAGAAGGAAAAGGGGGATGAAATCGAAGTGTCTACCCAAGAGGTCGTGTGGAGAGACCCCAAAGCTGCGTCTGAATCTGCTGCCGTTGTTGGATAAAGGCGTTCACAGTGAAGTGACAAAGTCGACGTAGCTGCAGAGAAATCGAATCAGGTGTTGGAACTCTCTCTCCTTCACTTCAAAAAAAGCACACACATAATTTCACATAATGGAATTAATTCTCATAGAATGCACTGATAGTCGAGCGGTCTTGGTAGGGTGATGCTACGCGCTCCTCGGATTACCTGCGGGAGTAATTTACAAGACTGTGGGCCCCTAGTCAGGAATCAAGTACAGCGAAAGGG
>JGI24891J29808_1000236_pt1 | contig 53868 bp, 33 predicted proteins | sample FreactcultuFSWF8_FD_29808 | JGI IMG/M metagenome (IMG submission 29808)
CTACGCTCGTGCAGGACTCCGCAAGCCTACGTCCTGCCTGATTGGGAAGCCGGTGATAGGTCGTTGCACCGTGAGTCAGGAGGGGAATTTATCCAGACCGGTGCTACATGTTGCATGCGTATTGGGACGTGATCAGAAGGGCGCTCGTAGGATGTTCTAATATGACAAGAAGTGCCTGCTCTCTCGCTGTGTTTCTCTCATTTCCATCAGTGATTTTCTCCAGGAGCTCTCGAGCAAAGGAACCAATCGAGCTCGTCAAGAGGGTCAGAAAAGGCGAGCTTAAATTAGGACAAGGCTTGCCGAAGTGACGCAGTACGGCAATCAAGCCGAAGCGAGCGCGATTGGCGTCTGCTTCCTTCATCAACATTTTCATCGCGGCGTCGCTGTTACACAACACATCGCAGTTTCGGTGGTTGTTGTCGTTGTCGTCTAGAAAGAGTTTGAGACTGCACGTGCCGAGCAGCTGGCCGTATCAGAATCACTGCTTGAGAGCGCGGCGAGACACCACGCAGCATCTACACGGCCACGTCCTGGCGCAATCCCCGCCATGTCGAACTGGGGGCAATGCAAGGGGCCTGTCTGGCGAAGTGATGATTTCACTGACTGCTTCCAGAATGAGTAAGTTGCTCTTGTCCATGAATCGTCTATCAAGCAGATTGAGAGACAGACATGTTTCGCCTCAGTCAGACTCGGCATGCTGACCCTGTTCCAGCTACCTTATGGCAATCCTGCCTCTCATCGCGAGCGCAATCTCCCTACTATACCTTACCTACCAACTAATCCAAACCGCCCTCAACTCGAAATATTACTATGCCTATAAACTTGTTAATCCTAAACACCCCCATGTCTGGGACCTGCGCATTCCCGCTGCTCAGAATGACGAAGATACCGATGACGACTCGGACGAGTTTGACAGAAACGAGGATCTCGCCATCCGTACTGTTCGTACCCGTAATACCGAAATGTCTGTCGTCGACAAGCCGCGAGGACAGATCGTTCTACCCATCATTGAAGAGCTTGCTGTGTTGGCCGAAGTTGGCATCCACGCCGCTGCCTTGGCCACTGGCATGTGGAACTGGAGCAGAGTCACCCTGATTTGCAGTACCGCTCTGTGGTCCTATGTCGCACTCCTGGCCACTCTACGCCTCTACTTCTCCACCACAAACAACTATTCGTTCAACAAGCTCTGGTACCACACCGGCTTCCTTTACGCCGCTCAGTGGATCTGCGCCTTCCTTCTTTTCCGCTCAGCAATCATCCACCCAGTCTCCAGGGGTGCCCAAGCGCTTACGAGCACTCACTTTGCGCTTACCACTCTGCTGACCCTGATCATGCTCACCTCACGTAAGGGCAACAAGCCTGTCGAACTCGAGTATGAGGGCGACATTGAGCCATCGAGAGAGCCTCTTGCCAGCGTACTTTCTCTTGCTACCTTCTCCTGGGTCGACCCCATCGTCTGGAAGGGCTACAAGAAGCCTACGGAACTATCAGATGTATGGAACCTCAATGCTAGAGACAAGGCTGAAGCCGTTCTGTTAGACTACCGTCAGGTCAAGAAGACTTCAATTCTTGCATGGCATTTGTTGAAGTACTTCAAGCGCGGTTTGCTCATCCAAGCCGCATGGGCTGCCATTTCTGGAGTCAACCTCTTTGTCCCCACCCTTCTGCTCAAGGTCATCTTGGAGTACGTTGAGAACCCGGCCGATACACCCATCAACGCTGCATGGTTCTACGTGATCCTGTTGTTTGTTTCTGGTATTGTCTCTGCTCTTTCCGGTGGTCAAGCTCTTTGGATCGGTAGAAAGACCTGCATCCGTCTTCGTGCCATCATCATTGGTGAGATCTATGCCAAGGCCCTGCGTCGCAAGGCAGCAGCAGCTGGCGACAAGGTACTTGGCGAGCAAGAGAAGAAGTCAGACGAGACACCTGCACCCAAGGGCTCGGTCAAGGAAGCCTTCCTTAGAAAGGTCAAGTCATTCTACAAGGGTAAGAAGACCTCCGAGGCCACCAAGGATGTCCCAAAGAAAGAGGAGAGCACCGACCAAGTCACATCTGGTACCATCATCAATTTGATGGCTGTCGACTCCTTCAAGGTCAGTGAAATCTGCGCCTACTTGCACTTCCTCTGGGCAGAGACTCCTGTCCAATTTGCTGGAGCCATCTACCTGCTCTACAGTATCCTGGGTTACAGCAGTATCGCTGGTATTATCATGATGGCCCTGCTTCTCCCTGTCAACCTTTTCATCGCCAAGCAGTTCACCAAGGCCCAGAAGAAAATTCTCGCAGCCACAGATGCTCGTATTCACACCACTAACGAAGTTCTTACCAACATCCGCATCATCAAGTACTTTGCTTGGGAGCAGCGTTTCCTTGGCCAGGTTGATGAGAAGAGAGCAGTTGAGTTGAAGAACCTGCGTAACAGATACATCATTTGGGCCGCCGCAGCTACCATCTGGGGTGGAGCTCCTATGGTCATTACTTTCCTGACTTTCCTCGTCTACACCATGGTCGAGAAGAAGGATCTGATCCCCTCTGTTGCTTTCACAGCTCTTTCGCTTTTTAGTCTTTTGCGTATCCCTCTGGATCAGCTTGCAGACATGGTGGCTCACGTTCAGGAGTCCAAGGTCTCTGTTGACCGTATCGAAGAGTATCTCAACGAGCCCGAGACCGACAAGTACAACCAGCTCCAAAGTGGTGAATTTGATCAGGACGGAAACCCCCTCATCGGATTTGACAATGCGACTTTCAGCTGGGGAGGTGGCACTGAGGCCGATGACTTCAAGATGATCGACCTCGACATGCGCTTCCGAATCGGTGAACTGAACGTTATCGTTGGTCCTACCGGCAGTGGTAAGACATCTCTTCTCATGGCTCTGCTCGGAGAAATGTCCAAACTCGACGGTCATGTCTACCTGCCCGGCGGACACAGCAGAGAGGAGCTCAAGGCCGATCCCGCAACTGGATTGGTTGAAAGTGTTGCTTACTGCGCCCAGCAAGCTTGGCTTGTCAACGGAACCATCAAAGAGAACATCGTTTTCGCGAGCCCCTGGAACCCTAGACGTTACAAGAATGTCATCGTTGCTTGCTCTCTGCAACGTGATCTCGAAATCCTTGACGGTGGTGACCAGACTCTTGTTGGCGAGAAGGGTGTCACTCTTTCGGGTGGACAGAAGCAGCGTATTTCTCTCGCTCGTGCACTTTATTGCAATGCTAGACACGTCCTTCTGGACGACGTTCTGAGCGCAGTCGATGCTCACACTTCCAAGTGGATCTTTGAGAAGGCTCTTATGGGACCTCTAATGTACAACAGAACTTGCATCTTGGTCACTCACAGCACAACCCTTTGTCTTCCTCACGCTGCATTCGCCGCCGTGCTTGACAATGGCAGAGTTAGTACTCAAGGCAGTGCTAGAGACGTCATTATGTCCGGAAAGCTCAGCGAAGACCTTAGCAAGGTCTTGGAAGAATCCGAAGGCGGTGCGTCAACCATTCCATCTCGCGTGCCTTCCGGAATCGGTGGTGACGAGGCTTTCGGCGAGAATGGCCACGCCAACGGGAAGGCTGCCAATGGCTCGGCTGATCACATTGATCACGACGACAACGCTCTCCACAGAGTTGTTTCTAAGGACGTTCCTGGCATGAACAAGGACGTCGATGTTACACTTCCTACCGAAACTAAGGCTACTGGCAGTGTCAGTCTCAAGGTCATCATCATGTACTTCTCTTACATGGGTACATGGTACTACTGGGTTGTGACTGCCTTGATGTTTGCTCTCCAGCAAGTTTCGCAAGTTTCAACCAACGTCTGGATTCGTCAATGGGCTAATGCTTATAACAACAAACGGGAAGTGTCCGTCATGGGTGTATACACTGAGCCTCGCCAGCTCACTCATGTCTTCAGCGGCATCGGCAGTGGAACGTCGTGTGTGAAGAGTGGATCTTGTCTTTGGGCTATGCCTTCTTTCGGCTCCTCCAACGCTACAGCTCAGTTCTCCATCCAAGCCGAGGCCAATGAAGGTGTTGATGTTTCTTACTACCTCGGTGTCTACGGTATCCTCGGTCTTATCTACATGCTCATCACTGTCAGTCGTGAGGGTGTTCTCTTCTACGGATCCCTGGTTGCGTCTAAGAGAATCCACAGAAAGCTCATGGAGTCTGTCACACACGCCAAGTTCCGCTTCTTCGACTCTACACCTCTTGGGCAGATCATGAACAGATTCTCCAAGGATGTTGAGGCTATCGACCAGGAGATTGCTCCCGTGGCTGTTGGCGTAGTCCACTGCATGGCTTCGATCATCACCACCGTCATCCTTATTTCGGTCATCACTCCTCGTTTCCTGATCGCTGGCGTCTTCATCAGTGTTCTCTACTTCATGATTGGTGCTTTCTACATCAACTCTTCTCGTGATCTCAAGCGTCTGGAGTCTGTGCAGCGCAGTCCTCTGTACCAGCAATTTGGCGAGACGCTCTCTGGCATGACAACCATCAGAGCCTACGGCGATGAGCGCCGCTTCATTCGTGAAAACATGCACAAGGTTAACACCCACTCAAGACCATTCATCTATCTTTGGGGCGCTAACCGCTGGCTCGCATTCCGTGTTGATGTTACTGGCGCTTTGGTGTCATTCTTCACCGGTTCTTTCGTCATCCTCAGCGTCGGCAAACTTGATGCCGGCGCTGCTGGTTTGGCCATGACCTACGCTGTAACCTTCACCGAGAACGTCTTGTGGTTTGTCAGACTCTACTCAATGAACGAGCAAAACATGAACGCTGTCGAGCGTGTCAAGGAGTACTTTGAGGTTGAGCAAGAGGCACCTTACACTATTGAGGAGACGAAGCCTCTACCCGACTGGCCGAGTCAAGGTGCTGTTGAGTTCAAGGACTACAGCACAAGATACCGCACTGACTTTGACATGGTCCTCAAGGACCTCAGCTTCAAGATCTTGCCTGGTGAGAAGGTCGGTGTTGTTGGCAGAACAGGTGCAGGCAAGAGTTCTTTGGCTCTTGCTCTGTTCAGAGCTCTCGAAGCCGAGACTGGAAGCATCGTCATTGACGATGTCGATGTCAGCTTGATTGGTCTTCAGGACTTGCGTGAGAACATTGTCATGGTTCCTCAAGATCCCACTCTCTTCACCGGAACCATCAGAACCAACCTTGATCCTTTCGGGCTCTTCACCGACGAAGAAATCTACACCGCGCTCCGACGAACACAACTCATTGGCGCTGCCTCGGCTGAGCCTTCGCGTGCTCCTACACCCACACAAGGCGCCGGCTCTGTCCGCTTCGAAGGCCTTGCCGACGAGGCAAGCACCGGCAACATCGACTCGACCGCCGCGCTCGAGAACAAGAACATCTTCACAAACCTCAACTCCTCGGTCGCCGAATCCGGTAGCAACCTCTCCCAAGGCCAACGCCAACTCCTCTGTCTCGCCCGCGCCCTCCTCAAAGACCCCAAGGTGCTTCTCATGGACGAAGCCACCGCCTCCATCGACTACGCCACCGACGCCAAGATCCAAGAAACCATCCGCGAGATCAAGAACACCACGATCACTATTGCCCACCGTCTCCAAACTATTATCGATTACGACAAGGTTTTGGTCCTGGACAAGGGTCAACTGATCGAGTATGGCAATCCTTGGGACCTCATTCGCATGGAGAAGGGTATTTTCAAGGGCATGTGCGACATGTCTGGCGACTTTGAGATTTTGATCAAGGAGGCCGAAAAGGCGCATAAAGCGCGTCTGTTGGTCGATGTGGATGATGCTTAAGATAATCTTGTTTCCTTCCAATCTGCTTTTTTAGACAAGGAGTTCTGTCATCGCCGAGGCTTGCTCTTATCCTTTTTTCCCTCTTCTTCTACCTCTCGGTATTGTTCTTTGCTTTGTTTCTTAGAGTATTCATTGGCAAAAAGCAGAGGGGAGTTTTTTCGTCTGTGTGCTGTTGTATATAAATCATACATTGTCAAAGCTCTTGCTACACACTAGTACCGTTTAGACTGTGCGCTTCTTCAAATCAGAAGGACGTTGTGGATGACGTTCGGGTCAAAGAATAATGCACCATGATCAATCATCACGATGCAGAATATCAATTCGGTAAGTATCTCGCAGCTCATTGAGAAGTCAAATTCAAGGTCAAGGTCATGGGTTGGCCTTTTGTCATTGTAATGATAATTTACTGTACTAGATAGAAGAAGCACCCGATCACTTCCATGTTCGGTCCCTTAATCCTTGAAATCATGCCGACCACGACTCCTCTGATATTTGAATCATCCGCCATGCGCTCAGTCCTGGAACTCACCAACTCAAAGGTTCCTCACATCCGTCATGTTTTCAGTTAACATGGCAGCAACTCTCTTGATGCTAGAGGCCGAGAACCCCTTGCGAGCTTGCCACTCGTCGCTCAGAAGTGTCCATTCCTTCGACCTTGTAGTGGGTTCATCAGCGGCCGTGGGCTTTGTAGCTTGACCGACTCTTTTATTCACACTGGCGTTGAAGGCTGCGAGGAAAGTGGAGGAGACCTGGCTATAGGGAAATTGGGCTTGCAGTGTACTGCCCATTCTCGTGGCTCTGACATGGTAGATTAGACAGTTGTAGGCGACAGTGGGAACTCCAGGTTTGGCCAAGTAGGCTTTCAGTATTTGGGCGGCATGGTAGGAACTAGTCCAGCTCATGCGTACGATGCTAAACTTCTGGCCACGAATGTCAAAGTCGATGTTCAAAACGCTGTTGGCACCGGGGTATGTAAAGGAGAAAGAGCGCACGGATGCAAGATGACATGGTTGGAGGCTCTGGAACCAGGCATTCTGCTTCATGTGCGATCGGCGGACATACTTCTCGACGGCCACGCTGAATCTGTTGACACCATAGTAGACGGCAAGAGCTTCGTGTCGTAGCAGCTGACATGTCTTGGCGATGGCAGGCTGACGCGCCGGTTGAATGATGATGGCAGAGCTGATGCAAACCATGCGATATACCATGTCACGCAGTTCTGCAGGCAGACCGAGGAAATCAAATTGCAACTCGCGGTCTGCGGCTTCCAGATGTTGGACGAGAGACTTCTTGCAAATACTATCAGCAGCTCTGAGGGATGCTTGTGCCTTCTTCAAAGGGATGGCCTTAGATTTGTGAATGACTTTTCTCGTGGCAGAGGATTTGACAGGCTTTGCAGAAGAAGGCCTATTGAAGGCATGATGAGCTTGGGCGGCAAGTCTGGAAGAACGTCTCAGTGTGACGGTAGTGCTGGCGGAAACATTGTTGCGATGTGCAGGTGCAGCGTTGTTTGCTTGTGTCTTTGGCTTGACCTTTGGTCGCCTTTCCTCCGACTTCGTACGTGCCTGGATGAAAGTTGCACGGGCGTACTCGTACTCAGTCAGATGGCACTCAGCGGATTTAGTGAGCTCGAGATGTCTGCCAAGAGTAAATTTGACCAAATCCTCGACGTCGAAGCCCTCGTAGACGACAGGTTGGGTGGGAAGCTTTTTGAGCATGGCAACGAGACTGGTCTTGTACAGGTTCCCTGTCACGAGGCCAAAGACTTTGCATTGCTGGCGCAGGTTCTTGAGACTAAAAAACGCGACCCTCGAGGCGATAGTCGATTGTTCCTCGAGTATTTCGACGTCCAGTATGGTGATAAGCGGCAGCATTCTGTCAAAACTTGGCATACTTGTAGTCTGTGAGAAGAAAGTAAGATAGGTAGCATGGAGGGCGAATAATATAAATGCTGAGAGACAAGACACAAAGGCAACACCTGCCTCTTCTTCATACTTTCACACGGACGCGACGAAGGAATTCGGCGGATAACCACAAAAAGGGTTGTAGAGTGATGTGTTAGCTTGAATAAAGAGTAGATTTGCGACAGTCATTGAGGAGTCTTGACAAGACATTTGTCGCAGAAAGGACCAAGCAAATACGGGCGTTTGGAAGCGGACTCTGTCGGAAAGCGGACGATAGCGTTGTTGAAAAGCCGGTCTACCGATGTGATTGAGAACTACCGATGATGTTAAGGAAGACAGATTGAGAAGTGTTGACGATGATAAGGTGGAAGACAGGACTGTCAAAGGTGAGTGGCAGGGCAAGAGCGACCGAGGACGATGACGGAGGGACCCTTCTTCTCCACAGCTTCCCGCCAGCCTCACATGGAATTGCAACTCCGGGCAGGCGGCATCCATCACTCATGCTGTTTGTGCCTCAAGGCGTCGTTTGTTTGAGGGAAATATTAATAGGAGAGATAATCACCTTCCAACATGGCCGAGCTCATATCGACCAAGCTTCATGCCGAACAGCATCTGCTGCTGGTATGCCCCACCACCCTACCATCAATGTACCCGTCGACTGACGCTCTCTTCAGGATCAACCGCTGCTACGAGTGCCCTTCGAGCTGACGCGGAAGAACTTTGCCCAAGCAAGACGACACATCGAGAAGACTTCGGCCGACACTCTCGCTGCCCTCAACGCCGCCGCTACCGCCGCTCCAGAAGCTACCCCCGATCAAACTCTCGCGTCGCTAGACGCCATGATAGCCAGAGCCCAGACCCTGAAGCGCAAGCTTGAAGCCTTACATGCCGAGGAACAGATGCTACATCGCCACCAACGTGCCCGTATACAACATCTGCAAGAACTGCACGACATTCCCAACCTAGCCGACGTCAAGTATGATGAGTGGAGTAAGGTCCGCCTCGATCGCATGCTGGTCGACTATCTGCTACGCCAGGGCTACACCCAGAGCGCTGATCAGCTAGCCAAGGAGAAGAAGATCGAGGACTTGGTCGATGTTCAGGCCTTCATCGAATGTAGCCGCATAGAAGCCAGTCTGCAAAATGGTCGTACCCAAGAATGTCTGGCCTGGTGCTCCGAGAACAAGCAGACTTTGAAGAAGATCAACAGCAATCTTGAGCTCGAACTACGTCTGCAGCAGTTCATCGAGCTGGTCCGGACCGGCGAGCCACAGAAGCTGATTGAGGCTACTTTGCATGCGAGGAAGCACCTCGGCACTCATCAGAACGACTCGTACGGCCTGCGGGCTGGAGGCCTGCTTGCCAATCCTCCCCACACCAGCACGGAACCTTACAAGGTAGCCTTCATCTTTGTATGCCTCATTGCCCATGACTGACCCTGCCCAGACCATGTACTCTACCGCTCGTTGGCCTCAACTCGCCGAACTGTTTGTCAAGACCCACCACGAAATCTTCTCCCTACCGCCACGACCCCTTCTACACATCGCTCTCTCTGCTGGTCTCAGCGCTTTGAAAACACCTGCCTGCCATTCACACTATGCCTCGTCATCTTCCAATGCTTCCTCCTCGACCACGTCCGTCTGCCCCATCTGCTCTACCGAACTGAATGCCCTCGCCCGCTCTGTTCCATACGCCCACCACAGCAAGAGCTACGTTGAAGACGATCCAGTTATGCTGCCCAACGGACGTATCTACGGTAGAGGTCGACTCATGGCTCTGAACGAGAAAATTGGCACCGCCGAGGGCAAAGTCAGAGACCCTACTGACCTATCTCTGGAATTCAACGAAAGCGATATCAAGAAGGTCTATATCTCTTGATTCATCATCAACACCCGCGGGCATTTCTTATCATACTCCTTGGATTAGCGAGCAAAGGAGACCTTCTAGATATTAGCGATTGGCTTGTTGCATACTGGGACATGGCGTCTTTCTCTTTGGTTAATGAATGAATGAAACGTGATTATGGCTTCCTCTCTTGCTCTCTCCGTGTATAGTAATTCAAACTGGCAGGTGCATTTCCTCCCATGCTCCCATGCTCCCATCTACTCGCCATGTTCAAGGAAATCTCGCCTGGAGTCGTCATCTCCGATGGCCGAGACCTCTCAAACATGTAGCCATAAAAAGGCACGATGCTTTTCAAACCTCTATGATCGTCCACTGAGATGAAATATTCAGATATACTCGTCATCGATCTCGTTCATGTAGTATGCACAACAAGGGAAGAACAAACGGCAATATTTTGGTAGGGAAAGTCCAATTTTCTCTATTAACTATTTAACGGGGCAAGGGGGTATCTTTGGGAAAGGGTATCAAACGGGGGGCCACCATGTGGTGGGAGGGAATCTTCGCTCTTGTGTGCTTCCTTCTGTTTATGGAAAGCGCGGTGTGGTGTTTTGGGTATCATATGCTGGCTGGGAAAGAAAAGAAAATGCAAGATGACACCTTCTGATGCTTGTTCGTGATGCTGGATGTGAAAGGAAAAAGGAAATGAAGGAAAAAAGCGGTCTGCCAACTCGAAGGGTGGGCGAATTGCAACTCAAAAGGCCGGCTCTGGAGTTTTGTTCGCACCTTCCCTGTCGAGGAGGAATCTTTTTTTTATGTCCCGAGGAGATGTCGGGGGCTTTTGTGTTTTTGTGTGCTGGGGTCTTGGTCTGCTTGGGGTATAAAGGCGTCGTCGTGGTTGGTAAGGCAAGGAAAGTTGAAGGGATGACGAGGGTGGAGGCTCAGTCGAGGGTGGAGGCTCAGTCGAGGGTGGAGGCTCAGTCGAGGGTGGAGGCTCAGTCGAGGGTGGAGGCTCAGTCGAGGGTGGAGGCTCAGTNGTTGGGCGTAAGGTCGCTGTTGAAGTCATCATCGACTAGCTCGCCGTTCATATCGACAAGCATCAAGTCGCCAAACATCGATGCGTCGCCCTGCTGAGGCTTGCTGTCGGCGACATCGGGACTGATGCCGCTGGGCCTGGTGTTGCCGCTGCCGAGAGACAGACGAGGTGACTCTGCCATAGAGTGACCGGTCGAAGTCATGTACTCCGACATCTCGTCAACATAGCCAGGCATAGGCTCTCGGGCCATGAGACCGGCGTCCATACCAAAGCCAGGGAAACCTGAAGCCGAGACGAACTGCTGCTGCTGCTGCTGCTGCTGCTGCTGCATAGTGCCTGGCTGTGGCATCAGGTTGTACATCTGTTGCATGGGCATCTGCTGCATCGGTTGCATTGCCTGCGACATGTTGTTGTTCGCCATGGAGTTCTGCGTCTGCCAAATTTGTCCGTGGTTCTGTTGCATGCCAGCCATATGCTGGCCGTGATGGAGCATCTGCTGGCCGTGAGTGTTGTAGGCATATTTGGACTGAGCTGGCATTGATAGACCTGAGCCGTTGACCATCATCGGCTGAGGATCAAAAATCTGGCCGCCCTGATGCTGCATGGACTGGTGGTGATTGCCGGGCAGGGTGGGTCGCGGCATGTTGTTTCCAAAGTTGCTCTGGCGCTGCATCGACTGATTAGGCATGCCAGGCATGGCTGACTGGTAGCCGAAGCTCCGGTTGCCTTGACTGTGCATCGACTGGTCATGGAAGCCCAGTGCGTCGCTCCGAGGACCAGAGTTTTGGAGGTCTAAGTTGCGACCCATGTCAAAGCCAGGGGGTGCATTGAGCAGAGTGTCGCCGGATGTCTCGCTCGGCTCGACATGGACATCCTCATCGCGCCTACCATACTTGTGTGGCTGCTCACTCTCCTTGGCCGGGGTCAGGAGTGGCATTGCCAACATCTCCTCCTCATTTGAGGGCGTGGGAGGAGCGGTCTTGGTCACCTTGGCCTTCTTCTTAGAGGCAGCGGCCGACTTTCTTGACGGGGTCTTGACTGGAGAGGAGTTAACTCCAGTGGCTGCCATACCGTTGGTCAAAGCGCGGACAGGGGTGTCTTCAAGAGACGCCTTGCTCTGCATCTTCTTCAAAGGTGTATATCTCTTTGATTTTACTACACCTGAAGGCTTGTTAGGGGAGCCCTTGCTGGCTGATCCCTTGGTCGATAGCTGAGCCTTCTTCTTCTGCGAGGCAGTTGGCGTGCTTGAAACCTTGCGAACCGACTTCAGAGTGAAATCGTCGTCGTCTTCGTCTTCTTGCTCAACTTTGATGGCCTTCGCGGACCTTGCTTTCTTCTTGATGGACTGTGTACCAGGTGGAGGTTCAACTGTTAAGGGTGTTGTCGTAGACCATTGGCTTCCCCTAATAGCTAGGAGAGTCATCATCTCATCCGCCACGTCTACGCTTAGAGGCCAACCAGGTCGGCCATAGTAGGGCAAATGAGGCCCTACTGCAATGGGCTGAGGGGTGTAGATAGGCGGCATCGTGCCAGGTGTGCCGTTGGCGTCCTCTTCTGTTCCCGGCTTGACATACACGAGTGTGGCAAAGTTGAGTATCTCCTTGTCACTGTACTGAGGATCCTCCTTGTCTTGCTTTGGAAAAGGCGGCGGCACGGGCAAGCCGTAATAGATTCGGGCTTTGCGGACCTTCACTAGATGCTGCTTTGAGCCGTCTGGTTTCGCATAGGCATTGAGGTGCAACGATGCTGCACCCCAGGGGAGATCAATGTTACGGCGCTTGCACTCGTATGCCAAAGCGAGCAACAGAAGCTGATCCGTACCGGCTATAAATGTGTTAGTCAACCGTGAACAATGGCGCATGTTGTACGACAAGACTTACAATTCCAGCGAGTCAGATGACGCGGCTGGTCGTAGGATTTGCGTTTCTTCTTGTTCTCAACTTCTTCAGCATCCGAGTCATACTCGTCATCCGAGTCCTGCTGCTCAACCTTCGAACGACCTGGAGGAGTTGTCTTTTGTTTGCGCGCTCCTCTCTTCTCCACGAGAGCTTCGCCGTGCTCGACTGAGCCTGGGGCTTGATCGCCGTTGCCATGGCTGGAAGTCGGGAAGAAACCCTCCTCTTGGTCCAAGTTCTGGTGAGACGAGCCGTCAAGACCAAGAGGAACAGTGGAGGACTGACCACTGTTTGAGCTTGGAAAGGCAGAAAGCGATTGATGACCGTTCCAGCGTGCAGGTGCTGTCAACGACTGAGATTCGCGCTGACCATAAAGAGGCTGTTGGGGGTAGGCGAGACTCCCGCGACCACCATACCCGTTGGCGTCAAAACCAAGGTTATTGCCGTTGGAGTACATGCTGTTGGGCTGGTCAAAGGTTATGCTATCAAAGCTGTTGTCGTTGTAGTTGTCGTTGTAGTTGTCGAGCGGCTCGGTCACGCCAGTCGAATAGCCATAGTTGGTAGAAGGATTGAACGGGTCCTGGTCCATGTCGTATTCCATGATTTGTCTGAGGAGGATGTTAGAGAACTGAAAGATGTTGATGATAATGGGCATGAGAGCAAGGGGGATACGGAACAAACTTACAATTTAATCCGAAGTCGACTTCGTGTTCGACTGTCTTGATCGATGCTGGTGAAGTGAAAGGAAGATTAAGTCGACGAGGTACACTGGAAGGGCTGCAACTGCAGTAGAAAAGCTGTTGAAGACAGAGTTAGCTAAGAGCGAAGTGAAGGCGAGTCAGAAGCGAAGACGAAACCGAAGCGAAGGAACGACGAACGCTCGAGCAAGTGAAGTGAAGTGAAGAGGGAAGTGCTTTGCGTCGAGAGAAGCGAGCAGCGCAGCGAACGAAGGAAAAGATAGGGAGCGTCGTTGAAGAATGCAGGATGCCGATGGCTGGTGGTTGGCCGAATGTTGAGACGACGAAACCAGAACGACAGAGGCAATCGTGCAATAGTTTGTTCGACAGAAGCTCTGCGCAGGGAGGGGAAAACAAACTTACGATTATGTTGTAGACGAGTTGGAAAGGAAGCAATGCTGGACTGTGTAGCAGAGCGTCAGCAAGGTGGAAGTATGCGTAAGCGTATACGTCAATTGCTCTTGGAGGGGAGTATGATCGGACTTGTAGATTGATCGGCGTCGAGTAGTGCACACGACGCACGAAGAAAAAAGAGTCGAGAGAGGGATTCGAAGTGAAGAGTCGGAGAGTCGACTTACTTGGAGTGTTTGGATAGGAGAAGCAGCAAGCAAGCAAGCAGAGACGCGAGCGAACGGTGATGTTGACGAGGAAGCGAACAGAAAGCACCCGGCAACCAGCGAAGAAGCGAAGTGTCCGGAGCCGGGGTAGCGACGGCGACCCTAGCGACGACGGCCATTGAGCACAGGCCATGATACGTCGAGACTTGGAGTCGGAGGCATGTCGATTGCTGGCCTCCACAGGCAAACTCTCGACATTTCCATCATCGTGCCTTGTTTCAAGAATTTCCCCAAGTCAACTCCGGCCCCTGAGACCACCAAACATCCGGTATCATGGGCTACATCCAAACACACCATGGCTCCTTGGTCTCGATTCTTACTCAACGCATGGCTCGTTTCCTCTTCCACCGAGGGCTGGGACTTCCGACTGAGGCTGCTTGGGATGAAAACCAGGCCCGGATATCGAAAATGATCGACTTTCTACACCAAGGATACTTTCCTCAGATTCTGGTCTCTCATCGGCAACGTGCAAGAGAACCGATCTACTCTCTCGGTGAAAGGTTCCTGTCAACAAGGATGACGGTGAGGTGCAGAGCAAGTCGTCCAGCGGCTAAACCATTCCAGATAGATGTTCACAACAATAACACTGCGTACCACAAGCGGGCATGCACCTCCTGGTGGGCTGTGTAGTCGAGAAAGGTATTGTCACGGAAGGATGTTGAGTAATCTTCGATCCATGTTCTGTTGACGAAGTGGTGTATGAGATAGAACATAGAGGAAGGAGACACGGCGGAGGTAGACGCTGGTTATGAGAAAAGAAGCCTTGATGGTTATAAAGCAGGGACGGTGAGTATGAAGGATGAGCCACGGTGAATAGGAAGGAAGGAGCCACGGTGAGTATGACATGATAGACTCTGTTGTTGATCAGTCAGTACGCGCGAGTATTATAGAGTCACGGTGGTACTCACACTCTACACTAACTTGGCTAAGAGACTGTTTGTCAGTAGAATTTCACCCCAAATCTCAAGCACGTCACTGTTTCTTGTTAGCCATATTGTCTATTGGCTTTTGAAACAGAAGAAAAGTTGCACAAGTGAGATCATCTGACATGGTGGGAAGTTGAGTTCAAATTGTATGTGAGTAGTTCTTCTTGTTGCCAGGTCGCTATGCCTGCTCATCGGTATGTCTTGGTGTAATGGGAAAGGGGGAAGGGGAAGGGGGGAAGGGAAGTATCATGAGAATGAGAAAAGGAGGTGAAGAAGAAAGGGCAACTGGTCCAGCGCGTATTGAAGGGCGCTATCCATGGTGCAATTCACTAAAGGATCTAACCTTCATCTTCATCATTGGCCTCAGCTTTGATCTGGGGCTCTTCCTCCTTGTCTGCGACCTTCTTGAATCTCTTGGTGAGGGGGGTGCCTTCATCATCGTCCGATTCGTCGGCCACCTTGCGCTTGCGACCCTTTCCTTTGGACTTGGGGCCAGCAGAAGAGCCAGCAGTACTGCGAAGAGGTCATGGTCAGCACGAAACTGGTGTTAATATGCATCAGTCGCATTGCTCACCCATTGCCCTTGGCCTTTCCCTTGGTGGCGGGGGTCTTTGGTGCAGGGTTGTCAGAGCCGTCACTGCTGGGGGAAAAGATTTAGTGAATGCGGTCTTGTGTCGTTCAAAGTCAACGACTACCTGTTGTCCTGACCGTTCTTGACAGAGATGCGAAGACGGGACAGGTGCTTCTTCAACGCAGCGACAGAGCAGGTTGCAGCCTCAGTGGAGATCTCAGCAGCAAGATCGTCCCAGTTGATGTTTGCAGTCACGCTAGCATCCTTCAAGATCGCCAGGAGGATCTTGCGGTCGGCCTCAGCTGTAAATTTTTAGCAACTCAAAGCGGACGGTGCGTGTCAGAGGTGTGCTGCCTTACCGTCCCAGGTGATTCCTACTTTGGGAGCCATTGGATATGAAGTGTCGGAGAGTGCGATGGAAAAGATCAATGTTGATGTGTCAACACGGCAATTGTTGAATGGGTGGTGGATGGAAGTTGACAAAAGAGGAGAGATGGAGAAGAAGAGTAAGGAAGGTCGCAGATTGTGGTGGAAGTAGTCGAGTGTGAGAGTCGGGCGTTGTGCAAGTAGCTTTCACTCAGGTAGATGCTATTCGCTCACACCGGGAAGATTTTCGATCGTTCTCACTGGATGCGAGTTGAGTAAGAGTCAACAGAGTCGCACCGTCACAAGTGCTCCACTTTCGTTACCTCCAATACAAAGACTTTGACAGAAATAGCAACTTGAAGGCTGAAGACTTGACACGTTGATTGAATGTGACCATGGAGATACTTTACGTGACTGGCCTCTACATGCCCGATTGCGGTCTTTTATGTAGGCGTTGCTGGTCTACCAAGCCAACTCTTTGTGGAGGGACATGCTCCCAATAGAGATATGGCAGTAATGGGAGGTATATCTTGACTGTATGGGCTCGCTACTTTCATACATCTCGAGCAAGGAAAAGCTTCAAAAGCATGAAGAGCGAAGGTGGAGTTGTCGGACACTGGCCTTGGTTCCGTCAATCTTCTCTCAGATGTGAACAATGTACATGCGACAGTCCAACACTATAGATCCATGAATTTGCTGAGTTATACTTGTTTGTTGATGTAAGCATAGTGTCGCAGAAAGGAAGGCACGAGGTGAAGTTGAAGGACGCGGGTCAATCCGTGGCTTGGCAAACCACCTCCCTTCCTTCCAAGTTCCACCAGATATCCGAGCGTGATTCTCTCTTCGAGTGCTTCGATCCATGTGCCAGGCTTTGTCGTGCCCGCAACTGAGAGACTGTATGGGCTACTGCTGATCAGAGCCGTCTCCGTCGAATGCGCAGAAAGTAATTCATCTCTTAAGACAATCTCTATCCCGAAAGCACTCTGCATCTCTACACTCAACGAATCTGGAAAGAGTCACGAGCTGTCCAATGGCATTTAAAAGGTATTTTTGGTTTGAAAGGCAGTTGCATTTTTGGTTGTAAAGTTCTGAGAAGGGGTCCGTGATGGTAAGAGAGCATAGTGGTACAGAAAAATGTGGCTCTCCCCTCTTCAGTAAGTGCAGTCGTTTGTTGGAGGTTCATTATCCTCATTGTTGGCGCTATTCAATTCGTTGCTTCATCGCAAGAAAAATCAGAAAGGTCGTCGTGGAAGTTGTAGCCTTCGATCAAGCGACAGCCTAGTCACAAAGTCAGTCGATGCCGCTGTATTCGTTCGGAAGCCAAAACAACTCACCTCGTCATCGCCATCCAATTCGGGCTTGATGTCCTCTTGCTCGCCAGCAACAACATCTTGAGCATCGTAGTCGACTTGCTCGTTGTCGCCGTCGCTTTCGTCATCAGAAGTGGAAGCGACCTTGCTTATCTTTCTCTTCTTCGAAGCTCTGCCTTTGCCGCCCTTTTGGCCTCCCTTTCCTTTTGCTCCCGACGAATCTTCCTGCGAGTCTCCTTGCTCTCCTTCTTCATGTTCAGGGCGATTCTTGGTACCAGCAGCAGAAACGCGGCCAGTGCCACCGCGCAATACTCCACGGACCCCATAGTCTTTGGCGAGTTTGTTGAAGCGTTTGGCTCTGTTGTGTTGTTGTCAGTATGAGATCGTCCTGGTGTTGTGATGATGAAGAAGACTTACACGGCGTTGGAAGTGAGCTGTGTGTCGGTGGCTACGCCGTTCCAGTCGACCTGACCTGGGCCTCTGCTGTTCTTGATGCAAGCGAAGAGGAGGAGGATGTGCTCGTCCTTCGATATCGGAGCCATTGTCAGTGAAAGCACAGAAGGTGTTTCTCAAGGAGAGAGATGAAGGGACGAAGGAACGGATGTAGATAAGAGAGGAGAGAAAGGGAAGTGGGTAGAAACCGCCAAGAATGAAATAGGCGAGTTCGAGGAAGGTGTTGGAAGCCACTGGAGCTGTGAAATACATGGTTTGGAGTGATGATAGATTGAAGTGACTGCGAGCAACCGAATTGAACCTGGGGGACTGTCGAGGACAGCGTCGACTGAAACGAATCACTCACTTGTGTTTCTGATGGTTCACCGCGCGGCCCTCAGATAGTGTGAAAGACGGATAAGGGGTAGATGCGGTGGGCAGGTCTTGGGATAGTTGGACTGGCTGTTGATATAGCACGCATATGACACAAGAGTTTGATTGTGCGCTATTGACCCTTTGATGAGCAGACTGTACACGAGGTGCCTTGTGTGAAGGTCCAGCTGTTGAAATCACAAGAACACTACGAGTGAGGAAGAAAGACGTCCGTTGGGTGGCACGCACATGTCAAGCAGTTGGGCAAACATTTTGTACTACAAAAATGGTTCAAGACCATACGAAACACGTCAAATTGATATCCGCTGTAAAAGATGCATCTATTTAGCTTTGGGGCTGGCCTTTGCCTTCTTGCCTGCCTTGTTCAAACTCCTCCTCTCCTTCTTGCTTTGAGCCTCTGTTGAGGTGCCCACAGCATGTCCACCGACCTCGCTGACACCGTCTTTGACAGGCTTCTCGGCCACCTTGGGGCTCTTTGTACCCGATGGTGACTTGACTGCCTTCTCCTCTATTTGGTCCTCAGCGTTGGGCTGCTCAGATGTGACTTCCTTCTCCTTGGGCTTCTTGGCGGCCTTTGTGGCTTTAGGGTCAATGCCCTTCTTCTTGAGCTGCTTTGCGCGAGCACGTTGGATAATTGCATCATCCTCTGAGTCCGAGAAGCCACCGAACTCGTCGTTCTCAGCCTCCTCGCTGATGGGAGTTCTGTCAATGATCTCTTCGTCTCCATCCTTCTTCACGTTCTGCTTCTGTTCCTCTGAGCCTTGTGCCTTGACAGCGTTGGCGGGTGTAGGGCCAACCTTCTTGAACTTGGCGACGTAGAAACCGTCAACGTTGTAGGCATGGGGGTAGTATCTTCTGGTCTCCTTCAAGCTAGGGTGGAATTTCTTGCCCATGAAGCTGGTGAAGCCCTCCTTACCAAAGACAAGACCAGTGCTGACAAGCTTGACGTTGGGGCGTCTGTTCAAGGCGTACTGGACAACTTGTTCGTTCTCTTCGACAGTGACACTACATGTTGAGTAGACAATGTAACCACCAGTCTTTGATGCATGATCTACCGAGTCAATTGCGGCAAGCAAAAGCTGCTTCTGGAGATGGGGCAGACGCAGGAAATCAGCCTCAGTCTTGTTGGTCTTGACACTTTGATCCTTGGCAATAACACCAGTACCGGAGCAAGGAGCATCAAGCAGGACTCTGTCGAAGCCACCCATGACCTTGGGGAACTCGAGAGCGGAGTAGTGGCATACGATGGTGTTCTTCACACCGAGACGGTGAATGTTACCGATCAGACCCTTGGCACGAACTTTGCTGGCATCGTTGGCGAAGATGACACCAGTGTTGCGCATCAGAGCAGCGGCGTATGTTGTTTTACCACCAGGAGCGGCGGCCATATCCAGGACACGCTCGTTCTCTTGAGGAGCCAAAGCCATGACGGGCAAGAACGAACTGGCAGCTTGAAGGATGTAGTGTCCAGCAAGATATTCGGGGGTGGCACCCAAAGGGACCTGAGACTCGAAAACCTGCAGACCGACCTTGCTCCACTTTCCAACGGGCTCGAGAGTGACACCACGGTTGATCAACGAGTGGGCGAGATCACGACGGTGGGTGCGGAGAGTGTTTGTTCTGATGACCAAAGGACGAGGAGTCTCGTTGGCGTCGAAGAAGGCAAGAGCCTCCTGGGGAGTGAAAAGTCTCCAGAGCTTCTCGGCCAAGAAGCGCGAGTAGCCGTAGTAGGCGCAGATGTCGTTGAGAAGGGAGTTGATGTAGTCGGCACGAGAGCGCGAGGGGTCGGAGAGCTCCTTGAAGCTGGTGAGGACACGGGTGGTCTCTGTGATACGGGTACGGAGCAGCTGGAGATCGGGAGCGAGGGTGGCTTTTCGGACAGCGGCCTCATCGTCGTCTTCATCGTCGGGAATGTCGGCGGCAGCAATGTTGGTCTGCATGGCATCGTCCTCCAGTTCGGCTTGGGCATCGGCAGCCTCTTGGGCAGCTTCTTCGTCGAGGCGACCTGACAGGCCGGCAATGTTGGCGGCGTTCAGAATCTCCTCGGCGTCTGAGGCATCCTCGTCTTCGGACCACATGGCGCGCTGCACGTCGGGGTCGTCGGAGTCCATGAAATCGTCGTCCTCGGCAGGCTCGTCGTCCGACTCGAGCACGCCCAAATCGTCGGCGGCATCTGAAGCGTCGCTGACATCTTCATCGTCTGACTCGACCAATTGCTGTGCCTTCTTTCCTGCAGTCTTGGGCGTCTTTCCGTTTGTTGCGAATTGGCCCTTGGTGGACTTCTTTGCCGCCGAGTTCTTTGGCTTGTTAGGATCGGTTCTGCGTTTCTTGTATGTGACCTCGGGCGGCGGGGGGGCGTCCTTTCTCTTTCTTGAAACCAGGGATTCATCCAGGGGTCCGGGAACACCCTGCTTTTGCATACGACGACTCGGTGCCATTTTGATATGTGATGTGTTTTGCGACTGAGAAAATTGGAAAATAATTGGCACAACGCCCGGCTCTCTCAAACTTTCTCGTACTTTTTCAGATCGCAATTTGTGGGGAAGCCGCGCCGATTGGCCCCCGGTGTTTAAGAAGGTGACTATTTTATCCCCGTCCTCTCGATCAGAGTGCAATGCATCTAATTCTCAGCGACTCAGACACGCGCTCCAAAGCATTAGGATGTGGTTAGATCATGCATTCTGGTACTAATACGCCCAGAGGCTCCTTGTAGATTTGAATTCTGCATCTCAATCGCTGTCATCGTCACTTCCATAACCAACCAAAGGCCCTGCAGGCTTGTCGGCGGCCTTGCTTGCTGCTCCTCCTGAGCCCGCTGTGAAGCCTTTCAATGCGCTCAGTGTCGATCCTCCAAGAATTCCAGAGGGTGCCTCTTGTCTTTTCATGTCCTCGATTCGAAGCGGTGCACCCTCTTCGTCCTCGTCTTGTAGGTCGCCAGCTTCGAGCAGATACGCCTCCTGCGGTGCTCCAAGTCTGGCCTTCTCTGATGCATACCATACTTCGTCGCTGGCTTCATACCCTGCCAATCCGAAAGTCCCCTCGACCTTTCTTCTCTTTCTTGCCTCCTCCCAGCCTTCACCACGTCCTTCGATCTCGGCGACATATTCGGCTGGCAGCGCACGGCGAATGGCGTCGGCCGCTTGTTCCTCGATCTTTCGGACTTCTCGTTTTTGTGCTTGTGGGTTGGGGTCGACTGTTGCCCATCGTACGTTCAGCGTCTCGTTGTTGTCTAGCGGCTGATGCGCCATGGCCTCTTTTGCGAATTCCTATACAAATGTTAGTTCGCGCTCATATGTTTGAGTGGAAGATGTGTGACTTACGGCATTGGCCAAGTGGACGTACGTCACGAACGCTACACCTCGTGCTGGCAGTACACGGACGCGCTCAATCTGACCCCACTCTTGGAAGTGTCTGGCGACAACTTCCTCAATATCGTCCGACGTGTGAATCCTGCCTACGTATAGAGTTCTGTTGACGCGCATGAAACTTCCGACACCACCCATGTCATCTCTGTAGTCGCTGAACTTGTCTCTTCCAAAGCAATCGACGTTGGAGGGGAAGATGTCGCCTAGCCCGCCCTCTTTCTCTACGCGCGAGTTTGGCAGACGGTGGAGATATTCGCAATCTTGACCTTTGGGGCAGAGACCGCGGGCGAAGAATAGACAGAAATAGCTGCCGGCGATGCTGTCGGCTTGAGTATATCCAGAGTCGAGGGCGACGTTACATCTGCCCTTTGCTTGTTGCTTGGAGGAGTATGCATCTTCGCGATCACCACCAGACCATTTGTTGTACCAGATGTTGAAGATTGTGCCGGTTTGAGCAGGCCTCTCTGATTGGAAGCCTTCCTGTTGTACTCTGGCGGGCCTCCTCTTCTTCTTGACCATGATCTTCTTGGTCTTCTTCTTCGGTTCCAGGGCAGCGGCATCCGGATTTGTGGGTATCAGGGCTTGTGCATCTGTGACTTCCATGTTTGCGAGGGGATTTTGATCCGTGGCAGTGGCCTCCTGCACTGGAGGGGTGTCGACGTCGGCCATGATTGCGGTATTCAGTATGGGGAGTCGCGTAGGTATTTGATGCAAGACGAAGGCGGTCGTGTAGTATGGGAGGGTCGAGAACAGTGATTGTGGTGATTGTATGAAGATGGCAAGAAGCAAGATTGACGCGCGACGGAGAAAGAGCGGCGGAGAGAGTTGAGCTCGGACCAGTCGTGGGAAGCTCTCCAGAGTGCAGCAGCGGCAGCAGCAGCGACCATCGATCATCACCAATCAACTAATCATCACCTCCTACCTCCTACCTCCATACACACGCCGTCAAGATGCCTGGGTTCGACTTCTCACTGCACAACCGCAACCTCGCCCTGCACGCTCAAGGTGTGCCGCTGCCCAAGGCCACCAGTACCGGAACCACCATTGTCGGCTGTCTCTACGATGGCGGCGTCGTCATCGCCGCAGACACAAGAGCAACCAGCGGTCCCATAGTCGCCGACAAGGTCAGTCATGCTGCTTCTGTCATACACATGCACTCATCCTGACTCTCCTTCCCCTAGAACTGCGAGAAGCTGCATTACATCGCCCCCCAGATCTGGTGCGCCGGCGCTGGTACCGCTGCCGATACCGAGTTCACCACCGCCCTCATCTCATCCAACATCGAACTACACGCCCTCTCCACCGGCCGCAAGCCTCGCGTCGCCACTGTCATGACCATGCTCAAGCAACATCTGTTCCGCTACCAAGGTCACATCGGTGCCTACCTCGTCGTAGCCGGCGTCGACCCCACAGGCAGCCATCTCTTCACCGTCCACGCTCACGGCAGTACCGACAAGCTCCCCTACGTCACCATGGGTTCGGGTTCGCTGGCCGCCATGTCCGTATTCGAGACCCAATGGAAGTCAGGCCTCAGCAAGGATGACGCTGTCAAGCTCTGCGCAGACGCCATCCAGGCCGGTATCTGGAACGATCTGGGTTCTGGTTCCAACGTCGATGTCTGTGTCATCACCGCCGAGAAGACGACGCTCATGAGAAACTACATCACCCCCAACAAGCGCGAGCAGAAGATGAGGAACTACAAGTTCCAGAGAGGCACAACCGCCGTCCTCAACGAGAAGATCATTACCCGTCAAGACATCAGCAAATACGTCACAGTCCATGAGTTGAGCGACAACGATGCTGGTCAGGCTGGAGAGAAAATGGAGGTCGACTCATAGATGTCCTTTTTCCACAACCTCCACCGGAGCAATGACTTTTGACATTTTCTGTATTCTAACGGGGACACACGAACGGGAGCTTTTACATCCAAAGCAGCGCAGGCATTATAGGGGAGTTTGCAATTCAAAACGGTCTTGATCTTTTTCTTTCTTCAACATGTGTTCGTGTCTCGTTGATGACAATTATAGACGCCAGGTCTTTTGTATTTACAATCAAGCTGGGCGAGTGCCAGCCCGCCGTGATGATTGTCTAGTAGAAGGGCTATAAACTGCTCGGCACCACCAGTCTCGCATCAATATGCAACTGAAGCAGTTGTTGGAACGAGGGCCTCGTGTACACAGCGGCGATGCTGGTACTCGTACTGCTCGCTGCCATACTGCTTATGCTGCTCACTCCTTCTGTACTGCTTGTACTACTCTCAGTCACCAACCTCGCCCCCAGAAGACCCTCATTATCTACAACTCCACCCAAAGTCCCTTTTAGATAACATGCACTCCCTGACAACGACACATCAACACAATTGCTGAGTTTAGCGCAAGCAGCGATGCAACCTGCCAAGTCGGAGACGTAGACCATGGATATATCGCCGCCCGAGTGGTCGATTCCACATTCGACCACAAAGGTTTTGTTGGAAGCGGGGTCGGTGTAGGCAGTTTGATTTGAGAGCGGGCAGGTCAGTGTTGTTGAAGGCGTGGGTGTTGAAGAGATGGTGGGTGTGGAAGAGGTGGTGTTGATTGAAAGGAGTATTGTCGTAGATGTAGCGGCTGCGGGCTCAGAAGCCTCTTGCGAGCTAGTGATGGAAGAAACAGATGTGACTTCTGCAATATCAGTCGCGCTACCCATATCGACGGTGCTTGTTGGTGTCACGGAAGTGCCAGAAGAGCTCTCTTCTCGGTCTTGGACAGCGGCGAATGTGCTGCCTATGTCGGTGGTCTTGCTGTTCTTGTCAAAGGAGCTGTAGTACGAGCATGTGTAAGAGTCACCGTAGAAGACTGTGCCTACACAAGCCGGGTTGGCTGCACAAGTTTGTAGGCAGTTGTCTACTGTTGCGGCCGCTCTCTTTGCTGGAAGACTAAGCAGGATGCCAGAGTAGAGGGTGTCGGTTTCCACTGTGAAAGCGACTCCAGATATCACTGGAGTTGAGCCGTCGGCATAAACGGTCGGGGTTGGGCTCGCAGACGATGTCTCCGGTGAGACGGTGTCTGTCGCATCAGGTGCAATCCCAGTAGTAATCGTAGTCTGTGATGTGTTGGTATTTGTAACAGCAAGAGTGGTGGACTCGGGTACCTCCACTTCATTCGTCGTGGAGGCAGTTGGGATAGTTGTCTGAGATTCGAGGGTGGATGTGATGGAAGACGTACCAGCGTCGGTTTTGGTGGTCTCAATGTCAGCAGCAGAAGTAGGACGACTGCTTACTGCGGCTGCATTGGTCGTGACACGAGCGCCAGCGCTAGTAGATGTAGCTCTTATACTTGTTGCTGCACTCGGTTCGCAGTTGGAGGTATCGACACTTGACCGGTTGAAATAGGCTTCGACAGACCGGATCAAGAGTATGTTGTCTTGGAGTGGAGGTCCATACGTCCATGCATAACCGTTTGACCACGAATTCCACATCAACCATCCAGGACTTGACGGATTGTTCCGGGTAATAGTCAAAGTCAAGACTCCGTCGATGTAGAAGTTTGTGCCGGTGGAGAGCCAATCATAACGATACTCGTGGAAGGCAGAGGTCATGGTGCTTGGGGCAGCAACAGCATAGGTCGTCTCTCCGTTGCCCGGGTGTGTTTGTTGGTTGGTAAAATGCACATGACCAGGATCTCCTGTTCGGATCTCAATATCTGTTTCCTGCGTGTCGTTCATGTACATGAAGAAGCCTGTTACGGGAATGAGCATCACGTGCTTCTCATAGGATTAGAGACTGAGGACATACCATGAACAGTTCCGTTGACAGGGCTGACTTGGGCGACAGTTCGTACGCTGGCGTAAAGTATGTCGTCGTATCTGGTAACCAGTTGACATGTATCCAAAGGATCTGCAGTCTGGCCACCAGGGACAATCATCTGCATGGGCTGACCAGTTCCAAGAACGATGTTATCAGGATTGAAGATGTGCGCATAAGGAGCATAAGGTCCAGAGCCAACTTCATATGTGCTAGCGATAAACTCGTCGGGGAGTGTATCCATAGTGGTGAAATCGAATGAGAAATGGTTGCTGAAGGCTCCAGCGCCTTCAACTTGGTAATGGCAGCCATCAAAGGTACCATCAACATCAGTAGCTGAGCGAGCATCTAAGCTGTTGTCTGAGGCAGACGGCCTCGAATTGGAGGGAGTGGCATCTGCAATGACAGCAGCGATAGTGGTCAAAAGGAAAAGTTGAAGAAAAGTTTCGAACGAAAGCATATTGCAAAATCACGGTCTGGTGTGCACCATTGCTGTAAACAGGCTGGGATGTCGATAGGGAGAGATCCAAAGCATCGGGTCTGGGCGCAGGTGGTGATATATATTCGAGACGGCAGTTGGGAGAAAAACGGGCGAGGCGTCATTCATCAGATGGAACTAGTAGACGTTACGAGCACATGGCTAGACACTGAGTAAGAAGCAGCAACGGCAGAGATTTTGTAGAGACGGGTGTGAGATGTCTATGAAATGGGTGAGAAGTCAGGGTTGAGCTTCGAGAAGGATACTGAAAGGGGATTAGGGGCTTTGTTTCGATATTGGTGGTGGAGAAATGTGCCGGGACAAGGCTGAGGACGGGAAAGACATCTGAAGGAAGCATCAAGGGTAGAAAGCATGATGATACAATTCAGCAGAGTGTCTTAATCAGAGATGGAATATTGTCACGTCTGCGTTGCTGCTTGACGGACTTTGCATGCTTGACGATTGAGGACAAAGTTTTGGCGTGGTGCAGGGGTAGGTACGCGGATTTGATGTACTTTGGCAAACATGTCGACCGCACTGCGGCAGACAGACGTGCTACGAAGCAGCATGATAGCGAAGCGTCATACTTCGGCCAACGCATAGGTACAACCGGGTGCTGAGAATCGAGCTTGTCAGCGAGCACAAGAGCAGAGAAAGGAGAGATGGTTCGATTGATGTGGATCCCCGCATCTGCAGGCACGGCGGGACGATCAGTCTCGGGCGCAAGATGCGAGCCGAGGGGGTGGGTCAAAGGCAAAAAGAAGACCAGGCAAGAGCTCCCTAGCGACTGGCTACTGGCTAGGAAGGGACACGCACACGCAACGCTCACGGCATGTAACTGAGTGACGATTGCAAGACGAGGCTCTCGCGTGCATAGCATGAACCCAGGCTCCTTCCTCGCAGTCTTCGACCAACTGCCATCATGACCAAACCATCAAAGGCGTCAGCTCCTCCTTCGCCTGAAGAAGCTCCACATGCAGATGTCGCCGGCACTTCGTCATCGGCTCTACCTCTGCCTCCATCCTTGACAGTGCGTAGCCGTTTGTCGACCAAGACGACTCCTTCTGTCTCGGATGGAGCTTCGCCCGTCGAGCCATTGCTCCCCCGTCGGCGCTCCTCGCTGCTTTCCTTCTCGAGCTTGGATGACACGCGACACACCGCGGGCGACTTTATTCGACCCAGCCTAGGCCTCGACGATGACAACACAATTATCCTCGAGGATCCATCCCACTGGCACAGCTCGCCGCTTGCTTTCGCCGTCCTGCCCGCCCTGGCTGGCCTCTTCTTCACCAATGGAAGTGCTTTCGTCACAGACATCTGTCTGCTCGGTCTGGCTGCTCTGTTTCTCAATTGGAGTGTCAGGTTGCCATGGTCGGTCCGCTCCTTCCCGCCTCGTTTCTTATGCTGACAAGACCAGGGATTGGTACCGCTCAGCCCAAGCTCAAGTCTCGCTCGACCAGCTGAACAGCCCTTCATTGCTACCACAAGACTTGGACGAACATGATCAACAACGCCGCTCACCCGACAATCCACACATCAGTGAAGAGCAGGAAGATGCCGCTGCCAACCTCCGTCAACACGAGCTTCTCGCTTTGGCCTCCACCTTCCTGTTCCCTGCATTGGCCGCCTACCTGCTCCATGTCATTCGTGGCCAGCTCTCGCGTCCCTCGGAAGGTTTGGTGTCAGACTACAACTTGACTATCTTTCTCTTGGCTGCGGAGATACGTCCCGTCAGACAACTGATTCGACTCTTCACCAATCGTACTATTCATCTACAACGTGTCGTTCGCGGCGGTCTCGACCCTGCTGCACTTAGTAAAAAGGACAAGGCCATCACAGATCTCGCTTCACGCTTGGTCCTCCTTGAAGACAAGTTCGGCGACCAGCTGTCATCTCCCGGTGTTTCGATTGTTCAAAAGGATGAAGTCACCGCTCTCTCAAGCGACATTAGGAAGCGTTACGAACCTCGTCTTGAGGCATTGGAGCGCGCTGTCAGGAGATATGAGAAGCGAGCCACGACTCTGACTTTGCTTACCGAACAAAGATTGCAGTCCTTGGAAAATCGCTTACAGGATGCTCTGAGCTTAGCCGCTGTTGCTGCTCAGTCGTCGAGTAAGCCTGGAATTATTGCTACAATGTTATCCACCCTAGCAAAGACCCTCGCAGTTCCCTTGGAGTTTGCCTGGTCACTATTCATATGGCCTTTGAAGATTACAGAGTCAGTGCTGAACAAGGCGGGCGTTTTGGTCATGGGTCCAGCAAATCCTCCTCAACGCCGCAGTGACTCCAAGGGACCTAGGGCGAGGTCTGATAAGAAAAAGGATGATTCGTATTTCTCGCGGCATTATTGAGGAATTTTCGATAATGGGACTTCTTCGAATTGGTATGCATTATCTCCTATTCACGATTTTACGACCTGTATGAAAACGCTCGAAACTCTTCTAGCTTTTTGTTTCTTCCATTTATTGTGTCTTCTTCAACATGTCTCGTGTCTCCGTCTGGCTGACTCGTCAGCAGAGTTTTGTTTTGGGGGTGACCCTGGTCAAATAGATATCATCTCGACAATTTTGAACATGTTGACCTGAGTGTGTACCATACCCATAGACATTATTCGATGTAAGCCTGAAAGTTGTCTCCACCAGAGATGGGGCATTGGCCCGCTTACACATTGGTGAATGGTTGCAATAACTCCTTATGTCTGCTCATAGATGTCAAAGCACAGAACACCCTTATCAAGAGCAAGGCTCCGGTAAAGAGAAGGAAGTCAAGCTTGTCGGACTGCGTCACGAACAACTTGGAAATCGTTTAACATCATTTCAGATGGAGCATTTGACGGCAACAGCTTCCTAGAAGACAACTCGGTTCAACACTAAGATGTATAAAAATGTGCATTCGGATAAGATTATGAAAGCACGCTAAGGTCATCTAGCAGTAACAAAAGAAAAAAGACACACCTCTTTTCCAAAATCTGCGCCGCCGTGCTGCTTGTCTATGTAAAGCTCACCGACATCGAGGACTCCCCCAGCAAAAAAGACCAAAGAAACGAGAAACGAGATATCATCAAATCATAGCATGCTGTTAACCAGCTTAGAGTGCCGAAGCATAGTAAAGGTTGAGCAGATTGCCCGCACCACAGAACTGGTACTTATTGCCGGGACATAGCATGAGCTTTGAGGTGTCGCATTTGATTGTCGTGGCTCCTGCTTCGACTTGAGAGCCACAGTAGCATTGTGAGCCATATTCGATACTGCAGTCGTGTTAGCATGAGGTCAGAAAGAGAGGGACAAGGAAACAAGAGAACACTTACCCAGCAAACCTGAAGTTCTTGCCCAAGCAATACTTGATACACTTTTCGACAGTCATGTCGGTGGCAGTGGTACTGCCGCCCTTGAGGGCTCTTCCACCGGTAGTCGGCTCTTGCACACAGCCCTTGCTGTTATACTTGCCCACGTTAGGAACAATCTGTACCGGCTTGTATGCAGGATTGCTGTAGACGCTCAACGCGCCAGAGCCACCACAGACTTGCGAGAAGTTGCCAACGCAGCGGTAACGGCACTTGCTCAGACTGATATCGGTAGCTGTGTCTACAATCTTGGCTCCGGAAGCGAGACCATTGCCGACATAGCACTCGTTGAAGTTCTCGAGACCGTAGAAGGCAGTGTTCTTGGTCTCGGCGAAAGCGGCACATTGGGCGAGTGTCATGTTGGTATTGATCAACGTGCTGCTGTTCAATGCGCGACCACCGCTACCTTCGGTTGCACACCCCACGTAAGTCTTGTTGAAGGGAGCAACAGGGACGGTGAGCTGAATGACAGATTTAGTCAAGTCGGTCGTGGGCTTGAAAGCAGGATCAGTGTTGTTGTACAAGCTCATGTAGAAGGCACCACCGCAAATTTCGCTACGATTACCAGGGCAGAATATGTTGCAGCCCTTGGTAAAGTTCGCCTGGTTTGCAATGATGGCCGTCGGGTTGATAGCAAGATCACAGTAACACTGATTTCCATTTTCCAAGCCAGAGTATTGGTAGCCACGCTTGGTGCAGTAAGTTTGACAGTACTCTACAGTCATTCCGGTCAGTGTCGTGGACAGTGCATTCAAAGTTCTGAATCCGTTGTTGACGTAGGAGTCGTTTCCGCAGCCCACGACTTTGTTGAACTTGTTACCAAACTCAGTACCAATACTGGGGTTGAAGGTGGGTCTTGGGGTCGAATCGACAGTTCTGCTGATACTGGCTTGAGGCACGCTAGCAGGACACTCCATGTCGGCCGCTGTAGCAGCACCTGGTCCATCCGTAACACGAATGCATCCAGGAAGCTTGTCAATCATGCCAGTGGCCCGTTCGTTGATTTGAGGTGGTCGGATAGGGCAGTTCTGGGAGAATTGAGGGTTCCAGTGCTTGAGGAGCGCTGGACAGTCATCAATGGTACCAGAATCGTCTTGTCCATCGACAAGGCAGGTAGCTATAGCGTCCTTGAGTACGTCGTCATTCCAACCGTTCTGGAAATCGCCGTGGAAGCCATATCCTGTGGGATCACCTTGTGAGAAGACGAAGCGACCGCCGTCATTTAGGTTGGAGACCTTGGTTACTGCGTAGTTGGTCTCTAAGAACAGATGCGGAAATTGGTAGGGGTATCCAGGAGGACAGACACCGTTGTCAATCTGTGTCATGTGTGCCACATGGCTGTTGTCGGCCTTGTACAAGTCTCGTCCATTCCAGCATGTCTGGAAGTGAATCTGTGCACGCAGACCGTTGATGCACACACGAGGGTCAGCGGGCAAGTTGGGCGTCTCCGGACCACCCTTGGCTGACAAACAGGCGTAGCTGACGGCATCGGAGATAGGTCTGTTACGGTACTTGGAACTTCCCCAAGTCATGCCCGATTGATTGGCGGCTCTTAGTGCCTTGTTACCTGACAGCATCTGGAATCCTTTGGGGAAAGAGACAATGTCGTTGGCATTCTGACCACGAGCTAGGTAGTAGATGACACTTCCGTCATGAGGAACCTCCTCAAAAGAGCCATTAGCATGTTGATAGTAGAGATTTGGTGTCCAGTAAGCAGATTTGTCTTCTGATACCTCGCAAGAGGTGCACTCTGAGTTGTAGAGACTATCGAAGGTTGCATTAACGCCGATGTCTGTACCAATCAGTTAGCCATGCCAAAGTTGGGGCAACTCCAAGACAGTTTACTCACTCGACCCGCCGACTATAGAATGACAATGAGCTGCCAATGCTCCTGGGTTGACAATAGGATCAATACGGCCGACTTGAATCTTTGCACAGTTGACACGGAAGAAAGCATTGACACCACCAATGCTGGCAAAAGCCAGTGCGGCGACAGCGTTCTTGAGCTGCATCTTGTGTAATGACAGCAAGCGAGTGTTGAGACAGCGAGTTGACAGTGCTCCTTGTGCCGGGGCCTGTGTTTAAGTCAGCTACTCCCGGTAGTTCTTTGATAACCTTCTCGAATCCTGAGGAACAAAGTCGGCATGCCGAAATGACCGGACTTGGAACTCGGCGTCGACATGGCGGCAAGGAGACCGGGATGATTGGGATTTAACAAAGACATGTCTAAGGCTTCGGTCGAGCATCAAGGTCGGGAAGCAAGGAGTGATCCGAATTGTCTTTGTTCGTTCTCAGCGCCCATTTCTTGGGGAAGGAGCCAAGGTAAATTCAGCACAAAGAGATGTCGAGTCGGGAAACATGTAGCGAAGCCCTTCAATAGCCTCGTGATGTCCGAAATTGGAATTCAAAGGTGGATTGAACATTTCTTGGGGCGTTTTGAGAGGAAGCAGGGACGAACTTCCGCAAGGTACATTCCTTGAGAGCGTGAGGGACTCGATAGCACTCAACTACCGCTGCCACACCTGAATATTGGCTTGCAATGGTAAGATCGTCTTGTCACTAGTCCGGATGTTTCAGTGGAATCGATGCCGGCTGTGTGTCTTCAAATTGAAGCATATCGCTTGCTCTTTTCAAAGTCGTGTCATTACTGAACAGCCAGGAAATCTTAATCATGACGGGGAGTTCAGATCTTCGAGCTCTGCCTCGAGCCGTCTCAAATAACATTCGGAATTACACGTGCAGTGTTATCGGCGTCGCATCCGTCGTCCTTGAGGGCAAAATGCTCATCCCTGATGCTGAGAGCAAGGGCTGGAACATCAGCGCCATAGGTGTCAGATGACATGGCCACTGGGAGCGGTGTCTCTTCTTGATCTCTTTGGACAGCTACATCAAAATTACATTGATTGTGCCTTTTGACTGCTATTCTTCAAGGCGCCTCGTCAGGCTGAGAGTTCGGTTCTGGTGCGATTTCTCAGCCCATACATCCAAGTCATACAAGGGCATCGTTCCCCTGACTCCCTGATCCATTCCCTCAACAACAGCTACTTCTCCAATTGCAAGAAGCACAAAAAGAGCAAAAGAAATGTTGAAAGCGGCGGGATTCGAACCCACGCAACTTACGTTACCAGGAGACTCATTTAATAGAGAAGCTTTTGATCGCTTGAATCTGGCGCCATAACCACTCGGCCACGCTTCCAGTTGATGGAAGAAACTTTTGCTGGCATACAGTATGTTTCACGTTGTTCCAGGACCAAGGCTTCAACAGAAGCACAGGACCAGTTTGGTGGCCAACAAGATGCATGGCTGCACTTTTGTTGTATCAGACATGAGTAAGACTGGGGAAAAGATCCTGGAACCATGCTACACATGCCTAGGGCAAAGATAAAGCCTTGACAGAGGGTGTAGGGGAAAAAAAAGGAAGTCGAAGTCAGACCAGCGGCGATGCTTTCATGACGTCGAGGTTGTTTGGCATTCAGAATGTAGAGGGCGGCCATAATCTCCAAACCCATTGGAGAAGTGGCACGGCTTGTCAATTGCATTGACAAAGTTGAACGGAAATCTGACGGACAAGTGACAGACTGGTTGCATGACCAAAAAGCTGTTTGAAGCGAGGAGGCGAATAGATGCGAGAAGCGCGACACTCGCGAGAACTGCGAGAGATACGAAGCTAGCCCGATTCATCGCAATTTTTCTTGTCCCTCGTGCACACGAGTTTTGGCCCATCGTGAATCAGGCTTCAGGTGATGATTACACTTGCGCATGAGGAAGAGTGGCCAGTTCGTGGAGTGCTCAAGAGGAGTCCGTATTGTACTGCGTGCAGGCCTCCAACCTCCAAGGATCGCAAGTGTGGAGACAGCGCGGAATTCGTGGTTGGGGCACGGGCCTTCTCAGCTGAGCTGGGCAACTCTCTCAACGCGACCGGACCAGCTTCTCTGTACACCTACCCACCTCGACGAGCCTGTTTTCCGAGCAAACGATCGCCTTATATCAGCAAAACCCTGACCTCTTGTATCGTCAGAGACTTCTTACTGCTGAAAGACATGTGGTGGCCTGCAGGGCAAGAGCGGTTGTTTCGCATTGCTGACTTTGATTCCACATGAGTCTGTCGCAGCTCACTGTTGAGGTCCGTATCCTGGCGCTTCCGCCACACACTGGAGCCATGCTCAAGCACCACGGCAAGCACACCCTCATGTGCAGAACGCGCACGCTTGCACCACAAAGATGTTTCACAAGATGAGCAAGAGCTTGGACGGGCATTGGAATACAATAGATCTTCCAGCATCAGAGCAATGTCCACCGAGAGCAGCATCCTTACGAATATCCACGTAGGCCCCTTTTTCGGTCAAAGGAAGGGAAACTCGACAAGAATATCCCACGCATCAGTCGGCCTGATTTTTGTCAGCACAGAAAGATTCACATTCGCTCCCAACAATGAGATGAGGGATGCCCTCGACAAGTGCGCAATCACTCATTCATGTCTAAGACAGACCATGGGACAAAAGAGATAAGGTTAGGTAAGGATGGAACAGACGAAGTCTTATGCTATACTGTCTTCTCTTCGAGTGATGATCGCCGCGACGAAGATGACGATCTTGCTCCTCCCTTGTCAAAGTCGTCAAATGGGCAGTCCATCGTCTCGTTCTCGTCCTTGAGACACAGTTGATGGACCTCACTTGTCCCTACTTCGCCGTATTGTGTCAAGTCGGGACTGATGTCGATCTGGTCGTAATCCGCGAGCAACTTCCTGACTTTTCCTGTCGCGGACTTGCGTTTCTCCGGGGTGCTCATGAGGTTGTCAAGCACCCATTTTGGCTGTAATGCGACCAAAGGGACAGGAGCATGCCTGGACCACCTTCGTTGGTGTGCAGGCGTTAAGGCGACTGGGAAAAGAGGTATTCCGTCAAAGCAGAATGTCCACTTCTCATTCAACGTATCCTGAGGCACGTCTTTTGGCCAGGGTTTTGAGTCCCAAATTCTCAGTCCACGCAACATATCGAAGAACTCGTTGTTGTATTGCTCGACAGTCTTTAATGAGCCTTCGGTAGGCGCGCCCATGATGACTAGACTGGTGTTTGGCCCGAGCGATTTCGAGACCTGCAGGTAAGCCCTTATGGCAGGCGCGATGATTCGTACATTTCTGGGCTCTGACGGGTCGTCTGATTCCAAAAACACGTAGCGATGGTCTCCTGCTCGGTAGCCCATTGTCGCATATACGCAAGGGAACGTCTTGAGTCCACTGCCTTTGGCAAGGATTGTGGTCTTGAACTCCTCATACACCAAGCGCTGCCAAGCGTCCATGTCGAATTTCTCCTCGAGTTGCTCCCTAACACCCTGTCAGATCACTTGCCATACACTCTCGTGTTTGAACGGTCGTACTTCGTCAAGAGATTCTCAGAACCTTTTTGGATGATCTGCTCATTGGTTTCTTGTTGGTCGAGGTCCCCAGCATGAGGGCCGCTTCCCTTCATCCCATTGGTGACATGGCGAAGTTGAGATGTGAAAGCTTCAATGTCTTTCCGTGCTTTGTAAGGCCTCAAAGCGACGATTGTGGCCACGCCGAAGCCGACAAAGAAGAAGATAATACTGAGAGCAAGCTGCATGTTGAGAATGGCCTTGTGACAGGGGCACTGGCAGCACACAAGTCACTTATCAAGTCTTGAATACAACCAAACGTATTCATGACGAGTGCAGGTGCATCGTTATGGATGTCATTCTTTGGTACACGCAAACAAAGATCTTGATGTCATGAATGCCATGCAATTCCATATCCAGCGTGGCTAAATGCTCACGAGGCTTTAACAAACGTAACGGAATTGACGCTTGGGGGTTAGGCGGGGTTAGACTATGAGGCTCAAGTGCAACCGAGATGCCGAACCAACCATTTCGTCGCACAAACTCGCACGCCATGCACCCCACACCCCATGTTTAGATCTCAGGCACGTCGACGCAACGGCCAATGACGTGTCTAGGATCTGTCCACGGTTGCATCGCAACGTTGACATCAATACTTGATATTACTGACACGATGCACCGTCTGCTCTCTTCCAAAGCACAAGTCTCGAACTGCACACCAGCAACTCCGCACCGTCAGATTCCACAACAACGACCACACCATGACCGACAAGATCGAAATCACTCCTCGCACAGGCACCGCCTTTACACTGAACAAGGGACAGCGCTTGACCGTCATTGATCCAAAGGGCGTCCAGGTCTCCGACCTTGTAGCCTTCAACCGTCATGACCCCGAGGAGGTCATCAGCAACGGCAGAACGCTCGACTACGCAAGCAGAATATACCTTACTACTGGAGACCCGCTCTACTCCAATCGCAGCAATGTCATGCTCAAAATCGTAGCCGACAACTCTCCAGGCAAACACGATTTCTTGTTGACGCCTTGCTCGAAAGACACCTTTCGCATCATCTATGGCGACAAAGAGCCGCACCAAGGTTGCTTTGGTAACATAGCCGGTGCCATCGAACCCTTCGGCATCTCATCCGACCGCATACCGTGCGCCTTCAACTGTTTCATGAACGTCACAGTAGATTCGAATTCAGGCGAGCTCAAGGTCCTGCCGCCCATCACGAAGGCGGGAGACAGCATCGAATTCGTGGCAGAAATGGACCTGATCGTCGCACTGACTGCGTGTTCCGCGCTGCAGTCCAATGGCGGGTCGTTCAAGCCAATCCAATACAAAATCAGTGATTGAGCACGATTCGGATGTGGTACCTCCCGCGGAGGAATGCTTCGTCGTGGAATTTAGATCTTACCCCATAGGGCGATCATGTCTCAGATTGATCTGTCACCCAGGAAAGTCGATCTGGGGCGGAGAATACTTCGGCGTCATCGAAGTGCCAAATGGTTAGAATTCCACAGTTCCGAAAACGTTCAACGCTTGACTTTAACCAAGAATCATAAACAGTTCTTTGATCTCTTGATCTCTTCGTTCTGGTCGTATAGAGGTCGAGTGCGAGTGGCCACAATGACGCGTTCAAGTGATGATTCATGTCTGATTGTCTCAGGTCTACTATTAACAAGCAAAGCAGTCCTTGAGCATTCCAGGCAAAATTTCTAGGTCATCAGCAAGTACGATGTCAACCGGGCCTTCGCTATCGAGTTGAATTTCTCGACCCTTTCCTTTCGTATTACTAGAGACAGGCTCCGCCATGACTTCACTCAACTCCCCTTCTAGAACGCGGGAGAGTACCGACAACTTGCTTGAGCAACATGGTTGTCACCTTGAGGATGGAAACACAGTATGCTGGAACGATGACAGCAAAGATCACCCCAGGAATTGGAGCCTTTTCGCAAAATGTTACACGACTGTCGTCATCTGTTGGGTCGAACTATACATGACTGGTATAAGTTCAGCGGGAGTAAGTTTTATCCTACCCTTTTGCACCATGACAGCTAGTCTAATCAGACTCAAGACTGCAGCATCTAATTCTGCTCGCATGGAATATGACATGAGCAGAACACTCGGTGTCTTTGCTTTTGTCACGATGTACTTGCTCGGACAGACTGTTGGTGGCATAGTCTGCTCTCCAATATCCGAAACATTTGGCCGACGCACACTGTACATCGTGGCTTCCGCCATGTTCTGCATCTTCTCAGTGATCACGGCAGCTGTACCTTCATCTATCGCGGTGTACTTCGGTCGCTTCTTCCAAGGGCTCGCAGCCGCAGTCCCCGCCTGTGTAGCGTTCGGTAGCATTGAAGACATGTGGGCTGCTCAAATCCGAATCTGGGTAGTATACTGGTATACTGTCTCCGGCTTCGTCGGCCTTGTATTGGGGCCCATCTATTCGTCATACATCACTCAAGTATATGGGTGGCGTGTGGTCTTTTACGTGTCCGCCATAGTAGCTGCGATTTCTACTGTCTTGTCGTTCTTCATGAAGGAGACAAAGGCCACCCAGCTCCTGCAAACCAAGGTCGACGCCATTCATTCAAAGACTGGCCGTGATGATCTAAACGGGCCGTCGTCCTCCGAAGGATTCTCTGTCAAGTCATTCGTCAAGGACTCACTGTTCCGACCTCTTCAGTTCCTGGCTACAGAGCCTATTGTTTTTTTCTGCTCTGCACTTTGCGCCATCGCCTTTGGACTTATCTATGGTCTTACAGAAGGCCTGACAGTCTCTTACACCAATCCTCCTTTCGACAACACCTTCTCAGAAACTTCTTCGTCATTGGCATTCATTGCTATCCTCGTTGGTATCCTTCTCGACATTTTGCCACGCTTCTACGATGACTATCTGTTCCGAAAGTTTCGCAAAGAGCATCGACGACTAGTGCCAGAGACCAAAATCCGATCATTCGCTCTAGCATGCCCTGCTCTTGCAATTGGTCTTTGGATCTTTGCCTGGACGATACCACCAAGAGTCACCGACGTTCACTGGATCGTCTCGATGATAGGTCTGGTCTTTGTTGGATTTGCCACGGCTGATCTCAGTTACGTACTTTTCGGCTACTGCACAGACTCATATGGACAGTATGCTGCCTCAGCTGTATCATCCCTAAGCACGACACGCACCATTGCCGCTGCGGTGTTCCCGCTGTTTTCATATCAGATGTTCTCAGGGCTTGGTGCAAATATTGCTGCGACCATTCTGGCTGCAGTAGCGACCTTGTTCGCCTTCACTCCAATCGTATTTTTAAAGTACGGGCGCACACTGAGAAAGAAGAGCAAAGTGGCCGCTGATGATGAGGACTGTTTGGCAGAGGAGAACAATCACATGGATAATGATTCGGATGGAAAAGATGCAGAAAAGTCTTCCGAGAATGTATGAAAGTGTATAGCGACGCAGCGACGCCATTCTTTTGGACATGTCTAGTGACATACGACATGAACATGTACTGGACTAAGAGTTACAGACTAGTAGACTAAATAAATCCTTCTACAAACATTTCACTATCATGAGATTCCAAAATGCAGGCACGAAGCGTGGAAGGCAGCTGCCCTCTTCAAGATCTTTCTCCTTGAATGAGCGATATGTGGGGGCCTCGACGAGGTTTCTTCCGCGCATTTGCTGGTTCTCAAGGTCTCTTGTCATCAGAAACATCCTCCACGTGCTCTGACACATTCTTGTCTTCTGCAATGGCTTCTTCGATAGCAATATCCCTCTCGGTCAAAGTCACAACTTTGTCACCAAACGCAGCAGCTATTTCTTCCAACGTCTTTCGTCTCGTCTCGCTTGTCTTGTGTCAGTAGAGGTTTCCCAAACAGAAGAGAGGTGGGCTTACGGGAAGTATAGATATGCTATGATCAAGAAGAACAGCGAGCATCCTACGAAAACATAATAGTAATTCTCTCGTATCTGTGGTTGTCAGCACAATCCTAGATCGAGAGGTCCTTGAAGGAGACTGTGGAAGGAACGAATTGTGACAGTCAAATCGTGTGCCTTTCCTGTGAACTTACATGAGAAAATGCACTAGGTCCTGCCTCGGTAATGCCAACATTGACAATAAAGTGCGAGGCTGCAGCAAGACCCATGACTCGGCTTCGAAGCGCAATCGGCAGCACCTCCGCTCCATAGAGCCATGTCGTGCTATTAAGCATACCATCTAGATTGGACATACATGTTAGAGAAATACTACAGAGACATCGCTGAATAAACTGACAATAAATTACGACAAAAAGGTAAATGCCGAGAATGGCAAAACCTTTTCCGACTTGATTGTCTGTCTGCTGGAATTCGCGTTGCATCACAGCAGCATATATCTCGACAAGAACTATTCCTCCAAGTCCGGTAAGAATCATCCTGCACTCAAGTTAGTGGGGTACGGCTGAAGATCAAGGAGACCGTCTCACTTTCGACGACCCCATTGATCGGTCAAGTAGGTTGTTGTGATGGCGTTCGAAAAGAATGCAACGGTGCCGTACACTCCGGCTAGAGCCAGAATCTGCTTGGAGCCGATACCAAGCGATTTGTATAGGATTGCTGGTTTCATCAGTATGGCTACCTTGTGTGTTTTGTGTTTAGCTCACTTTGGTAGTACTGCTCATGTTAGTTGTGCTTTTCAAGGAACACCACTTTGAGCCTACCTGTATTACGTTGACTCCTGTAAGACTGGTCATTGTCCTAGAGAGAAATTTGTCAGCATATTTCCCGCGAGGCGCGATTGTTGGCTACACCATGAGCTTTGAACATGGAAGGGCTCGAGTTTTCGCAAATTCAGTCTGCACCGGGCTTGGGTTGAAGAATGTACTGGACCGAACCACACGAGGCACTATAGCATATCGTGTATAGGTCTCCTCGGGTTGACTTACTGAACTGCGATTGATCTGAGATGGTTAGTGGGCTTGGATCTAGAAGATGGAATTCACCGTAAACTTACACAAGAGCACGATGCCTGAATAGTTTGAAGATTTCCTTGTAGGACTTGACTTCTCTCTCAACCTCATACTCAATCTGGGCTCGCATCAAGGCAAACTCCTGATATGCCGATTGAGGGTCGAGATCACGACGTATCTTGAGAAACTCTCGTCGAGCATCGTCTACCTTGCCAATACGCAGGAGTTGGCGAGGTGAATCGGGCATGAAAGTTGCGAGCCCACAGAAAAGAATCACTCCCCAAGGAACTTGCATTCCCAGTGGCAACCTCCATTGCGTAGGTCCATAGGATGCGTAACTGCAAGCAAAGCCAACCCAGTTGGACATCTAGCTCACGAGGGTCAGCCGTCGTGCATGCAATGTACAAATGTTTACTGCGTACCATAGTTCCGAACGCAATACCACAACCAGAGATGCCTCCAATCAGACCTCTGTGCTCTGGCGAAGAGATTTCGGAAAGGTAGATGGGAACTGTTCCAACCAGACCACTGCTATTGTCAGCAAACATTCGAACAAATGACTGTTTCAACTCACCCAACAGCATAGCCAGCGAGAACTCTCCCAGCTAGAAACATCCCAATATTGACGCTGGCCGTCTGGATGACAGTGCCGATCGTTACGACCACACAAAGGGCTTGCATGAATCGGAGACGGCCTAGCCTGTCGCCCACAGCGGTTTGCGTCAGGGCACCAAGTGCTTCACCTGCGATATAAACAGCGACGACCTAGTCGTGATCAGCTTATATATGGTTGTACTAGGTCTAACAACGATACTTACAGCGCCAGTAAGACCCTTCGATGGGTGGTTCATGTAATCGATCCAGCTTTGGTGTGCAATCGCTGTTCGAAGATCAGATTGTGAGCTGATTAACGAACCGAAGCAACTCACTCGTCGTCGCAATACCAGTATCGAAGCCGAACAAGAATGTGCCGATAGCAGCGAATAGCGCTATACCAAAAGTGTACCACAAGCCCATCGTGAAATCGATAATAGATGTCAAAGAGGGTGAGAATGTCGAGTCGAGAGCAAAGGATGAGCGAACAAGCCGATAAAGACATTCGAATTCCTGCTCGTGACACTATGCATCCTGAATGATCATCTTCACCTCTTTTGGTTCTTTCGAAGATCCCCGCACTCCAGTTGTACTCATCTGTGGAGTTGTGGGGTGGTATGATCGGGAAGAACTCCGCTCGGCACAATGCGACGCGAGGAATCATGATGATCACTAGAAAGGAAGTGATCTGCAGTCGCAGAATTATACCCCTACAGATAGTAGTGATTCAAATAACGGCGGTTTTAACGATAGATTGAGTGGACGGCATCTGAGCTAAAGATGAACAGTCAGAAACATGACAAACTACCGCTCGGCACAGATGAACATGAGTATTATGTAGCCAATACCAGCATTACGCGTGGCAAAGATGGAAGGTAGGTATTTGCTAGATGTGGTTGAGAAAGCGTGTGCTTATTGAGTTACTTCCTCTTGAGGACGGTAAAGGTATGTGTGATGGTGGCCTCGCGTATCTATTCCTCATAGGCCTGGGAAAGGGCGTCCTTGGCTTCGTTATGCAGTGAAGCCATTTGCTTTTTCGAATCTTGGGTCGTCTTCAGCGTTGTGTGCTCATACTGCGATCTTGCCATATGCTAGTAGGGAAGCAATGAAAGGCCAGCCTAGAACTCCAGTTACGGCAGTGCTGTACCTGAGACGACTTAGTGGGCTGAAGGGTAACTACTTTCAAAATACTCACCACACCACAGTCCATCCAACTCTGCGTGCTAGAATCTTCGCTGTGTATGGACTAGTAGGGCTGTTGAGGAAGCTTTGGGCCGTTGGATGTTGGAACGAAGACTTGATGCTGCGAAGGTTGCGCAAAGCCGCTGTTGGACGCATAATGATGTTGATAGTAAGTTGAGAGAACCTGGTTGGACTATGAAGCGAGTTGGGTATATATCAAGAGGGCCGAGAGGAAAGTATGTATGGAACTGAACAAACGTGTGGATTGGCCGGAGCGTGTGTTTCAACCCATGCTTATATGTACTTTACACCTGTTCTTGCGATAGCATAGTATTGTTATGGATGAAGGGCCCTCACCGTTCTCTTCCGTTACCTGGACATAGCCCGAAAGAAGCCAATGCACTCTGTCAAAGGCCGAAGCATATTATGATGCACGATCAGGCATACACCGTGATGAGTCCTTGTGTCAGCAGCGATGGCGATATGCCGAGATTCTGCCGTTTCGGGGTTTGGTGCAAACAAAGGCAGTGCCCGACGTATTGACTCTCAGTGGTGTGATTCCCGAGGTTCGTCAAGGCCTTCGGTGCAACAATTGATCTCGCAATGTTTGAGACGATGCATTACACCGGACATGCCCGATCAGAGGTCGCAAGGCCCCAATTCCAAACTCCGGTCTGCGTCATGATCCAGGTGACCTGTTATATACTGCCTTCAATTTCCTCCTGAGGTTCCGAATCACACTGATACAGCTTCTGGTCTCGGAGATCGTTACAGTGTTGTGGAAAGAGCAGATGGTCGAAACTTCCATTCTGAACGAGGAATCTTTGGTGCCAAGACTCGGATCTAGCCGTCCTTCATCAGAATGCAGGCCATGGGCAGGCAGGAGCGCGCTTCCAGGCGCTACTCATGGCCGTACAGATACAATTTTTCGACTGCTCGAAGGACGTCAACCATGGTCTCGGCAACTTTTGGAATACGAAGATCACCACGCTGCGTGAACGTGATAGACTTCTACCGGCATGGACCTGAAAGATGCAAACACAAGAGCTGCAAGGATGATACGACACATAACGTGAAGATAGAAGAATCCCACCCGGAGAATCGACATGGGTCCCGTCCACCGGAGAGCTATCTCTCTAAACAGCGTCGACACGAATGCTGAGACCGTGGAAAGAATCACACATGACTGCCAAAGCCATCTCTCAGCTGTCGTGGGGAAAGCGTAATTCCAAACACCAAGATGTACAGCAGAGAATATTGTCATCAGCGCACAAATCGGCAGTCGCCATCTCCAGAATTTGTAAAGGTCAATGTCCCACTTTAAGATTATTATCGGCGGTTTGACATGCGTTTGCTCGATGCTCCGTGTGTTGCTGGAGTTGGTCTCTCCAACAGAATGAAGAGAGTCCACAGGTTTGACATTCGTGTCGACCACACTGTCGGGAGCTGCGTGTTCATCTTCCAGTGGATCAGAGGTTGCTCTTGTAGGAACTGGATTTTGAGCGCGAGCAAAGCCAAGCAAACTATATGCATCGCGGCTGGACCATTCTTCCGGGCCGTCGATGTCGTACGTATCTTCCACTACCAGGGATTCGAATGTTTCTCTATCCTCTCGTTTCATCTCTGGAAGATCTATGAGACTGTACGTCAGAACATCCTTTGGCTTGTGCCACCAGAAAGGGCACTTCACAATAGCACAAATTGCGTATGCTATAGTGGTGATCTCTAAAGGTGTCAGAGGCAAGTGATTCCCTAATCGGTGCGCAGCAATCCACAGAGCCCAGAGAATATTGCATAAAGTGAAGGCCTGGCCCATACCTGCGGAGTCACTCTTGTCGTTTATTGCAGCCGCATTGAGTCCCCAAGAGCTTCGGGCGTCCCAAGCCACCATCCCTTTGTTGAGCATGAAAGCATACTGTTTTGGCCACAAGACACGGTTGCTGTTCTCGCCTGTTCTGTACCTGACACCGAGCATGCCAAGGTAAAAGGCTGTCACCAGTTTCATCTGACCATCCGTGGCTCCTTTTGTCTCGCTGATCAGGGTTCGTGCTTGCCAATATTCATGGATAGCCTCGAAGACAGATGCCCCAGGGCACAAGACGTTCTTTGCTACTTGGTAGTACTTGTGGGTATACCAGAATTTAGCAGGCTTGAGTACACGAGGACGTGTCCCTGTCCAAGTGCATAGGAAAATTACAAACAGGTTGAACCAGAGAAGAAAAGCTGTGCCTCTAAATGGCGTCGAAGGCATCCAGCCAACCCTCTGCTGGGTCTGATGCGCTGCGTTGTGGGTGATGTCGCCGACACACTTGAACGTCCCGGCACTCGTATTTGTCGATAGTATGTCTTCGGAACACCTCAGAGCGCCAGTGTAGGCTGATGAAAACCAGGTGATAGCTTTGGGGAGCGTCCCCGTAGAGAGAACCACAGGCATGGCTATAATATCAGGTCTGTCGCTAGTGTTTGTAGTTGTCTTGATTGCGTGGCGAGTCGCCGAGTTTCATCTGGCTGGTAGTTTTGCTACCTTTCTCATGCGAGGGCGTCGGGGAAGGTAATAATATTACAGGGAATAGGCGGTCGTGTGCGCTGTCGAAATTGTGCATTAGACTCCGATGGGCGATGATTTTCTGAATCATGGACTACTAATCGCTTCGGTCGAGATGGCTGACGCATAATGGTCTCTAGCCGTTGTACAGAAATTGCGGCGTTTGAGCATGGTATAGCGTGGCTATGAATCATCAGCGAGGGTTGTGTCGATGTCGGAGTCAGCCGAACTTCTTTCTACTTCACCACTTTTTGTTACAGGGTAGATATTGCAAAACTTGAGAAGGCCGTCGATGAGGCTCTGGCTATGGAGCGACGCTCACTCCCAAAGTGGTAGTGACGATAGTGAAGACCCAAGGCCACAAATGATGCGCCCTCGCCTCGGAATTGTGGCTCAACAAACTGCGTCGACTGATTCGCATTATCAAGGACATTGTTGCTAACGTTGGATTGAAAAGCAGTCCGATGGGTGTATAAGGGGGAGCTGGCATATGAACGGATAAAAACCACATTGCAAACATTCAAGAAGAGGAGAAAGATTTGAAGATGAAATGTGTTCATGTACAAGAGGTAATATATACAGACATCCCCGAAGCTTTCGCCATCAAGAGGAGTTCGATAGAGTAGTAGGTATAATCAAACAAAGGAAAAGAAACCATTAAGCCTTAAGTTCCAGAGGCTGAGAGTGTCATCAAATAGCGCCGTTTTGTCCCCGATGTGTGTGTTGGTGTCGTAAAAGTTGGTATATGTACAATCCTCGCCGCAAATCTATTGCTTGCAGAGGTTTACAGTCGGGTCGACGTCGATCAGATCACCTTTTTAGTTCTCTGTTTTAGTATTAATATCACCGTTTTGGAGAGGTGCGATGAGAAGAATGACTTACTAAGGTTGATCAGGGAGTTGCCATCAACAGTGTTGCCTTGATGATTGTTAGTTTTTTTGCTTCGAGAGGCATCTTTTCGACGTTTCTAACCGTTTCCGTTGTTGGTGCCAGCAGTGTTTCCTGAGAGAGGTCAGTACGATGAAGATGATTGAAGGGTCAGATTTAAAAACGAACCGTTTCCTGCAGAGTTGCCTTCAAAAAGTCATGTCAGTACTGTATCGTCAAAATTGTTGCATGAAAGGATTGGACGAACCATTGCCGGCCTCGTTGCCTAATAGAATGTTAGTAAGTTGTCATAAAAGAGGTGAAAATGATCAGAACGAACCGTTTCCATTGCCTTCAGCGCTGTTTCCGTTCAAAGCAGAGTTGCCTGTTCCGGGGGAGAGAAGGCTGCCAGTGTTGGCGTTACCGGATCCAGGAGAGAGGATGTTGCCGAGGGTGCTGGCGAGGTCGGGCTGAGCAACGGGAGTAGGAGCAGCGGCGACAGAGGCGGCGAGGGCCATGAAGGCAGTAGCGAGGATAGTCTTGGTGAACATATTTGCGGTGTTGTAGGTTGCTTTGGTGGTGGGAAGAACGAAAGAAGTCTGGATATAGCGATGGAAAGTTGTAGTTGAGTGGATGGATGAGAGAGGAGATAATGGGGGGAATTGGTTGTCCTTTTATGTGTTGCACTTCGCTCGAGGGAACGCGAGCTCGCCAATGTTGAAGGAGAACTGATCGACAGTCGATGATGTGCAATCCCACATACGCAATGGTTGCTGACCGGGTGCATGGCCGTCCCTCAGAGCTTCACCATGTTGGTCAGTCTTCTTGGCTGGGTTTGCTGTCGAACGACAGCCGCGGTGCATGCAAGTGTGCATGGGTGACCGAGAGGCGTGGTCGATCTGGGGTAGAGAATGATGATCAGAAACCCGAATAGGACAGACCCACCTTGCATTGCCTTATTAGGGATAGTTGATCTGAGAAACCACCTACCTGATTCGTGGTGTGCGCTTGTAGCCACCGACCCTGATGATCGAATCATCCGTCTGCCTTTCTCGGTAACTGATGATCGTCCTTTGTGAGCCGCAATCGTCCTGGTTTCTTGGGTTGACGATGGGTTGAACTTGGTATGGAGTTAGGGGCTGTGAAACGTCATTGGCTTCGTGCAAGGACGTCCACTGAGTGGTACTCGAACTGACGACTCTAATGCCGTAGGCTCTCAATTCACGATGTTTACAATAACACTTTCGTAGGAGAACAAGTCCGGCAAGGGGAAAAGCCATCAAGCCTTCCCCCAAGAAATGGCGCATAATCGACCAACAAGACTTTCGGAGAAAAGTGCAGCCCGCTGCCCGCAGTGGTGTAGCTTTCTGCAAGCCTCAGAAATCGACGCCAAAGTGGGTCAAAGGAACCCCAAGATCTTCAAAACACCGTCACCCAAGAGCATGCACCAAGAAAGAACACCGTCACTCGCACGCCGTCCTTTGCAAGTCACAGACGTGAACCAAAGAAACGTCGTTGCATCGGAGAATTTATCTCGCACTCAACCGATCAAAACAGTTAGCTGTTTCGCTACCATAGTGTCGCTGTTTGATGATCTCTATCTCTCTGCTACAACATCCTGTTCAACAGTAAACGACGTCGTCAAACTGCGGAGAACCGCTGCGGCTGAGGAAAGTTCGTTGACGATGGTGGCGCTTTCTTACTCTACAAGCTTAAAAATGTACACACTACTCCCTAATCTTATCCGGCGCGGCGGGTTGAGGGAAGAGCCTCCACGAACAACGTACATGGCTTGCAACATATCGGTAGCCGGAACCATCTCCAGAAGACAAGAGTTGTAGGATTCGGATCAGCGACAATAACGAGAAATGATCGTCTTCAGCGTGGCGGCTTGTTGATCTTTTGTGGATGTCATCTCCCACGCTTCATGCAAGAAGTCGATAATTCCCAACTTCCGAGGCCGATCCTGGACAAATCGACAATCGGGAAAAAGTCCAATTGGATGATTTTGACTAAAATGTCGCTTGGTCGCTCACCATCGGAAATGCTGGAGCGATGAGCAAGCATCACGACATGGAGACATGCCTCGGCATAGAACTGAACAGGGGGAAGTATTTGAATTAATGGCGATATGGACTGCTTGACAGGTTCATGCTCCAAAGTAAGAAGCGAAAATGGGTATATCAACTATTAAGAACAGGAAAGGGAAAGGTTCGCTGCCCAACGACGTACGAGGCCATAGCCAATGTCGAGAGAGGCACCAACCAGCCACGATCAATCGCACGAAATCACATCACATTACATCGCTCTTCTCTCTCGGCCTGAGAGATTCTACCGCCCGAGCCAGGAGGAACATAACCAGAATATTGCGGTGCTGCTTGCGGTCCTGCTGCAACTGCTGCTGCCTGAGGACCTTGACCTTGACCTTGACTCTGCTGTCGTCTAAGCCGCTGAGAGTTGCTGTTTGTACGTCCAAGGTTCATAGCACTTGAGCGGCGACGGTGCATCGAAGGCGGTTGAGAACTTGCGTTGCTCTGGTTGGCAAAAGGGCCTTGTTGCATCTGCAGGGCTGTCAAAGCACCAAGAGCATCACCTTGTCTTGGTTCTCGTGTTGCACCAGCCGGTCGAAATGGCCTGTCAGAGGCCGCTTGCTCGTATGTGGGTGGTTCATCATCGCCGTCGTCTCTCTCCCGGATGTATGGCGCATCCGCTGTAGGAGGCGGGTTGTTATGAGAAGAGGAGGAATTGGGGATATTGCCCATATTGCTCCTTCGTGGAGGGACAGGAGGACGTTGCTCTGAAGATGGGCTCTGACCAGACGATGCGGATTCACGCTCGAGAAACTGGCGTGATAGTTCGTCTTCTTGTTGACGTCGTGCCGCTTGAGCACGACGCTGATTGTCCTCCTCTTCCTCTTGAAGTTGCAGAGCCAGAGCCAGGTCAGCGTCTTCCTGCTCCGATCCATGTCCACGAGGCTCTGGAGGTGCGTGCGACTGCGAGGTGCTCGGAGCAGCAGACGAAGAAGCTGAAGCTCCGACACCACCATGCGAGCTACGGTTGTTCCTCGAAGGCACAGTCTGCCAATCATCTCCACCACCCTGGGTTGCAGAAGTGTTCCCTACGGGCCTAAAGTCGCCCGAGAAGAAGCTTCCTGCGGCGCCGCTAACGTCCACTAGGCTCTCCCAGACGATTTCATCGTGAGATGAGTATCCCGCATCTGTGACAAGGTTCATAAGAGTGCCAGTCCTCGGCTGCTTATACAGTGTCGAAAAATGATCATTCCTAAATAAGATTGCTACCTGGCCAGGTCTCAGAAAATCAGTCATTAGCTTAAGGCCATGTTCAGTCAACTGCGTTGGGTAACCAGAAAGGAACTCCTTGATGAAGATGATATCTTCAAACATTTGCTGCTCGTCGCTTGACAAGCCATCAGTTCCTAGTTTATGTTCAAGCTCTGCCTGAGCAAACTGGATGTTTAGTGCATCATCAAATGTTTTCGCCGAACGATCAAATGCCTCGTATGCTGATGAGCTTGAAGGCGGAACCCAGCCGTGAAGAAGAGGGACGTCGAAAGTGCTGTAGAGGCGCATCTCTCTCGTCTCATCGAACGATCCGGGTAGCCCTTGAGGAGCATTTTGAGGAAGAACAAAGCGTGGATTTACGTTCATACCAGTGTGCAAGGTGATGAGGAAGGAGTAAAGATCACCAACATCCGGAAGTGCCTTCTTTGAGATTTCAGTCCTCCTAGCCAACTCCTCAAAGACAGCGTCCAACAGGAGACCGAGACTGATCTGCTCACGTGAGCTAAGAGTGTCGACTAGGATTGTCTTTGGTGATTCGGGGGCGGATAAAGTCAGAGCATTGACGAGAGCGAGCAGAGGACAAGGGCCATTAGCATTTTGAGTCAGTATTGGGGAGCGGCGCATGGACCCGTTAGGGCCAGCGGCAGCATCGAACCAGTTGATCTGTTTGATCTGGTATGTCTCATTTCTTTGCTTCTTGAGCAGTTCTTCGGCAGATTCTATAGGAGCGGCGAGATTGTTGGTGCGTTCAGACTCGGGAGGCTCGACTGGCTCAGAAATTGGTGCTGGAGGTGGAGGAGCGTGATCAGTGCCAAAGTCGATGAGGGACTCTTCTTGCTGAACAGGGTGCACACTATGAGATTGTACAGGAAAGGCTTCTGACTGTGCAGGAGTACGAGGGGCGGGCGGTGCGGGCGGCGCAGAAGGAGGAAGGCGTTGGTTCAAGGAAGTATCATACTGCTGATTCGTGGGAGGCAGAGAGGGCGCTGAAGACGCAGCAGACGGAGCGTTGAAGGCTAAGGGAGACGGGGCAGAGGCAGGCGGTGGTGAAGGTGTAGCTTGAAAGTTCGAAGGTGAAGCAGGCAGTACGAAAGATGGAGGTGGACCTGCAGGAGGCTGGAACAATGCACCGGGCTGAGGGCTTGGGGTAGAATTCCAAGGATTTTGTATGTGCTGTTCCCGGTCGAGGTCTTGCTGCCAGGGATTGGAGGATGTTTGAGAGACCAAGCTTCTTCTACTGCTCTTTTGGGGTATCTCTGGAGGAGGTGGCTCCAGACCATGTGTGTGTCCATTACTATGACCATAATCATCTAACGATAGAGCAGCGAAGGCGGGCGCAGGAGGCAACGAGGGAGGTGGTTGGGAAGGCGGCGCTGGGGGAGGTGCAGTCGGTGGAGCGGGTGATGAGCTCCAGATGGATTGGGTGTCTTCTGACGGATACGGTAAAGGTTGAGACGGAGGCTGAGATTGACTGTGCAGATTGTGGTATGGATTGTGCGATTGGAAGTCGGGTTGAGGCAGCTCCGAAGGGTGGGGTCGGCCAACCCTCAGCGAGGCAGGTATATCACTCGATTCGGGTTTTGGCTGATCGTGTCCATGTACCTGCTCGTCTTCATGGTCTGAGGAAAAGCCAGAGTTCCAAGTGTTGTGCGATGAGGCCGAACTGCTCCTGGTGCGCTGCAGGGAAAGGTCGTTGTCGAGTGGTGGTTGGTAGGCAGACGCGTGGCCGTTTGATGCGGAGGGGGCTGTAGGTGAGGTCGGATAGGGCGCTGAAGAGGGTTGCTCGGGATTACGCGAGGGTACAGGCTTTCTCGTCACCATGGTAGAGTTGTTGGGAGAGTCGTCGCCTGTGTCGAGAGAGCAGACGCAGCCAACTTATCTACTGTGTGAGCCTCGACGGACAGCGAGCGTCATACCGTGAAGGGAGACGCGCGGGCCGACCTGCCGAACCCCAGCCGTGCATGTGCCGTGGCTGAGCAGTGTGGCACAGTCGCTTACCTTTCTTCTTGGGAGTGCTGCGAGAAGAGTGAGCGGGGCAATCTGCTCTTTATGTGTCTGCCTGATGCTTCCTTGTCGGACTGCGCCTGGATTATGACATTACTGTGTATCGCAGGTGGCAGGTGGCCGTATCTCATCTGGCTAGGTGAAGAGACGAGGAAGTGACGACTCAGGACCCTTGGACGCCGAAGCCGCAACTGGCTGAGCATTTCCTCAAAAATTTGGCGGGGTGAAATTCGAACCTGCCATTCGAAACAGTCATACACAATGTCGTCGATTCCTAGTCTGCGCGTCTTGTTGGTGGGAAACGGTGGTCGCGAGCATGCCCTTGCATGGAAGCTCGTCCAGTCACCGCACGTAGAGCACATCTACGTCGTGCCCGGTAATGGCGGTACCGCAGGGTTCGTCCCCTCATAAGCAGCCATTGGCAGCACAAGATCAAGATCAAGAACACGCATACTCAGACGAAGCCTCACAGTATCCCGAACAAGGTCACCAACGTCACCAATCTCAAGGCCGACGACTTCCCCGCCCTGGTCGACTTTGCTCGCGACCACGACGTCAACTTCCTGGTCCCTGGTCCTGAGGCCCCTCTTGTCGCCGGCATTGTCGACTTCTTCGCCGAGAAGCTCCCCAATGTCAAGAGCTTCGGTCCCAACGAGGCTGCTGCCCGTATGGAAGGCAGCAAGGCCTTCAGCAAGGACTTCATGAAAGACCACAACATTCCCACTGCCGCATACGAGAACTTCAGCGACTACGAGCAAGCAAAGGCATACCTCGACAGCATCAATCACGATGTTGTCATCAAGGCCGACGGCCTCGCTGCTGGCAAGGGTGTCATCATCCCTCAAACCAAGGAAGAGGCTGTACAGGCCCTCAAGGATATCATGTTGACGCGCGAGTTCGGCTCGGCCGGCGACACGGTTGTCATCGAGGAGCTGTTGGTCGGCGAAGAGTGCAGCATCCTGACCTTCAGCGATGGCTACAACATTGCTAGTCTGCCTCCTGCCCAGGACCACAAGCGTATCTTTGACGGCGACAAGGGTCCCAACACTGGCGGTATGGGCACCTACGCTCCTACAGGTGTCGTCTCTGCTCAGGAGAACGAGGAAATCCACAAGTCCATCCTGCAAGCAACCGTCGATGGCATGCGCAACTCTGGCAACATCTTCATCGGCTGTCTTTTCACCGGTCTCATGATGACCAAGGCCGGCCCCAAGGTTCTCGAGTACAACGTCCGCTTCGGTGACCCGGAAACCCAATCCGTCTTGACCCTGCTCGAGTCTGACCTTGCCGAGCTCATGTACAGCTGTACCACAAACTCGCTCTCCTCTATGGGTCCTATCAAGATTTCGTCGCGTGCTGCTGCTACTGTCGTTGTCGCTGCTGGTGGCTACCCTGGATCCTACGCCAAGGGCACCCCCATGACTTTGACTACTACTCCCGAGGACACTGTCATCTTCCACGCCGGCACAGACATCAAGGACGGCCAACTCGTGACAAGTGGTGGTCGTGTCATCGCTTCAACTGCCACTGGTCCTACTCTCAAAGACGCTGTCGCTCGTGCTTATGAGGGTGTCCAAACTATCAAGTTCGAGGGCATGCAGTTCCGCAAGGACATTGCCAAGCGTGCTTTGAACTAGCTTTGACTGGTAGTACCTCAATTCTTGCTCTATTCACGTTATATAGAGCCCTTATTATGATCTCCAAGAACAAAATATCAACAATGACTATCTGCGCTACACTATCATTACATCCTGATCTCAATCACTGCTTGAAAGCGCAAGACTTGACTCACATTTCTTTGGAACGGTATGACCTCGAGAATCTCCAAGAAACCACTTAAGTTACATGCGCGATTCTACCAGCCCCGAGGCAGTCAGACATCGCGTGAATCATACCCACGTGGCCAAATTCCACAGAGTTTTGACCTTCCAGCTTTTCACCAACATTCAACAATCCCGGACACGTTCGCAACATCGCTCAAAGACTTTGGCACGTAAGGAATTAAACCGCAGACAGACGGCCAAGCGTAAGGGCACAGCCACCACAACGATCAGAAAGCTCGCGACGAAGATTGCCACCAAGAAGACGGTCAAGAGAAAGGCAGCAAATGTCGCCCTTCGCCGTTCATCTCGTATTCCACGCGATCCTGTGCATGAGAGCACCGATCTCATCTCTTATTAATCGGACATGGGCTTGGTGTGTCCCTGTTAAAAGGCACAATCCAAATGAACAGCGGGTTTCACCCTTGAGAGCCGAAAATTCGGTGTGATGATCATACATCAAATATTCGACGACGAGTGCCCTTGTAGTATCCTTGTGAAAGTGTTGTTCGCATTCTGGCTGAGGACAAACGTATATCTTTCCATCAGGTGCTGTTGCTTCCGTGTCGGTTGGTGCATCATGTCTAGGAAGTAATTGGATGTTGGTTGTCTCTTCTGGTATCGATGCCATTGCTTTCGAGTCGGTTTTCAGAAGTTTTCCACGTCTTCTTACCACTGGTGTATTTCTGTGTTGTTTCTTGCGCTTTGCAGACTTGGTGACAGACTCGGGGGACCTTCTAATGACATATGATTCTGTCTTCGATCCATAGACATTCGGCGGAGATTGCGGTCCTGGATCATGAGCGTCGCCTTTGCCTCGCTTTGAATACATGTTTGCAGCGACATGCAAGACGATATTTCTCACAGTTGTGAGTCCCTCGTCACTTGTCATGCTGTCAAGACGAGGGCTTTGTACCTGGTTGTGCCAATAGTCGCTTGGTGTAGTCTCGGTGTGTTCGTTCTGAGCATACGTTGGGCGTAGAGGATCGGGCAAACCTTCGATTCTTGGGAAAGGAATCGGGCCCCTTGGATAAGAGTCAGGACTGAATTCGTTCAGAGGAGCTGCGTTGTAGACCATTCCTTCGGAGATTCCGGCGTTACGAAGGCGGAGTGGGAAGTCTCTAACAAAAGCCGGGGGTATCATGATGCTACCTTCGGCAACGACCGCAGTACGAGAAGCTAGAGGCACTGGATCCGATCGCAGTAAACTGATGTTTAGTGGCTGGTTGGGAAGGGCTAGACGCTGCGTTTGGGGGTCCTCGTGCTTGTTGAGCAGATGTACCGGCTGGTATCGTGGGGGCAGTGGCTGAGCGGGGAGAATTGGTCGCTGCTCTCGAGGCTGCTCCGGCGGGTTCAGCAGATGTATCGGCTGGTATAGGATGTCCAGTGGCTGAGCGGTGGGAATTGGTGGGAGAAAATAGCTCTAAAAAGAGACGTTGCTTCTTAATGTAAGAGAGTTGTTCGAAAGAGTCCGGTGTGATGTTACTCTCCCTGGACATCTCTCTGATCTCGAAAATCACTGTGCCTTTTTACAAAGGGACCGGCAGGACTAGTTGGTTGCATGAGAGGCTTCTATTCAGTCTCTCATTTATCGGATAGGGGCTTAGTGTACCCCTGTCAAAAGGCACACTCGGTAGAGAATTCCGGAATCCTTTCTCGCATCCAAAGGAACAGGAGTTTGTATCCTGCTCGTAGAAAAGCTTAGTATGTACAGCGTCGTGCGAGTCTCTGTGTTTGTCCGGCGGTGCCATCGAAGCCGTAAGTAAGTAAGAGTTCGGCAACGGAAGTCCATAACGCCAGTAAAGTGTCATCAACGTGAGGACGAACAACTAACACCTATTGATTGAGACGAGTGAAGTTTTAGTCGTGCGTGGCGCCAGTAGCAGCGCGTGCGATGCTACGCGGATCGAAGTCGGCCATCGTTGTGTTAATGTTAATATATTAAAGATGTCAAAGGTAAGTGCGAAGAGAAGTAATGACAAAGATGTCAGATAGATTGCGAAGAGAAGTAACGCACAAATAGTGCGAAGAGAAGGGACGCGTGAAGAGTGTGAGGAGTGTGAAGAGTACGAAGAGTACGAAGAGAAGTAAAGCGCGAAGAGGAGAAGACAAAACAATGAACAGGAACAAAGAAATCGCGAGAAGTGCAAAGGCCATAAATTAGTATGTTGACCGTTCTCATCGAGCCATCTCATTGACTATTCTCATGAAATCTGTGTCTGATGCAACGAGCATGGATCGCTACCCAAATAGCAGATTGGTATGTCGACCGATGTTGGTGGTATAATCGTAGTACTATACCAGTTCGTTAGCTTGATAGTCTTGGGGTGACTGGTTCCATAGAGTAGATCGAGTCACGTCAGTGTCGTGATATCCATAGAGTAGATCGCTAGGTCGTCATCTCCATGGAGTCCTTGGAGTCAGCGCTTCGCGGCTTACCTGGGGGTGTATCTATATCGTCACATTACTCAAGCCCTGGTACACAGCACCCCCCCCCCCCC